>Ga0307412_10000179_pt1 | contig 44961 bp, 48 predicted proteins | sample DK1Cmetagenome_3_FD_203823 | JGI IMG/M metagenome (GOLD analysis project Ga0307412, IMG submission 203823) | Maize rhizosphere microbial communities from greenhouse at UC Davis, California, United States - DK15-C-1 | ecosystem: Host-associated > Plants > Roots > Rhizosphere > Soil | place: USA...
GGGAACAATACCTTACAGTACAAATTCTACAACGACAACAATCAACAACATTAATATTTCCGGAAATGTAGTAATAACCCTTGAAAATAATTCTACAAACAACAGAGTAGCCATAGATAATCTAAGCTGGACCTGTTATTCAGGGACTTCGAGGGCACCTCAAAATATTTCTTCTACATTAAATTCTGATCAAAATGTTTTACAAATTTCTCCAAATCCAATTTCAAATAATGAAATTTTTGTGAAAGGTGAAACTCAGAACATTAAAAAAGTTGAAATCTATAATTTACAAGGGAAAGTGGTTCAAGCCATTGATCAACCTTTTAAAAACAGTAGAAATTCAATTAAAATTAAAAATTTGGAGCAGGGAATTTATCTTTTGAAACTGGATAATTCTACTTTGAAATTTATGGTGAAGTAATTTCATTTAATTATATAAAAAGCCTTCTCTCGGATGAAAGAAGGCTTTTATTTTAATGAACTTAAAAAAGACCGCTTGATTACGGTCTTTTTTTAATTATTGTCCCATTAAATCTTTTATTCTCTCCTGCATTAGTTGTGGATCTTTCATTGCTTCCCAACCAACTGTTGAGATTAATACTATTACGTAAATAACATATAGCACACTCATTATAATCCCGATAATTGCTAAAATTCTACCCGTATTCAGGTTACTGTAGTTAGAATATTCCGTAGGATTTGCTTTATACAATTTGGCATCTTTGCTGTATAAAACAAGGGCAATAATCCCGGCAATTAATCCTGGAAGCCCGTAACAGCAACATCCTACAATAGATACAATTCCTAAAACTAAAACGGCAGTTGCGTTTGGTAATTTTTGTTGATTCATAGTTATAATTTATTATTAATGTGTTATTTATAAAAAATGTTTGTAAAAATAGGAAACGACCATAATCACGGAATTAATGATCGCTAAAATGATTAATAAGCTTCCGTAATTTCTTTTCTTATCTACAAAACTAAGGAAAACCGTTGCAAAAAAAAGCAACAAAGTATAAACAGCGGGAAACATCTGAAAAGCTTCTCCAAATCGTCCTTCAAAAACCATGACAATAGCTCTCTGGGTTCCGCAGCCAAAACATTCAATTCCTAAGAATTTTTTACTGGGGCACGATAACATGAACTCTTCTATTTTCATTTTACTATTTGGCTTTCAAATATATAAAATTATGTAGAAATTTTCGCTCTTAAATACTGATGTGGGAAAAAACATTCTTCCTTCATCTCAAATGATCCCTGAACGGCAATATACGGGTTTCTCAAAATTTCCCTTGCCACAAAAATTAAATCTGCATCTCCTTTTTGTAGAATTTCTTCCGCCTGATTTATTTTTGTGATTAATCCTACTGCTCCGGTTTTCACTTCCGCTTCATTTCTTACTTTTGAAGAAAAAGGAACCTGATAACCGTCGTAAACAGGAATTTTTGCGCCATGAATATTTCCGCCACTCGAAACATCTACCAGATCGACAGAATGATTTTTTAAAATTTTTGCTAATTCTACACTATCATTAATGTCCCAGCCGTTTTCAGCGTATTCTGTTCCGGAAATTCTTACAAAAAGAGCTACATTTTCGTTTAATTCTTCGTTGACAGCATTTACAATTTCCAGTAAAAACCTAATCCTGTTTTCAAAACTTCCACCATATTCATCCGTCCTGATATTGGAAAGCGGTGACAAAAACTGATGAACCAGATAACCATGCGCACCATGAATTTCAATAACATCAAATCCTGCTTTTACAGCTCTTCTTGCAGCATTTTTAAAGTTTTGAACCTGCTCTTTAATTTCATTAATCGTTAAAGCGTGAGGAATTCTTTCCGTCGGGTGATAAGGAATCCCGCTCGGCGCGATAGTTTCCCAGCCTTCTTCGACAGGAATCTGGATGTTATTCCATGTAGAGCCTTTTCTTCCGGCGTGAGCAAGCTGGATTCCGATTTTACTTTCGGAGTTTTTGTGTACAAATTCTACGATTTTCTGTAGTTTTTCTGCCTGTTCATCATTCCAGATTCCCATGCAGTGATTGGTGATCCTTCCGCGCGGCTCCACACCTGTTGCTTCCACCATGATCAATCCTGTTCCGCCCTGAGACCTGCTTCCGTAATGCACAAAATGAAAGTCATTCGCAAGGCCGTTTTCACAGGAATACATACACATCGGGGACATGACCCAACGGTTTTTCAATTCTACATTCCTGAATTTGATTGGTGTGTATAACATTTTGATTTGAATATTTTAAATTAAAATTTTTAAGAATAAAATAAAATTGTCCGCATGATTAAAAAGAAGTAAATTTACTCCCCTTTTTTGAAGCCACAATATATGAAAAAAGAAACTCAAATCAGTTACGAATATTTTAAGAATAGTAGTGAACTGAACGATATAGAAAGAAGATTATTTGAAAGAGCAAAACAAGCTCGCGAAAATGCATACGCACCCTATTCCCAGTTTTTGGTGGGTTGTGCGGTCTTACTCGAAAACGGGGAAATCTATTCTGGAAACAATCAGGAAAACGCTGCTTTTCCGTCGGGTTTATGTGCCGAAAGAACGACTTTATTTTGGGTGGCTGCTAATTTTCCAGATGTGAAAATCAAGAAGATTTTTGTAGTCGGAGGCCCGAAAGAATTTCATGAGAAAAATCCGCCCATTCCGCCTTGTGGAGCGTGCCGACAAAGCTTAATCGAATACGAAACCAAACAGAACGAAAATATTGATCTTTATTTCTCAAGTATGAATGATGAAGTTGTTAAAGTGCATGCGATTAAGGACTTGTTGCCGTTTTATTTTGATGCGACGTTTTTGTAGGTTTTTGTTTAAAATAGTGTGGGATGATTCTTTACGCATATTAACCACCCCGTCAAAAATTCTTTGAATTTTCACCACCAGTGCCTCAGTCATTTTTATTTTCCATAGATGATTCGGCGAATCTCGTTCCTCGATTTCCGGAGGAGGGAATTCTTACCGCCCTAATTTCTTGACATGAAAGGACTGAAATTCCCTGGTGGCTGAGGCTCTCGAAGCCACCTAACCTGCTATCCTAGCCCGGATTGCAGCGACATCCTTTTTGGTTGCGGCCGGAGCAAAGCGGAGGCCGTAACCAAAAAGATATAGTGGAAAGCCGGAAATAGCTTCTTAAAAGAAGGGAAGTTGGGGATGGATGCTGGAAGATGATTATGGGATGATTTTCACTGATTTTTATTTAATAATTTCCTATAATTTGCACTTTTAGCGAATAAGCTTATATTTGCAAAAATTTTGGTTTCCAATTATTTGGAATTAATAGGGAATTGGGTGGAAATCCCAAACTGTCCCCGCAACTGTAAATCGCAATCAAAATTTCTACGATAAACCACTGTGAAAACGGGAAGGTGTAGAAAGCGAAAGTCAGGAGACCTGCCAGAATTATAACTAAATACATTGCTTTCGGAGGAAAAGTAAAAATAGAATGGATATAAAGAGATCTTTAGTACTGCTTTTTTCGTCTTACGGTTGTTTTCTTTTCGGACAGGAGAAAACTATTGACACCGTTTACATCTTTGACAATCAAATGAATAAGGTAAAACTTTTTCATAAGGTCAATACCCTTAATTCGGAAGATTTGGAGGAAAATTCTACCAACCTATCTGAAACATTACGCTTTCAAACCTCTATTTATATTAAGGAAAACGGCCGTGGTGCTGTTTCTTCGCCATCTTTCCGTGGAACAAGTGCGGGACACACCGCTTTTGTCTGGAACGGAATTAATATTAATTCTAATTTCCTGGGGCAAGGCGATGTTAATAATATTCCGCTTTTTGGATATGATGAACTGGAAATAAAAGCCGGTGGCGGAAGTGTACAATATGGAAGTTCTGCAATCGGAGGAAGTATTCACCTTAATAATAATCTTGATTTTAACAAGGGTTTCAAAGCTTCCCTATACTCAGAAATAGCTTCTTTCGGTACGTATAATAATTTTGTTAAGGCTTCATTCAGCAACGAAAAATTCAGCTTTAAGGTTTCGGGAAATTATTTTATCAGTCAGAATGATTATGAAGTTCCTGAATTCAAAACCGGAAATGAAGGCTATATCAACAGAAACGGAAAATATTACAATACTTCGGTAAATGTAGGGGTTTCTTACAAAATTGCTCCACAACAAACAATTTCCTGGCAAAATCAAGTCTTTGACGGATCACAACACTACCCTATTTTTGCAGAAAACGGAAATAAAACAAAATATAATGCACAGACTTTAAGAAGCTTAATTGCTTGGGATATTAGTAAAAATAAATTTGCCAACAGCCTGAAAGCGGCTTATACTGAGGATAATTTCCAATATTTCGGAGATATTCTCAAACCTAAGGAAAGCGGTGCAGAAGGAAAAAACTATATTTTTAAAAATGATTTTAATTACTTCATTACTCCGAAAATCAATTTTAATGTCATTGGTGAATTTCAGGTGAACAAAGGAAAAGGCTATGCGTCGGGAATCGGTGATATCAGCAGAAATATGGGGTCTGCAGCAGGATTGTTTAAATATTTTGCTACGGAAAACCTTCGTTTTGAAGCCGGAGTAAAAAAAGATTTTGTAGAAGATATCAGTTCTCCAGTTTTATATTCTTTTTCCGGGAAATGGCATCCTTTGAAATGGTATAATGCTGGAGCTAATGTTTCAAAAAACTTTAAAATCCCGTCTTTTAATGATCTGTATTGGGAAAAAGGTGGAAATCCTGATCTGATCCCTGAAACCTCGATTAATGTAGACATGGATCATGAGTTCAGTTTTGGTGATTTTAAAATTACCTTGAGTCCATATTATATGGATGTGAAAAATTATATCAACTGGCTTCCTACATCTTCCGGCTATTGGGCAGCCTTTAATACTTTTAAAGTTGAAATTTATGGTCTTGAATCACAGATTCTCTTTAATAAAACCTTCGGAAAGCACGGTATAAAGCTAAACGCAGGATATACTTATTCAAAATCTACCAATAAGGAAACGGGAAACCAAATGGTTTACGTTCCTATCCATAAAGCGTACGGAAACATCGATTATCAGTACAGTTTTCTGAGATTGTATGTTCAGGGGCTTTTCAACGGCCTCACGTTTACAACAACGGATGAAAAACGAGCGGATGCCATAGATCCTTATTTTGTAATGAATACGGGAATTTCGGCAACGCTTTTGAAAAAATATACTTTAGGATTTAAAGTAAACAACATCACCAATACTGTCTATCAAACTGTTTCTTATTACCCAATGCCGAAAAGAAACTACAGTATTTTTGCAACCCTGAATTTTTAAAATTAAAATATATGAAAATAACTAAACTTTTAACAATTGTTTTTGCTTCTGCCTTGCTTTTTACTACGTCTTGTAGCGATGATGACCAGGTAAACCAGGAAATGTATTACGGAAACGGCTTTCTAATTGCCAATGAAGGGAATTTTGGAAAACCGAATGCTGATGTAACTTTTGTAAGTTCGGATCTAAGCATCAAACAGGATAATATTTTCTCAGCAAATAATGGAAATTCAAATTTGGGAGATGTTTTGCAAACCATCACTTTCAGTGGTGATAAAGCCTATCTTTTATTAAACAATTCGAATAAAATCCAGATTGTAAACCGCTATAATTTTAAAACAACAGGCGAAATTACAGCCCAGCTGAATTCACCCCGCTATATGGCTTTTGCCAATAACAATATCTATGTAACCAATGATAAATACTCAGGTGACAAGTTTGTAAGCATTTACAAAGCCTCTGATTTATCTTTCGTTAAAAAAATCAATTTTACGGATAATGTTGAGAGAGTTGTAGAAGCAGGAAATAATATTTTTGTGCAAAATGCATCGTACGGTTTCGGAAATAAAATTACTTATATCACAACTTCAAACAACGAAGTTCAATCTACAATCACACTGCCAAACGGAAATATTAACAAAATGATTGCAAGTAACGGCGTAGTTTACGCTATTACAGCAGGAACTGCGGATTCATACATCTATCAGATTTCCAATACGGGAAGCATTACGAAAACGTACACTTTAACAGGAATTGCCAATGCTACAAACCTTGAGATAGAAAAAGGTAAATTCTATTTTTCATCAGGACTTAATGTTTTTGCAATGGATTTGACGGCTACTGCTGCTCCTACCGCACCATTATTCACGGTGGCAAACAGTATTGATCCTTATTCTAACCTTTATGGATTCAGTGTTGTAAATGATAAAATTTTCACATCAGATGCGAACGGATTTACGGAAGACAGCAAAATCAGCATATATTCTACGTCGGGATCTTTACTTAAAACTTTTACAGCAGGTAAAGCTTCAAACGGTGTATTCTGGAATTAAAAATTGATACTTCGGTATTCAATATATTTTTTTTCATCATTTGTGTTTTTTTCCGGGCGGTTTCTTTGAAATTGCCCGGATTTTTATTTTTAATCAAAGTATCCTGCATTTTTTTAACCACAAAAGTCACAAAAGATTTTATCAATTTTATATTTAAGTTTAATAAAGAAACGTTGAAAGACAATTTAAGTTTTGAAAATCTTAGATTTTCACTTTTGTGTGCTACTTATAATTTAATGTTTGAAACTTATTTTTTTAATAACAATTATCTTTTGTGACTTTTGTGGTTAAAATAAAAAAGGCAAAAGATAGAATCCAATACCTTCTAAATATTTAAAATAAAACTTTTAAGCTAATGTTAAACCCAATTTTTCCGCTTCTACAATCACAAATTTTCTTGCTTCTTCCTTATCATTTCCAATCTCTCCTTCCAGAATAGCCTCTTTTACTTTTTCCTTTAAAATACCTATTTCTCTTCCAGGCTTAAGATTAAACATCTCCATAATCTCTTCACCGGAAATCGGTGGTTGGAAATTCCTTACCTGATCTTTTTCTTCAACTTCCTTGATTTTAACCGCAACATATTCAAAGTTTTTCTTGAATTTTTCCTGTCTTTTAGAATTTTTGGTTGTGATATCGGCTTTGCAAAGAGTAAATAAATCCTCAAGGTTTTCTCCAGCATCAAACAGCAATCTTCTTAAAGCAGAATCTGAGGCATCGTCCGTAATCAAAGCAATTGGGCGCGATGAAAGCTTTACCATTTTCTGAACATATTTCATATCCGGACCCAAGGGTAATTTCAGTCTTTGAAAAAGGTTTTTCGTCATTTTTGAGCCTAAAAATTCATGTCCGTGGAAAGTCCAACCTGTTCCTTCAACAAACTTTTTTGTTGGAGCTTTTCCGATGTCGTGAAGGAGCGCAGACCAACGAAGCCATAAATTATCCGTGTTTTCGGAGATATTGTCGACCACTTCCAGAGTATGGTAAAAGTTGTCTTTATGAGTCTGTCCTTCTACTTCTTCTACACCTTTAAGATCGATTAATTCAGGAATAATTAATTTCATTAAACCTGTTTGCTCCATTAATTTTAACCCAATTGAGGGTTTTTGAGAAAGCATGATTTTGTTAAACTCAACCATAATTCTTTCCATGGAAACAATTTTGATTCTTTCCGCTTCCTGTCGAATCGCTTCCAAAGATTTTTCTTCAATCTGAAACTGTAAAGTCGATGCAAAACGAATCGCTCTCATCATTCTCAACGGATCGTCGGAATAGGTTTGAGAAGGTTCCAAAGGCGTTCTTAAGATACCTTTTTCAAGATCATCAATTCCGTTGAAAGGGTCTATTAATTCCCCAAAATTATCTTTATTTAAAGAAATTGCCATTGCATTAATGGTAAAATCCCTTCTTTTTTGATCATCTTCAATCGTTCCGCCTTCTACATCCGGTTTTCTGCTGTTTTCGTTGTAGCTTTCTTTTCTGGCACCTACGAATTCCAGTTCCAGATCTTTGTATTTAATCATTGCCGTTCCATAGGTTTTGAAAACGGAAACTTTCATTTTCGGATCAATTTCTTTAGCTACATTTTGAGCCAGCTCAATTCCGCTTTGTTCGGTCACAAAATCAATATCCGTAGAAGCTTTTCTCTTCATCAATAGATCCCGGACATAACCGCCAACAATATAAACCGACTGATTATTTCCGGCCGCGACCTCAGAAATTATTTTGAAAAGCTTTAGATTTTTATTTTGATTAAGATTAATGAACATTTTTATAGATGTTTAGATAATAGACATTTAGATAATAGATGTTAAACTATAAATAAGTTTTAAATTTATTATCTAATGTAAAACCACTAAGGAATCAAATTTTTCAGATTTTGTCCGGATTTTCTGATGCCTTAATGGTTACATAATTTTGCAAAGATAATTAAAATCTTGTTTTTTATTCGCGTAGAACTTTTATTCTGTTGTCACTCCAGATCTTTATCACGGAAGAACCGGAATATTTTGAAACTTTTTCACGGTCTTCTTCCACTGCATAGTCCACCAAATCAATAATTTCGGGGGAAATATCAGAAAATTTCAACGGACTTTTATTGCCACTGAAATTAGCGGAAGTTGAAACCAACGGTTTATTTAATTTTGTGATTAATTTTCTACAAAAATCATTTTTTACCAAACGGATTCCTATACTTCCATCTTCTGCTAGCAATTCTTTCGGTAAACCTTTCGGGTTTTCATAGACAATTGTTACAGGTTTTTCACTTAAATCAATGATTTCCCAAGCCATTTCCGGAACATCAACCAAATCCTGCAGTCTTTTTTCAGTTTCCACTAAAATGATCATGGATTTGTTTTTTTCGCGTTTTTTAATGTCAAAAATCTTGTTGATGGCTTCTATATTTGTAGCGTCACAACCGATTCCCCAGATGGTGTCTGTTGGGTAGAGAATTGTGCCTCCGGATTTTAGTATGTTGATGATGTTTTCCATGTTTCTGTCATTGCGAGGAACGAAGAGACGAAGCAATCTCAAAAAGGATTCATAATATCCTTAATGTCTTCCGCTAAATCTTTCCATTCTGAATTAAGTGAATTTATTAAATTTATTTTTTTCTGTCGGGAACCTGCTTTAATCTGTTTTTCTCTAAAAATTGCATCTCCTATTTCCTGAAAAGATTCCCAATAAACCAATTTATTGAGGTTGTATTTTGAAGTAAAGCTCAATTCGTGAAATCTTACTTTATGCTCCTGAACTCTTTTTGGTAAATTTGAAGTTACACCTGTATAAAGAACAGTATTATTTTTATTGGTCATGATATATACAAAACCTGGCTTCATTTGTGTAAATTCTAAGTAAATAATTCTAAAGATTGCTTTGTCGCTTCGCTCCTCGCAATGACAATAAAATTAAAATATATTACAACTTCGGTAAATACCTTTCTTCAATAATATTCAAATGATGATAATTGTGACCAACAATCAATTTCCCGATGGTTTCAACAGAAATTTGGTTGCCGTTGGCTGTTCCGATGTTCTTCAGGGCAGATGGATTCATTGTTTCCAATAAAATCTGTGATAGCTTTCTGAGCAATTTGTATTCTTCCAATAAAGATTCTAAGCTTCTTTCATTGGCAAAAGACTGATTGGCGTACAGTTCTTCGTCAAAGCCGGGCAGTTCATTTTGATCACCTCTGGCAAAAGCCAAAATCCTGAATTGAAAAACCCTTTCCGTATCCGATAAATGCAGAAGTAATTCCTTTAGTGTCCATTTTCCTTCGGCATAAGCAAAAAATGATTGCTCTTCTGTCATTTTTGAATAGATTTCAACCGTTTTTTCTCCTGATTTTTTTAATTCTTCCAACCAATTTTCGGATGGAATATTATCTAAATATCTCTGAACGTATTTTTGAAAATCTGACATGTTTTTAGTTATAAGTTATGAATTATGAATTTTTAAAATTCGATTGACAATTGACAATTCATTATCCTTCGTTCGTCCATTCGTAGAAGTTTACGGAGTCATATATTTCGAAGCCGCAGCTTGGGTATAGCTGATTTCCAATGTTATTGCTTTTTCCGGTTTCAAGTAAAATCCCGCTGGCATCTGTTGATTTTGCCAATTGTTTTGATACTTCAATTAATTGTTTTGAAAAGCCTTTTCCTCGATAATTTTTGTTGACATATAAATCATTCAACAGCCAGTAACGTTTCATTCTTGTTGAAGAAAATATTGGATATAGCTGAACGAAGCCAACTAATTCCCCATTATTCTCAGCCACAAAAATTTCTGAATCCTGCTTTTTAATTCTTTCTTTCAAAAATTTCTCTGCTGCAGGAATATCGGAATCTTTATGATAAAAGATCCTGTATTGATCGAATAATTCAGCTAGTTGATGTAGATCTTGAATTGTTGCTTTTCTTATCATTTTAAGAATTATAAATGATGATCGTAGCTCAGAACACGTTTCATTTTCCAGTCTTTTCCTTCCAAAGTCCAAAGAATGGTAAATTTCGCTCGGCTGCCCTTATTCCATTTCCCATTAGACAATTCAAAGAATTCATGCTCGCCTTCCTGTACGAAAGCATATAACACATCCTTATTATATAAAGGATAAACCTTCATGGTGTTTGGAACAAGCTCGCGTTTTACTTTATTTGGATTTCCACAGATATTATTTCTAATGGAAGCCGTAAAAGCCTCTTCTCCGGAAGTAATTCCGCCCTTGTCATGGTAAAACTCAAGGTCTTTGCTGACAATGGATTTATAATGAGAAAGATCACATTTATTAAACCCGATATCGAAAATCAAACTGTCCAGCTTTTTTGCTGTTTTATATAATTCATCGGTAGTTTTTACCTGAGAACATGCAATTTGACTTACAATTAACAGTAATATAATTTGGATCTTTCTCATTATATTTTATTTAATTAATAATATTTATTTTATCTAAGAAAATGCTCTTTCCAGATCTGCGATCAGGTCTTCCGCATCTTCGATTCCAACGCTTAAACGAACCAGGTCATCAGTAATGCCTAATTCGGCACGCTTTTCAGCAGGGATGGATGCGTGAGTCATTAAAGCTGGATGATTCGCCAGAGACTCTACTCCACCCAAAGATTCTGCTAAGGTGAATACTTTTAGTTTTTCCAAAAAACTAATTGCATCTTCTTTTTTTCCTGATTTGAAGGTGAAAGAAACCATTCCTCCGAAATCTTTCATTTGAGATTTTGCCAATTCATATTGTGGATGAGATTCCAATCCGGGGTAAACAACCTGAGCAACGGCAGGATGATTTTCAAGATATTTTGCTACAGCCATTCCGTTTTCCGAGTGTCTCTGAACTCTTAGAGCCAAGGTTTTAATTCCTCTCAAAACTAGATAAGAATCATGAGGACCTAAAATTCCGCCGCTTGCAAACTGAATAAAATGTAGTTTTTCTCCCAATTCAGCATCTTTTGCAATCAAAGCTCCGGCAATAACATCGGAATGACCGCCCAAATACTTTGTAGCAGAGTGCATTACAATATCAGCACCTAAATCAATCGGTCTTTGAAGATAAGGTGTCGCGAAGGTATTATCAACCGCAACGAGAATATTTTTCCCTTTTGCAATGTCTACAACAGCCTTAATATCAACTAATTTCATCAATGGATTTGTTGGAGTTTCAATCCAGATTAATTTAGTTTTATCATTAATAACGTCTGCAATTTTAGAAGCATCATCAAAATTCACAAAGGTAAACTTCAATTGATATTTTTCGAAAAGTCTTGTGAACATTCTGTAGGTTCCGCCATACAAATCATCAACTGCAATTACCTCATCTCCAGGATTTAATAGTTTTAAAACACAGTCGATTGCAGCCAGACCAGACCCGAAAGCCAATCCTCTCGCTCCGTTCTCAATGCTTGCCAAAGAGTCTTCCAAAGCCTGTCTTGTAGGGTTTGCAGCTCTTGAATATTCGTAACCGGAATGTACTCCCGGACTTTTTTGTGCGAATGTAGATGTCAAAAATACAGGAACATTCACGGAACCTGTTGCAGATTCGTGGTGTTGTCCCCCGTGGATCACTTTTGTATTAAAATTCATACTTTTTTGCTTTAGGCTTTAAGCTTTAGTCAGAAGGTTCCTTACTGCTAAACTTATACTATTAATAATATTTTGGCTTAGGCTGCATGCAAAAAGCTTACCGCTAAAGCCTCATGCTTTTTTACATTTTTATTGCAGATTTTACTGCGAACTCTTCTGCCATCTCTTCCAGCCATTGTGCTACATCTTCCTCTCCTGTTGCTCTCTGGTACGTATTTCCAAGAGAAACTAAAATCTGGTGGATAAACATTTTCATTTGGTCAACCGGCATTTCTTTGGTCCAAAGGTCGATTCTTAAAGCTTCCATTGCTTTTTCATCCCATACGGAAATCATGGTTGCTTTTGTTTCTTCCTTTTCAATACCGCCATCCTGCGCGTTCCAAGTGATGTTTTCGGGGATGTGGTTCTCGTCCAATTCGACATCTATTGTAATCTGAGTTTTTCTCATAACTTCTATTTTATTCAAATAATTTAAATTTATTTTTTCCGCTGTTTCATTTTAAGCTTCCAGCTTCTTCTACTTCAATTTCGGCTTATATCCTGACTGATTAAAAATCACCGTAGCATCCATATTCAGGAAATCCTGCAATTTGGTATCCGGTTTTTGCTTAAAATATTCCTTACAAATCTGCCATCCAGTGAAAATACCGATCTGAGGTGAAGATTCATTATCAATTTCGGTATAAAACTTTGAAAATGGCCCCGGAGCAATAAAACGGTCTGCCAATCGGTGATCATCCCCGAAAATCAGGTTATTTTCTACGAAATAATTCCAGATATTGGCTTCGTTTGTTACAGCCCATTCGTATTGTTTTTGAGTATAATTGATTTTCAGGTAGTCAGGATAATTAGGTAAAAAAGCGTCCTGAAGGATCATTATTTTACCATTAAGAATTATTTGATCAATAAATTTCTGGTGATCCGGAGATTCCTTTACAAAGCCTACAGCAAAGATCTGCGAAACTTTCGGAACGATATTGTTCGGGTTCATGGTTTTTTGGAAATACATTTCCAGGCCTTTATAATTCGGGTTACCATCTCCCATAAAACCGGTGATATCAATGAACAGAAGATTTCCTTTTGCATCATAAAAAATAGGATCCTGAATCATTTGCAAAGCCGATGAAAATAAAAATACTTTCGGGCTTTTAAACTTCGGGAAATAATATTTGATATGAGAAAACAAATCCTGAAGATCTGTCTGCAGCTTTTTCTGGTCTATTTTTCCGATTGCTTCCTTATACATTTTCACTTCTTCCTGGTCCACTCTTCTCTTCCCGAAATCTTCATCTGAAACAGTACCCTGAAACCATGGAAATTGAGTTTTAAACTGATCCAACGGAACATTCTGATCATAAAATTCTTTGGATATATCTATGATCTCTACCTTTTCGGCAGGATTTTTGACTTCAACCTTCCACTGGTTCTGAGATTCCTTTTTACAAGAGCTCAAACCCAAAACTAATAGTAAAGAAAGTGCAATAGTTCTGAAAATCTTCATATTTTTACATGAAATTAAAGTTTACAAAAATAATGATTTAAACATAATTCAAAGATGAAAAAGAAAATATTTACCATTCTTGTTTTCCTGTTCGCTGTATCCTATTACAATGCACAAAAACTTACCTTTAATGACAAAAGCTTCGAGAAAGCCGTAGTAACCAATTTCGACTTAAATAAAGATGGCGCAATAGACCAATCTGAAGCAGAGAAAGTTGTTAACCTTTTTGTTTCCAATAAAATACAAGTAAGATCTGCAGAAGATATCAACCTTTTTAAAAATGTACAGACCATTGTACTGGATGGTTCTATTATGATTGCAATAGATTTAAAAAATCTGAATAATCTGACTCTGTTTTCATGCGAAGCCTGTAATTTATTAACATTTAAGGGCGAAAATCTTAAAAGTTTAAAGTCATTATATCTTAACAATAATAAGCTTACTCAGATTTCGCTAAAAAATACTCCGGAAATCAATGAATTAATAGTATCTTCTAATACTTTGCAAAATATTGATGTGAGTGCTCTTAACAAGTTAATTACCTTAAATCTGGAAAATAACCAGATTAAAAAACTGGATGTTTCTCAAAACCCGAATTTAGAAAGCTTAAATATCAACAATAATCCTTTAACAGAAGCAGATATTAAAAGAGGAAAAACGGTGGCAAAATCCAACAGTTCCGTTGGTTCGTCTATTCCTGCAAACCCATCCACAGTTCCAATGAATCCCTCTCCTGCTCCGCAAAAAAAAGCCAATGGAAATAAAAAGTAAACGCCTGATTCTTAGAAATTTTGAAGAAACGGATGCAGAACGTATGTTTCTCATGGATTCGAATCCTGATGTTATGAAATATATCGGAGTTCCGCCTGTTTCAGAGATCAATGAATCAAAAAATATCATTAAAATGATTCGACAGCAATACATTGACAATGGTGTCGGAAGGCTTGCCGTGATTGAAAAGGAAAGCAGACTTCTCATCGGCTGGAGCGGATTGAAATTATTAACCCAGGAAATCAACGGTTACAATAATATTTACGATCTTGGCTATCGTTTTTTACCTGAATATTGGGGAAAAGGCTATGCCTTTGAATCGGCAAAGGCGTCTCTGGATTTTGGTTTTAATGAGTTAAAAGCAGACACAATTTATGCGCACGCTCATTCTGAAAACGAAGGTTCGAACCATATTCTGAGAAAATTGGGCTTTGAAAAAACAGGCGAATTCACAGAACCTGACGGAATTTGCTTCTGGTATGAGCTAAAATCTAATAAATTTCTTTAAAAATACTTTCAAAACTTTTAATTTTGAAATTCATTTAATAGACAAAAATATAAACAATGCAGACACAAAAAGTAATAGACCATATTGTAAGCTGGCTGAAAGATTATGCTGTAAAAGCGAATGTAAAAGGATATGTAATCGGTGTTTCGGGAGGTGTGGATTCCGGTGTGGTTTCTACGCTTTGCGCCATGACCGGGCTCGAGGTTTTACTTTTGGAAATGCCAATCCGCCAGAAAGAAGATCAGGTAAACAGAGCGCAGGACCATATCGAAGATTTGAAGAAAAAATTTCCGAATGTTCAGGGAAAAACAATTAATCTGACTCCCGTTTTTGAAAGTTTTGAAAATGTTGTTCATGATCATGTAGAAGGGCGATGGAGCAATAATCTGGCGCTGGCCAATACGAGATCACGTTTCAGAATGTTGAATTTATATTATTTCGGACAGCTTCACGGGCTTTTGGTTTGCGGAACGGGAAATAAAGTGGAAGATTTCGGAATTGGCTTTTACACAAAATATGGCGACGGCGGCGTTGATGTTTCACCAGTCGCGGATCTTTTCAAAACTGAAATTTATGAATTGGCAAGAGCTTTAAATCTTATCGAAAGTATTCAAAATGCAATTCCGACAGATGGACTTTGGGATGCCGAAAGGACAGACGAAGACCAGATCGGGGCCACCTATCCGGAACTGGAAAAAATCCAGAAAGAATATGGAACAAAGGCTGTTGAAGATTATGAAGGTCGTGACAAAGAGGTTTTCATGATTTTCGACAGAATGCATAAAGCTGCAAAACATAAAATGGTTCCTATTCCGATTTGTGATATTCCGGAAGAATGGAGAAATTAGTTATAAGTTTTGAGTTATAAGTCATGAGTTTATGAACTGTACGTTTTTAAATTGACTTGCGTAGCAAATTGACAATTCACATTTGACATTAATATTATGAACGGTAAAACAAGATCGCTTTTTTTCATCTGTTTAGGGCTTCTTTTCGGGATGTCTGTGATGTATATTTATAATAATTTGATTGCTGATAAAAATCCGGTTTCAGCCAATACGACTGTTGAATACGGAAAAATAAATGAAAATTCGGGAAACACCTCCCAACAAAGTATTGATCAATTAACGGAAGAGAAAACGGTGATTAATTATGTTAAAAAGAACCATCAGCTTCCTGATTATTATATTACAAAAAATGAGGCCAGAAAACAGGGCTGGAATCCTTCGAAAGGGAATCTTTGTGAAGTTTTGCCGGGAAAAGCAATTGGCGGAGATAAATTCGGCAACAGAGAAAAAATATTACCTGATGGACAGCAATATTTTGAAGCCGATGTGAATTATAACTGCGGAAATAGAAATGCAGACCGGATAATTTTCACCAAAAACGGCGATGTTTATCTTACTAAAAATCATTACAAGAGCTTTGAGAAGCAGTAAATTTTATTTCGTTCTGCTTTGTTTAGGCGTTATTTTTTCATGTGTTGAAAAACAACAGAAAATAAATGAAGAGAAGGCTATTACAATTTTAGTTCAGCCTTTTAAAGATATAAAACCGGAAAATGTAGAATTTGTAGTAAATGAAGTGAAAAAGGTTTATCCTTATGTCAAAATTTTAGAACCAATTGATCTCCCTCAAAATGCTTATTACAAGGAAAGGAATCGCTACAGAGCTGATTCTATCATTAAATTCTTAGATAAAAAAACGAAAGAAGGTTTTGTAACCATTGGTTTAACTACAAAAGATATAAGCGTAACTAAAGGTAAGATAAAGGATTTTGGAGTGATGGGATTGGGCTATAGGCCAGGAAAAGCATGTATAGCTTCAAACTTCAGATTAAACAAAAAAAATATAAACGAACAGTTTTTTAAAATAACGATTCATGAACTGGGGCATACACAAGGCCTGAAACATTGCCCCGTAAAAATGTGTTTCATGAGAGCTGCTGAAGGAAAAAATTACACCGATGAAGAAGTTGACTTTTGTGAAAAATGTAAAACTTTTTTAACTAATAAAAACTGGAAATTTAATTCGATATGAAAACAATATATATAGATTTTACGGATATAGGAGATTATGAGGATTTCTATATTCAATTAAAAGAAAAGCTTCCGCTTCCTGAGCATTTCGGTGATAATCTGGATGCTCTTTCTGATGTTCTTACCGGCGAACTTGAAATGCCGCTACATCTTGAATTCGTCAATATGACAGTGGATCAGCTGGAAATTTTCGAGGATCTTTTAACCACTTTAGAAGATGTTGAAGAGGAAATGGAAGAATTCACTTTCAGCTATTATCTTGAACAATATGAAGATGAAGAAGATACTGAAGAATAAAATTATTTAATTTCAAATAATAAACTGTCCTTAGTGGCAGTTTTTTTATGCAAAAACTTCTCATAAAAAAAATTCAATATATTTTAAATTTAAATAATTGTAAAACCGGGAATTTTTATTTTTTTGAAATATTTTTTCTTAATTCTTACAATTAAATGAAATACATACCAATTTAAAATTATCAATTTAACAATAAATAACATCAGTAACAATCATTAATATACGAAATCAATAAATAATTCATAATAAATATCAATAAATAGAGAAATATTTTATAATTTTATCACAAACAATTGACTAAAGTGTATGAAAAAAATTAATCTATTATTTTTACTATCTGTTTTGAGTTATAGCATATTAAATGCACAGGTAGGAATAGGAACTCCATCACCTAACAACAACGCAATTCTTGAACTAAAAAGCAACAACAAGGGTTTAATTCTTCCACGGATGGCGCTTACCGCAACCAATAACGCCTCGCCTCTTTCTGCCCATGTCACGGGAATGACGGTATACAATACTGCTACAAATACCTCTTCCAGTGCCAATGCAGTGTATCCCGGTGAATATTACAACGACGGAACAAAATGGATGAGACTTATGACAATACAGGAAACAAGAATGATTGCAGGCGGAACAATTGCAGATCAGATTTCATCAAAAATCGTTACTGTTCCTGATGAAAGCAATTATGTGGATTCAACGTTGCTTACATTGCCCAGCTTTACGCTGGACAGAGAATCTATTGTAGAATTTAATGCTAATGTATCGGCTACATTTACTGCAAGCGACGGGTCACCCATTAATGATAATTCCGTAAAAATGTCCAAAGTATATTATGTATTTACCAGTGCACCATCCGGGATCCCTACAAATTCTCATTTCGGAAGCAGTTCCCAATCCTATACGAATAAGGCCACAGCAAACTCAAATGTCATCAGTGGATATTATTATCACACTCCCCACAGCATCCTCACTCTGCCGGCCGGAACGTATACCGTAGCAGTAAAAGGCGGCGGTGCCAGTGATGAAGCCTACAGGCTGACATTCGGAAGCGGAGCTTCAGATCATGTACAAATAAAAGCAACACCTACAAAATAATTTTTTCATCGTTATTAATATTTTAAATTGCAAAACCCGCAGAATTTTCCGCGGGTTTTTTGGTCTAGTTCATGTAAGTGTGTATTGCCTAATTTATTTAATGTTATGAATTTAAATTCAATGAAACTTCCCCTTTCACGAAAAATAATTGTAAACACATAATTCTCTCCAGATAAAGACAAAACATTAATCTGACTCTCAAACAGATAAAAATGTCTTTACCTTTGGACTGACCATATAGAAATTCTACTTTTCTTAATTTTTGTTGTTTTGTTTAAAAAATATCTTCCTGATTTGGATAAATTGATACTTTATTTTCATTTTAATTATATATTTCCCTGCAATTTTTTGCATCTTGAGAAATTGCCAACGGAACAGACATGGTCATTCCGTTTGCAGCAATTCCTGACTAACTGAGAATCATTTATTAACACATCCCTGCTACCTCTTCCATATAAAGCCTTCTCCAGCCATTGAGGTTGGGAAAGGTTAAAAAGCCAACAACCGTTCCGCCATCTGCGGAAACTCCCGTTACACCTCTCTGAAGAAGGCAGAGGAAATGGATGTGTTCTATTTATCAAACACCATTATGGTATAATTCCTACCGCGATCACCATCAACTGTTCATTTATAAGAGAACAATTAAACAATAAATAAGCAGCATATTTTGATTGAATTGTAAGTCTTCCTCATATTTCCTCAGCTCATTATTTGAATTGGTGGGAACAATATTAATATTATATTTACCCATTCAAAAGCTTTTGACTTACAGAATTCATGAAATTTAAAAGAATAAAAAAATTAAACAATTAAAAATCAACATTATACAAAAATTCTACTTTGAGGACAGATTTAAATAAGATTGGAAAAAAATCAACTGAAAACCGTTTTTCACGAAAAAGAATGTGGCTAAAAAAATTCGTGATACTCTTCATTTTGCAGTTTTCGGGATTTTTTACGGCTCAGTCCAGCCCGGATTTCTTCATTCTGTCGGATAAGGCATTTCAAAAATTATATCAAAATCCTGATGATTGTATCAACTATTCTTTAAGTATTTTAATCAGTGATAAGAATATTGAGCATAAAATTGTTTTACGAAACATCATTTCTCAAGCTTATGCCATGAAAGGCGATTATGTGCAATCCGCCAATACAGCGAGCCAAACGGAGGATATGGGTGATAATAATACCCTTTCTTATTTTATGCAGACTTTCAGTGACTACAATCTTGCAGATCAGTACCAAAATCTGGACCTGTACAATCAGTCGCAAAAAATTATTACTAATCTTTTGTCTGACAGCAAATTATTAAAAAGTGACGATCAGAAAATACGGATAACCGTTGCAAAACTATATCAGCTTCAAGCCCTTAATTTCGGAATTAACAGAAACCTTATTTCTGCCTCTCAAAACCTTGATAAAAGTGATCAATATATTGATAATCATAATGAAGAGAATAAAATCATTGGCTTTGAAAACAAAATTTTCCGGTCAGCTTATTTGTTAAGGCAAAATCATCTGCCCGAATCAAAACAAATAATTGAAAATGTAATTCTGAAACTTGAAAAAGAGGAAAATCAGCCTTATTTAGCGGCTTTAGCTTATGAAAATTATTCACGGTATTACTTTCAAAAAGGTGATTATTTTTCAGCGAACAACCAATTGGAAAAAGCACTTTCAAAAATTGAAAAACTTCCTTTTAATGCCCTGAAATTCAGAATTTATGAATCTCTGTCGAAAAACTATTTGGCTCTTCACAATGACGAAAAATATCATGAATATAATAAACTTTATATAGATTTAAAGACGAAAATTGATGCCAGTACAAAAGAAGGTATCCGATATATTATAAAATTGGCAGAAAGCTCTCAAAATAAAAATATTGAATTTCAAAAGCAAAATCAGTTTAAGCGTTTCTGGATTTTAACTTTAATTATTTCATTGATTATCATTGGTTTAATTATTTATTTTTTAGTATTAAGGAGTAAAAACAAGGAATTAAAAAAACAATTTGAATTTTTTGAAAAGCAGAAAAAAAGAGAAAAAACAATTCCAGAACATATTCAAGTTCTGAAAGAGAATAATATTCTTAGTTCTGATAAAAATATAGAAAAAGATTCCAATAAAATATCCAAAGAAAAAGAAACCGAAATTCTCCAAAAACTGGAAGAATGGGAAGAATCCGATCAATACCTTAGCAAAAGCATGTCACTTTCGATGCTTTCAGCACAAATGGGCGTTAACACAAAATACCTTTCCGAAGTTATTAATAATAATAAGGGAAAAAATTTTAACGGATATATTAATGAATTAAGAATTAATCACATTGCTCATCTTCTAAAAACAGATTCTACTTACCTCAACTATAAAGTAAGTTATCTGGCAGAATTTTCCGGATTCTCTTCCCACAGTGCGTTTACAACCATTTTTAAATCGGTGACGGGGATGTCTCCTAACGCCTATATTCAGGAAATCACTAAAAGCAGAACGTTATGAAATTTATTATAAAAAATATTTTAATTCTGTTTGTTGTTTTCCAAATTTCAGCTTTTGGACAGAAAATTCCGGATGATTCACTCATGAAAAAAGCCCGGTTGGAAATTTATGATAATCCGGACAAAGCAATAGATATTACAAAAAATCTGCTTAAAAAAGAGAAAAATATCAACAAAACGATCTCTCTTTATATGCTTCTTTCCACTGCAAATATTGCAAAAAGAGACTTTGATGAATCGTTGAAATATATTTTAAAGGCAAAAGAATTAACCCAAAAAACCAACGACCTGAAAACCCAGACAACCGTCCTGGTTTCTGTTGCCATACAGTATCAGCAGATGGAATTGTTCAGTAAAAGTTTGGAAACGCTCGACGAAGCCGATCAATATTTGTCACAGCTTCCCGACGATAGCCAAGAAAAATATATTGAAACAGCCAGAAGCTACGCTGTTCGGGGAATGATCTACAAAAGCCAGTCGCATTCTGAAATTGCCCTTGAAAAATTTTTAAAATCAATTGAAAGTTTCGAAAAAATAAAAGCGGAGAAGCCCACTAATGCTAATAAAAGCATCGTATATTACAATATTGGATACTGCTATCTCAACCTAAATCAAAACGATAAAGCTGAGCAGGCTTTTTTACAATCCATCGGCTGTGCCAGGAAAAATAAAGCAAAAAGTCTTGAAGCATTCGCACTGAAAGGAATCGCAGAACTTTATAAAAAAAAGCGTGAAAACCAAACTGCTCTCAACCTGCTGATTAAGGCTGAAAATCTTAGTAAAAATACTGGTGACCTTGTTTTAAATGCCGGAATTTATAAAGAAATGGCAGACAATTATCTGGCAATGGGGAAGCAGGACCTTTATCAGGCTTATAACAGGAAATATTTTGAAATGCAATTCAGGAAACAGCAAAATGAGCTTAATTCCATCAATCAGGTAATTGATAACCACAATAAGGAAACTTTACTAAAAAGTGAAGATCTGAGTAATAAACATCAGTTCCTGATAGCTTCAGCAGCTGGATTGGGGATCTTGCTTATTGCAATCTTGCTTACATTTATCATAAAAATCAGGAAACAAAATAGAAAATACCATAAAGAAATCCAACAGCTCATCCGGTCCTGATTCCCGGATTACCGTTTCTTAATGCCCCATAAATAAAGCTATTATAAGGCATCTATGTGGTACTTATTAATTTTTAAGCAATATGTTTATTTGTTAATTTTATATCAAATTAATAATAAAAAATATGATCATCTGTGAAAACCTGTTGTTTTCCCATGGAGCTGAGCTGCAAAATTATGACTCCGGTGACTTTATCTTTGAAGAAGGAACCACACCAAAGTATTACTTACAGATAAAAACCGGAACCGTAAAGTTGAACAGCTTTATTGAAGACGGCAGAGAATTTATACACGGGATTCCCTTTGATGGTCACTGTTTTGCTGAAACCTATGTTTTCCAAAATAAAAAATACGCTGTAAATGCAATAGCCATTACAGATTGCGAAATCATACGGCTGGAAAAAAAACGTATCGTGCAGCTTTTAATAAAAAATCCTGAGCTTTTTCTCAATATGTATTCATATACCGCAGACCGTATGCATTACAGATATGTAATAGCTGCTCCGTTTTCTTTTCAGGATCCATTAACCAAATTGAGCCTTATAATGAATCATATTAAGAATAATTTTGGTTTCATAGAAAAATTTTCATTTGCTATTCCGTATACAAGACAGCAATTGGCTTCGTTGACCGGAATGCGAATAGAAACCGTAATCCGGGCCATTAAAAAAATGGAACAGCAAAATATCGTGAAAATTGCCAACAGTAAAATTTACATTTAAACGGATATTTTAGTTAAATTAAATCAAAAAAAATCCTTAACCGATGTAGTTAAGGATTTTAGTCTTTATGTAAAGTTTAATATTATCTTCCAATAGCTTCTGTAATCGGATTCCCTACATTTCCGCTTGGAAACTGAATTTTTAACAATGAAGAAAGTGTTGGTGCAATATCCGTCATATTGTAAGGTTTATTACTTTCTCCACGCTGGATTCCCCACCCCATGAAAATCAACGGAATATGTGAATCATAAGAATTCCAAACACTGTGTGTGGTTCCCGTTTTTGAGTACGGCGGCAACATGGAATCATGGGAAATCAACTGAATATCACCACTTCTCTGCCTGTTGATACCATTAATAATTCTCTGTTTGATGGGTTCCGGAATAGTAGATTCCTGTACTTTTTCCACTGAAACTGCATATAAAACAGTAGGATCTTTCTCCAATTCATTAATGGTAAAATCTCTTACATCATTGAGCTCTATTTTATTGTCTTTCATTAACTTCCTATCAAAATAAATTTGATAATTGTCAACAGCATTGATAAGTTTATCAACTCCAAATTTATCTTTTAATTTCTGATTAACGTTTTTTTCCATTCCTTCACCAAAGAAGCCGGTCGTAATTTTATGTTCCTGCAAAAATCCTACGGAATGCGCACCACCGTGATCGGCAGAAAGGAAAACCGTGTATTGTCCCTTTCCAACTTTTGAATCTAAATAATTAAAAAACTGCGCCAAATCTTGGTCTAATCTTAAATAAACATCTTCAACCTCGATAGAATTCGGTCCGAATTTGTGACCCGCGTAATCTGTTGAAGCTAAATTAATCGCAAGCATATCCACAACATCATCACTGCCTAATTTTTCTCCTTCCAAAGCAGCTTCAGCCAACTTCAAAGTCAATGTATTTCCGAAAGGTGTGTATCTGATATTATCTTTTCTAGCCTGATAATCAGCCGCTAAATTACTGTAAGGAAAAGTAGGTGTTTTTGCACTTCCCAACAGCCCTTCCCAGGAAGAATTATCCGGGGAACTTTCCGTGTACTGATTGATCGGCAATAAAGTACTCCAACCGTTAGCCACCAACTTATCGGGTAAATTCTGAGAATTAAAAGTCTTCAGCCATTGTGGCAGATCATTCATATACCAAGTGCTTGTAATGAAATCCCCTGAAGAATCATCAAACCAGAAAGCACCGTTCGGCGTATGACCAGCCGGAAGAATCGAAGCACGGTCTTTTAACGAAACCCCTATCACTTTTCCTTGAAAGTTTGTTGCCAGTCTCAATTCGTCTGTTACTGTTGTAGACCAAAGGTTTTTCGGGGAATGACTTCCTACTTTTGCATTAGAAGTCCCAACCGGTTTTACATTTTCGTCTGTTGTACAATATACATTTTGGCCTGTTTCTTTATCCGTCCAGTCATTTCCCGCAATCCCGTGAATCGCCGGAACTGAGCCCGTATATATACAAGCATGTCCCAACGCCGTTACCGTAGGAACATAAGGAATATGAACATTATTGAGAGAATATCCTGTATTTAAAAGCCTTTTAAACCCGTCATTCCCGTATTTAGTATAAAAACGGTACAAATAATCCCATCTCATCTGATCTACTACCAATCCTACCACTAATTTTGGCCTTTCTAATTGAGAATTTCTGTTCTTCTGCGCATTGATTGTAACAACGGATAAAAAAGTAGCCGCTGCCATCGAAATTTTCCTAAGCATCAAATAAAAATTTTATTGTGAACAAAGGTAAGGGTTTTGAATTTTTGATATGTGAAATTTTATTTAAATTTTACCGTTATATAAACCTTAAACTATTATTAAAAACTTAATACCATTATGAAACTCAGACTTCTTATCCTGATTATTTTAATCACTTTAAGTCATAATCTATTTGCTTATCCTGTTCCTCCAACACCTCTTAGAACTTTGGTTTCTGAAGCAGAAAACATTGTTTTTGCACAAGTAACTGATATAAAACAAAATAAAGGTGAAAATAAAAAAGAATGGAATAAAAGCTTTATTGCAGTTTTAACTATAAAAGAAATTTTACAAGGAAAAATCAATTCTAAAACAGTAGAAGTATATTTTTCCACAGAACTTACATGTCCGTTGCCTGCACAATACGAAAAAAACACACAGATACTTGTATTTTTAGATAAAGATGATAATAAATATTCTACTCATGCTTTAACTTATGGTCTGAAGACCTTAGAACAATCTGAATATGAAATTTATAAAAGTAGGATTCTTGAAATTCAAAAAATTTTAAAAATAACAGATAAAAAGGAAAGGAGAATCAAAACGGTGGACTGGCTGATTGATTGCGCCTCTAATCCAGTTACAAAATGGGAAGGACTTCAAGATTTAGCTCCTCAAAGTGATTTTATTTCTTACTATGATTGGAATAAAGAAAAATTCATCAGAACATATCAATTAAATAAAGATCAAAAACAAAGATTAAGAAATCTATTTTTTAACATACAAAAATTAGACTATGATGATGTAGGTATTATTGATCTTATTATTATACAAAATGATAAGGAAGTTCTGAAATTTCTAATTGATCAATTTAATAAATTTAGGAATGAAGAATATTGGTGTAAAGATTCTGTAATGATTCAGATTGCAAACGTATCAAACAGAGAAGACTTAAAGAATATTGTAAAAAGAAAAAAAGGCCTGACCATGTTCGATGAAAATTATGAACAAGAAACAATTAATATTAATAGAGAGTTTATAAATAAACTTTAATAATGAAGTTTATTTATACAATGAGTAAGGATAAATTTTAAACTCAACAAACAGGAATCAGAATTAATGAAATCATCAAATACAAAGATCAGGATTTCCTAGAAAAACGTGATCTTGAATTTGAGAGGGTTTTGATTCATTAATATTGACAAAAACTATAAAAGATATTTGAAAATTAATTTTGTACTAATCGGTACAATTATATACCTTTGTCTCAACAAAACTAAGAAATGGCAGGCAGACCAAAAATATTCGACGAAAACCAGGCAATTGAAAAAGCCACTGAGGTTTTTAGAAGCAAAGGCTACAATACGGCTTCTGCAGACGAATTGCTGGAAGCCATGGGAATTGGAAAAGGAAGCTTTTACCTGGCTTTTAAAGGTGGAAAACAAGAATTGTATGTCCGTTCGATCAAACAATTTGCTGAACATTTTAATCAAAAAATAGCTCAGGCAATTGAAAATTCAGATGACCGGATTCAATTTATCAAAAAGTTTTTCATAGGACTTGCTGATGCCAAAGATTGTGATATTGAAAGAGGATGTTACTTGGGAAATGCACTTGTTCAGCTTTCTGAAAAGGATGAGAGCATCAAAAAAATTACAGCTGAATTATTGAAAGGTTTGCAGAAAATTTTTGCTAAAGTAATCAGGCAAGCTCAGGAAAACAGACAATTAAAAACTCAGGAAAATCCTGAAATTTTAGCTTGGCATCTGACCAATTTGTGGAACGGGATTCACGTAACAAGACGTATGGAAAACTCACCGGAGATCATTCGCCCTATGATTGAAATGAATCTAAAATTACTAGAATAAAATTTTTTATCCAATTTTGTACCAATTAGTACAATATATAATTTAATATAAACTTAAAACAACAAATTATTATGAACACAACAAACAACACTATTTTGATCACTGGCGGAGGTTCAGGAATCGGTTTAGAAATTGCAAAAGCATTAAGTCCGGCGAATAAAATTATCATCGTTGGAAGGACTAAAGAAAAATTAGAAGCAGCAGCGAAAGATTTAGAAAATGTTTTCACCATTCAGGCTGATATCACGAATGAAGCTGATATTGACAGACTGTATGAAGAAGTAAAAACGACTTTTGGGGGAATCAATATCCTGATTAATAATGCGGGAAATGCCTATGTTCACAATCTTGCGAACGATGGCGATATTTACAGCAAGGCAGTGGCCGAGTTTACCACCAATTATTTTGCTCCGATCAGGCTGACAGACAAATTTCTTCCTTTATTAAAACAACAAAACGAAGCAGCCATCGTGAATGTTTCGTCTATCGTTGGGTTGGTTCCGGGTTCTCATGTTCCTACTTATTCTGACTCAAAAGCGGCGCTTCACTCCCACACCAGATTGTTGAGATACGAACTGGCAAAAGACACTAATGTAAAAGTTTTCGAATTGATGCCACCATTGGTAGACACAGATTTTTCCGTAGAAATCGGAGGCAGAGAAAACGGAATTCCGCCTTCAGATGTTGCTAACGACCTTGTAAAAGCACTTCAGGAAGATATTTTTGAAATTCGTGTAGGAAATACTGGTTTGCTGTATGATAATTTCTTTGCGGCTACGGAAGGGGCTTTCGCTACTTTTAATAATTAAAAGACTAAATCTACACAAAACTCCGTGTTTATTCGGTAAGTTTTAATATATAAATTTCATAGACGAGCTGGCGTATTTTTGCGTCGGCTTTTCTGTAAATAATTATAATTTCTTTCATTTCATCCTCGGAAGTTGGAAAGCAAAAATATAAGATTTTTTTTGAGGTTGGTTTTCCTTTCTTTTTTGTTTTTACTATTTAAAATTTGTTGAATTTATGTAGTTTTGTGATAAATTAATAACATTCTTTGTAAACATGAAAATTAAAACATTCTCGTTTTTATTGATAGCAAGTTCATTTGTACTATTAAGTTGCAGTAATAATGATGATATAACGGAAACCAACGGAGCTCAGGAGAAAAAAATTGAAAGTTACAAATTCACTTATATGCATTATCCTCAAGCAGTTATGCTTACAAATAGTTCTAATAATGTGACTATTGAATATGATTCTAATAACAGGCCTATCAAAAGAATCGGCGGACTTTTAGCAACACCTCCTCAAACTGGATTTAACTTTATTTTTTCGCCTGATGTTTATAATGAAATAACTTACGATAACAACAATGCAACTATTATTTCAAAGCTTAATTCAGCTCAAGGATATACAATTGCTGAAAACAAAAAAATTTTTGAATTTGATAATGGTAAAATAGTAAAAAAAACTATCGTAAATACTAATGAGATTATTCAATTTGTATATGAACAAAATAGAATTTCCAAGTTGATTTCTAAAAAAAATAATCTTGTTACTTCTCAGAGTGATCTATATTATAATCAAAACGGAAATGTAGACAGTATTGTTACTCGAGGAGCGACATGGAACAATATAACATCTAATTATGAAATAGATTTTAATTCTAAGGTAAAAACCGTTGAAGTATTTAAAGATTACGACAATAAAGCTAATCCGACGAAAAATTTAATGATTTTTGATGAAATCTTTCCCAGATCTCTTTCCAAAAACAATTACAGTTCTTACGAAAACAAATCATATGATGGTTACGGGCATATTTATCAGTTTTCTAATAGAAGTTGGATATTAAATTATATCAACAACGAAATAACTTTTGAAAATTAAGCACAAGAAATTTTATCAAACTAAAAAAAAATCCATCATAATTATTTAAGATGAATTTGTTTCGGCTACACAAAAAGTAGATTCGACTACGTACAATTTTCCTACAATCCTGAACTTTGTTTCAATAAAAATTTAAAAGAAATGAAAATTATTGTAACAGGTTCACTGGGAAATATCAGTAAACCATTAGCGAAGGAATTGATTGAAAAAGGTCACGAAGTAACCGTTATCAGCAGCAGTTTAGAAAGAAAAACCGAAATTGAATCTTTAGGTGCAAAAGCCGCCATCGGAACAATGGAAGATGTAGATTTTCTAACCGAAACCTTCAAAGGAGCAGATATTATTTATGCCATGGAAGCATTGAACCATAAAATTTTCTTTGATCACAATATGGATTTTCTTCAGGCTAATGTTCAAATTGGTAAAAATTATAAAGAAGCAATAGAAATATCCGGAGTGAAAAATATTATCCATTTAAGCAGCATTGGCGCTCACATGGAGACAGGAAACGGAATTCTTAGGGCTCATTATGAAATTGAGAAAATTTTAAATGATCTTCCGGAAGATGTTTCGATTAAATTCATGCGTCCTGTTGGGTTTTATTACAATATGTTTGCTTTTATTCCCATGATAAAATCTCAAAATGCTATTATTCAAAACTATGGCGGTGATAATCGTGAGCCCTGGGTTTCGCCTTTAGATATTGCCTCCGCTATTTCTGAAGAAATTGAAAAACCTTTTAATGGAAGAGAGTTTCGTTATATCGCCAGTGAAGAAATTTCACCAAACGAAATTGCATCAACATTAGGTGAAGCCATCGGAAAACAAGATCTAACATGGATCACAATTCCAGATGAAGATTTGTTGAACAACCTCATCAATGCAGGAATGAACCCAAAGACAGCCAAAGGTTTTGTGGAAATGAATATGGCCAGAAGAGGCAGTATTTTATACGAAGATTACTACAAAAACAGACCGGTTCTTGGGAAAGTTAAAGTAAAAGACTTTGCTAAAGATTTTGCAGCAGCTTACCAAAACAATCATTAATTTTATATAATGAAACAGCCTGTCAGAATAAAAACAATCAGTGAGTTCCATCAATTCCGTGGGCTTTCGAAGCCTGAGCATCCACTAATCAGTGTGGTTGATTACGGCGCCATCAATCATGACGTTGACATCAAAGAGTTGAGCTGGATTCTGGATTTTTATTCGATTTCCATTAAAAGAACATCCAATGCCATGATAAAATATGGCCAACAGGAGTATGATTTTGATGAAGGTGTTATGTTTTTCATGGCTCCCGGACAGGTTTTTAGCGTCACTATAGATCCTGACATCAACAAAAGAACAAAACATACGGGGTGGATTTTACTCATCCATCCCGATTTTCTCTGGAATACTTCTTTAGCCAAAAACATCAAAAATTATGATTTTTTCGACTATTCCGTGAATGAAGCTTTATTTCTTTCCGAAAAAGAAGAAAGTATACTTCACCAAATTATTGAAAACATTCAACAGGAATACCATTCCAATATTGATAAATTCAGCCAGAACATTATTATTTCACAAATAGAAACTTTATTAAATTATGCTGAACGTTTTTATCAGAGACAGTTTATTACGCGAAAAATTTTCAATCATAAAATTCTTGATTCGTTGGAAGAATTGCTGGATGATTATTTTAACAATGAAGATTTAACCTCCAAAGGATTGCCAAGTGTACAATTTGTTGCCAACCATCTGAATGTTTCTCCAAGTTATCTAACTGGCTTATTGAAAGTTTTGACGGGGCAAAGCACTCAACAGCATATTCATGAAAAGCTCATCGAAAAGGCAAAAGAGAAATTGTCTACCACACAATTATCCGTAAGTGAAATTGCCTATGAATTGGGATTTGAACATCCGCAGTCTTTCAGTAAATTGTTTAAAAGTAAGACGGATCTTTCGCCTTTGGAATTCCGGCAGTCGTTTAATTAACAATTATACTATATTTGCGCTCACTTCTAAAAGTGAATGTAATGAGCACAAATAAAAACATCCTCCAAAAAATGTCAAGTCCGGAACTTGAAAAATATGTTCAACCAGATAGTGAATTTACTCCTAAAGCAATAATATTTGCTTATGAAATTTTGCAATCCAGAGGAAGAGAGTTTAGCCCTGAAGAAATGGTGAGAATTAATTCTTTAATCTCGACCCAGAAAACATCTACAGAAATAATAATTCATCCCAATCACACAAAAGCTGCTAATGTTATGTATCTTTCCGGAGCACTCGCTGCTGCAGGCATGATTTGGTCATACGAAATATTGAATAGTATTATCGCAATTTTTGTCGCTGTAACAACATTAGCTTTTATATTTGGAATGGGTTATCTGATTTCTAAAGGAACTGATTGGGTAAAATATCTTTTACTGATTCTTTTTGTTCTAGGTCTTATTGGCTTGCCAGAAATTGCACTTAATATAAAAACAAATCCAGTGCAGTCAATAATTTATCTTGTACAAAGTGTTCTTCAGGCTTATGCAATTATTTTACTGTTTAAAGTTCCGAAAGAGAATGTTGAGTAAGAGTTATATAAAAACTGTTGTCTGGAAAAATTAATCTTATCAATTTTATAATTAAGTAATAAATTCTCCATTTCAGATGTTATAATAATATGAAGACAATCTGGATATTCAGCGTATTTTTTATTCTTTTTAATTCCTTTTCGGCTCAAAATATTTCTACAAAAGAAAGTTTTTTTGACACCTCCGATCATGTAAAAATTAAATTTAAAGTTTCCGGAAAAGGTGAAGCCTGCATTTATGTTCCCGGTGGGCCTGGACAAGGTTATTCTTCTTTCGAATTATTAGGCGGAAACAGTCTCGAAAAGAATCTTAAAATGATCTATATGGATCAGCGCGGATCGGGTGAGTCCGGAACATCCGACAATTATCATCTGGAAAAAATGGTTCAGGATATTGAAGAATTAAGGCAACACTTAAAGCTTGATAAAGTCTTTTTGCTTGCTCATTCTTTTGGGGGAATTATTGCTGTTAATTATGCTAAAAAATATCCCAAACATACAAAAGGACTGGTTCTGGCCAATGTCACACTCCATTTCTTAAATGATGAATCCATCAAAGAACAGATTGAATACGGAAACGAGCTTCTTCAACAGAAAACCAGCGCTATACCTAAAGACAGCCTTTCTACAGAACTTTCAAAAATCAGCAAAGCTTTACGCTCAAAAAGAATAGGTTATAAATTCCTCACCGAAGATATTGAAACCATCAAACAGATGGATAAAATTGACTCTCTTCATCCGAGAATCATAGATTTTGGAATGGCAGTTATTTCCAAACCAAAAGATTTCCCTGAATATTATGCTGATTATGCTCCAATGACAAAGACCATTAAAAGTCCTGTGCTCATTATTACCGGAAAACATGATAAAGCTGTTGGAACACAGCATTATAAAACATTTCAGTTCCCAAATCAGAAAGTGGTTTCTATTGATGGTGGACATCTTTTGTATTATGAAAGGAATAGAGAGTTTGTCGGTGCTGTTTTTGATTTTGTGGATAAAATTAAGCGCTAAAATATATTGTGAGATTTTCTTTTTTTTGTTTTTGGCGCGGCCTTCGGCCGCGCCAAAAACCTTTATACTAAATAGTGTTTATATCCTTTAAACAAATAATAATGATTACGGATTTCCGTAATTTTTGCTTTAAAGAAGTATTTATTTTTGATACAACAAAAAACTACAATCATGAATAGAAAAATCAACCTGATATTCCTTTCAATAATTTTAATTTTCTTTAGTTGTAAAAAAGAAACAGATAAGGTATTACAACCGATTGATAGCTTAACAATGTTAGATTTAAAGAGTCAAGAATATAATGCTGAACCACAAATATCTCCCGAAGTTGCAGATGTAAATAGTCTTATTAAAAAAATTGACAGTAAACAAGAGCTTAGAAATGATGGCAACTTTAATCAAATGACACTTTTTGAGGTGAATAAGGAAATTAGTTTAGAACAATTAAAAGACTATTGCTCAAGTGTCAAACCTAGTTATACTGATGGGTATTTTCAAATTTTAGTTTTCTTTAAAAAGCCTAATACTGCAAGATTTCCAGATAATCCTATAACAGGGATTTATATGGAAGAAAAAGATTCAAAGAATATTAAAGCCATTTATACTATTAACAATATAAATGGATATAGTAAACTTAATTATTATGAGAAGAACAATTGGGAAAGTTTAGTACAAACTGTTAATATAAACTAATGAAAAAAATTTTATACATCATTATTACTTTTATTTCAATTTCATGTAATCAAAAAAGTGATCCAGAGCTTGAATGGATGAAAAATGGTACGTTACACAAAAAAACAATTACTGATTGGAAAATAGCCTCGGATGAAAATAAACTTGCAACATGCGCAGACTTTATGGCAAATTTAAAGAAAACGGATCACCAAAAATACATGTCACTCAAAGAAATGAAATATGATGCAATCAACTTAAAAACATGTATAGATGAGGGTACAAGAAACAATAATTATGCTGATAATATGAAAATTGCAGAAGTAGCAGTGCTATGTTACATTTTTATGAAATCTGAATAATTAAAAAAGCCTGAAATAAATTTCAGGCTTCATTATATAATAAGTCAATAATTAAAACTTCAAATCCCCATTCACCTCTCTCACTGCATTTGCAGCTTCAGCGAACTTCAATTGCTCTTCAGCAGTAAGGGTAACGTTTACGATACTTTCAACACCGTTTTTCCCGATGATAGCAGGAACACCAAGGCAGATGTCGTTTTGTCCGTATTCACCTTCAAGCATTAATGAGCAAGGGATCATTTTCTTTTGGTCGCAAGCAATAGCCTGAACCATTACAGAAACCGCTGCACCAGGTGCATACCAAGCGGAAGTTCCTAATAATTTTGTAAGAGTTGCTCCTCCTACTTTCGTTTCTTCGATTACGTATTTTTGTTTTTCGTCGTCAAGGAATTCAGTTACAGGAACACCGTTTCTTGTAGCTTTGCTCAATAGAGGAAGCATACCTGTGTCGCTGTGAGCTGCGATTACCATTCCGTCTACGTCAGAAATTGGAGCTTCCAACGCCTCAGCCAATCTGTATTTGAATCTCGCAGAATCCAATGCACCACCCATTCCAATGATCTTGTGCTTAGGAAGACCAGAAGTTTTGTGTACAAGGTAAGCCATTGTATCCATTGGGTTTGAAACCACGATGATGATTACTTCCGGAGAATGTTTTACTAAGTTTTCAGTAACTTCTTTTACGATACCGGCGTTGATTCCGATTAATTCTTCTCTTGTCATTCCAGGTTTTCTTGGAATCCCTGAAGTGATAACAGCTACTTGAGAGCCTGCAGTTTTGCTGTAATCTCCTGTTGTCCCGGTAATTTTTGTATCGAATCCGTTAAGAGACGCCGTCTGCATCAGATCCATTGCCTTACCCTCAGCAAATCCTTCTTTAATGTCTACTAAAACTACTTCTGAACAGAAGTTTTTCATAGCGATGTATTCTGCACAGCTTGCTCCTACAGCGCCTGCACCTACTACAGTTACTTTCATAATGTATACTTTTTAAAATTTATTTTTTAAAGTTTGTCTTAAATTTTTGATTCCCAAATTTAACAATTCCTGAAAAATTGAGCAATCTTTCAGGAATTTAATTATTAATTATTTAGATTTTATTAAATTAATTAACATTCAATAAAAACGTATACAATTTTTTCGCTCCTGACAATACCTCTTCATAATTTTCTTCCTTTACCTCCGTATCAAGAACTTCTTTGAAATTTTTCCACATCGGGCCCGTATTTTCCTGGTAGCATCCAAAGAAATTGAATGTCACCTGATCAAAACCATCTGTTTTGGAAAGCTGTTTTGCAATGACATTTCCACCCAGCGTAGATCCTTCAATCACGTACATGGCTCCCAAGGCTTCATTTTCATTAGCAAATTCCAGATCGTGGGAAGCATTCTGATTTTCAAGGGCAAGGCTTGCGAGGTCTTTTTCAATCAAAGGAAGTTTTTTCCTGTTGCTTAACTGAAGCTTTTCAGCATACTTATCAGCAAGGCTGTTGAAGATTTTATTTTCGGAATGAAGAAGCATCAGATAATTTGTACTGATGATTTTTTTATAATCTTCGAGTGTAAAAGTTTTATTAAAGATTTTTTCAGAATTAAAGAGCCTTTCGGCAGCATCATGATATTCCGCCGTGTTTTGTTTAAGATATTCTGATACCATAATTAAGATTTAAAAAAAGTTCCTCAAATGTAAGGCTTTTTAAATGTTAAAATAAAGGAAGTTCCATCATTATTGCTTTCATAATCAACATTTCCACCAATTCGCTTCATAATGCGGTAAACAATTGACAAACCTACCCCATTTCCCTTAAATTTTTTCGCATTGTCCATTCTGTTGAAAATTTTGAACATCTTATGCTTTTCTTCTTCCGGAATCCCGATCCCGTTGTCTGAAATTCTGTAAACAACCATATCTCCTTCTTCTGTTCCGCTAATCTCCACCTTTGGTTTTTCCTGATGGGAAGAATATTTTACAGCATTATTGATAATATTCAAAAATACTTGGTGAAGCATTGTCTTATCGGCCAAAACATCAGGACATTCTTTAATAATGATCTCACTGTTCGGACTGTTATAGGTAATCTTCGCATTTTCGGAAATCTTTTCTATGGTAGCAGCTGTTTTCTGGCTTTCGAGCTGAATTTCGCTGTGTTTTGCGCGACTTAGCTGTAAAACATCACGCATCATTTCCGCCATATTGTCGATTTCTTCAATAATGGAATTGATTTTATTTTTGCTTTTGTCAGAACCGTCTGTCAGGCTGTTTAAAAGCATTTGCGCATTCAGTTTCATCACCGTTAAGGGTGTTCCCAGATCGTGGGATATTGTATAAGAAAAACTGTCGAGTTCTTCATTTACCTTTTTAAGCTCATCATTAAGCTTTTTTATGGTGATATAATTTTTGTGTGAAGTCTCCAGGATCAGATCGCGTACAGCTTGTATGGCAGCAATATTTCTGGAATTCCATCTTTTTGAATTTCCTTTGATATTTTCTGTGAAGAGCTGGAAAGACGTTCTTGGAGAAATAATTTGTTTTTCTTCTCCGTTGTAGCTAAATACTTCTACCTGTTTTTGAGGATTTCCTGCCCAGTTGATATGCTCATCAAACTCTTTTCGGAACCAGATCAGCATTTCATTTTTGCTTCTGTCGATAAAATAAATGACAATTCCTGCCGAAGTTTCATTTAAGTCTAATTCTTCACCATAATCTTTCAGGAAACTTCTGCTCTCATAGATGCTGTCATCCGTATTTTCATGTGCCCACTGAATAATTTTTTCAATAACATAACGCTTTGGAGCCACTCCATCGGTCACAATTCTTTCATCCGAAACAATGGCAAGGCCGTCAGCTTCCGGAAGATTCCTTATTTCAGCCTTATTTTCAATCAAAGAATCAAATAAGCTGTTATATTTTAAGAATTCTGTTTTTAATTGTGAAGATTTTTCATTCAGCTTTAAGCGATAATTCAATTCATTTTTAGATTTGAAAGAAGAATAGGCGTTGGCTGCTAAAGCCGTAAAAATCCCCGCCTGCACCCTGTCTTCAAGGTCAATATGCTTGGCTTCGGTATTTTGGCAGGTTACCAATCCCCAAAGATGGTCGTCAATAATAATGGAAATACTAAAACTTGATGCAGCCCCAGAATTTTTGATGTATTGCCCATGAATAGGCGACATTCCGCGGGAAGCGGCATAGGTAAGATCAATATTTTCTTCGGTTTTACTTAAAAGAGGAACCGTTTCCGAATATACATCACTGTAAATTCTTTTTCTTTTTTTCAGATAAAGTTCTCTGGCTTGCCTCGGAATATCGGTTTCCGGATAATGTAAGCCGAGATAGCTTTCTATATCGCCATTTCTTCTTTCCGCAATTACTTTTCCTGAGCCGTCCATCATGAATTTATAGATCATCATACGATCGTAATTCACGATTTTTGAAAGCGTATTCAGAAGCTGCTCCCAAATTTCCTGTGCATCGTCAACAATATAAAAACTGTCATATTTATTGGAAATTCTTTTATTAGGATTGGGAATAACTGCCTCTAATTCAAGAAAGATATTATTTTTACTTTTAAAAACAGAGAAATGATATTCTTTATCTTCAATAAAAATTTTGTCGAAATAAGTTTCGTTATCCCTTTTTGTAAAGCGGTTTAGGGAGTCATATATTTCTGATTCGATGATACTTTTGAAACTTTCGGGAAAGTCCGTAAGCCTTTTACCGAAAAGCTGTTCAGGCCTTTCGATAGTAAAAATCTCCTCAATATTCTTGCTAAAAAAAGTTATGGAATGAGTCTCTGCGTCAATGCCAATCAGATAGCCAAAACTTTGTATGTAGCCCGGAATATGGATGGGCTCTTCATGACACTCTACGAAATTCATATAATATTTTGATCTATCAAAGATAACGAATATTTTAAAGTTATATTACTTTTGCGGCAGGAACACGTACCACAAAAATGAAGATCACAACAAAATTTCCATTAGTTTACCTCAACACAAGAAATAATTTCTGTAATATGAATTTGAAAGAAATCCCTAAAAAATAATAGATTAAACGGAAATTATCCTTCCTTATCGAAGTACAACATATAGTATTTCCCTTTGTCATCCTGTCCCTGAGCCAGCATTTGTCGGTCTCCGTGAATATAGATGTGGAAGTTTTTGTCTAATTTAATAATGCTTTTAAAATGTCTTTGGGTTTTTTTCACAGCCGTTTCGTTGATCGGGAATTCTTCTGCAATATTGATTTGCATATCCTGTTCATAATCCGTTTTGAAGTTTACAAAGCTTTCAATCACATGCTCGTCCTGCAACACTTCTTTATTGAATTCATCCAGATTAAATTCTTCTTTTTCCTTGAAAAAATTAATTGATTTATTCAGAAAATCTGCCTGATCCGCCCTTGAAACTTCAAATTCCTGAGGCAATTGTTTCGTGATATAATCTTTATATACCATCAAGGCTTCCTGTGTATGAAAATATTCGTCGTCGCGTTGTTTTACCTTCAAAAAATCCTCAAACCAGTAATACATATCGCCGTTTTTGTTATTATCAACCACAGAAAGTACGTATCCGGTTTCTTTATCCCGGTTATAGATTAAAGCTGCTTTATCAATCTTCGACAGACTAATTCCTTGGTCTTTTTCGATATCAAAAGTCTCGTTTTTGGGGAAAATTTTTAAGAAAGAATCTCTTTTTTCTGTTTTAAAAATCCCTATTTTATCAATCTTCTCACCGTTTTCCCTTTCTTCTTCAAAATAAACGATGAACACTTCCCCACCCATAACTCTTGGGTTTTCAGCAGCTTCATAAAGATGTTTTGCAATATTTTCAGATTCCCAAAGAAACTTTGCCTTGTCATCAAAAATTTCGGATACAGAGCTGTAAATTGGGTTATTCACCAAATAAGTATCACTGTAAAAGTTGAACGTTTCCTCAGATTTGAATGATCCTAAGAAATAATTTTCAAGCAATTCTGCCGTTCCTTCATCCAGCTGCAATTCTTCCTGAGAAAGAATTAAAGATTCTCCATTGATTTTATTTCCTACTCTGTGTACTATAATTTTTGAAAACATTCCTTGATTTTTTGAAGAGACAAATATAGCGGTAAACTTCAAAGTCGGCAAGAGACAAATGATGTATTTGGTGGTAAGGATATAATTAGTACTTTAGGCCGGACTTAACCTATTAATATGATTAAAAAGTTTTTATTTACAATTATTTTACTTTTCGCGTGCCTTTCTTTGAAGTCGCAGCAGACTAACATCTATATTATACGTCATGCAGAAAAGGATCTTTCCGATAAAACGAATACCAATCCGGATCTGAGTGAAGCAGGAAAACTGAGAGCTAAGAAACTGGTTTCCGAACTTAAAAAAATGAAGTTTTCAGCCGCATACTCTACTCCTTACAACAGAACGCAACAAACCTTGAAGCCTGTTGCTGAACATAATTCGATTGAAGTCACCAGCTATGATCCTAAAGACAGCAAAGCATTAGCAGGTGAAGTTTTGAGACTGTATTCTGGGAAAAATATTATTATTGCAGGACATTCCAACACTATTCCGGGAATCTTGGAAGCTTTTGGCGTAAAGGCTCCTTTTGAAATTTCAGAGGATGATTATTCCAATATCTTTCATATTAAAATTAATAAAGGTAAAACCACACTCAAATCTTCAAAGTATTAACGGAACAAACTGACATTCGGGCTGGAAAGTTTAATAATTGTGTCACGTTGACTATAATTTAATCCTTATTCGTTACAAATTTTAATGTTTTTATTACAAAAAAATGTTAAAATCAATGAAAAGACAAAGCATTAAAAATCAATATTTTGTGAAATCAAGTTTTAAAATATATTTTTTAGAAAACTTTGAAACTATGATTAACAGAGACAATACGAGATTAATTCAATTCTCGTTAAAGTGATTAAAATATATTTATTTTTACTGCCAGCTTATAACTTTGGTATAATTTTAGTCACAGTATCAACTGTCCGAAAAATATTAATTATGATGAACGTACAAATGCAAACTATTAATCAAAAAATAGCCATTGAGTATTTAAAATTTTTCTATCCACCACTTCGAAATGAAATTACACAATTGTCTGTACAGGACAATTTCGCAGGAGTAATCCAGGCGACCATCAATTATTTGAAAGATCTGTTGCTGGAATCCAAGATCAACATTATTGCCCATCAAATCAAACTGATGGACTGGATCTACAGAAACGGAAATTCTTACGTAAGAGATGTCATTGAAAATCTTTTCGTAAGATCTTTCGAAAGCTTTAAAAAACACGCAAAAATTGAAGATTGGAAGTTGCTTTACCAATACATGCCTGTAAGTTTTCAGGTCATTTATAATGATCAGAGAAAGCAGGATAAGCTATTCTTTGGTAAGTAAGATTTAATTTAAAATTAGCTCCCCGGATTTTGTCTGGGGAGTTTTTTTATATTTGTAAAAATGAAAATAAGATTTATTACACTGCTGTTATTTCAATCGGTTGTTTTTACCGCTCAGGTTTCCAATAAAGTAAAAGAATTAGCAAAACCTTTAGACACTATTTCCTATGCTGAATCTTCACATATTGGTATTGGTGGTGAAAAAAGTAAAATTTATAATCATTTTAAAAACCTATCAAAAGCGGCCAATAATAATGAGCTTTATTATTTTGCAAAAAACGGCAGTAATGCGTTAAAACTTTATTCTTCTCAGGAACTTTTTAAAAGGGATGATAAAAGATTTCTTGAAATTTATAAATTTTATTCTGAGAACCCTGTCGTAATGAAATACACTATGGGCTGTGTTGGGGAAAGAGAAAGTATTACATATTATTTAAAAAACGAAATGCTTGCTGCAAAGGAAATTATTTCGCTGAGAGATTCATTATTACAGCAAAAGGAAGACAAACTGATTAAAATTCAGTTAAAACAAATTGAAGCGCTTGGATATAATAAACTTAGTCAAGAAAATATAGATTTGTATTTAAAAGAAATTCAAAAGATAAATTCAGAAAAGAAGAGATAATTATAACAAAAAATCCCCTCGCTTACGCTCGGGGATTTTATATTGCCTGGGTTACAAACCCTATTTTACTTCTTCGAAATCTGCATCCTGCACATCTTCACCGCCAGCATTGTTTCCGCCAGCGTTTTGAGCTCCCGCATCTGCACCTGGAGCACCTTGTCCTGCTGCATAAAGTTCTTCTGAAGCTGCCATCCATGCTGCGTCTAAAGCTTCTGTTTTAGCTTTTACATCATCTCCGTTTTTAGCTTCGAAGGCTGTTTTCAATTCTGCGTGAGCGGCTTCGATTGCTGCTTTTTTATCTGCAGATAATTTATCACCAAACTCTTTCAATTGTTTTTCAGTCTGGAAGATCAAACCATCAGCTTTGTTGAAAATTTCAACTTCTTCTTTTCTTTTCGCGTCAGCTGAGGCATTTTCCTGAGCTTCTTTTTTCATTCTTTCGATTTCTTCGTCAGAAAGACCTGAAGAAGCCTGGATTTTAATAGTCTGTTCTTTACCAGTTCCTTTATCTTTAGCAGAAACACTTAAGATACCGTTGGCATCAATATCGAAAGTAACTTCGATTTGAGGAACACCTCTTGGCGCCGGTGGAATATCTGCAAGGTCGAATCTACCGATTTCTTTGTTATCGTTGAACATTGGTCTTTCTCCCTGTCCTACTCTGATGCTTACAGCTGGTTGGTTATCAGATGCTGTAGAGAATACTTCAGATTTTTTAGTTGGGATTGTAGTGTTTGCTTCAATTAATTTAGTGAAAACAGAACCCATTGTTTCGATACCTAAAGAAAGTGGCGTAACATCTAATAAAAGAACGTCTTTTACATCACCTGTCAATACACCTCCCTGGATAGCAGCACCAATAGCTACAACCTCATCCGGATTTACTCCTTTTGAAGGCTTTTTACCGAAGAATTTTTCTACTTCTTCCTGGATAATCGGGATTCTTGTAGAACCTCCTACCAAGATTACCTCATCGATATCTGAAGTTGATAAACCTGCATCTTTCAGTGCTTTGGCAACCGGCTCCATTGATCTTCTTACCAAATCAGATGCTAATTGCTCGAATTTAGCTTTAGTTAAAGACTTCACCAAGTGTTTAGGTCCTGTAGCCGTAGCTGTAATATATGGTAAGTTGATTTCTGTTTGAGGAGAAGAAGATAATTCGATTTTTGCTTTTTCAGCAGCTTCTTTCAATCTTTGTAATGCAATTGCATCAGATTTTAATTCCACTCCTTCTTCAGCTTTGAATTCATCAGCCATCCAGTTGATGATCACATCATCAAAGTCATCACCTCCTAAGTGCGTGTCACCGTTTGTAGACAATACTTCGAATACACCGTCACCCAAATCAAGGATTGAGATATCGAAAGTACCACCACCAAGGTCATACACAGCAATTTTTTGGTCTTTATGACTCTTATCCAAACCGTAAGCTAATGCTGCAGCTGTTGGCTCGTTGATAATTCTTTCTACTTTAAGACCTGCGATTTCGCCTGCCTCTTTAGTAGCCTGTCTTTGTGCATCGTTGAAGTATGCAGGAACAGTGATTACCGCTCTTGTCACTTCTTGTCCAAGATAATCTTCAGCTGTTTTCTTCATCTTTTGAAGTGTCATTGCTGAAATCTCCTGTGGGGTATATTCTCTATCGTCGATTTTTACTTTTACCGTATCATTTGGTCCTTTTACAACTTCATAAGGAACTCTTGCGATTTCACTTCCGTCATCTTTAAAATGAGTTCCAATAAATCTTTTTATAGAATATACTGTTTTCTTTGGATTCGTTACAGCCTGTCTTTTTGCAGGATCCCCCACTTTTCTTTCTCCATCTTCTGTGAATGCCACAATAGACGGCGTTGTTCTTTTTCCTTCTGCATTAGGAATAACAACAGGGTCTTTTCCCTCCATTACGGCAACACAAGAGTTGGTTGTTCCTAAGTCAATTCCAATTATTTTACTCATAATATTTATATTTTTTCTAATTTTTAATTCTAATTTACACTCTCAATTTCTCAATATTTGTACCATTCAAAATTTTATGACAAAATGACAGGATACGTAAACTTTATTGTATTTTACGGCTTAAACCTTATGTTAAATTGTACAATCCAAGACAGTTTTAACATCAATAGGGTTCAAAAATTAATCAAAGTTTAACCTAAAAAAGTAGATGAAAAAACTATTAATGATTATTTTTGATAATTATTTAAACTAGAGAATGTCACTACACTTTAATCCGAGAGATATCACATGGCTTGCCTTCAACGAAAGAGTTTTGCAGGAAGCGATGGACGAAAAAGCACCTTTACATCTGAGAATCCGCTTTTTAGGGATTTTCTCCAACAATTTAGATGAGTTTTTCAGAGTACGGGTTGCCGGATTGAAGCGCGCTATGGATTTTAAGGAAAAAGTAATCGCGGAATCTTTTTATCAGCCACCTTCCAAAATTCTTCAGAAAATCAATGATCTTGTCATGAGACATCAGCAGAATTTCGACAAAACCTGGAAAAAAATTCAGAGTGAAATGGCTGAGCACAAGGTTTATATTAAAACTTCAAAAAATTTAACGGCAAAACAGAAAGAATTTGTTCGGAATTATTTTGATGAAGTTGTGGAATCTAATGTAATCCCCATCCTGCTTCATGAAAATACGCCAATGCCATATATGAGAGACAAAAGTCTTTATCTGGGTGTTGCGATGAGGAAAAAAGACTGGCAATATTCCAGCAATTATGCGATTATTGAAATTCCATCGCGTTTCGTGGGAAGATTTGTTTTGCTTCCGACAGAAGATCCGGAGGAAAAAGATGTGATGCTTCTGGAAGATGTCATTACTTTCAATTTACCCCATATTTTTTCCTATTTCGGGTATGATGAATTTGCCGCAAATGCTTTCAAATTAACAAAAGATGCCGAGCTTGATCTTGATAACGACATCAGGACCAACTTCGCCGAAAAAATTGAAAAAGGCTTAAAAAACAGACGAAAAGGCAAGCCAACCCGTTTTATTTTCGATAAAGATATGGATAAGGCACTTCTTGAAATGCTTATTCGAAAATTAAATTTAACCAAAAAAGACAGCATTATTCCTGGAGGTAAGATTCATAATTTTAAACATTTTATGGATTTTCCTGATGTATTCCAGACCTATGCAAGGCCGGTCGAAAGAACATCTTTCACACATCCCGCTTTTGAGCATGGGGAAAGAGTGACAGACGTGATCTTAAAACATGACGTCCTGCTGACTTTCCCTTACCATAAATATAATCCGGTAATTGATCTTCTTAGAGAAGCTGCGATGGATCCTGATGTGAAATCAATTCAGATTACCGCGTATCGTTTGGCGAGCAGCTCAAAAATTATTAATGCACTGATTTATGCAGCAAGAAATGGGAAGGAAGTCACGGTAATGCTGGAACTGCAGGCAAGATTCGATGAAGAATCCAACCTTAAATGGAAGGAAATGCTGGAACCGGAGGGAATCACTGTATTAGTTGGGATCCCGAATAAAAAAGTCCACGCCAAACTTTGTATTATTAAAAAAAGAGTGCATAACAAGACAGCACAATACGGTTTTGTAAGCACGGGAAACTTTAACGAGAAAACAGCAAAAATCTACGGTGATCATTTATTAATGACTGCAGACCGTGGCATAATGGCAGATATTAACAAAGTATTTAATGTCTTAAAAAAACCAAAAGAAGACTTTTTACATGTCCTGAAAACATGCAAAAACCTGTTGGTTTGCCCACAGTTTATGCGTGAAAAAATTGTTCACCATATCGACAAAGAAATTGAAGAAGCAAAAGCAGGAAGAAAAGCTGAAATGATTATTAAAGCTAATTCTGTAAGCGACAAAGCTTTAATTGAAAAATTATATGAAGCCGCACAAGCAGGCGTGGTCATAAGAATGATTGTGAGAGGAATCTATTGCGCCATCAATCAGAAAGATTTTAAAGAAAAAATAAAAGCAATAAGTATCGTTGATGAATACCTGGAACACGCCAGAGTGATGTATTTTTACAACAAAGGTGCGGAAGACCTGTATATTTCTTCGGCAGACTGGATGACACGAAACCTGGATTACAGAATTGAAGCCGCCGTAAAAATCATTGATAAAAATTTAAAGAAAGAACTGAAAGATATTTTGGATATACAGTTGAGTGATAACGTAAAAGCTCGTATTTTAGACAAAAAATTGAGCAACGAATATATCAGCAACCACAAAGAGGAATGCCGTTCTCAAATAGAAACGTATAAATATTTAAAAGCAAAAACTGATAAAAAATGAAGATTGCAGCCATAGACATCGGTAGTAATGCAGCCAGACTCCTGATAAATGAGGTAAAAATCAACAACAGACAGCCGGAATTCATAAAGCTGAATCTTTTGAGAATCCCTCTGCGATTAGGAATGGATGTTTTCACATCAGGAAAAATTGGGGAAGAAAGGGAAAAAATGGTGATCGACTCCATGAAAATTTTCAGTGATCTGATGAAAATTTATAAGGTTGAACACTACAGAGCCTGCGCTACCAGTGCGATGCGAGATGCGGCAAACGGTCCGGAAATCATCAAAGAAGTAAAAGAAACTTCGGGGATCAATATTGAAATCATTTCCGGTGACGAAGAAGCTTCCTTAGTCTTTGAAAATCACATTGCAGAAGGACTCGACAAAGAATTTGCTTATTTATACATCGATGTTGGAGGCGGTTCCACCGAGCTTACATTCTATGAAAACGGAAAAATGGTGTACGAAAAATCCTTCAATATCGGGACTATCCGTTTGCTGAACAATCTCGTAACTCCAGATAACTGGAAAGAAATGCAGGCCGCAATCAAAAAAAACATTGTCAGCAAAAGACCCGTCGTAGCCATCGGTTCGGGCGGAAACATCAACAAAGTTTTCTCCATGAGCAAAACAAAAGACGGCAAACCCATGTCTCTCGCTCACCTCAAAAAAGTCTACAAAGAATTTGATGAGATGACCGTGGAAGAAAGAATGACAAAATACAATATGCGCGAAGACAGAGCCGATGTGTTGGTTCACGCCTTAAAAATATTCAACAATATCATGACTTGGTCGGAAATCAACAGGATTTTTGTTCCGAAAATTTCTGTTGCAGATGGGCTTATTCACAATATTTTCAGTCAGTTGCACGATAAAAAATAAATTTTTATTAAAATATAAATTAAAACCGGTCATTTTTGGCTGGTTTTGTTTTTAGGAGCTATTTCCCGCTTTCCGCACTCGCTATTTTGAAGGTTTTGGGGGGGGGGGGGGGCCCCCCCCCCCCCCCACAACAAAAAAAAAAAAAAAAAAAAAAAAAAAAAACGGGTAAACAAA
>Ga0307412_10000180_pt1 | contig 44638 bp, 35 predicted proteins | sample DK1Cmetagenome_3_FD_203823 | JGI IMG/M metagenome (GOLD analysis project Ga0307412, IMG submission 203823) | Maize rhizosphere microbial communities from greenhouse at UC Davis, California, United States - DK15-C-1 | ecosystem: Host-associated > Plants > Roots > Rhizosphere > Soil | place: USA...
CATCAAAGATCTGCGCGTGCGGGCCGGCAGTGACACCCACCTTCAGCGGCTTGTCCTGAGCCAGCGCGGGCTGGGCAAAAACGGCGGCGCCCAGGGCGAACGCGGCCAGCGACTTCAAAACCTTGATGCTCATGTTGCGATATCCCGAATAACGGATGTAGAGAAAAGAATGGTTCGGCGCCGTTGCGTTCAGCGATGCGACAAGCGGCGCACGAAACGGTCGCCAAGGCTTTGGATGGCCTGGACCAGGACGATCAGCACGATCACGACCGCGGCCATGACGTCCGATTGGAAACGTTGATACCCGTAGCGGATGGCCAGGTCGCCCAGGCCGCCGCCGCCGATGGCGCCGGCCATCGCCGAATAACCGATCAGGCTGACCACCGTGACGATGGTCGCGGCAATCAGGCCCGGCAAGGCCTCGGGCAGCAGCACCTTCCGGATGATCTGCATCGGCGATGCGCCCATGGCGCGCGCCGCGGTGATCAGCCCCGGGTCGACTTCACGCATGGCGTTTTCCGCGATGCGGGCCATGAACGGAATCGCGGCCACCGACAGCGGCACAATGGCGGCCGCGGTGCCGATGGAGGTCTGCGCGACCAGACGCGTGAACGGGATGATGGCGACCATCAGGATCACGAACGGCACCGAGCGGGTAGCGTTGATGACGGCGCCCAGCACGTGATTGACGGGCTGGTTCTCCAGCATGTTGCCGCGCGCGGTCACCGTCAGCGTCACCCCCAGCGGGATGCCGATCACCACCGCGATGGCGCTGGCAACGCCCACCATCAACAGGGTGTCAAGCAGCGACGTAATAAGCAGATCGATCAGTTGCGGACTCATGAGCTATTTCTTCAACGGTGATGTCACGGGCGGCCAACGCGGCGATGGCGTCCTTGACCGCGGTGGGCGCGCCTTGGGCCAGCACGAACATCGTGCCCACGGCCACGCCCTGGATGTCTTCGACGCGGGCCTGGACCAGGCCGACGTCCAGCGAATATTGCTTGGACAGATCCGACAGGAACGATCCCGACGAATCCGTGCCGGTCAGGGACAGGCGCAGCAGACGCACGGCCTGACCCGGATTGGCGGCGGCCAGCGTGGCGATGCGTTCCTTGACGGCGGCCAGCGTGGCGTCGGTCAGGTCGGACGCGGTAGCGGCCGACACCATGCCGCGCGTGACCTCGTGGCGCGGCTGCGCGAACACTTCACGCGTGCTGCCCACTTCGACCACTTCGCCTTGCGACAGCACGGCGACGCGGTCGCAGACTTCGCGCACGACTTCCATCTGGTGCGTGATCATCACGACGGTGACGCCGGTCTTGCGATTGATGTCGCGCAACAGCGCCAGGATGTTGTGCGTGGTTTCCGGGTCCAGCGCGGACGTGGCTTCATCGCTGAGCAGCACGTCGGGATTGTTGGCCAGCGCGCGCGCAATGCCCACGCGCTGCTTCTGGCCGCCGCTGATCTGGCTGGGATAGCGGTCGCGCAGATGCTCAAGGCCCACCAGCGCCAGCAGACGTTCGACGCGGGCCGGGATCTCGCCCTTGGCCACGCCGGCGATCTCCAGCGGCAAGGCCACGTTGCCGTAGACGGTACGGCGCGACAGCAGGTTGAAACCCTGGAACACCATGCCGATGCGGCGGCGCTGGCCGCGCAGCTGTGCTTCGTTCAGCCCGGTGAGCGGTTGCCCCCCGATGGTGATCGTGCCTTCGTTGGGCCGTTCCAGCAGATTGATGCACTGGACCAGCGTGCTTTTACCGGCCCCGCTGGGGCCGATGATGCCGAAGACCTCGCCCTGCGCGATATGCAGGTTGATGCCTCGCAGCGCCTGGAATTCTCCATGCGGCGTGGCATAGGTCTTGGATAGGTTCTCGATGTGAATCATGGCAAGCGATTTTGTATCTTTTCTCTTCTAAAGAGAACGACCGTTTTTTCCATTTTCTATAACTATAAGTAATATAGAACGCTGTGGCCGCCGACAGGCGGGCCGGCAGGCCTATCTCGAAATGCTGCAATCGGGTGCCGGGCAAAAGGCGTAAAGGGCAGTCAGGAAGGAAAGCCTTCCTGACTGCCCTTTTGTCGCGGTGGCCGGTCAGCCGGCCACGCTACCGTCAACGTGCGCGGGAGATGCGGACTTCCGCGCCCCGGCGCTTGACCTCAAGGCCTTCGGACGGCGAAATGCGCAGTCCTTCCAGCCCCTTGATGTAGCTCGAGCCCTGCATCTGCATCACGCGGATCTTGTTGCGCATGACGACCGGGTTATGCACCGGCATGCCGAACATCCACACTTCGTCCAGGATGCGGGCCGAGTTGAACTCGCCCGTATGCTGCGCGGCAGGTCCCAGACAGAGCATGTGCCCTTCGCGGCCGAAAACCGGGAACTGGCCCAGTTCGCAGTCGATCGTCCAGGTCGTGCCGCCTTCGTAGCGGTGCCCGGTGTTCAGGTCCCACCACGCCTCGCCCTTGGGCAGGTACACGCGCACCTGCTTGCCGGGTTCCGTCACGGGCGCCACCAGCAGGGCCGGGCCCAACAGGTATTGCAGGTCCCATTCATGCGCGTGCGGGTCGTTCGGGAACGACAGCGCCATGGAACGCTGCACCGGCAAACCGGTGCGGGCCGAGTCTTCGATGGCGCCCAGCACGTAAGGCACCAGGCGATAACGCCACTGCATCCAGGTCCTGGCCTGGGCCAGCGTTTCTTCGCCGAAGTCCCAAGGCATCAGGCCTTCAACGCCCTGGAATGAGAAGTTGGCGGAAAACACGCCGATGGTCAGCCAGCGCAGGTACAGCTCGGAGGTCATGCCCGAGCGATCGCGCGAGGCCGAGCCGATGCCGTGCACCTGCACGGGCACGCCGCTGGCGCCGATGGACAAAGCAGTGCGCAGGGTATGGCGCAGGCCATCCCAGGTATTTTCCACCTGCGGCCCCACCTGCCACGGCAGGCGCTGCGCGGCCGGGAACAGGTCGGAGCTGGGCACCACGCCTTCCGGCGGCACCTTCAGGCCGGCAACGGCATCGAACAGCGCGCGGCGCACCAGCAGCGGATACATGCTGCGCAGCGCCGGGCCGGTTTCGCCGTTGCGGGCGGTCACGCCGTCGGGAATGGCGATCTGGGCGTCGCACGCCGGCGCGTCCAAACCGTCTTCGATCAACAGGCGATGGCGTTCGACCCACTGGTTGTAGATGTCGCGATAGGTCAGGTCCAGCAGGCCATAAGGTTGCCCCGAGGTGGCGGCGTTACCGTCGAACACCTGGGCCGACCCGTCGTCCTTGGTCAGCAGCCAACCGCGGTCTTCCAGCTCTTCGAACAGCGGGCTGGACTTCAGCACGCCGGGGAAACCGGAGGCAGAAACATGCACGTTGTGCTTGTGGAAGAGCGCCAGCATCTGCTTGGCGTCCGGGAAGCGCTGGGCATCCCATTCGAAGACGGCCTTGTCGGACTGGAAGCCCCAGGCTGCCGGCTGCGCCAAGGTCACGGCGTCGACCGGGATCTGGTTTTCACGCATGCGGGCAACCAACGCCACCGTCTGCGTCGGCATCTCGCCCGTGGCCTGCTGCAACCACGCGCCCATCGCCCACAGCACGGGCTGGCCGGCGCGGCCGGTCAGCGCGGTGTACTGGTTCAGGATTTCCGCAGGCTCGCCGGCAAACAGGAACAAGTCCAGGACGGCATCGTCCACGGTCAGCACGTAGGCTGAATCCGCAGGCGCGACGCCTACCGTGTGCTCGACGCGACGCATCGTGTTGACGTAGACGCCCCAGCCGCGCGGACTCCAGGCCAACGGCAAGGCGCGGTGCTCGGGGTCATCGGAAACGACCGATTCTTCGCGGCGGTTCAGGTCGCCCGGAGTTTCGCCCAGGCCGAAGACGCGATCGTCGCCCTGCAGGGTGAACCCCGCCGACCAGACCGCGTCATCGTCCTGGTCCAGCGCGTTGTGCCCGAATGCGGGCGTATGCGCGGAAACCTCGGACTCGAACACCCGTTCATCGTTGCGGTAGAGCGCCACGCGCACGGGGTTGGATTGGAGCTCCAGGGCAACGTCGCCCTGGGTAATGCGCCAGCCATCCCCGCCTTCGCGAGGGGCAATGGCGGCTTCGCCCACGGCCTCTTGGCGCGCGAGCAGCATCTCCGCCACGGCGCGCGCACGCGCGCTGGGCTTATCTTCATTCAGGTGGTTCGCCTCGCCGCAGCGCAGGCGAAAAACACCAGGCGCATGCGCCTCGACTACCAGGTGCAACCCATCGCCCGCATCGAAATCGAAGCGACTGGGGCGGGACGTCAGCAGCTCAATGTTATCGAGCTGGGTAGTATGGGCAAAGTCGAACTTGGGCGGCACAGAGCATCCCCCGGCTTAAGCCAAAAACCATCAAAAGACGCTATTTTGACGGATTTGAGCTTTGAAATAAACTCGGTCCCTCTTTTGGAAGGCGATCTCATCCAAAAAAGGGGCATAAAGCCCTCGGCCAGCGCCCATTGGTCTTGATGCCCACGAGCCGCCGAAACGCCAATTTCGAGCCCAAAGCGGCCTATTTGGCGCCAAATCCTGGCAATTACTGCAATTCTACGCCACCTGACCCCGGGCCCCGTCACCGGCCTGACTTTTTTTCACCTTGGCGAAATAAGTTGGGCCAGATCGGTTTCCAGCGGCGACGGCTCGCCAGCCAGGCGGGCGGCGATCAGGTCGCCCATCAACGCCGACCAGGACAGCCCCCGCGAGGCGTAACCGACAGCCAGCCACACGCCCCGAGCATGGGGCAATTCGCCTACGGCCGGCAAGCGCCCCGGCAGCACGGCACGCCAACCGGCCCAGCCGGGCAGGCTACCGGGCACCAGCGCATCGAAGTCCGGGAAGTGACCGCTTAGTAGTCCCGCTGCCTTGGCCAGCGTGACGCGCTGCCCGTCGGCGCTGACACGCGCTTCGGCGGCGTCGTGGACGTAGGTGCTGCCCACCACGCAGCCGGGCCCCACGTCGGGCAGCAGATATCCTTCGCCCCCGACGATGCAACGAGGGCCTCCGGACAGCGCCGCCGCCGGCACCAGCGTCACCTCGCCCGTCAGCGCATGCATCTGCGCGACCCGCGGCAGCGGGTCCAGCAGGCCACTGTCGGCCAGCATGTTGCGCGCGCCCGCCGCATTGGCCAGGATCACGACCTGAGCCTGCGCCAGTTCAGCGCCCTGCTCGTCCATCACGCGCCACCCCTGCCCGACGGGCTCGACGCGCGCGGCCTTGCCCGGCAACAGGGCCGCCCCGGACGTCTCGAGCAATGCATCGATCAGGCGGTTGGGCTGCACCAGCATGCCCCGGGAAAAAAACACGCCGCCGCGCGCCAGCGGCAGGCCGGCCAAGGCGCTGGCCTCGTCGCGGTCCACCTGGCGCACCCAACCGGACGGAAACGCCAGCGTTTCCAGGGTACTGGTCAGCGCGGCGGATTTACCCGCATCGCGCTCGACCTGGACGGTGCCGCACACGCGAGGCGCGGCGTCGCCCGGCAGCCCTTGCCATCGGGCCAGGGCGCGCTGGCTGCCCGCGCGCGACAAACGCGCCCGGGCGTTGTCGTCGCGCGCCACCACGGGCGTCAGCGCCGCTGCAAGATGGCCCGCATGCGCCGGTGCGCCCAGCGCCCGGCCCGCATCCACCACCGTGACGCGCCAGCCTCGACCCGCCAGCGCCTGCGCAATCCCCGCGCCCGCCAGTCCCGCGCCCACCACCACGGCATGCGCCGCGTCCAGGCCGGGCACGGCGGCCATGCGCCCTTCGGCCCGGACCGTGCCCGCCGTCATGTGCCATTTGCCGCCATAGCCGGCCTCGCGCCGTACATCGAAACCCGCATCCTGCAACGCCTGCCGCAACTCGCCGGTGCAGGCCCAGGTCGCCATCGTCGCATCCGGGGCCGCCCGCGCGGCCAGGTTTTGCAACAATTGCGGCGCCCACATCCGGGGATTGCGCTCAGGGGCGAAACCATCCAGGAAAAAGGCGTCGATCCGTGCGCTCAACCGCGCCGCCAACACCTGCGCGTCGCCAAAACCCAGCGTCAACGTCACGGCGCCATTTTCAAATTCCAGGCGATGCAACCCCGGCAACAGCGCCGGCCATTGCGCGGCAAGCCGCTGCCCCAGTTCCGCCAGCGGCGCCGCCGCTGCCTCTCGCGCCAGCAACGCGGACAAATCTTCCTGCGCGAACGGATGCGCTTCCATCGACACCACGTGCAGCGCGGCGGGCCGTTGCGGATCGTCGCGCCACGCCTTCCATAAGGTGAGGAAATTCAGGCCCATGCCGAAGCCGGTTTCGCAGACGGTGAATTGCTTGCGGCCGCGCCAGCGGCCGGGCAAGCCGTTGCCGTGCAGGAACACGTGTTCCGCCTGCCCCGCCGCGCCCGCCGGGCAGTGATAGACGTCGCCATACAAGGAGCTGTACAGCTTGCCGTCGGCGTTGAAACCGACCTCTGCGGGCATCAAGGGGACATAGGGCGCGGACATGGAATCCTGGAAAACAATCAAGGTTGAGACAAAAGCGAATTGTTGAGCGTCTGCCGGGCAGGCGTTGGATGGACACCACGCGACGCCCGTGTTTCAGGCCCTTGCCTCAAATTTGACGCATACATGGGCTTACACTGGTTTACATGGATACCTATGATCAGCCCCGTTCGCAGGCTTCGCCCATAGACCTGTGCGCCGCAATCGATGCGGCCGTCACTGCGGCTCATGGCGGTGCAGCCATCCTGCAATCCTACGCGCATCACCGCGCCGATCTCGTGATCGACCGCAAGGCGCGCAACGATCTCGTGTCTCAAGCGGACCGCGAAGCGGAAGCCGTCATTATCCAGGAGCTACAGGCCCGCACTCCCAAGTTCGGCATCGTGGCCGAAGAGACGGGCGGCAAGCCCAAGGGCATCGCCACCTGGTATATCGACCCCTTGGACGGCACCACCAATTTCCTGCACGACATTCCGCACTACGCCGTGTCCATCGCGTTGATCGCCCACGCGGGCACCGCGGTCTCGGCCACCGAAACGCTGACGGAAGACACGCCCGTGATCGGCGTGGTGTACGACCCCAACCGCGAAGAACTGTTCACCGCGGTGTATGGCATCGGCGCGTGGCTGAACGGCCGGCGCATCAAATGCTCGCGCACGCAGACAATCGAAGACGCAGTATTGGCTACGGGCTTTCCGTTCCGTGATTTTTCGTTTGCCGGCCAGTACATGCCGATGCTGAACGACGCCATCAAGCGCGCGCGCGGCGTGCGCCGCATGGGCGCGGCCGCGCTGGATCTGGCGTGGACGGCCTGCGGGCGTTACGACGGCTATTGGGAAATGGGCCTGGCGCCCTGGGACGTGGCTGCCGGCACGCTGATCCTGCGTGAAGCGGGCGGCGCGTGTTCGGACATGCACAAACTGGACCCGTGGCCGATTGGTGGACGCGTCGTGGCGGGCAACCCCGCCATCGAACGCGCCCTGCACGAGATGATCGCGCCGCACCTGGACAATCCCGGCTAAGCCGGGATTTACGCTCGGTTTAGCCCAGGTTTACGCGGTGGCCTTGCCCGCGGGTGCGGCCGCCTGCGCATCGGGCCGGAGTTCGCGGCGCAGGATTTTGCCCACGTTGCTCTTGGGTAGTTCTTCGCGAAATTCCACGAAGCGCGGGCGCTTATAACCCGTCAGCTTTTCACGGCACCAGTCCTGCACCTGCGCCTCGGTCAACGACGGATCGCTCTTCACCACGAAGACCTTGACGGCTTCGCCCGAGTGTTCGTCGGGCACGCCGATGGCCGCGCATTCCAGCACGCCCGGCAACTGCGCCACCACGGCTTCGACCTCGTTCGGATAAACCTTGAAGCCGGATACCGCGATCATGTCTTTCTTGCGGTCCACGATGCGCGTGTAGCCCTGCTCGTCCATGATGCCGATGTCGCCCGTGCGAAAGAACCCGTCGGCCGTCATGGACTGCTGCGTCTCTTCGGGCTTCTGCCAATACCCCAGCATGACCTGCGGCCCGCGGATGCCCACTTCGCCACGCTCGCCCAGCGGCACTTCGCGGCCGGCGTCGTCCAGGATGGCCACGTCGGTGGACGGCAGCGGCAAGCCGATGGAACCCGAATACGCCGTGGCATTGGTGGGATTCACCGTGGCAACGGGCGAGGTCTCGGACAGGCCGTAGCCTTCGATCAATGGGCGGCCGGTGATTTTCAGCCAACGTTCGGCCACCGGTTGCTGCACAGCCATGCCGCCGCCCAGCGTCAGCCGCAAGGCCGAGAAATCCAGCTTCGCGAAATCCGGGTTGTGCGCCAGCGCGTTGAACAGCGTATTGACGCCGGGGAACAGATTGATCGGCACCTTGCGCCACGCATTGATCAGCGAAGGCTGGTCGCGCGGATTGATGATGAGCACGTTGCGCATGCCCGCGTGCAGACCATACAGGCCGCACACCGTCATCGCGAACACGTGGTAGAGCGGCAGCGCGCTGATGATGGTCAACTGGCTGCCCGCCAGGTCATGCACCACGGGCTGCGCCACGGCTTCCGTCTGCAGCACGTTGGCCGTGAGGTTGCGGTGCGACAGCATGGCGCCCTTGGGCACGCCGGTGGTGCCACCGGTGTATTGCAACACCGCCACGTCGTCCATCGTCAGCGCGGGCGGCGTGAACGGCAGGCCCGCGCCCTCGCCCAGCACCTGCGGCAGCATGCGCGCACCGTCGATTCGCCAGGCCGGCACGATCTTCTTGATGTGCCGCGCGGCGAAGTTGACGATGGGGGCTTTCAGGCCACCCAGCAGGTCGCCCGGCCCGGTCACCACGATATGCTTGAGCTGCCCGCGCTGTTTCACCGCCTGCAGCGTGTGCGCGAAGTTTTCCAGGATCAGGATGACGGACGCGCCGCTGTCCTGCAATTGGCGTTCTAGTTCGTCGGCCGTGTACAGCGGATTCACGTTCACCACGACAAGCCCGGCGCGTAGCGTGCCCAGCATGCCGACCAGATACGCCGGCACGTTCGGCATCATCAACGCAACCCGGGCGCCCTTGGGCAGACCCAGGCTTTGCAGCCAGCCGGAAAACGCGCGCGCATGCCGGTCCAGTTGTGCATAAGTGATATCGCTGCCCATCGCGGTGCAGGCGATGCGCGAGGCGTATTGCTTGCAGGCCCGGTCCAGCAAGTCGGCCAGTGAGGAATAACCCTCAGTGGAGATTTCTGCCGGCACCCCCTGCGGGTAATGGGCTAGCCACGGACGTGTCATGGTAGTTGTCTCCATTAAATAGATTTTTGATTGATGATAACCTTGTTGCGTTCCCTTTTTCCGCCTGACTGTCCCCATGAAACTGCTCGAACCTATCGTCGCCTGGCATCACGATATCTCCAAGATCCGACGCGACATCCACGCGCATCCCGAATTGGCATTCCAGGAATTCCGCACGGCTGACGTCGTGGCGGCCAAGCTTGAAGAATGGGGCATCGAAGTCGACCGCGGACTCGGCGGCACGGGCGTCGTCGGCATCATCCGCGGCAACCTGCCCGGTGACCGCGCCGTGGGCCTGCGCGCCGACATGGACGCGCTGCCCATGCAAGAGGTCAACACCTTCGCGCATGCCAGCAAGAACGAAGGCAAGATGCACGCGTGCGGCCATGACGGCCACACCGCCATGCTGCTGGCTGCGGCGCAATACCTGGCGCAGCACCGCGATTACGCGGGCATTGTCTATGTGATCTTCCAGCCCGCCGAAGAAGGCGGCGGCGGCGCCAAGCGCATGATCGACGACGGCCTGTTCAAGCGCTTCCCGATGGAAGCCGTGTTCGGCATGCACAACTGGCCCGGCATGAAGCCCGGCCAGTTCGGCCTGACGCCGGGCCCCATCATGGCGTCCAGCAACGAATTCTCTATCGTGGTCAAGGGCAAGGGCACGCACGCCGGCATGCCCAATCTGGGCATCGACCCGGTCATGGCGGCCGTGCAGTTGGCGCAATCGCTGCAGACCATCATCACGCGCAACCGCAATCCGCTGGACGCGGCCGTGCTGAGCATCACGCAGATCCACGCCGGCAGCGCCGACAACGTCGTGCCCAACCATGCCGAATTGCGCGGCACCGTGCGCACGTTCACGCTTGAGGTGCTGGACCTGATCGAACGCCGTATGGAAGAGATCACGCGCCACACCTGCGCGGCCATGGATTGCGAAGTGGAATTCACCTTCCAGCGCAACTATCCGCCCACCATCAACCACGCCGAAGAAGCCGCGTTCTGTGCCGACGTGCTGCGCGACATCGTGGGCGAGGCCAACGTCAACGACCACGTGCAACCCACGATGGGCGCGGAAGACTTCGCGTTCATGCTGCAGGAGCTGCCCGGCTGCTACGTCTGGATCGGCAACGGCACGGGCGACCACCGCGACAGCGGACACGGCCTGGGCCCTTGCATGCTGCACAACGGCAGCTACGACTTCAACGACGAATTGCTGCCGCTGGGCGGCACCTACTGGGTCCAGTTGGCGCTCAAGCGCCTGGCCAAGGCCTGACCCTACCCGCCGTCCCCCGCCCCGACCGCCAGGCACATCGCCAAAAAGCGGCCGGTGGCGCGGGCGGCGGCGTCGGCATGCGGCACCAGGATGCTCAGCGTGCGCGTCAGCGGCTTGGGCAACAGGCGCAACGCCGCCAATGCCCCGTCTTCATGCCGCATCGACATGACGGACACGAATCCCACCCCCAAGCCGGCGCGCACCGCCTGCTTCACGCCTTCGACACCCGCCAGTTCCAGCCCCACCGACGGCGCCAGCCCCGCGTCCGCGAAGGCGCGTTCGACCAGCCTGCGCACGCCTGATCCCGGTTCACGCATGACCAGCGGGGACGCGGCCAGATCTCGCAAGGTCACCGCCCCTTTCCCCGCCAGCGCGTGGTCGGCCCGCACAATCGCGACGACTTCGTCTTGCCGCCAGGCATGCACAGCGGTATCCGCCGGCAGCCCGGTGGGCACGTCCCCTTCAATGAAAGCCAGGTCCAGCGCGGGCAGCCGCTCGACGATTTCCCGCGTATTGCCGTCGGACAGGTGCAGGCTGACGGACGGGAAAGCCTGGCGGAAATCCGCGACCAGGCGCGGCAGCAGATAACTGGCGGGCGTGGTACTGGCTCCCAGGCGCAAGGCGCCCGTCTCCAGACCGCGCCAAGTTTCGCGCACCGCCTGCGCCTGGCGATACACCTGGCGCAATTGCCGCGCCTGTTCGGCCAGGCGCTCGCCGGCCTCGGTCAACGCGATGCCGTGGCCGCTGCGGCGGTATAGCGGTTCGCCGAACCATTCCTGCAGCATGCGCAACTGTCCTGACACGGCGGGTTGGGACAAATGCAGCACCTGCGCGGCGCGGCTGATGTTGCCGGTGTCGGCCACGCAGGCAAAAGTCAGTAGCTGGTCCGGAGTCATGGCGGCCTTATTATCAAATTTTCCGATAGTACATATCGAAAATAAAGATTTTTCAAATAATAGGCCCAGATTTAATATTTCGTTTAGTTATTTAGATATGCCCACAGGGCCAGTCATGAGCACCTCTTCCAGCACCACCGCCCCTCTTCCCGTCGTCGCCGCAGGCGCGGCAACGCCGGCTGCCGCAGCGACGGCTGCCGCAGCATCGGCTGCCGCAGCATCGGCTGGCGCAGCGACGGCCACCGCAGCATCCGCCTCGGCCACGCCTTGGCGCGACAAGCTCAACGGCGTGCTGTTCGTCGGCCTGATGGCGGGCGCGGTGATGCAGCTGGCCGACCTGCCGGCCATCCGCCAATTGGGCTTTTCGCCGCTGGTCGTGGGCATCGTATGCGGCATGCTGTACGGCAACTTCCTGCGCGGCACGATGCCCGCCGATTGGGGCGCGGGCGTGAATTTCACCGCGCGGCGCCTGCTGCGCATCGCCGTGGCCTTCTACGGATTGAACATCAGCATCCAGCAGATCGCTGCCGTCGGGCTGCCCGGGCTGGCGGTGTCGGTGGCCGTCGTGCTGGGCACCTTGCTGATCGGCACGGTCGTAGGCCAGCGCATGCTGGGCCTGGACCGCGACACCGCCATGCTGACCGCCGCGGGCAGCGCCATCTGTGGCGCGGCCGCCGTGCTGGCGTTCGAACCCACGCTGCGGGCCGCCCCGCACAAAAGCGCCGTCGCGGTCGCGACCGTGGTGCTGTTCGGCACCCTGTCCATGTTCCTTTACCCCATTCTCTACCATGCGGGCTGGCTCAATCTGGATACCCAGGCGCTTGGCATCTACATCGGCGGCACGATCCATGAAGTGGCGCAGGTCGTCGGCGCCGCCAGCAACATCGACCCGGCCACCACGGAAGTCGCCACCATCGTCAAGATGACCCGGGTGGCGCTGCTGGTGCCGGTCCTGCTGGTCCTGGGCATGTATCTGCGCAGCGCCGCCAGCCAGGCCGGTGGCCAAGCCAAGGGCGCCAAGCTGCCGATCCCCTGGTTCGCGGTCGGCTTCCTGGTGCTGGCCATCATCAACTCACTGAACATCATCCCGCCCGACGCCATCGCCGCCGTCCGCCGCCTGGACGTCTTCGCCCTGACCATGGCCATGACGGCGCTGGGCATCGAAACGCGCTTCGCCCAGATCAAGAAAGCCGGTCCCCGCGTGATGGCCCTGGGCCTAATCCTGTACGCCTGGTTGTTGGTTGGCGGCTACGGTATCGTGAAGTTGGCGACCTGATCACCAGCCTGCCGCGGCAATGCGCCGCGGCGGGCTCTGCCACGCACGCCGCTGTCTCGTTTTTCCTGCATAATCGGCTGGTTCCCTTGCTTTGGAGTCGGCCGCATGACCTCCAGCACCAAAACCCCGTTTACGACTTTGCCCGCCCATCGCGACCCGGTATTGCGCGTCATGCCGATGCCGGCGGATGCGAACATCCACGGGGACGTCTTTGGCGGCTGGATCATGGCTCAGGTCGACATCGCCGGATCAATACCCGCCGCCCGCCGCGCCGCCGGTCGCGTGGCCACCGTCGCGGTCAATGCCTTCCAGTTCAAAGAGCCCGTGTTCGTGGGCGACCTCCTCAGCTTCTACGCATCCATCGCCAAGACCGGCACGACGTCGGTCACGGTGTCGGTCGAGGTCTACGCCGAACGTCAGCGCCTGGACGCCGAAGTCGTCAAGGTCACCGAAGCCACGCTGACCTACGTCGCCACCGACGAAGCGCGGCGCAGCCGCCCCCTTCCCACTCTTTGAGCCGTAACGCATGACGCAGTCCGCCGCCGCGCAGAAACCGCCCGCGACGCCCCGCCGCCTCGACCCGGAAGACGCCCAGACCGCCCTGGCCGAAGTGCAGGAACGCCTGCGCCGCCAGCAATTGGTGGCCGATCTGGTGCATCGCCAGGAAGAAGGCGACGCCAAGGCCACCCTGGTCGAAGACCTGGTGCACCGCCAGCACGAGGCGGAACTCAAGACGCTGCTTGACGGCCTGCATCCGGCCGACATCGCCTTCATCCTGGAATCGCTGCCCAAGGACGAACGCCAGGCCATCTGGAAGCTGGTCAGTCCCGAGCACGACGCGGACGTGCTGCTGGAAGTCGAAGACTGGGTGCGGGAATCGCTGATCGAAGCGATGGACCGCCAGGACCTGGTCGCCGCCACCGGCAACATGGACGCCGACGAACTGGCCGACCTGGCGCCCGACCTGCCGCCCGACGTGGTGGCCGAAGTGCAAAAGGGGCTGACCGAAGAGGAACGCGCGCAGTTGCTGGAGGCCATGGGCTATCCGGAAGACAGCGTAGGCGCGATCATGGACTTCGAAATGGTCCGGGTGCGCGAGGACGTCACGCTGGAAGTGGTGCTGCGCTATTTGCGCCGCCTGCACGAACTGCCCGACCACACCGACCAGATCTTCGTGGTGGACCGCCAAGACAAGCTGCAAGGCATCCTGCCGCTGTCGCGGCTGCTGGTCAGCGAACCCGAAACCGAAGTGCGCGCCGTCATGAATTCGGATTTCCTGGCGCTGAATCCGCTGGATTCCGATGCCGACGCCGCCGGCGCGTTCGAACGCTACGACCTGGTGTCCGCCCCCGTGATGGACGACCAGGGCCGCCTGATCGGCCGCGTCACCATCGCCGACGTCGTGGACGTGATGCGCGAAGACTCGCAGGAACAGGCGCTGTCGCGCGCCGGTCTGCAAGAAGAAGACATCTTCGCACCGGTCAGCACCGCCTTGCGCAACCGCGCCCCGTGGCTGCTGCTTAACCTCTGTACCGCCGCCACGGCCTCTTTCGTGGCCTCCCAGTTTGAAGGCACGGTCAGCCAGATCGTGATCCTGGCCTTCCTGATGTCGATCGTCGCCGGCATCGGCGGCAACTCGGGCAACCAGACCATGACGCTCATCATCCGGGCGCTGGCCATGGGCCGGATCACCGGGCGCAACCTGTGGCAACTGGTCAAGCGCGAACTCTTCGTGACCTTGCTGGTGGGGTTGTGCGGCAGCCTGGTGGCCGCGCTGTTCGCCTGGGTGATCTCCCGTTCGATGTCGATCGCACTGGTCATGATGGCGGCGATGGTCTGCAACATGCTGGTCGGCGCATCCGTCGGCGTGCTGGTCCCGATGGTGCGCGCCCGCTTCGGCAAGGATCCGGCGATGGGCTCATCGGTGCTGCTCACGTTCGCCACCGACTCGCTTGGGTTCTTCATCTTCCTGGGCCTGGCCACGTTCTTCCTGCTGTAGCCTCGCCGCGACAGTCACATATTGGCTTGATTGCCTGCCCGCCATTCTCCGTGGCCGGGCACGGCAAACGCTGTCCCATGACAGCCAACTGACAGGGAAAACCCGCTGACTCCATGTAAAGTCATGGAACTGTCATCTTTTCCCTTGTACCCGCATGACCGCCAAATTCCGGGCAGCGCTCTTTTTCGTGCTGCTCTCGACTTTCGCCGCTACCGCCGACGCTTGTGAAGACCTGCCCTCGTGGGCGCAGTCGGCCTGTAACCGCCTGGACCAGATCTGGACCGAAGGCGGCCACGACCTCTACGTGACGGGCTACTCATGGCACAACCGCGCCACCTACAGCCGCGAGAAAATCGACAGCTTCAACGAACTGGCCTGGGGCGGCGGCTACGGCCGCAGCATCTACGACGAAGACGGGGACTGGCAGGGCCTGTACGCCATGGCGTTCCTGGATTCGCACAGCAAGGTCGAACCCATCGCCGGCTACGGTTTCCTGAAGATCGGACAAGTCAGCGAGAACCTCCGCCTGGGCGCCGGCTACACCGTCTTCCTGACGGCGCGCCACGACATCATGAGCTACGTGCCGTTCCCCGGGATCTTGCCGCTGGTGGGCGCCGGCTACAAGGATGCCATGCTCTACGCGACCTACATCCCCGGCTCGTCCGGCGCGGGCAACGTGTTGTTCGTCTTCGGCCGCTGGCACTTCTAGGGGCGCGGCGCCCCTAAAAGGCCTGGCCCAATTTGCGGACCAGATCCCCCAGCCGCCAATCATCGATGCCATGGGCGCGCAGCGCGCGCTCGGTTTCCACCACGTAGTCCAGGCAAGGCCCGGATTGGCCGACGGCGTTGCGCACCGACGCCAGCAAGCGGTCATCGCTAAGGTCGGCCGCGTACTCGTGGCAGGTGCGGTTCAGCAGGAAGACCAGCCCCTGCACCGGTGCGGCCTCGGTGTGACAGGTCAGCCAACGGGGGGTATAGGCGCCGGTCACCATTTCACGGCGCCACAGCGCCTGAAACACCGTCGGAACGTCGCTCGCCGCGATCAGGAACGCCACGCCACGGCAGCAGCCGCCGCGGTTCAGGCCAAACACCAGACCGGGATTGTCCGGCGACCCGCGATGGTCGTGCGACCACAGGCAGAGCGACCGGTGATACCCGCGCACGGTCGCCAGGCGGCGCTCACGCCAAGCAAACCCGGGATGCCAGATCAGGGATCCGTAGGCGAACACCCACAAATCGTCCACGCCGTTCCATCCGGTCAGCAGGTCGTCCACCGATAGCGCTTGCCGCGTTTTTGCCAGACCGGCACAGCCGGCGGGTACCACCAACGACATAGGGTCCTCTGATATCCCGATTCATTCCCCAGCGGGAATGAGGGATATCCTACGCCGCCTGCCACGCAAAAGAATTGCGCGATTGGGCCTTCGAAACACGCCGAAAGAAATTTGCATCCGCCACACCCGGCGTGCGCGGAAAAAATTTGCGCGCTGGCGGCTAGACCGCGTCCAGCGGCAATTCCGTGGTGCTTTTGATGACTTCCATCGAGAAGCTGGCGCTGACGTCCAGCAAGTCCACGGCGCCGATCAGCCGGCGGTAGAAGCGGTCATAAGCCGCCATATCCTCGACCACGACTTTCAGCAGGTAATCGATATCGCCTGCCATGCGGTGGAATTCCACGACGTTGGGCAGCGCCATGACGGCGTTGATCAGGCTCTGCGTCCATTTCTCGTTGTGCTGGCTGGTCTTGATGGACACGAACACCGTCAGGTTCAGACCCAGCGCGCGCGGGTCCAGCAGGATGGCATTGCGCGCGATGACGCCGTCATCCTTCAGCTTCTGGATGCGACGCCAGCATGGCGTCACGGACAGGTTCACCTGCTCGGCGATTTCAGCGACCGAACAGGTGGCGTCCTTCTGCAGCAACGCCAATATCTTAATGTCGGTCTGGTCCATGGTGTCCTCAACGCAGTGGTGCAATCTTGCCTGTTGCGCCTGGCGGCGTCCAGCCGCGGGCCGCGCCCGGCGCCGGCCCCATCCCGTCTAGTACGTGCCCGGGTAGCCGCCGCCATCGATCAGAATGCTCTGCGCCGTCATGTAGCCGGAATGCGCGGAACAGAGATAGGCGCACAGCGCGCCGATCTCTTCGGGCTGCCCGTAGCGCCCCGCCGGGTTCGCGCGCCCGCGCTCGTCCCAGAGCTGGTCGAATGTCTTGCCGCCGGACTGCTCCACCATGCCCTGGATATGCCTGACCTGCGCGTCCGTGGCGAAGGCACCCGGCAGCAGGTTGTTGATGGTGACGTTGTGCCGCACGGTCTGACGCGCCAGCCCGCCCACGAAGCCGATCAGGCCCGAGCGCGCGCCGTTGGACAAGCCCAGCTCGGCATGCGGCGCTTTCACGCTGCGCGACACGATATTCACGATGCGGCCGAAGCGGCGCTCGATCATGCCGTCAACCACCCGCCGGATCATGTCGATCGGCCCAAGCATCATGGCATCCAGCGACGCGATCCAGTCCTCTCGCGTCCAATCCCGGAAGTCTCCGGGCAAGGGGCCGTCGGCGTTGTTGATCAGGATGTCCGGGTGGGGGCATGCGGCGATCGCCGCGTCCCGGCCTTGCGGCTGCGTCAGGTCGGCGGACACCCAGCCCACGCCGATCCCCGTTTCCCGCGAGATCTCCGCAGCGGCCTGCTCCAGCGTTTGCGGGTTGCGGGCGGCAATCGTTACAGCCACCCCTTCGCGCGCCAGTTGCAGCGCGCACGCCCGGCCCATGCCGCGGCTGCCGCCAAAGACCAATGCCGTTTTGCCGCTGATCCCCAGGTCCATGCTGTCGCTCCCGTTGCGTGTCGCGCCACCGGCATGCGCCGCTGCGCCGAAGCGCACCAGTATAGGAGCGCTAGCCGCCCTTCGGAATCGAATTCTTCGGCGCCGCCACGCCCGCCTGGCGCCATGGCGCAGACGTCGTCCTGGCGGAAAGACGCCACGCCCATGAAAAAGGGCCCCGAAGGGCCCTTTGCCATGCGTCTTCGATCAACCCATCCACTGGCTGACCGGCGCCGCCGCATCCTGGAGGGGCTGCGCGACCACATCGATCAGCGCCGGGCCGTCATGCTCCATGGCGGCCTTGATGGCGGCGTCCAGCTTGGACGGATCTTCCACGCGCCAGGCCTTCACGCCATAGGCTTCGGCGATGCGGGCATGGTCGGTGCGGTTGAAGTCCACGCTGTAGTAGCGCTCGTCGTAGCCCGCCTTCTGGCTGGCCTTGATCCAGCCGTAGACCGAATTCGAAAACACGATCATCAACAGCGGCGCCTTGTGCCGCACGATGGTTTCCAGTTCGCCCACCGTGAAGCCGAAGCTGCCGTCGCCCATCACGGACACGCACTTGGATTGCGGCCGGCCGACCCACGCGCCCAGCGCGGCCGACATCGAAAAGCCCAATGCGCCGTGGGCGCGGTTGGTAATGAAATGGCGGCCGGGGCGCGACACGTCGTAATAGGCCGAGAAATACGGGCAAGGCGTGCCGGGATCCGCGCACACCACCGCGTCGTCAGGCAACAGGCGGTTCAGCGACTGCACGACGCGTTCGGGACGAATCGGCGTATCCAGGCTGTTGGCCAGCGGTTCCAGCTGCGCCAGGCGCGCGGCCTTGGCGCGACCGGCCAGCACCGCGCCATCGACCGCATCGGAATTCCGGTGCGCAAGGCGGGCCTGCACTTCGGCGCCCAGCGCTTCCAACGCCAGCTTGGCGTCGCCCACCAGACCCACTTCGGTCAGGTAGTTGGCGCCGATCACCATCGGGTCGATATCAATGTGCAGGATGGGCACGTCGCGGTTCGGGAAGCGCCAGTGCTCGGTCGACGTCGAGCCGGCGCGGCAGCCCACGAACAGCACCACGTCGGCTGCGGCCACCACGTCGCGCGTAGCCATCACGCCGCCGTTGGAGCCCACCACGCCGGCATTCAGCGGATGCGTATCCGCCAGGCTGCCCTGCCCGCTGACCGTCACGCAAACGGCTGCCTTCAGCGTTTCAGCCAAGGTTTGCAAGGCGCTGCTGGCGCCCGCAATGACCACCCCGCCGCCGCAGATGATGACCGGGGCACGCGCGCCGATCAGGCGCTGCGCGGCACGGGCCACATCCGCCGGGTCCGGCGCAAAGCGCATGGACGGAAACTGGCCGTGCTCGGGCTGCGCCCAGATATCCGACGCGTCCACTTGCTGTTTCATGACGTCGTACGGGAAGCACAGGTGCGCCGAGCCCGGCTTGCCGGTGGTCATGGCGCGGAACGCCGCGCGCACCATGCCCGGAATCTGGTCTGCACGGTCGATCGTGCGGTTCCACTTCGTCAAGGGGCGGTACATCGCCTCCTGGTCCAGCTCCGTCAAGGGGTACTTGCCGCGCGAACCCACCGCCACGTCGGACGTGATGCCCAGCACGGGAATCGACGATTCGTTGGCCTCAACCAGACCGGGCAGCAGATAGGTGGCGCCGCCGCCGCTGGGGCCTTCGCACACGCCGACCTTGCCGGTCACGCGGGCATAGGCGTCAGCCATGTAGCCCGCGCTACGTTCATCGCGCGTCAGGATGTGCTGCATGCCGTGGTCCAGGCGGTACAGCGCGTCGTAGAACGGCAGGCTGGTGTCGCCGCACAGGCCAAAAATGTGTTTGACGCCGTTGTGCTGCAGCATCCGCACCATGGCTTCGGCGCCGGTCAAGTTTTCCATATCATCTCCACGTGTATCGTGGACGGGACCGGGCGGTGAACCTCCCGGCCGTCCGCCACTCAGTTATCCAGATTGATGTTGCTGCTCTTGATGAAGGCGCTCCAGCGGTCGTACTCCGACTTCACGTACGCATCCAGCGCGGGGCCGTCGGACGCCACGATTTCGAAGCCCGCCTCGGTGACCTTCTTCTTGATTTCCGGATCGGCCAGCACGGCCTTGAAGTCGGCGGTCAACTTCTTGACCGTCGCATCGGGCGTGCCCTTCGGCGCGAACATGCCGCTCCACGAATAGGCGACGAACCCCGGGAACCCGGACTCGGCCACCGTCGGCACATTGGGCAGTTCCGGCAGGCGCTTTTCACCCGCCACCGCCAGCGGCTTGATCTTGCCGGCCTGGATCTGGCCGCGCAGCGCCGCGAAGCTCAGCCACGTCATGTTGGCCTGCCCGCCCACCACCGCCTGGATGGCCGGCCCGCCGCCGCCATACGGAACGTGCAGCAGCTCCACTTTCGACAGACGCTTGAGCTCTTCCGGCGCCAGGTGGTTCAGCGAACCGACGCCCGTGGACGCATAGTTGAATTTGTTGGGCGATTCTTTGGCGGCTGCCGCCAGGAAGGCCTTCAGGTTATCCCCAGGCACGCTGGGGTTCGCGCCGATCACCAGCGGAAACCGCACCGTCTGCGAAATCGCCACGAAGTCCTTGAATGTGTCGTACGGCAGCTTGGGCTTCACGGCGGGATTGATGCCGTGGTTGTCGAAGCTGACCAGCAGCGTGTTGCCGTCGGGTTCGGCGCGGGCCACAAAGGCCGTCGCGATCTGGCTGGCCGCGCCGGGACGGCTTTCCACCACCACGGCGCGCCCGCCCAATTGCTGGGACAAGCGCGGCTGCAGAATGCGCGCCAGGATGTCGGTGCTGCCGCCGGGCGGATACGGCACCACCAGGATCAACGGCCGTTCCTCGGCAGCAGCGGGCGCCGCGCTCATGGCGCCCCCCGCAGCCGCCGCCGCGCATAGCGCCGCCAGTATCCGCTTCATCGTGTGAGTCATTGTTTTTCCCCTGTTGTCATCGTGTTGGCCGGCGCTGCCGTGGCGGGTTCGGCCTGGTCCCGCATGTAAATCGTTGAAAAACCCGTCCGTATCACGTCGGTGATCTGGTCCAGCCGGCGGCCAATATGCGCGCCCATCAATCCCGGCAAGGCGTCAATGTCGCGCTGCTCCAACGCCTGCACAAGACGCAGGTGTTCGCCCTGGGTGTGGCTGCGCCGGCCCTGCTGCATGTCGATCCAGCGCACGAAATGGATGCGGGCGTTGACGCTTTCCAGCGCGCGCACGAACTCTTCGTTGCGCGACAAGCGGGCCAACTGCAGATGGAAGGCTTCGTCCAGTTCCAGCAGGCGCGTCGCGTCGCTGTCCTCGGGCACATCGCGGGACCGTTCGACGAATTGGCGCAGACTGGCCAATTCCTCATCGCTGGCACGCTCGCAAGCGGCGCGCACGATGCCCGCTTCCAGCACGGCGCGGTATTCGTACAGGCTATGGATCTGCTTGGCGTCCAGCAGGCGCGCAATGAAGCCCCGGTTGACGGACCGAGTCAAAAAGCCTTCCACCATCAACTGGTTAAGCACTTCTCGCAGCGGCGTGCGGCTGACGTTCAAGCGCCGCGCCAACTCGACCTCGTTGATGCGTTCGCCCGGCTTGAACTCAAAGCGCACCGCCATCGCCTTGACCGCGCCGTACAGCTCGGCCTGGCCAGCGGACGTGCGGGCGGCGGGTCGGGTAGCTGAAGAGGTTTGCGTCATGCCGCGGAGATTTTTCCAGGGAAGATGAAGTGCATACTAAAGTGCATACACTTTGCCGGGCAACTCGGGTTTGCCCGGACGCGCGCAGGCAATCGCCCGCCATCACGGGCCGGAAGATCAGGCAAGGGCAAATGAAAACGGGCCCAGCGGGCCCGGATGAACGCTTGCGGACCGGAATTACAGGCCGGTATCCAGCGTGTAGTGCGCGCCGTCGCGATTTTCCAGCGTCAGCGTGGTCAGCGTGGGCGTCGTGGCCGCGGCATCCTGCTGCACCTGGATGCGCAGATTGGCCAACGGCACGTCCCAGCCACCGGTCGCGGCCTCGGCCGTCACGTCGGCCACTAAAGCCAGTCGTTCGGCCACGGCCCGGGCATCCGCCGCACGGGCGCCGATACGCAACAGGCTGCGCGCGCCATTGGGGTGCGCCATCAAATCGGGCGACCACACGCACTCGGGCGTCAAATGGCGGCAGAAATACATGCGGATGCCGGGCAAGGGTTGCTCGGCAAAACGCACGGTATGGAAACGGGCCTGCACTTCCTGGCCATCCAGCATGGCGGGACGCGTCAGTTCCTGCACGGGATTCACGGCAAACCCCGCCGCCTTCAGCCGTTCATAGGTGGCTTCGGCGTCATAGGTGCGGAACACCAGCGCTTCCAGCCCGAACGGCGAATCGGCGATTTCCTTGCGGGCCGGCGGCGCCCCCGGCGGCCAGCCCAGCAGTTCGACATACGTGCCTTCCAGCACGATCAGCCGATTGCACGACCCCAGGTTATGCACCGCCTTGTCGCTCAGGTGAAAGCCCTGGCGCTCGAAGTGCGGCGCCAGCGCATCCAGCCGGTCGCGCACCATGACGACGGCATGGTCGAATTCGGTACGGCCGACGGAATGCAGCATGGCGTTATCCCCGGGTCAGACGAGCTTGCCGTGGCACTGCTTGTACTTCTTGCCGCTGCCGCACGGGCACGGGTCGTTACGGCCAACCTTCGGCAGCGCGTTGCGCACGGGCTGCGCGCCGTCTTCCGATTCCGTCTGGGCAAGCGCTTCGTCGTAGTCGGAGTGGTGGTATTGCACGTTTTGCACATGCGATTGCGCCGCTTCCGCTTCGGCCTGTTCGACCTGCTCGGACGATTGCACGCGCACCGTCATCAACACACGCACGACGTCGTCGCGAATGCGGTCCAACATGCCCGAGAACAGTTCGAAGGCTTCGCGCTTGTATTCCTGCTTGGGGTTCTTCTGCGCGTAACCGCGCAAATGGATGCCCTGGCGCAGGTAATCCAGCGACGACAGGTGTTCGCGCCAGTGCGTGTCGATCGATTGCAGCATGATCGAACGCTCGAACTGCGACCACGATTCAACACCCACCTGGTCGACCTTGGCCTGGTACGCATCGCGCGCCGCGGCCACCACGCGTTCGCGCAGGTCTTCGTCGGTCAGGTTGGATTCTTTCTCCAGCATCTCGGTCAGCGGCAAGTGCAGGTGCCAATCGGCTTCCAGCGCTTTTTGCAGACCCGGCACGTCCCATTGCTCTTCGACCGATTCCGGCGGCACGTACGTGTTGAACATTTCGACCACGGCCGCGTCGCGCAGGTTGTTCACCGTGGCGCTGACGCTTGCGGCTTCCAGCACGTCGTTACGCTGCGAATACAGCACCTTGCGCTGATCGTTGGCGACGTCGTCGTATTCCAGCAATTGCTTGCGGATGTCGAAGTTGCGGCCTTCCACCTTGCGCTGCGCGGTTTCGATCGAACGCGTCACCATGCCCGCCTCGATGGGCTCGCCCTCGGGCAACTTCAGGCGCTCCATGATGGCGCGCACGCGGTCGCCCGCGAAGATGCGCATCAGCGAGTCTTCCAGCGACAGGTAGAAACGGGACGAACCCGGGTCGCCCTGGCGGCCGGCGCGGCCACGCAGCTGGTTGTCGATACGGCGCGATTCGTGACGCTCGGTGCCAATGATGCGCAGGCCGCCGGCGGCCTTCACCTGCTCGTTCAGCGGCTTCCATTCGGCGCGGATCTTGTCGATGCGCGCGGTCTTTTCGGCTTCCGACAGCGATTCGTCGGCGCGGATCAGGTCAACCTGCTTGTCCACACTGCCGCCCAGCACGATGTCGGTACCCCGACCGGCCATGTTGGTGGCGATGGTGATGTGGCCCGGCTTGCCGGCTTCGGCAACGATCTCGGCTTCACGGGCGTGCTGCTTGGCGTTCAGCACTTCGTGCGGCAGCTTGGCCTTTTTCAGCAGGCCCGACAGCAGCTCGGAATTTTCGATGCTGGTGGTGCCCACCAGCACGGGCTGGCCGCGCTCGTGGCAGTCGCGGATGTCTTCAAGGATCGCGTTGTACTTTTCCGGATCGGTCTTGAAGACCTGATCGTTCTGGTCCTTGCGGATCATGGGCTTGTTGGTCGGGATGATGACCGTTTCAAGCCCGTAGATTTCCTGGAATTCGTACGCTTCCGTATCGGCCGTACCGGTCATGCCGGACAGCTTTTCGTACATGCGGAAGTAGTTCTGGAACGTGATGGAGGCCAGCGTCTGGTTTTCGTGCTGGATCTTCACGCCTTCCTTGGCTTCGACGGCCTGGTGCAGGCCATCGGACCAACGGCGGCCCACCATCAGGCGGCCGGTGAATTCGTCGACGATCACCACTTCGCCGTCCTGCACGACGTACTGCTGGTCGCGGAAGAACAGGTTGTTGGCGCGCAGGGCCACCATCAGGTGGTGCATCAGCGCGATATGGCGGGGGTCGTACAGCGACTCGCCTTCCGGCAGGATGCCCAGGCGGGCCAGGATCGCTTCGGCGTTCTCGTGCCCGGCTTCGGACAGGTAAACCTGCTGGCTCTTTTCGTCGACCCAGTAGTCGCCTTCGGGTTCCGGTTCCTGCGGCTTGGGCTCGCTGGCCATGCGCGTCAGCAGCGGCGGCACCGCGTTCATGCGGATGTAGAGCTCGGTGTGGTCTTCGGCCTGGCCCGAGATAATCAGCGGCGTGCGGGCTTCATCGATCAGGATCGAGTCCACTTCGTCGACGATGGCGTAGAACAGCACGCGTTGGCGGCGGTCCTCAACACGGTATTCCATGTTGTCGCGCAGGTAGTCGAAGCCGAATTCGTTATTGGTGCCGTACGTGATGTCGGCAGCATAAGCGGCCTTCTTTTCATCGTTGGGCTGCTGGGGCACCACCACGCCAGTGGTCATGCCCAGGAAGTGATACAGGCGCCCCATCCATTCGGCGTCGCGGCGGGCCAGGTAGTCGTTCACCGTCACGACGTGCACGCCCTTGCCAGCAATCGCGTTCAGGTAGACGGGCAACGTCGCCATCAACGTCTTGCCTTCCCCCGTGCGCATTTCGGCGATCTTGCCGCTGTGCAGCGCGATGCCGCCCAACAACTGCGAGTCGAAGTGGCGCATGCCGAACACCCGCTTGCCGGCTTCGCGCACAACCGCGAACGCTTCGGGCAGCAGGTCGTCCAGCGTAGTGCCCTGGGCGTATCGGGATCGGAATTCGTCAGTCTTGGCCGCCAGCTCCGCATCGGAAAGCGCGGAAATCTTGGGCTCCTGCCCATTGATCTGGGTTACCAGCTTGCGATACTGCTTAAGCAGCCGGTCGTTGCGGCTACCTATGAGTTTTTTGAGCAGAGAAACCATGCGTATGTCGGCCGCACGTGCCACGCCGCGCCTGCAAAGGGCCAGGGCAGCGTCACCCGTGACTTTGATGTTATTGGTTGAGCGGGGGTCCGCTGGGAAACGAACCAGTTTAACGCACCTGGAGCGTAATAGCCTGGATCTATGGCCAGGGTGCTGTTGTTGTCCTGTTGGACCGGTCAGCGCGCCGCAGGTTCAGTGGCGGCGGCCTGGGCCACCGCAGGCGGCGCATGCTGCTGCGACCCCAGGAACAAGCGCGGGTCCAGCGGCTGGCCGGCAAGACGGACTTCAAAGTGCAGGTGCGGGCCGGTGGAGCGGCCCGAACTGCCCACGCGCGCCACTTGCTGGCCGCGGTCAACCAATTGCCCCTGCTTGACCATCAGCGACGAGGCATGCGCATAACGCGTGATCAGGCCGTCGCCATGGTCGATCTCGACCATGTTGCCGAAACCCGGTTGGAACTTGGCTTCCAGCACGACGCCGCCCGAGGCGGCCAGGATCGGCGTGCCCGAAGGGGCCGCGAAATCCAGCCCTTCGTGCATGGCCGTGCGCCCCGTCACCGGGTTGCGGCGCCAGCCGTAAGAAGAAGTCAGATACGGATAATCGGTGATCGGCATGGCGGTGGGCATGCGCGCCTGGTCCGCCGATCGCTTGGTCAGCGCCGCGTCCAGCAGTTTCAGGTTGTCGGACTGCTGCGCCAGTCGTGCCTGGATTTCGTCCAGTTGGCGACCCAGGGCTTCGGCCGAGGCCGCACTGGGCGGCGGGTGGTCGGTGAACAGATCATCCATGACCTGGGTGGCTTCGGGCTGGGTCAGCGCTTCGGGCTGCGCCAGGGCCAGTTGCTTGGCCAGTTCCGGATCGGTATAGGCCACGCCGGCGACCTTGGCCACGCGTTGCCCCAACCCGTCGATGCTGACCAACTTGGCCTGCAAGGCGCCCACCTTGGCAGCCAGCAGGTTCATGTTTCCACGCAGGAAGTCGGTGTCCCGGCCCGGCTGCCCCGCCAAGGGCCAGCCTACCGTCTGTACGGTGGGCAGTATCGGAGTAAGGTATCGTTGTAGCGCGGCGCCAAAGATGGCTGCCGTCACGAGCGCGGCCCCCAGAAACAACGCCAGTCGCGCGCCTCCCAGGGTGAAATGCCCGTCCCGCCCGTCGCGGGCGTGCATAATCACGATTTTCAAGGTTGCTTCCTAATTCTTTAGAGCCGGGATGAATAGACCTGCTTCAACCCGTCAACGTTCCGGTTCCAGCCGGCGGAAAGAAAATACCGCACTCGGATGGCTGGGTCATGACATGCGGGGCGCCGGGGTACTGGCGACTGCCCGCAAGCACTTGCAAATTCAGTATGCGGTGGCGGCGATTCTGCCCGCCCCGCTGGGTGCTGTCTGCCAGGTGGGCAAACTGGAAAACCAGTGCCTGCATCTGGTGGTGCCCAGTGCCGCCCATGCCGCCAAGATGCGTCAATTGGCGCCGCGCATCGCGCGTACCCTGGCAGACCAAGGCTGGAACCTTAACGAAATTGCCGTCAAGGTACAAGCGGGGTTACCGAAGCCCGGCGCCCGCCAGCCGCGCCCTCCCAAAGAGGCACAACCCTTGGGGGACAAAGCCCTGGGGGCCTTCGAGACGCTGCGCGACAACCTTCGCCCCGGCCCGTTGGCCGACGCGGTCGCCAAGCTCTTGAGACATCACAAGAGTAGCTGAAGGCGCAAGGGTTGTGCGGGGGATAACCCGCCCGGAAACGAAGCGAAACCAAGTTCTCGGACGGAGTCATGCTTTGGCTTGCCGCCGGTTTGCGCCTTAAGCGCTAGAGGATGGCAACCGCCATCGTCCTCCAGGTGCAAGCAGGCAGGGGTGGCCCCCTACGCCAGCTTCCACTCGTGGCGAAACGCCTGGGGCGCTTCTGCCTGCGATTCATAGGTGACCATTTCCCAGGCGTCTTGCTGAGCAAGCAGCGCGCGGGCCAACTGGTTGTTCAGGCCGTGGCCCGACTTGCACGCCACATAGCGCGCCACCAAGGGCTTGCCCAACAGATACAGGTCGCCGATGGCGTCCAGGATCTTGTGCTTCACGAATTCGTCGTCGTAACGCAGCCCGTCGCTGTTCAGCACGCGGTACTCGTCCATGACGATGGCGTTGTCCAGGCTGCCGCCGCGGGCCAGGCCCATCGAACGCAAGGCTTCCACTTCGTTCACGAACCCGAAGGTGCGTGCACGGGCGATCTCGCGCACATACGAGTGCGTCGCGAAATCGATCTCGGCGAAATTGGCCGTGGAGTCGATGGCGGGGTGGCGGAAATCGATCGAGAACGCCAGCGCATAGCCCTCGTGCGGTTCCAGGCGGGCCCACTTTTCGTTGCGGCCTTCGCCTTCGCGCACTTCCACCGTCTTTTTGACGCGGATGAATTGCTTGGGCGCGTTCTGTTCGACGATACCGGCCGAGCGCAGCAGATAAACGAACGTTGCCGCACTGCCGTCCATGATGGGAACTTCTTCGGCAGTGAGGTCGATATGCAGATTGTCGATACCCAGGCCGGCAAGCGCCGACATGAGGTGTTCCACCGTAGAGACGCGGACATTGCCCTGTTGCAGGACGGACGCCATGCGCGTATCGCCCACGCCGGTGGCTTGCGCCGGCAGATCAACGACCTGCGGCAGGTCCACGCGGTGGAAAACGATGCCAGTATTGGGTTGTGCCGGACGCAGGGTGAGTTCTACCCGCCGTCCGGAGTGGACGCCGACGCCTGTCGTGCGGACTAGATTCTGAATGCTGCGCTGTCGGAACATGAGACTTGGGTGTTAGAGCCAGGAAGCCGGCACGAAGAGAACAGATTGCCGGCGTAACTGACGTATTGTAACGCTGTCCGACCCGTGACGCCATCAGGCGCGCGAGATCGACCGATACCTCCGTCCCTTATTAGAACCGTGCAAGGGAAACACGGACCGCTCCGCCTCCGGCTTGCCCGCGGGGACAGGCAAGCCGGAGATGAGGGAGTGCGTTTAGAGCCTGTAGTCGGCTCTTTGCTTCAATCCGCCTGCTTGCGCAGGAATGCCGGGATGTCGAAATGATCCATGCCCGAGCTTTCCAACGCACGCACCTGGGCGGACGCCTGGCTGCGCGGATTGCGCATGACCGACGGCATGTCCAGGTTGCGGTAATCGCCACCTTGGCCGGCCGGCATCGTGCCCATGGGCATGTTGTCGGTACCGGTGCGGAGCACTTCAGCGGTGTTTTGAACCAGTTGCGGACGCGCTTGCGCACGGCCCAGGCCCGTTGCCACCACGGTCACGCGCAGGTTTTCACCCATCGTCTCGTCGTAGGCCGTGCCGAAGATCACGGTCGCGTCGTCCGAAGCGTAGCTGCGGATCGTTTCCATGATTTCGCGCGTTTCGCGCATCTTCAGCGAGCGGCTGGCGGTGATGTTGACCAGCACGCCGCGAGCGCCGTTCAGGTCCACGCCTTCCAGCAGCGGGCAAGCAATGGCGTGCTCGGCGGCGACGCGTGCGCGGTCAGCGCCCGAAGCCGATGCCGTGCCCATCATGGCCTGGCCCTGTTCGCCCATGATCGTCTTGACGTCTTCGAAGTCGACGTTGACGTTACCTTCGACGTTGATGATTTCGGCGATGCCCGCGCACGCGTTGTGCAGGATATCGTCGGCCGAACGGAAGCAGTCTTCCTGCGTCGCGTCCTCGTCCATCAGTTCATAGAGGTTCTCGTTGAGCACCACGATGAGCGAATGCACGTGCTTGGCCAGTTCGGAAATGCCGTCCTCGGCCATCTTCAGGCGCTTGTTGCCTTCAAACGTGAAAGGCTTGGTGACCACGCCCACGGTCAGAATGCCCAGTTCCTTCGCCACTTCGGCCACGACCGGACCTGCGCCGGTGCCGGTGCCACCGCCCATGCCGGCGGTGATGAAGACCATGTGCGCGCCGTTCAGCGCGGCACGGATCTCCTCGCGCGCGGTTTCAGCCGACGCACGTCCCTGCTCGGGCTTGGCGCCCGCGCCCAGGCCGGTACGGCCCAGACGAATCTGCACTGGGGCATTGGTTGCCGCCAGCGCTTGCGCATCGGTGTTGGCGCAGATGAAATCCACGCCGTGCACGCCGTTGCGAATCATGTGCGCGACGGCATTGCCGCCCGCACCGCCCACACCAACGACCTTGATTACGGTCCCTTTGGTGTTGTTCTCAAGCATCTCAAAGTTCATCATGATGACTCCCTCACAAGTCCGATTTTGCAAATCACAAAAATTCCCCAACAGCCTATCTTTTGTGAATCGCCTCAAAGCCGATGCCGACTACATAGGTCCGCCACGGGTTTGAGACGCCTCCTCTTTCTGGTGTTCCCCGCAATACCGCCGCGGATAGCACCAAGGAGCAGGCCCCAACCTGCACCCTTTAATTCATAAACCATTCCTTCATGCGCGCCAGCAGGCTCTTGAAATTGCCCGTTTGCGCCGCGACCTTGCGGCCTCGCACGCGCTGCATGCGCGCTTCCTGCAGCAGACCCATCACCGTCGAGAAGCGCGGATTGCGCATCACGTCGGCCAGGCTGCCTTCGTACTCGGGAACCGCCACGCGCACCGGCTTCAGGAACACGTCCTCGGCCAGTTCGATCATGCCGGGCAACTGCGCCGACCCGCCGGTCAGGACCACGCCCGACGCCAGCAGATCTTCGTAGCCGGAATCGCGCACGACCTGTTGCACCAGCGTGAACAGTTCTTCCACGCGCGGCTCGATCACGGCGCCCAGCGCCTGGCGCTTGACCTGACGCGGGCCGCGGTCGCCCAGGCCCGGCACTTCCACGGACTCGTCCGGGCTGGCCAGCACCTGCTTGGCCACGCCATAGCGCAGCTTGATTTCTTCGGCATCCGGCGTCGGCGTGCGCAACATGGCCGCGATGTCGTTGGTGATCTGGTCGCCAGCGATCGGCAGCACGGCGGTGTGGCGGATCGCGCCGCCGGTGAAGATGGCGACGTCGGTGGTGCCGCCGCCGATGTCCACCAGCACGACGCCCAGTTCTTTTTCGTCGGCGGTCAGCACGGCCAGGCTGGAGGCCAGCGGTTGCAGGATCAGATCCTGCACTTCCAGGCCGCAGCGGCGCACGCACTTGACGATGTTCTGCGCGGCGCTGACCGCGCCCGTCACGATGTGCACGCGCACTTCCAGGCGCAGGCCGCTCATGCCGATGGGCTCGCGAATGTCTTCCTGGCCGTCGACGATGAACTCCTGGGTCAGCACATGCAGCACTTGCTGGTCGGTCGGGATGTTCACCGCCTTGGCGGTCTCGATGACGCGGGCAACGTCGGTGGCGGTGACTTCTTTGTCCTTCACAGCGACCATGCCGCTGGAATTGAAGCTGCGGATATGGCTGCCGGCAATGCCGGTGTAGACGTCGCGAATCTTGCAATCTGCCATCAGCTCGGCTTCTTCAAGCGCGCGCTGAATGGAATTCACAGTGGTCTCGATGTTGACGACCACGCCCTTGCGCATGCCGCGCGATTCGTGCTGGCCAAGGCCAAGCACTTCGAATCGCCCTTCGGGCAAAATTTCAGCCACCACAGCCACCACCTTGCTGGTGCCGATATCGAGGGCGACGATAAGGTCCTTGATGTCACGGGTCATGGCGTTAGCGTTTCTTGGGAGGTTTCGGTGTGGATTTGGATTTGGTTTCCGACGCGGGCAACGGAGCCAGCGCCAGGGCGAAACCATTCGGATAGCGCAGGTCGGCTTGCGTGATGGTGCGCCCTTCCAGGCGTCCCGACACGGCGGGCCACGCCTGCACAAAGCGTTGAATGCGAGCCGCGAACGGCAGTGCGCCGGGCAAGCCGTGCGGATCCGGCGCATCGGCGCCCGGATCGCGGCCCAGGTCCAGCATCATGCCGTTGGACAGCACGACGCGCCACGCGTAGCGCGGGCTCAGTTCCAGCTGTTTGACATGCATGTCCAGCGGCGCGAACCAGCGCGCCAATTCGGCGTAGCGTTGCACGACCAGCGGCTCGGTGCCCTCGGGCCCGGAGAACTGCGGCAGCACGGTTTCGTCGTCCACCTCGCCCGTGTTCGCCGTGAACGCTTCGCCCCAGGTGTTGATCATCTGGTTCTCGTTCCACAGCGCCAAAGGCTGCTGCTCTTCGATGCGCACGCGCAGCACATTGGGCCAGATCCGGCGCACGGTGGCATGGCGCACCCACGGCACCGATTCGAAGATCTCGCGCGCGTCGTCCAGGTCCACCGTGAAGAAGTTGCCCTTGAAGCGGCCGGCGATCGCTGCCCGTACCGCTCCCGGCGACACATAGTGCAGCTCGGTGTCCGGCATGGATTCCAATTCGATGGCCGACAGCGTGAAGAATGGGCGTTGCGCTACCCACACCACGCCCGCCAGGAGCATGGCGCAAACCGCCAGCACGGCTAGCGTGTTGGCGATCAGGTTGGTAGTGCGAGCGTCGTTCCACACGGAGTATCCAGGTCAAGCGTTACGGGAGGCGCTGTGCACTTTGCACGAGGCCTCGGACAAAATCGCCACGCACAGTTCGGCGTAGCTGATCCCCACGGCCTTCGCGGCCATGGGCACCAGAGAATGGCTGGTCATGCCAGGCGAGGTATTCAGTTCAAGCAGCCACGGACGGTTGTCGCGGTCCAGCATGAAGTCGGCGCGGCCCCAGCCTTCGCAACCCAGCGCGCGATAGGCTTTGACGGCGATCGCGGAGACTTCCTTGGCCACTTCGGGCGGCAAGGTGGCCGGGCAGAAGTACTGCGTGTCGTCCGAAAAATACTTGTGTTCGTAGTCGTAATTGCCGCCGGGCGCCGCGATCTCGATCACGGGCAATGCACGCGCGGCCTTACCGGAACCCAGCACCGCCACGGTCAGCTCGCGGCCGGTGATGAACTGCTCGGCCAGCACTTCGCTGTCGTAGCGGGCGGCCGCGGCATAGGCCTCTTTCATGTCCGAGTAGCCCACCACCTTGGTGATGCCGACGGTCGAGCCTTCATGTGGCGGCTTGAGGATCAGCGGCAGGCTCAGGCGGTCGGGCACCAGGCGCAGTTCCGTGTCGGCATCCACCACTTCAAACTGGGGCGTGGGCAGGCCATGCTGCAACCACACGCGCTTGGTCATGGTCTTGTCCATGGCCAGCGACGAAGCCATCGGGCCGCTGCCGGTATAGGGAATGCCCAGCAATTCCAGGGCGCCCTGGATCGTGCCATCTTCGCCAAAGCGGCCATGCAGGGCGATGAACACGCGGTCGAACCCTTCGGCGGCCAGCTCGGCCAGGCTGCGTTCGCCCGTATCGAACAGGTGCGCGTCCACGCCCGCGCTTGCCAGCGCCTGCTGCACGCCCTTGCCGGACATCAGCGACACTTCGCGTTCCGCGGAACGGCCGCCATACAGGACACCCACTTTGCCGAATTGCGCGCTCATGCCAGTTCTCCTACTTGGGCGGGGACTTTGCTGATAGACCCCGCACCCATCACAATCACCACGTCGCCGTTGCGCACGAAGTCCACCACGGCCTGGGGCAGCTCAGCCACGTCTTCGACGAACACCGGCTCAACCTTGCCGGCCACACGCAAGGCGCGCGACAGCGCACGCCCATCGGCCGCCACCAGGGGCGGTTCGCCAGCGGCGTAGACCTCGGTCAGGAGCACGGCGTCCGCCGTGCCCAGCACTCGCACGAAATCTTCAAAGCAATCCCGCGTCCGTGTGTAGCGGTGCGGCTGGAACGCCAGCACGATGCGGCGGTCCGGCCATGCGCCGCGCGCCGCGGCCAGCGTCGCCGCCATTTCGACAGGGTGATGGCCGTAGTCGTCGATCACCGTGAACGTGCCGCCACCATGACTGGCCGGCACGGGGAATTCGCCCGTCTGCGTGAAACGACGGCCCACGCCCTTGAACGCGGCCAGCGCGTCGCAAATCGCTTCGTCGGACACGCCCAGTTCGGTCGCCACGGCAATCGCGGCCAGCGCGTTGCGCACGTTATGCAGGCCGGGCAGGTTCAGTTCCACCTGCAACGGCGGCAGCAGCGTATCGAGGTGCGTGCGCTGCACGTTAAAGCGCATGCGCGTGCCTTCCGGCTGCACTTCATAGGCGCGCACCTGCGCGTCTTCATTCAAACCGTAAGTCGTGATGGGGCGCGACACGAACGGCATGATCTCGCGCACGTTGGCGTCATCCGAGCACAGCACGGCGCTGCCGTAGAACGGCAGGCGCTGCGTGAACTCGATGAACGCGCTCTTCAGACGCGCGACGTCGTGGCCGTAGGTATCCATGTGGTCGGCGTCGATGTTGGTCACGATGGCCATCACCGGCAGCAGGTTCAGGAACGATGCGTCGGACTCGTCGGCCTCGACCACGATGTAGTCCCCCTGCCCCAGCCGCGCATTGGCGCCGGCCGAATTCAGGCGGCCCCCGATCACGAAGGTGGGATCCAGGTCGCCGGCGGCGAGCACGCTGGCCACCAGGCTGGTCGTCGTGGTCTTGCCGTGCGTGCCGGCCACCGCGATGCCGCGCTTCAGGCGCATCAGTTCGGCCAGCATGATGGCACGCGGCACCACCGGGATGCGCGACGCGCGGGCCGCGATCACTTCGGGGTTGTCGCCCGCCACGGCGGTAGACGTCACGATGGCGCCCGCGCCCGTGACATTGCTGGCCACGTGGCCAATCGCGATCTTCACGCCCAGACCTGCCAGGCGGCGCGTCACGGCCGACTCGTTCAGGTCGGAACCGCTGATCGTGTAGCCCAGGTTGAGCAGCACTTCGGCAATGCCGCTCATGCCCGAGCCGCCGATGCCTACGAAATGGATATGTTGAATTCTGTGTTTCATGATGAACGCCCCGCTGCTTGTTCACAGACGTCGGCGATATGAGCCGCCGCTTCCGGGTGCGCATGCGCGCGGGCCCGGACGGCAACGGCTTCCAGTTCTTGTCGGGAACGCTGGGCGAGCCAGTCCGCCAGCCACTCGGGCGTCAAGGCGGTTTGCGGCTGCAGCCAAGCGGCCTGCGCGTCGCTCAAAAAGCGCGCGTTGGCGGTCTGATGGTCATCGATGGCGTGCGGGAACGGCACGAACAGCGCCGCGACGCCGGCCGCGGCCACTTCGGACACCGTCATGGCGCCCGCGCGGCAAATCAGCAGGTCCGCGTCGCCCATGGCGCCGGCCATGTCATCGATGAACGCGCGGCAGTCGGCCTGCACGCCCGCCTGGGCGTAGGCCTGCTGCAACGCGGGCAAATGTTGCTCGCCGGCCTGGTGGATGACCTTCGGCCGGTTGTCTTGCGGCAGGCGCGCCAGCGCCTGCGGCACCGTCGTGTTCAGGGCTTGCGCGCCCAGGCTGCCGCCCACGATTAGCACGCGCAACGGGCCCGTGCGGCCGGCATAGCGCACGGCCGGGTCCGGCAGCGCGCACAAGTCCGCGCGCACCGGGTTGCCCATGGCTTCGCCCTTGGGCAGCACGCCGGGGAATCCGCTCAACACGCGACGCGACATTTTGGCCAGGCACTTATTCGCGGTGCCGGCCACGGCGTTCTGTTCATGCACGACCAGCGGCGTGCCGCGCAGCGCAGCCATCACGCCCCCAGGGAAGGCGACATAGCCGCCCATGCCCAGCACCACGTCCGGCCGCACGTCGGACAACCGCGACCACGCCTGCGCAAAGGCACGCAACAGCAGGAACGGAAGCTTCAACAGCGCCGATGCGCCCTTGCCGCGCACGCCCTGGAAGCGCAGCGGCACCAGTTCGATGCCGCGCGGCGGCACGAGCTTGCCTTCCATCTTGTCGGGGTTGCCCAGCCACAGCACGCGCCAGCCGCGCTCGCGCAGCACGTCGGCCACGGCCAGACCGGGCATGATGTGCCCGCCGGTGCCGCCGGCCATGATCAGGATGGTGCGGACGGCGTTCATACCCGTCCCCCGCGCATCATGACCCGGTTTTCGACGTCCACCCGGATCAGCATGGCCAGCGCGCACAGGTTCATCACCACGCCCGAACCGCCATAGCTCATCAGCGGCAGGGTCAGACCCTTGGTGGGCAGCAGGCCCAGGCACACGCCCATGTTGATGAAGGACTGCACGCCGAACCACATGGCCACGCCATGCGCGACCAGGCCCGCGAACGTGCGTTCCATGGCGATGGCCTGACGGCCGATGTCGAAACCACGGTAGATGATGATGGCGAACAGCGTGATCACCAGCATGACGCCGGCAAATCCCAGCTCTTCGCCCACCACCGCCATCAGGAAGTCGGTGTGCGCTTCGGGCAGGTAGTGCAGTTTTTCCACGCTGGCGCCCAGCCCCACGCCCAGCCATTCGCCACGGCCCAGCGCGATCAGCGAGTGCGACAGCTGATAGGCGCTGCCGTAGGCATTGTCTTCGTTCCAGGGGTCCAGGTAGGCGAACAGGCGCGCGCGGCGCCACGGCGACAGCCAGATCAGCATCAGGAAGGTACCGACCAGCACGGCCAGCAGGCTGCTGAAGTACTTGCCGTTGATACCGCCCAGGAACAGGATGCCGATGGCGATCGCCACGATCACCATGAAGGCGCCCAGATCGGGCTCCAGCAGCAGCAACATGCCTACGCCAGCCAAGGCGAAAGCCATCGGCAGGAAGCCACGGGCGAACGCCTGCATGTGTTCCTGCTTGCGCACGGTGTAGTCGGCCGCGTAAAGCAGCGCCGCCAGCTTCATCAGTTCGGACGGCTGGAAGTTCAGCGGACCCAGAGGAATCCAGCGGTGGGCGCCGTTGACCTCGCGGCCGATGCCGGGGATCAGCACCGCGACCAGCAGGATCATCGCCACCACGAACAGCGGCACGGCCATGCGTTGCCAGACGCGGATCGGGATGGCCAGCACCACGGCGCCGGCAAGCAGCCCGGCGCTGACGAACAGGCCGTGGCGGATCACGAAGTAGTAGCGCCCGTAGGACGCGTAGCGCGGGCCGTCGGCCAGCGCGATCGACGCCGAATACACCATCAGCAAGCCAAGCAGCAACAACGTCGACGCCGCGATGACCAGCGGCAGATCGAAGTTGCGCATTTTGGTACGGCCGGGCCGTACGGCATTGACGCTGGCGGTGAGGTCGGCGATCAGGCTCATGCCACCTCTCCACGGTCGCGGGCCAGGTCTTCGACCTCTTCCACGAACACCTGCCCGCGATGCGGGTAGTTGCGGAACATATCCAGGCTGGCGCAGGCGGGCGACAGCAGCACGGCGTCGCCCGGTTGCGCCAGTTCCGCCGCGCCGCGCACGGCGTCATGCAGCGAATCGACGAAGACGCAATTGACGCCGGTCGGCGCCAGCACGCGGCCGATCTCGGGCCCGTCCGCGCCAATCAGCATCACGGCGCGGGCATGGCGCGACACCACGGGAATCAGCGGCGAAAAATCCTGCCCCTTGCCCTGGCCGCCTGCAATCAGCACCACCGGTTGCCCCAGGCCTTCCAGCGCGGCGACGGTCGCGCCCACGTTGGTGCCCTTGCTGTCGTTGATATAGTCGACGCCGCCGATCTGGCGAACGAAGGCGGCGCGGTGTGGCTCGCCAGCGTACTCGCGCAGCGTGCGCAGCATCGCGCCCCAGCCCAGGTCCAGACAACGCGCCAGTTGCAATGCAGCCAGCGCATTCAGGGCATTGTGAATGCCGCGGATACGCAAGGCATCAACGGGCATCAGGCGGCTCATGCGCCCGTTGGCGCGCACCGGTTCGGGCGCGTCCTTCTTCTTGCGCACGGGCGGCGCGGGTTCATCGAAGTCGCTGGGTTCGGCCGCAACCAGCCAGGACACGCCCTGCCCGAGTTCCAGGCCCATGTCGCCCACCAATTCGGGCATGTCGCGGCCAAACGTACGCACGTTCAGCGCGTTCACCGTCCGCACCATGCGCACGGTCAGCGCGTCGTCGCGGTTGACGATGGCAATGCGCGCCATCTGCAGCAAGCGCGCCTTGGCCGCCGCATAGGCGTCCATGCCGCCGTGCCAGTCCAGGTGGTCCTGCGTAACGTTCAGCACGACGGCCGCGTCGGCCATCAGCGAACGGGTCGTTTCCAGCTGGAAGCTGGACAGCTCCAGCACCCACACCTGCGGCAGCGCGTCGTTGTCCAGCGCGTCGATCAGCGCCGTCAATGCGGCGGGACCGATATTGCCAGCCGCCACGACCGACAGGCCGCTGGCGTCGATCAGGTCGCGCGTCAGCGCGGTCACGGTGGTCTTGCCATTGGTGCCCGTCACGGCCAGCAGGCGGGGACGGTACTCGCGCGTTTCGGCCAGGTCGGCCAGCGCGCGCGCGAACAATTCGATTTCGCCGACCACTTCAATGCCGCGGGCCTCGGCTTCGCGCAGCAGGTCGGCAGCAGGCGCCTCGGCCGGCGCCAACCCGGGGCTGAGCACGACCTGATTCACGCCGTCCAGCAGCGCCGTATCGAAAGACGCGTCGCAACCCAGACGGTATTCCACATCGCTCTGCGCCAGCGCGTCGCGCAGCGCAGCCAGTCCGCCCGGCTCGGCGCGCGTGTCGGCCACACGCAAGCGGGCGCCCAGGCGGGCACACCAGCGTGCGGCGGCGACACCCGTCTCGCCCAATCCGAGGATCAGGACAAGCGGCGCGTCAGCGCGGGAGGTTTCCATCGTATTCATCGCAACTTCAGGGTAGAGAGGCCAATCAGCACCAGCATCATGCTGATGATCCAGAAACGCACGACCACCTGGGTTTCCTTCCAGCCGCCCACTTCAAAGTGATGATGCAACGGCGCCATGCGGAATATGCGTCTACCTGTTCCATAACGTCGCTTCGTGTACTTGAACCAGGTCACCTGGATCATCACCGACAGCGTTTCCACCACGAACACGCCGCCCATGATGAACAGCACGATCTCCTGGCGCACGATGACCGCGATGGTGCCCAGCGCGCCACCCAGCGCCAGCGCGCCAACGTCGCCCATGAACACCTGCGCCGGATACGCGTTGAACCATAAAAATGCCAGTCCCGCGCCCCCGATCGCCGCGCACAGCACCATCAATTCAGAGGCGCCGGGGATATACGGGAACAACAGGTACTTGGAATAGTCGACACGGCCGACCACGTACGCGAAGATGCCCAGCGCACTGCCCACCATCACGGTCGGCATGATCGCCAGGCCGTCCAGGCCGTCGGTCAGGTTGACGGCATTGCTGGTGCCGACGATCACGGCCCAGGTCAGCGCCACGAAGCCCAGCACGCCCAGCGGATAGCTCACCGATTTGAAGAACGGCACGATCAGGTCGGCGCGCGTCGGCAACGCCATCGTGAAGCCGCTTCCGACCCAGGCCTTGAACAGCGGCCACAGTTCGGTATTGGCGGGAGCCGACACGGCGAACGCCAGATACACCGCGGCAATCATGCCGATGGTGGCCTGCCAGAAAAACTTCTGGCGGGCGGGCATGCCCTCGGGATCGCGATAAACGACTTTGCGGTAGTCGTCGCGCCAGCCGATCCAGCCGAAGCCGAACGTCACCAGCAGCACCACCCACACGAAGCGGTTGGTCCAATCCGCCCACAACAAGGTGCTGATGGCGATGGAAATCAGGATCAGCACGCCGCCCATCGTGGGGGTGCCGGTCTTGACCAGATGCGTCTCCGGGCCGTACGAACGCACGGCCTGGCCGATCTTCATCTCGGTCAGCTTGCGGATCACGCGCGGACCGGCGACCAGGCCGATCAGCAACGCCGTCGCGCAAGCCAGCACAGCGCGCAAAGTGATGTATTCGAACACGCCCAGCGCGCGCACATCATCGGAAAGCAGACGGGCGATCTCAAGCAGCATGGTGTTCTCCCTGCGCCTTGGCCGCCTGCCCGTCATTCAAAGAAAAAGCCGTCACTACCCGCTCCATGCGCATAAAGCGCGATCCCTTTACCAATACGCAGGACGCGCGCAAACCGCGCAAGGCGGCAACCACTTCGTCTACCGATGCGCAGGCGTGCGCCCCAGCTCCGAACGCGGCCGCAGCCGCCCGGCTGGCTTCGCCCAGCGTGACCAGCGCGTCAAGCCCATGCTCGCGCGCGTAAACGCCCGCCTCTGCATGCAGGGCCGGGCCGTCGTCTCCGATTTCACCCATGTCGCCCAACACCAGAACGCGCTTGCCGGCCATGCGGCCCAGCACGTCGATGGCGACACGAACCGAATCGGGGTTGGCATTGTAGGTGTCATCAATGAGCAACGTACCGTCACTCATTTGCTTGTGCTGCATGCGGCCCGCAACGGGGACAAAACCCGCCAGGGCGCGCACGGCGCTATCCAGCGGCACTCCCGCCGCGATGGCGCTGGCGATCGCGGCCAACGCATTGCGCAGGTTATGCAACCCGGGCACCGGCAGGGACAGCTCCGCCGTGCCAACAGGCGTCACGACGCGACAGCGCGTGGCGCTCACGTCGGCAAGAATATTCTCCGCGTACACATCCAGGCCGGGTTGCAGACCAAAGCGCAGCACGCGGCGCGGTTCCGCCAGCGCATCCCAGATTGCGCAATACGGTTCATCCCCCGGGTACACGGCAATGCCGTCGTCCGGCAGCGCCGTGATCGCGGCGCCGTTCTCGTGCGCCACCGCTTCCACGGTGTGCATGAACTCCTGGTGTTCGCGTTGCGCGTTCGTCACCAGGGTCACCGTCGGCGCCGCCATGGCGGCCAGTTGGGCGATTTCACCCGGGTGGTTCATGCCCAGCTCGAAAACGGCCGCCCGATGCTCCGGACGCAAGCGCAGCAGCGTCAGCGGCACGCCGATATCGTTGTTCAGGTTGCCGGCGGTGGCCAAACGGCCCGCCTCGCCGCGCCATTCGGCCAGCATGGCCGAGATCATTTCCTTGGTGGTCGTCTTGCCGTTGCTGCCCGTCACTGCCACGACCGGCAGCGAGAACTGCGAACGCCACGCCGCGCCAATGCGCATCAGCGCCAGGCGGGTGTCGCCCAGCACCAATTGCGGCAGTTTCGCGTCGCCGACGGCATGCGCCACGACAGCCGCGCAGGCGCCTCGGCCTTCGGCCTGATCAAGATAGTTGTGCGCGTCGAAATTCTCGCCGACCAGCGCCACGAACAATTCGCCCGTGCCGATGCGGCGGGTATCCGTGGATACGCCTTTGACCTGCGGCAGCAGCAATGCCAGGCGCGCCCATTCGCGGTCATCGAAAGGCAGCTTTTCGCCCCCGATGTCCTGATAGGTTTCGTGCCCCTTGCCCGCCAGCAGCACCACGTCTTCGGGCAATGCGGCCCAGATCGTCTGCATGATGGCGCGTGCGCGGTCGACCTGGACATCGGCCTTTGCCGCTTTCGGGATGCCGGCCAGAATTTGTTCAACGATCGCTTCGGGCGATTCCGTGCGCGGATTGTCGCTGGACACCACTACGTGGTCGGCCAGTTCCGCCGCGATGCGGCCCATTTCGGGGCGCTTGCCCGGATCGCGCTCGCCGCCGCAGCCGAACAGGCAGATCAGGCGGCCAGAGCGAGCAACCGCCACTGCACGCAGTGCCGTCAAGGCGCGCGACAATGCATCGGGCGTGTGCGCGTAGTCCACCACCACCAGCGTGCCGCGGCCCGCATTGGCTTGAGTCGTGACCGGCAACGTTTCCACGGTCTGCAGCCGACCGTCCACCGGATCCGTCGCGGCCAGTTCCCGCGCGATCTGCGCGAACGGCAGGCCGAGCTTGTACAGCACGCCAGCCACCAGCAGCAGATTCGATACGTTGTGCGACCCCAGCAGCCGCGTCACGATCTGGGCTTCGCCATGGGGCGACACCAGCGTGAAGATCTGGCCTTGGGACGTCGCCTGAAGATCACGTGCGCGCATCGCGGCCGGGATCTCGGGCGCGTCGCTCAGGCTGTAGCCCATCGCGCCGGTACCGGCGGGCAGGCTTGCGATCAGCCGGCGTCCGGCCGCGTCATCGGCATTGACGATGGCGGCCGTCAGGCCCGGCCATCGGAACAGGCGGGCCTTGGCGGCCTCGTAGTGTTCCATCGTGCCGTGGTAATCAAGATGGTCACGCGTCAGGTTCGTGAAGGCGGCCAGCGCAATACGCACGCCGTCCAGACGCCCCTGTTCAATACCGATCGACGACGCTTCCATCGCCACCGCCTTCGCGCCGGCGTCGCGCATCGCCGCCAGCGTGCGATGCACGGTCAGGACGTCGGGCGTCGTCAAGTCGCCGCCCAGCGTGCGGCCGTCGGGCAGTACGGCGCCCAGGGTGCCGATGGTGCCGCAAGGCTTGTCGTTACGGCTCAGCGCATGCGCGATCCATTGGACCGACGAAGTCTTGCCGTTGGTGCCCGTCACCGCGACCACCGCCAACGCGGCGGACGGACGGCCGTACCAGGTGTCGGCCAACTCGCCCAGCAAGGCGCGCAGGCCGGTCACGGGCAACATCGGCGTATCGCCGCCAGCGGCCTGGATGGCTTCGCTGGCCGGGGCGTCGAACAACACTGCGCTGGCGCCCAGCGCCAACGCCTTATCTATATAGAGACGTCCGTCGCTGGACAGGCCCGGGCAGGCAACGAACACGTCGCCCGGCTCGATATCGCGCGAGTCCAGCTTGAGGTGCGCCGTCAACGAGACGCGCGCATGCAACCACGCCACGGTTTCGGCAACCGTGGCGACAGGGTGGGAGAGGAAGCCTTTGGCGCTCATCTGCCTGGCTCCTTGAGACCAGCAACAATCGTGGATTCAAATGGCGCGTCCGGCCGCACCCCCATCAGCCTCAGGCTCCCCCCCACGATATGGGAGAACACGGGCGCGGCGATCGCGCCGCCGTAATAACCGCCGACCGTCGGCTCGTCGATGGACACGGCCACCACGATCTTCGGATCCGACACCGGAGCGAAGCCCACATACGAGCTCCGATAACGCTGCATGCTGTACTTGCCGTCGACAATCTTGCGCGCGGTGCCGCTCTTGCCGGCCACGCGGTAACCCTGCACCTGCGCGGCCTTCGTGCCTTCGGGGCCGGCGGCCGCTTCAAGCATCGCGCGCACCATGGCGGTCGTCTTGGGCGTATAGATCTTGACGCTGGTGGGGTCGCTGTCGCGCTTGACCAGCGTCAGCGACACCATGTCGCCGTTGCGCGCGAACACGGTGTAGGCGCGCGCCACTTGCAGCAGCGACACGGACAGGCCGTAGCCATAAGCCATCGTCGCTTTTTCGATCAGGCGCCAGCGGTCCCAGGGGCGCAAGCGGCCGGGCGCCGCGCCGGGGAATCCCACTTGAGGCGCCTGGCCCAGGCCCAATTCAGTGAAGCGGTCCCACATTTCGCGGGATTCCAGCTTCTCCGAGATCATGGTCATGCCGATATTGCTGGACTTGCGCAACACGCCGGCCACGTCCAACGTGCCGTTGCGGCTCACGTCGCTGATCGTGCTGCCCTGATAGCTGAAGCGGCCATTGCCGGTTTCGAACAACGTCGAGGTCGTGATCCGGCCCAGGTCCAGCGCCAGCGCGGCGGTGAACGGCTTCATGATCGAGCCGGGCTCGAACGTATCGGTAATGGCCTGGTTGCGCAGCTTGGACCCGTGAAAGCTCTCGCGTTTGTTCGGATCGAAAGTCGGCACGTTGGCCAGCGCCAGGATTTCGCCCGTATGCACGTCCACGACCACGGCGGTAGCGCCCTTGGCCTGGTGCTTGTCCATGGCGTCCTTCAATTCCTTGAACACCAGGTACTGCAAACGCGTATCGATGGACAGGCGCAAGTCGCGGCCGTCCACCGGCAACGTCACGGCCTGCACGTCTTCAATGACCCGGCCCAGCCGGTCCTTGATGACGCGGCGGCTGCCGGGGCGGCCAGACAGCTGCTGGTTGAACGTCAGTTCGACGCCTTCCTGGCCCTGGTCTTCGACGCTGTTGAAGCCCACCACGTGAGCCATCACGTCGCCGTCCGGGTAGTAGCGGCGGGTCTCGGGTTGCTGGTGCACGCCAGCCATGCCCAACTGTTTGATCTTGTCGGCCACGTCCATCGGGACCTGGCGCTTCAGGTAGACGAAGTTCTTGTCTTCATCGACCAGGCGGTGACGCAAATCGGCCACCGGCATGTCCAGCAGCTTGGCCAGCGTATCCATCTGCGCAGGCGTACCCTGCTTGGCGTCTTCCGGAATCGCCCAAATGGCGCGCGCCGGCACGCTGGAAGCCAGCACCGCGCCGTTGCGGTCCATGATCTTGCCGCGCGTGGCCGCCAGCGTCAGGGTGCGTTCATAGCGGCGTTCGCCCTGCTGCTGCAGAAACTCCGTCGACAGCCCTTGCAGGAAGAGCGCGCGGCCAGCCAGCACGGTGAATCCGCCAAACAGCAGGATCAGCACCAGGCGCGCGCGCCAGGTGGGCAGTTGCCCGCGCAGCACGGGGTTGTCGAAGAAGGGGACGCGTTTCATTGCGCGCCCCCAGCGGTGGAGACGGGCGCTTGATTCAGATACAGCGTGCGGTCCGGAACGATGGGGATCATCTTCAGGCCGTCGCGTGCAATCACATCGACCCGCGCGTTGCGGGCGAGTTCGGCGCGGTCAAGCTGCAACCGGCGCCAATTGGTTTCCAGGTCGCGTTCCTGGGCCTGATCACGTCCCAGCTCCACAAAGAGCTGACGCGACTGATACCGGCTGGTGACCAGGGAAATGGCCGACAGCATCAGTAAAGCCGCAATGATCAAGTTGACACGACCCATTAGCGCCGCCCTCCCTTGCCGCCGCGGCGAGGTGGCGGAGCCAGGTCGCTGCCGGGCAGCGAGCCGATCTTCACGAACGCGAAGCCGCCCTCGGGGGGCAGCGGCGTTTCGGTGCGTTCGGCAACGCGCAGGACAGCGGAGCGGGCGCGGGCATTGCCCGAGACCTCGTCGTCTTCGGCCTGGACACGGCCGAGGGAACGCAGGATCGGTTGGGGCATTTCGCTTTCACGCAGCGGCAGGCGTGCATGCGCGGCGGCCGGCCGAGCCGCCGCCACGATGCACTGCTTGACCATGCGGTCTTCAAGCGAATGAAAGCTGATCACCGCCAACCTCCCCCCCGGAGCAAGCAGGTCTAGAGCTGCCGCGAGGGTGCGCGCGAGCTCTTCGAGTTCCCGATTGATGTAAATCCGTAAAGCTTGAAAGGTGCGTGTGGCCGGATGCTGCCCCTTTTCGCGCGTGCGGACGGCGCTGGCGACGCACTCGGCAAGCTCGAGCGTGGTGCGCAGCGGCCTTGTTGCGCGGCGAGCAGCAATCGCCTTTGCAACCTGAAAAGCAAACCGTTCTTCGCCATAATCCGCTATGACCTCCCGCATCTCATCCACACTGGCTTGCGCCAGCCAATCCGCCACCGTGGGACCACGAGTGGTGTCCATCCGCATATCGAGCGGGCCGTCTCGCATGAACGAGAAACCGCGCTCGGCATCATCGATCTGAGGCGACGACACGCCCAGATCCAGCATCACGCCATCGACCTTGCCGATGCCGAGCTGCTCCAATTCTTCAGCCATGGTGGCAAAGCCGCCATGGATAACCGTGACCCGGGGGTCCGCCGCCGCCAACGCGCGGGCTACAGCGATTGCCTCGGGATCCTTGTCGAACACCACCAGCCGGGCTTCCTTGCCCAAGCGCCCAAGCAGCTCGCGACTGTGCCCGCCCCGGCCAAAAGTGCCGTCGACAAACACGCCGCGTTCCGCCCGCGTAGCCGTATCCGGCTCGGTCTGCATGTGCGACCGTGTCGCGCCTTTGCCGCCGAAGTCGGGCAGCAGTAGTGCGTCCACCGTCGGCTCCAGCAGAACGGGCCGATGTTCGAATTCCATAGATTTTTCAGAACGAAAACTGATTCAACACATCCGGCATACCCTTGGCCAAGTCTTCAGCC
>Ga0307412_10000183_pt1 | contig 43985 bp, 38 predicted proteins | sample DK1Cmetagenome_3_FD_203823 | JGI IMG/M metagenome (GOLD analysis project Ga0307412, IMG submission 203823) | Maize rhizosphere microbial communities from greenhouse at UC Davis, California, United States - DK15-C-1 | ecosystem: Host-associated > Plants > Roots > Rhizosphere > Soil | place: USA...
CCGGCACGGCGCCCTCATGGTGAGGCAGGAGGAATCCGTCACCACGCCCGAGGCGACCATCATCCTGGACCACCGCTTTCCGGCGTTTTCCTCCGGTTCCACGGCCGTGTCTGCCGGGCTGTCCGCACAGGACGGGCCTGCCATGGCCACCAGCGGCACGTTCGAGTGGGCAGTGGTGGCGGCGATGTCCATCAGCGCGCATCTCTCAGAACGCAACTACGGCCTGCGCATGCTCGATGTCCGCGGGGAACCGGCGTTCCTCCATTCCCCGTCTGCGCCCGACCCGGAGGCGGAGGAATACAGCGGCACCTCCGGTCTCCAGTCGATCGCCGAAAGCCTTGCCGCGATCCAGCTCACCGCGCCACACCACCAGCACCGTGACGGCCGGCTCCCGGACGCGGCGCCCCGCGGGTTCTCCCTCCCCGGGCTCTCCGGCCACCGTAACCGCGCCAGCCAGGATTCCGGGCCTCCACCCTTCGACGACCGGCTGATGGACAAGCTGTCAGCCCACCGCATGCGGGGGCCCCTGATTGCCGTGCTGGGGAGGATCTCGCCCGAGGAGGCGCTGTCCCTCGCCCCTGCCGCCGGTTACGGCACGAACGCCTTCGCCATCGTGGTGGCGGACAGGCCTGCGGACTTCGATCCTGTCCTTGAAGCGCTGCGCCAGGGCGGGTGGCGTGCGGTGGCCGTACCGCCGTCGGTCCCGGTGGCCTCGGCGTGGGGACAGTTCGACCAGGACGTGGAGCTCCCGGCACCGGCCGTGGAAGTCAGGCGTGGGGCGGGGGTGGTTCGGTGACCATCGCCCCTGCCCGGTCTCCGGAGGCCGGGCAGCATCAGCAGGCTGCGGGAGCCTCCCCCGCCCGGTCCCGCGTTGGTGCCTTTCCCTGGGCGATGGCGCTGGCGGTATCGGTAGCGGTCTGCGGTGCTGCCCTCTCCCTCAACGGTGTGCTGAGGGGCTGGGGCTGGTACTGGCCCGTGCTCACCACGGTGCTGGCGGTAAGCTTCACCCTGGCATCGCTGCGCGCCGTCCGGGCCCAGCCGCTGCTGGTGACTGCCGGCGGTTTCCTGTCGCTGGCGGCAATCCTGACCCTCACGTTCTTCCGCGGTTCGAGCGTCCTGGGGTTCATCCCCACCCCTGCCACTTTCACCGAGCTGGGCCGGTTCATCCGGCGCGCCAGCGAAACCGTCCTCTCCGAAACCGCGCCGGTGGCGCCGAACGCCGGAATCGTCATGGTGATGTGCGCCGTCCTCGGCCTGGCCGTCATACTTGTGGACGCACTTGCCGTACCCCTGGGCATGCCCGCCGCCACCGGGGTGGGACTGTTCGCCATCCTGGTGGTTCCGGCGGTGATCAAGCCGCAAAGCGTCGGATTCTGGGGCTTCACCGGCGCCGTTGCCGGCTACCTGATGATCCTTGCGTTCAGCCAATGGTTCGCCCCCGACCCGCGCACCCAGGCCGATTCCGCGCGGACCCCCGGGCAGATCCGGCGGGCAGCGTTGACGGGTGCCGCTGCCCTAATTGCCACCCAACTGGTTGCACTGGCCATCCCCGGATTCGACCAGGGGACATTCCCGCAGGGCTCCCGGCTCAATCCGTGGGGCACCTCCACCGGACTGAACCCCATGATCACTCTGGGAAACAGCCTGCGGGCCCCTGACGGCAGCGGCCGGATCACCTACGCCACCAATGCGGCCAGCCCGCTCTACCTGCGGTCGGTCACGGTGGACAACTTCGACGGCGAATCCTGGGGCCCGGACGACCGCAACGCCTCCCGGCTTCCGCTCGTGGGGCAGATCGACCCCGGCTACGCCGCCCCGGCAAGCGACCAGGTGCAGCGGGTGACTGCCATCGATACCGGCTCCTTCAACAGCCCCTACCTTCCGGCACCGTACGCTCCCGAATCAGTGCGGGGGCTGGACGGCCGTTGGACCTGGGATCCGGCCACCCTCAGCATCAAGGGTTCGGACACCACCTCCCGGCGGCAGGAATACGTGGTCACGTCGTCGGTGCCGAACCTTTCCGCCGACCTCCTGGCGCAGTCCTCCGCGCCGCTGCGGAACATTCCCGAGGATTTCACCAGGATCCCCGGCAACGTGCCGGAGATCGTGCGGACGACTGCCGGGACCGTGGCAGGCCCCGGCAACACCCCGTACCAGAAGGCGATGGCCATCCAGCGGTACCTTCGCTCGGCAGAGTTCACTTATTCCCTGCAGTCACCGGTCCAGAACGGCTATGACGGCAACGGCCTGTCCGTCCTGGCTGACTTCCTGGAGCAAAAGAGCGGCTACTGCATCCACTACGCATCGGCCATGGCCGTCATGGCAAGGCTGGAAGGTATCCCCAGCCGGATCGCGGTGGGCTACGCTCCGGGAAGGCTGACCGGAGCCACTGTCACGGTGGCCGGCCAGGGAGCGCTTCCCGAGTTCGAGGTGGATGCGCGCGACGCACATGCCTGGCCGGAACTGTACTTCCAGGGCGTGGGCTGGGTGCCTTTCGAGCCCACCCCCTCCCGCGGCGTGGTTCCCGGCTACGCGAGCGAGTCCTCGTCCCCATCCGCCCCGGGTGCAGTCGACAATGGGGATGACCTGGTTCCTGACGCCACTCCGGCGCCAGCCCCCGCGCCCAGCGCTGCCCCTGTTCCGGTTCCGGGCACGGGCGGCGGCACGGACGCCGGCCTGCAGCTCCTGCCGTTCCTGATCGGTGCCGGCGCAGTCCTGGGTGCGGCCCTGCTGGCCGCGTCACCGCACCTGGTCCGGGCCGCTGCCCGGACCCGTCGCCTCCGGCCCAGGAACCCGGGTGAGGCTGTCCCGCTGGCGTGGAGCGAAGTGGTGGACCTGGGTACCGACTTCGGGGTGGCCCCGGTCCCCAGCGAGACCCCGCGGGCCTATGCCGGCCGGCTTCGCAGCCGCTTTGGGGAACCCGGCGGCATGGATGCGGCTGCCCATCGGGCCGTGGGGGTTCTCACCTCGGATTTCGAGCGGTACAGGTACGGCCGGCCCCAGCCGGCGGGGCCGAACACGGGCGGCCCTGGGCGGGAGCGGCAGGATGCGGGCGGAGCCGACCCGGCGGAACACATTGAAGCCCTGGAGCTCGCCTTGCGCTGCAACGCCACCCGGTGGCAGCGGTTCCGCGCCGCCTGGCTTCCGCCGTCAGTCATGGGACGGCTGGGACGGATGGTCGCGGCACCTTTCAGGGCGGCGGGACGGCTTCTCGCCGCAACGGCAAAGGCCGCCTCCCGCGCCCTGCCCGTGCGTTCACGGTAAGGGCGGGCGGCGGCCTGCGGCCCGGGCTCGCCTGCCCGGGCCGAAGCACTCCCCTGGCTGTTATCCCGCGTAGGGGTCGGCGATGCCGATGTACTGGGTGTACAGGTATTCCTCGATGCCCTCCAGGCCGCCTTCGCGTCCCAGGCCGGACTGCTTGACGCCGCCGAAGGGTGCTGCCGCGTTCGAGATGACGCCGGCGTTCAGGCCCAGCATGCCGGTCTCAAGGCGTTCGCCCATCCGGATGCCGCGGTTCAGGTCCTTGGTGAAGACGTAGGCCACCAGACCGTACTCGGTGTTGTTGGCCAGGCGGACGGCGTCATCTTCCGAGGAGAAGGTGATGATCGGGGCCACGGGTCCGAAGATTTCCTCGGACAGGATGCGGGTTCCCTCGGTGACGCCAGCCAGGATGGTGGGCTGGTAGAAGTAGCCCGGCCCGTCCACCGGAGCGCCACCCAGGACGGCCTTCGCACCGGAGGCCACAGCGTCGGACACCAGTTCGTGGACCTTGTCACGGCTCTTGGCGTCGATCAGCGGGCCCACCTTGGACTCGGGTTCGGTGCCGCGTGCGGTGGTCATTTCCTTCATCTTCGCGGCAAACTTCTCCGCGAATTCGGTGGCCACGGACTCGTGCACGATGAACCGGTTGGCCGCGGTGCAGGCCTCGCCCATGTTCCGCAGCTTCGCCAGCATGGCCCCGGCGACGGCGGCGTCCAGGTCGGCGTCCTCGAAGACGACGAACGGGGCGTTGCCGCCGAGCTCCATCGAGGTCCGCAGGACGGTTTCCGAGGCGTCGGACAGCAGGCGGCGGCCCACTTCCGTGGACCCGGTAAAGGAGAGCTTGCGCAGCCGGGCATCCTTGATCAGCGGCCCGGTGGTGGCGCCTGCAGTGGACGTGGGGATGACGTTCAGGACGCCGGCGGGCAGGCCGGCCTCCTGCATGACCGCGGCGAACAACTGCGAGGTCAGCGGTGTGAGGTTCGCGGACTTCAGCACCATGGTGCAGCCTGCGGCCACGGCGGGGGCGATCTTGCGGGTGGCCATGGCCAGCGGGAAGTTCCACGGCGTGATCAGCAGGCAGGGGCCCACCGGCTTCTTGGTGACCAGCAGGCGGGACTTGCCGTCCGGGGAAACGGAATAGCGGCCGAAGGCGCGGACGGCTTCCTCGGAGAACCAGCGCAGGAACTCGGCGCCGTAGGTCACTTCGCCGCGGGCTTCGGCCAGGGGCTTGCCCATTTCCATGGTCATCAGGAGCGCGAAGTCCTCGGCCCGTTCGGTCACCAGCTCAAAAGCACGGCGCAGGATCTCGCCGCGTTCCCGCGGGGGCACCTTCGCCCAGGATTCCTGTGCGGCCACGGCAGCGTCCAGTGCGGCGGCACCGTCCTCCGCGCCGGCGTCGGCGATGCTCAGCAGGACTTTGCCGGTGGCGGGATCCTCGACGTCGAACGTCTTGCCGGAAGCGGCATCGCGCCACTCGCCATTGATCAGCAATCCGGTGGGAACAGAGGCCAGAAGCTGGCTTTCGCGGTCCGCGCTTACGGCCGGCTGTGCGGTGACAGTCACGATGACTCCCTCGTCAGTAGGGTTGGTGGCAGCCCTCCGCTGCGGCCGGAACGGCCGGACCCATCAGGCTGATTAAGTGCCAGACTACTGCCGGGATTCGCCCGGGGTCTACGCCGCTGCGCACTGCCCGGCCCGCGTTCTGCTGTGCACCTGCACAGCAGAACCTGCAGGCTTCCAGGCGCCTGTCAGCGGGCCGCCAGCACGGCGGAATAGAGCTCCCGCTTGCTTACCCGGACGTCCTCGGCAACAGCGGCCACGGCTTCCTTGAGCCGGATGCCCTGGGCCACCAGGTCGTTCACCGCCGCAACGTGGTCCTCGGGGGTGCCCGCTGCCTGTTCCGGCGCACCGGCCACCACGACGGCGATCTCGCCCCTGACGTCGGAGCTTTCCGCCCACTGCAGAAGCTCGCCGAGCGGGCCGCGGAGGACTTCCTCGTAGGTCTTGGTCAGTTCGCGGCAGACAGCCACCCGCCGGTCCGCCCCGAAACGATCCTTGAGCGCCCGGAGCATGGCCTCAAGCCGGTGCGGCGCCTCAAAAAAGACCATGGTGCGGCGTTCGCCGGCAAGCTCGGCCAGCCGGGCTGCCCGTTCGCCCGCTTTCCGGGGAAGGAAACCTTCGAAACAGAAACGGTCAGTCGGCAGGCCGGAGAGGGCCAGCGCCGTCAGGACGGCGGAAGGCCCGGGAACCGCCGTTACCGTCAGTCCGGCGGCCACTGCGCCTTCCACCAGCCGGAAGCCGGGATCGGACACGGACGGCATGCCGGCGTCAGTCACCATCACCAGCGTGCTGCCGGTCCTGACCTGGTCCAGCAGTTCCGAGGTCTTGGCCGCCTCATTGTGCTCGTGGTAGCTGATGATCCGCCCCGCCACCGTGATGCCGAGGCTTTGCACCAGCCGGTGCAGGCGGCGGGTGTCTTCAGCGGCAACGATGTCCGCTGTCGCCAGCAGTTCCACCAGCCTGGCGGAGGCGTCGCCCGTGTTTCCGATCGGAGTGGCGGCCAGGATGATGCGTCCTGCCGCTGCCGGGCCGGATTCTGGCGGGGTGCTGGGGTGAGGGTCCACGCCTCCAGCCTACTGCCGGGGGGACTGCCAGCCGCAAAAGGTAGCATGGGGCTCGTGACGCAGACCTCGACGCAACCGCAGGAAGCTGCACGGCTCAGCGCCGGACATCCCGCTCCCCCCGCCCCCGGCCAGGACTCCCCGGAGGCACCAACCAGCGGAGGGGAAAACCCGGTGGAAGGCGGCCCGGCGGGCCGGCCATGGATCAGCCGCCCGGCAGAGGCCTTCACACGCGAAGCGCTGTACGCACGGCTCCTCGGGGAAGTGCGCTCCTGGCGGGACTACCCGCCGTCGCTGCGGCTGTGGATGCTGCTGGTTCCGGTGCTGACGGCGGTGGCCGGCGGGATCCTCCGCTTCGTCCGGCTGGACGCCCCGCACAAGCTGGTCTTTGACGAAACGTACTACGTCAAGGACGCGTACTCGTTCCTCATCAGCGGCTATGAGCGCAACTGGCCGGACAAGGCGAACGATTCCTTCAACGCCGGCGATCCGACGGTGCTGCTCCCCTCCCCCGAATACGTGGTCCATCCGCCGGTGGGCAAGTGGATGATCGCCGCCGGGATGGCCCTGTTCGGCGCGGACAATTCCTTTGGCTGGCGGTTCGCTGCAGCATTCACCGGCACCCTTTCCATCTTGCTCCTGGCCCTGATAGCCCTGAAACTGTTCCGGTCCCTCCCGCTGGCCGGCGCCGCCGGCCTGCTCCTTGCCGTGGACGGGCACCACCTGGTGATGTCCAGGACTTCCCTGCTGGACATCTTCCTGATGTTCTGGATCCTCGCTGCCTTCGGTGCCCTGCTGCTGGACCGGGACGATGGGCGGCGCCGGCTCGCCGCACGCCTGGCGCAGGCGGCGGCCCGGAACGGCGGACAGCCGCCGGCCCAAATGCTGTTGACCGGTCCCTGGCTCGGGATCCGCTGGTGGCGGCTGGCGGCCGGAATCTGCCTGGGACTCGCTGTGGGCACCAAATGGTCCGGGCTGTTCTTCCTGGCCGGATTTGGCCTCCTCACAGTCATCTGGGACCTCAGTGCCCGGCGCGTGGCAGGAATCCGCGGCTGGATCAGCGGCGGAGCCATCAAGGACGGGATTCCGGCGTTCCTCAGCACCGTCCCCGTGGCATTCCTGGTGTACGGGGCTACCTGGACCGGCTGGTTCCGCTCGGAGGATGCCTACTTCCGCCGCTGGGCGGAGAGCAATCCGTCCGCTGAATGGGGCTGGCTGCCGGACTCCGTCAGGTCCCTCGCCCACTACCACCACGAGGCCTACACGTTCCACCAGGGCCTCGGCTCCGAGCACCCGTATGAGGCAAGTGCCTGGAGCTGGCTGGTACTCGGCAGGCCGACGTCGTTCTTCTATGAATCCCCGGAGCAGGGCACGCCGGGATGTGCCGTAGCGAAATGCACCTCAGCCATCCTGTCCGTGGGCAACCCCCTGATCTGGTGGGCCGCCGTCATATCCCTCGTGGTCCTGCTGTTCTGGTGGGCTGGCCGGCGTGACTGGCGGGCCGGTGCAATCCTCGCCGGCGTCGGCGCCGGGTACCTTCCGTGGTTCCTCTACCCGGAGCGGACCATGTTCTACTTCTACGCCGTCTCCTTCGAGCCGTTCCTGGTCCTGGCCCTCGCATATTGCCTGGGCCTGGTCCTGGGGCGGGCCGGGGACCCGCCATGGCGGCGCCGCGCGGGCCTGTACCTGGTGGCCCTGTTCGTGGCGGCGGCCGTCCTGCTCTCGTCCTTCTTCTATCCCATCTGGGCAGCCGAGGTCATCCCCTACGACGCCTGGCGGGTGCGGATGTGGATGCCTTCCTGGATCTAGGGCAGGATTGCAATCAGACCCGATCGAAGCCGCTGCCGCGGCCTGGCAGCGGAACGGAGACCTGCTGTGAGAGAAGCAAGCACGGAACTGCTGGTGGAGCTCGATGCCGGCAGCAACGTCACGGACCTGCTGCTGGAGCAGCACGCCGCCAATCCCGCCCACGCCCTCTACCGGCGCAAGGGCCCCAATGGCTGGGTGGATGTTCCGGCGGCAAAGTTCCTGCAGGATGTCAGCGCCCTGGCCAAGGGGCTGATTGCCGGCGGGCTTGAGCCCGGCGACACCGTGGCCGTTATGTCCGCCACGTCCTACGAATGGACGCTGGTGGACTTCGCAATCTGGTTCGCGGGCGGCGTGACCGTCCCCATCTATGAGACCTCGTCCACCCGGCAGGTGGAGTGGATCATTCGGGATGCGGGCGTCCGGCGTGTTTTCGCCCAGGACCGGGCGATGGCGGAACTCGTTACCGGGGTTGTTGCCGGCTCACCCCCGCTCCGGGACCGGCTGGTGAACGTGGTGCGGATGGACAGCGACGGCGAGGCCCCCAACCTCGCCAGCCTCGCCGCTGCCGGCGCCGGGGTCAGTGACGCCGAGCTTGAGCGGCACCGCAGCCGTGCGGGGCTGGACGACGTCGCGTCCCTCGTATACACCTCGGGCACCACGGGCAATCCCAAGGGCTGCGAGATCACCCATGGAAACTTCGCCCTGGTGGCCAAGAATATTGTCGCGTTCCTTCCGGAACTGCTGGTCCAGGACCAGTCGCGCACGCTCATGTTCCTGCCGCTGGCCCATGTTTTGGCGCGGGCGGTCCAGGTGGTATGCCTGACGGCGGGCGCAACGCTGGGACATACCCCTGGCGCGGCCCAGCTCCTGGAGGATCTGGGGACCTTCAAGCCCACGTTCCTGCTGGTGGTCCCGCGGATCTTCGAAAAGGTCCGGGCAACGGCCGCCCACAAGGCAGTGGTGGCCGGCAAGGGCAGGCTGTTCCAGGCCGCCTCGGTCGCGGCCATTGCCTACTCCCGGGACCTGGACAAGCAGAGCCGCGGCGAGGGTACCGGCCCGGGACTGATGTGCAGGATACGGCACGGATTGTTCGACCGTCTCCTGTATCCCCGGCTCCGGCAGGCCTTCGGTGGGCAGGTGGGGTACACCGTGTCCGGTGCGAGCCCCCTGGCCCACGATGACGCCCACTTCTTCCGCGGCGCGGGCATCCCGGTGCTGGAGGGCTACGGCCTGACCGAGACCACCGCGCCGTGCACGGCCAACACCCCGTCGCGGACACGGGTGGGGTCGGTGGGGATCCCGATCCCCGGCACCACCATCCGGGTGGCCGAAGACGGCGAAATCCTGGTCAAGGGCATCGGCGTCTTCAAGGGCTACCACGGGAATGCGGCCGCCAACGCCGAGGCCTTCGTGGACGGCTTTTTCCGCACCGGGGACCTTGGGGTGCTGGACGCCGACGGGTTCCTCACGGTGACAGGGCGGAAAAAGGACCTGCTGGTTACCGCGGGCGGAAAGAATGTGGCTCCGGGACCGCTCGAGGAAGTGATCCGGGCACACCCGCTGGTGGGCCATGCCGTGGTTGTCGGAGACGGCAGGCCGTTCGTCTCGGCGCTGGTGACCCTCGATCCGGAAGGACTCGAGAACTGGCGTTCCGAGCGCGGCCTTCCGCCCCTGACGGTCCGGGAAGCAACATCCGATCCCGGCGTGCTGGAAGCGGTGCAGGATGCCGTGGACCACGCCAACCAGCTGGTATCCAAGGCCGAATCCATCCGTTCCTTTACACTGCTGGACGCGGAGTTCACGGTCGAGTCAGGGCATTTGACCCCTTCGCTGAAACTGAAGCGGTCCGCCGTCGTGCAGGACTTCCAGGCGGAAATTGCCAGGCTCTACGCCTGATCGGCCGCCGTCTCCTTGGGCGGCAGGCCACGGCGGCGGCGCGTCGGCCAGGTGAGGATGAGCGTCACCAGCGCCGTCAGCAGCACCAGGCCGGCGATAACGATGCCGGCGTCGATCCAGAACTGGCCGGGGAACAGCCGGATCAGGGTGTCGTCCAGGCTGAAGGTCCAGGAGCCATCCGCGAAGAAGATCCGGTGGAACTCGGTGAAGAACTGCTGCCAGCCCAGGAACGCCAGGGTGCCAAGGCCCAGGATGAGGACCAGGGTGACGATGGAGCCGGCGAACAGGCCACGGCGGACTCCCCCCTTGCTGCGCTTCCGGAGGTAGAGGACAGCGACGAGGCCCAGGAGGAGCAGGAGAACCCCTGCACCGAAAGTGGACAGGATGACCAGCTTGACGTCCGCCATGTGGCTGACTTCGCCGTCCTTGAACAGCTTGTCCCCGCTGCGGTGCACCAGGTCGCCAAGGTACCGGGGGCCTGACCAGTTGCTCAAATAGTCGACGGCGTAGGAGCCATACGTCATCCGGTCATCCGTGCTGAAACCGTACCCGTCGCCCGGGAAGCCGGGGCGGTTGTATTCCACCCACAGGAACAGCGGGCTGGTCACCGCGCGCACGGCGAGGACCAGGAGCACCACCGGGAAGATGATGGCCAGCAGGACCTGCATGACCCGCGGAGCCACCGGTTTGGCGTTGGCCGCGCTCTCCCGCTCCGCGTTGCGCCGTTCCACCTCTTCCTGCGGCGGACGCACCTGCAGGGCCGACGTTTCGAGGGTTTCCCGGAAGACCGGCGTGCTTTCGCGGCCGGGTGCTTCGGAGTCGTCCGAAGGTTCAACCCCGGAAGAACGTGCGGTGTCAGGAGAAGGTTCAGTCCCGGAAGGTGCGGTCCTGTCGGAAGGCAGGGCAGCTGCTTCGGCCGCTTTCCGGCCGGCCCTGCTGTCCGGCTGGGAATTCCCGGCCTCCGGCCCTCCTCCGGAGTTCCCCGGAACGGCAGTTGAACCGGCAGCGGCGGACGGGCTTTCAGTGGAGCCGGTTTCGCCTGCGGTCCGGGCAGTGTCCGTGCCGGCCGGCGTCAGCCAGGAAAAGGCGGGCTCGTCGGAGTCGCCGGACGTATCCAGGAACGGTTCCGGCTGCGGCGCGGCGCTCTTGGCGCGGGCCGGTGTTTCGTCTTTCACAGCAGCGTCACTTCCGTTGGGTTGGCACGCCGCACCAGGGTCTGCTGGCGCACGTTTTATCTGTTCACGAGCCTACAGTCCGGGGCTAACGCGGAGCGAGGAACCACCCCGGCCGGATTACAACGATTCAGGCAGCGATTTCCGTATACCCGGCATCTTCGCGGCGCAGGTCGCCACGTTCCCCGGCCAGGTAGGCGCGCCGCCCCCACACCAGGACGTACACCCAGTAGGCAGCCAGAACAGCCGCCCCGATGCCGATTTTGGCCCACACCGGAAGCGGGCTGGGCGTGACGTACGCTTCGACGAGGCCGGAGGCAAAGAGGACCAGGACCAGGCCCAGTGCCACCGTGATCAGCGACCTGCCTTCCTCGGCCACCGCCCGGCCCCTGGTCCGGGGACCGGGCGAGACCATGGCCCAGAAGATCCGCAGGCCGGCAGCGCATGCGATAAAGACGGCGGTGAGTTCCATCAGGCCGTGCGGCAGGATGTAGCTGAAGAAGACGTCGGACTTTCCGGCAGCGGCGAAGACTCCTGCAGCAATCCCCACGCCCTGCGCGTTGCCGTACAGGATCATGGGTACCCAGATGCCGGTGATGCCCAGCGCCACCGCCTGGGCGCTGATCCAGGCGTTGTTCGTCCACACCGCGCCGGCGAAGGACGCTGCCGGGTTCTCGGAGTAGTAGTCGATGAAGTCCTCCTCCACGTACTGCCTGGCGGCGGCCTCGGAAGCCACCGCCCGCAGGGCTTCGGGGGATGTTCCAATCCACAGCGCGAAGGCGGCACCGATGGCAACGAACGCCAGCCCGCAGGCAAGGGTGAGCCAGGTGAGCCGGTAGAAAGCGGCCGGGAGCGCCACCACGAAGAACCGTGCCAGGTCGGCCATCGGATTGGACCGCGCGCCGGTGAACCTGGTCCTGGCCAGCGCAAGCGTGGCAGAAAGCGAGGCGGACAGGCCGCTTTCGGGGGCAATTGAACGGATCAGGGACAGGTTGGAGGACGCGGACTGGTAGAGGGCCAACAGCTCATCGGCTTCCCGCCCGCTGAGCCTGCCCTTGGCGGCGAGTTCGTGCAGCCGTGCCCATTTGTCCCCGTTCACCGCGGAGAAGGCGTCCATATCCACGCGACCAGCCTAGCGGCACGGCACTAGACTTTGACCGTCCGCACCGTCAGCCGCGAGGGGGTACCTGCTGTGGGGTCGATCGTCACCGGCGAGGCAGTGGTCCTGGAACTGCGCCCCGCCTCGTTTGGCGCGCGTGCGCTAGGGCTTGTCCTCGACGTCCTCTTCCACGCCGTGCTGCTGCTGGTGATCCTCATTGGCCTGGCGGCGGCCGGCGAAGACCTGGATGAGGCAGCCATGCGTGCGCTGGTCCTGTCCAGCGTTATCTTCTGCCTGGTGATCCTCCCGGTGGCAGTGGAAACCCTGAGCCGGGGCCTGTCCCTGGGCAAGCTGGCAGCAGGGTTGCGGGTGGTCCGGGACGACGGCGGTGCCATCCGCTTCCGGCATGCCCTCATCCGCGGCCTCACCGGGTTCCTGGAGGTCTACCTGACCCTGGGCGGGCTCGCGCTGGCGGTGGCACTCTTCAACGACAAATCGCGCCGGCTGGGCGACCTGCTGGCGGGAACCCATGCCATCCGCACCCGGGTGCCGGTGGAAGAAGCAGTTCCCGTCTTCGTCCCGCCGCGGCTGCACGCCTGGGCAGCGCATGCGGATATCGGAAGAATTCCCGACGCAACGGCCCGACGGGCTTCCCAGTTCATCCGCCAGGCCCACCGGATGGCACCTCTGTCACGCGCCGGAATGGCGGCGTCGATTGCCTCCGAACTGGCTGCCCATGTGGCCCCTCCCCCGCCGGCGGGGACCAGCGCGGACGACTTCCTTGCCGCCGTCGTTGCCGAACGCCGTTCCCGTGAACTCGCCAGGCTGACGCAGCTGCGCCGCCGCAACACGGAGGCGGGCGAGCGCCTGCACCGGTTGCCGTTCAGCAGCTGACGTCAGTTGTCGTACTCGCTCCAGGGGATGTTCCAGTCCCCGAAGCCGTCGTCGTGCGCTGCATAGTCACCTTCGGTGTTCACGATGTGCACCACGTCCCCGGTGCCCATGTTGTCGAAGACCCAGGCAGCGCCGTCGGGAGCGAATCCGATGCAGCCGTGTGAAACGTTCGTGTTGCCGATGAAGGGGTAGGCCGACTCGAGGGCCTGGTGGATATATGCGCCGCTGAGCGTGAGGCGGATGGTGTACTCCACATCCACGTCCCCGTAGTACGCGGGATCGTCCGGCTTCAAGCCGATGCTGGAGGCACGGAAATGGTCATAGCGCTTCTTCTCCATCAGCACCCCGTAGCCGCGGGCCGACGGGAAGCGCTTGTCGCCCATGCTCACCGGCAAGGTCCTGACCGGCTGGTCATTGATGCTGAGGGTGAAGGTGTGGGCTGCGGCGTCAGCCACGGCCACCTTCTTGTCACCGATCGCGATGTTGACCTTCTTGTTGAAGTTCGCGATCTGGCCGTTGCCCAGGTCCACGCCGAACAGCTGCATGTCCATGGAGATGGTGGAGTTGGCAACCCAGAAACCCTCGGCGCGGTACCGGACCATCTTGTCGCTGTGCCAGTGGAACGCACCCACCTGGCCGGCGCTGCTGGTGATCTTGATGGCCTTTTCCACGGCGTCCCGGTTGAGGACGGGTTCGCTGAAGATAATCTGCAGCGGCTGTCCCACGCCCACCTTCATGCCGTCCAGCGGGTAGATGGCGGCGTCGGCCTCGTGCGAACTGGAGACGGTGCTGAAGGACTGGGTGGTGCTTGTTTCGCGGCCGGCGCCGTCCTTCACCACATAGGTGTAGCTGTAGTCGGTATTGAACTTGAGCGGACCGGCAGCGGTCCACCCGGTGCCGGCCGCGTCAATGCTGCCTTCCACCGTTTCACCCGACGTACTGGTCAACGTCACACGCTCGATGGTGCCGTTGCTGACCGCGAGCGATACCGGTGCCGCGGGGTTGACCTGCTTGGCACCGTTCGCGGGCGCCGCGTCCGACTTCACCGGGGCGACGACGGGGGCGGCCAGGCCCGGGGAGGTCCGGACGGCGGAGCCGGCTTCCGATTCCAGCACCGCGCCGGCGAGTCCCGGTGCGACGGCAGCGAAAACGCCGCCGACAGCTGCGAGGAGGCAGACGACGGCGACGATGAGAATCTTTTTTGCTGTCCGCGGGCGGCGCGGCTGGGCTTCCGGCTCCATGTTCCGATCCTAGGGGTTGGAAGTAACGACCCGGGTGCTCGGGGCACCCGGGTACTTTACTTCTTAGTAACGATAGTGCTCGGGCTTGTACGGGCCGGCGACGTCGATGTCCAGGTACTCGGCCTGGTCCTTGGTCAGCTCGGTAAGCTCCACGCCCAGGGCGTCGAGGTGCAGCCGGGCCACCTTCTCGTCCAGGACCTTGGGCAGGACGTACACCTGGTTCTCGTACTCGCGCCGGCCGTCGGCCTGGTCCTTCTTGGTCCACAGCTCGACCTGGGCGATGACCTGGTTTGCGAAGGAGTTGCTCATCACGAAGGACGGGTGCCCGGTGGCGTTGCCCAGGTTCAGCAGGCGGCCTTCGGACAGCACGATGATGGAACGCTCCGCGTCGGTTCCGGCCTCGAACACCCATTCGTGGACCTGCGGCTTGATCTCCACCTTCTTGATGCCGGGCGTCCTTGCCAGTCCGGCCATGTCGATCTCGTTGTCGAAGTGCCCGATGTTGCCGACGATGGCCTTGTTCTTCATCCCGGCCATGTGCTCGGCCATGATGACGTCCTTGTTGCCCGTGGTGGTGATGAAGATGTCGCCCTGGGCAAGGACGGTTTCGAGCCGGGCCACCTGGTAACCGTCCATCGCTGCCTGCAGCGCGCAGATGGGGTCGATTTCGGTCACGATCACACGTGATCCCTGGCCGCGCAGCGCCTCCGCGGCGCCCTTTCCGACGTCGCCGTAGCCGCAGACGACGGCGACCTTGCCGCCCATGAGGACGTCCGTGGCCCGGTTGATGCCGTCGGGCAGGGAGTGCCGGATTCCGTACTTGTTGTCGAACTTGCTCTTGGTGACCGAGTCATTGACGTTGATTGCGGGAAACAGCAGCTTGCCCTGCTCAGCGAGCTGGTACAGGCGGTGGACACCGGTGGTGGTTTCCTCGCTGACGCCCTTGATGGTGGAGGCGGTGCGGGTCCACTTCTGCGGGTCTGCTGCGATCGAGCGGCGGATGACGTCGAGGAAGATGCCGTATTCCTCCGAGTCCGTGGGACCGGCGGACGGGACGTTGCCGGCCGCTTCGAATTCCACGCCCTTGTGCACCAGCATGGTGGCGTCGCCGCCGTCGTCGAGGATCATGTTGGGACCCAGTTCGGGGTTGGATTCCGCGCCGGGCCAGGTGAGGATCTGTTCGGCAGTCCACCAGTATTCCTCAAGCGTTTCGCCCTTCCAGGCGAAGACCGGCACGCCCTGCGGGTCCTCCGGGGTGCCGTTGCCCACGACGACGGCTGCCGCGGCTTCGTCCTGGGTGGAGAAGATGTTGCATGAGGCCCAGCGAACCTCAGCACCCAGCGCGGTCAGTGTTTCGATCAGGACGGCGGTCTGCACGGTCATATGCAGCGAACCGGCGATCCTGGCACCCTTCAGCGGCTGGCTGGCGCCGAATTCCTCGCGCAGGGACATGAGGCCGGGCATTTCATGCTCGGCCAGGCGGATCTGGTGGCGCCCTGCTTCAGCCAGGGAGATGTCGGCAACTTTGTAGTCGAAAGTCATGGTGGTCCTTTGCTGTATCCGGTGCTGCTGTGTCCGTGCTGGACGACGCGGTGTTCTGGCGCCTGCGGCGCCAATGGGTGCGGGGGAAGCCGTGCGGCGCTAGACGGCGGAAGCGGCCTGTCCGGGCTGGTGACGGGCGGAATCGTGCTGGTCCGAGCCCGCCGACGCAGCCGCGGCCAGCAACTCCGGCGGCAGGAGGAGCGGGATGCCGTCCTCGATGGCGTAGCGGGGCTTTGCGCCGCTTTCCGCGGCGGCGGTGGCCACCAGCTCGTCGCCGTCCTGGACCAGGGGTGAACCCGTCACGGGGCAACGCAGGACGGACAGCAGTTCAGGACTGATCTTTGGCATTGGGTTCATGCTCCCTGGCGGGCGCGCTGGCGCCGGTAGCGGACTGGTGTGCAGGTTCCAGCGTACCGCCAGACCGGCTTCAGGACGGCTCGCGCAGGACGCGCAGGTGGCCCCGGCGGGTACCCTCGGTGGCGGCCGGGGCTTCCAGCGCGGCGTGCGGGCCGCGCTGCGCCGGCTGCTGCTGGGCCTGGACAGGCAGTGCCGCCGCGTCCCTGACCGCGTTGGCGAGGGCGAGCAGGTCATCGGGGCCGGGCTGCTGCGGCGTGGACGGCATGGCCAGCCTCAGCACCTCCCAGCCACGGGGCACTGTGAGCGAATCGGCGTGCTGCTCGCAGAGATCGTAGCAATGCGGTTCAGCGTAGGTGGCCAAGGGACCGAGGACGGCGGTGGAGTCCGCGTACACGTACGTCAGGGTAGCCACCGCTGACTGGCGGCAGGCAGATCTTGAACACTGACGGATAGCTCCCACGACATCCCAGACTACTCGCTGCCGCCGCCAAAACGCCGCATTGCCGCCCCGGACGTGACGCGTCTTCGCCTCAAGGGGAATCTATCGCGTTAATCATTTCCCGGGTTTACAGTCAATGTATGCAGTCATCGAACCAGAAATCAGGCTTTACGGTCCGGTTGGCTGACCCGGATGCCCGCAAGGATCAGGGCGGAGAGTCCGCAGGCAGGAGCTTCATGCAGCGCCGGCGGAACCGCCATGGGCGCGGCCTCCGGGGTGAGGTGATGCTTCCCACGCATCCCGGGTACCGGACCCGCTCGGACCGCTTTGATGACATGGTCCTGGACTCCGCACAGCGGCTGCACGACATCTGGGGGAAGACCCTGGACGGTGTCAGGTTCGGCGTCGACGAGATCCCCCCGGACCTGGAACTCCTGGCTGCCAGTTCGGCGCCGGTCCCTATGGGGTCCTACTCCCCCGCCACCGGTGAGGATGGACCGATGATCACGGTGTATCGCCGGGTGGTGGAGCAGGCATGCCCCGGGGTTGAGGAACTGCAGGACCTGGTCCATGACGTGGTGGTGGAGCACACCGCTGAAATGCTGGGCGTGGCCCCCGAAACCCTGGACCCTGTGTACCGGCGCCGCTACTGACGCCCGCCCCTCGGGCGGGCCGCCGCCGTTCACCGGCGCCGGCCTGGCCGGCACTTACTAATAGCTGATGGTGACCGGCACGGTTTCCTGCCCTGCGGCTGCCGGCTGGAAGGCGAGGGTGGCGACGTCGTTCCGGCCGTCCTGCTGGACCAGCACTGCGCCGTAGGCCGCATCGCCCGATGCCGACACGACATAGCCCACCACGTCGGCGTCGTCGGCCTTGTCCGGTACGGCAATGGTCGCGGTGGTTCCGCCGGCGATATCGGCCGTGGCCGGCGCGCGTACCTTCCCGTCCGCCGTGATGGCCGAGTAGCTGATGGTGGCCCGGGTGCCCAAGGCGCCAAAGACCAGCTGGCGGCTCCCGCCACGGGGAACCGGCACCACGTGCTGGCTGCCCAGCCGCACTCCTGAGGCGGCCCAGGCGACGTCGGCCGGCTGGTCCTCCTGGAGGCCGCGGCTGATGCGCGTGGAGGCAACGAAGGAGACGTCGGACTCCGCCGACACGGTGTAGTGGCCCGCCGGAATGCCCGCCAGGGAAATTTCGGTGACGGCGCCGGCTTTGGCCGTGATTACCCCGCCGGAGGGAAGTGGCTTCTGGCCGTCCCGGCCGTACAGTTTGACCTCCACCACCGCATCAGCGGCACCGGGAACCGTGACGTGCAGGGCGGGCCCCGCGTCCTCGTAGCCTGACTTTCCGGTCAGCGCGGAAATTCCCGCCGGGTCCTGGATATCCACGCCTGTCATGACCTGGCGCACGGCCGGAGCGGCACCCGGGGCGATGAAATCCACGCCTCCGGGTGTCAGTCCGCGCAGAACGCTTTGCTGGATGGCCGCCGCCACGGGACCACCGGCGCTCCGTACCCGGACGCTGAGCTGTTCCTCCCCCGGCGCCAGGCCTGCCAGAACCACGGATCGTGTGGTGCCGGGAGCCACCAGCAGGCCGCGGCTGCCGGGCGCCTGGATCTGTCCGCCACCGCCGAAGAGTTCCAGGCTGACGGTGGCCGGTGTGCTGGAGGCGTTGGTGAGGAGCAATACCGAGGCGCGACCCACCGTGGTGCTGGCTCCGGCCAGCCACTGGTCGTTGGAGGGCTGCTGGCAGTTGGCCGCAGCGGTTCCCTGCAGGTCGCCGTCGGTGGCACTGAACTTCATGGCACCAGCGGCGGAAGCCTGCTGGTTGGCCAGGGCATCGGCACTCAGCACTGTCACCTGGTCTACCGACCGGCTGGCCACGGTGCCTGCCAGCAGTTCCTGGCGGGTCCCTTCGGCCGGTGGCTGTCCGGGGTCTCCGGCGATATCGGCGGCGGTCTTTCCGTCCAGCTGTGACAACCGGCTGGCCGGCAGCACGCCGGATGCGCCAAGGACAGCAGCGGTCACGCTGGTGGCGGCTGTGGCCGATACCGGGCTGAACTGCGGATCGGTTCCTGCCTCCGTGCCTTCCAGCAGCCGGGCCGGCCCGGGACATACCCCAACGCTTTCCCCTGCCGGGACGGCTGCCACCGCAGCCGGAATGCTGCGTGCGGATTCGGGGGCAGGGAGCACCGACCCGGCGGCCACCACTGCGCCGGTTCCGGCAAGGACGAGTGCTGCGGTGGCGGCGCCGGTGAGGGCGCCGGGACGCCGCTTGCGGCCGGGACGTTCCGCCTCCGGCCCGCCGGGGATCTGTTCAGTCCCGGCGGTCTCTGCGGACATGGTGTGCTCATGCATTCTGCTGTTCCTTACGCAGGGAACCCTCGTCACGGGAAAGGCCGGTCCGCGGCCGCCGGGCGGGCATGGGTATGGCCAGCATGATGGTCAGCCCGAACACGACGCCCTGGGCAATTCCTGCCCAGGGGGCCCACGGGTTTTCGTACCGGATGGTCAGCTGGCCGCCGGAAGCGGGCAGCGTGAAGGCCTGCGACCATTCGGACGTGGTGGACGTCAGCTTTCGGCCGTCGAGCCATGCGCTCCAGCCGGGGTCCGCCCGCTCCGCCAGGACCGCCAGGCGGCCCTCGGGCCCTGCCGGGACCGGGGCGTCGACGCCGTCGAACGCGGACGGGACCAGCGCCACCGTTGCGCCCTGGGCATTCACGATCCGGACCCGGTGGGCTATGTCAGCGGGCTGCAGTACCGGCTGGTTGAGGGGGGTGACCCGCCAAAGCCATCCGACGTCGGTCTGCCCCACAGCCACCAGGCCGGGTACCGCGTCCATTCTGCTTGCGGTGAGCTGGGCTGCCGTGTCAGCGGACCGGAGGACCACAAAGCCCACACCGAGCTGTTCGAGGTCGCTGCGGGGGTCCACTCCCTGCCCGGCCACCAGCGTTGCGACGGACCGGCGGACCGCTGTGGTGACGTCGTCGTCATCGCGGACCGTTTCGGCCCCGGGCGCACCCAGGATGTTGCGCGCGGCGGCGACAGCAGAAAGGCCGTCCAGCGTGGTACCGGCCCCGCGCATCAGGGCGGCGTCAAACGTGCCCTTTTCGCCCGTGCTGATCAGGAGCGTCCGTGTCTGCTCCGGCCCGGTTCCACGGTCAATGGCCGTCGCGGGAAGGGTGCGCGGGCTGGCAGCCTCGACAAGCCGGTGCGTACCCCAACCGGAATCCCCGGGCTCGGCAGTGTCCGTCACGGCGGGCGGCTCGGCCGGGGACCCGGCGGCCGAAACAGTTGCCGGGCGAAGCAGGTTCCGGGCGGACCAGGCGGCCATCCCGGCCAACGGGCCAACGAGGAGCAGCACCATGCCAAAAGCCAAGGCCGAGCGCACGGCCGTCTTCCGCCTGGCCGGGCCGGCTGCCGCCTTGTCCGCCACGGTGAGGAGTTGTTCGGCACCGAGGAGCGCGGCGCCCAGGAGCGCAAACGAGGCAGCAGAAACCACAGGACCCGTAAAGGACGTCACCAGGGTGTCAGCGTCCATGGCGACGGCGACATGTGAAGCGAGCCAGCCTCCTGCCAAGGCAACCAGGGCTGCGGCCCACAGCACCTTCGCCTTCGTGGCCCGATGTCCGCTGAACAGCCCGGCGACGGCAAGCGCCAGGACCGGGACGGCCAGGAGGAGTGCCAGCAGCAGGGCCCAGGGCAGGGTCCCGTCCTGGAAGTAGGGCAGTCCATCCAGGCCTTTATCCGGCGCAAACTCCAGCGGCTGGCCCAGGATCTGCTGCCAGAGCGGCGCTGCATCGAAGCCCAGCGGCAGGCCGGGATCTGCCAGGAGCGCCCGAGGCTTGTCCAGTACGGACAGGCCGAACGGGACGAAGAGCGCGGCACTTGGCAGCAGCGCCCACCAGACGGTGCGGCCGCGGCGGCCCAGCACGACCCCGCAGAACACGACTACCGCCGTGGCGGGGACCAGGAGTGAGGGGGCAGCAGCGGTAACGACGGCCATGGCGAGGCCCGCTGCCGCGGCAGCGGTCCATGACGGCGTGCCGTTGATTCCAGGCCGGACCGGGGGTTTATCGCCGCGCCGGTCAGCCGGCGCAGGGAGGGAAAAGCGCCCATGGCCCACGGCCGACCCGGTGGCACGCAGCAGGGCGAGGACGAAGAGCGGGATCATGACATGCGCCACCAGGGCGCCGACGCGCCCCTGGTTCAGGGCTGCCTGCAGCGCCGGCGCGGCCGCCCAGAAAAGGGCTGCGGTGAGGCGGAGCCGGCGGCGGACCGTCAACCCTCCGGCTGCGAACCAGGCCGTGAGGGCGGACAGCGGCGTACCCAGGAGCAGCAGCCAGGCCATGGCAGCGTTGCCGTCGCCGCCGCCGAGGACGCCGATAAGCCACAGAACGTAGCCGAACGGGTCTCCTTTGCCCGGAAGACCAGCGCCGAGCGTGATCCACCAGTTGGACGCGTGGTTCCAGATATCCCCGAGCGCGGACGATACAGGGATCAGGGCACCGCCGGCTACCGCATCGGCGCGGAAAAGCCCTGCCAGACCGAGCAGCGATGCCACGGAAGCAATGATGACCGCCGCGAGGGCACCGTTGCCCACCCAACCGCGTTTAGTGGTTGCCAGGGCGGCAAAATCGTCGGAAGCGTCACCGCTGGGCTGGTGTGCCAGCGGGTCCTGCTCGAGGTCGTCAGCCTGGCTGCCGTCTGAGCCGATGGCTTCCATCAGGGACCGCCGGTGGCTCCAGACTTCCCGCCGCGGTGTTTGCAGCTTGCGGATGACAGACCGGCGGATCCGGCGCGTCTGCCGGGCCGTCCGCCGTGCGCGGACCACTGCCCGGGGCCTGCCCAGGGCAGCGATAGTGGCAAGGAACTGGGTAATACCGTGGCCCGGGTCCTTCAGCGCAATACTCACTACCAGCCTGAAGAGGCTGCCAAGGAGTGCGCCAACGGCATGGACGGGAACCATCCATGCCGGGGCGTGCTTCAGCCGCAGGTGGACCTGCGCCTTCCGTGCCGCTGCCGGGTTGCCCAAAGCGTGTGGCCTGTGGCTTACATGGAACATGCGCGCCGCGGGAACCACCACCACCCGGTGGCCCGCGAGGCGGTTGCGCCAGCAGAAGTCGACGTCGTCGCCGCTGCCGGGGAGTGCGGGGTCGAAGCCGCCCAGCTGCTCCCAGATGTCGCGGCGGACCAGCATGCCCGCGGAATTGACGGCGAACGTATCGCTGCGGCCGTCGTACTGACCCTGGTCGAGTTCGTCGGCATCGATCAGGGTGAGCCGCTCGGCCCAGCGGCTGGTGGAGAGTCCGACGTCGACAAGCCTGCGTTCCGAGTGCCAGTCCAGCTGTTTGCAGCCTGCGACGGTGACGGAGGGTGCCCGCTCCACCGCGCCCAGCAGTTCGGCCAGCGCTTCGGGGGCGGGGGCGGCGTCGTCATGCAGCAGCCAGATCCATTCCTGCCTGCCGTCTTCGGTGCTGGCCTTCCGGGCGGCCGGCGCCGCCAGTCCGGCGGACACCGCGGCTCCCATGCCGCTTTTGCCGCGGTCATGGCTGACCACGCTGGCCGCACCCATCGACCGCTCAAGCAGGGCGCGGGAGTTATCGCGGGAGCCTGTGTCCACGCCAATGGCGCGGTCCACGGGCCGGGTCTGGTCCGCCAGGGCTGACAAGGTTCTGGGCAGGTAGTCACTGCCGTTATGGGCGACCACAACGGCAGTGACAAGGACATCCTGGTGAATTAGATTGCTCGCTTCCTCAGCCGCCGGCGCTCACGCTCGGACAGGCCTCCCCAAATGCCAAACCGTTCGTCGTTGGCCAGGGCATATTCGAGGCACTGGGACCGTACGTTGCAGGCACCGCACACCTTCTTGGCGTCGCGGGTGGAGCCGCCCTTCTCCGGGAAGAACGCTTCCGGATCCGTCTGGGCGCACAAGGCGTCAGTCTGCCACCCAAGCTCGCCTTCGTCGTCGAAGTCCTGCTGGAACGGCAGTCCGATCCAGACGGGCTGCACGGATTCAGGTGCGCGCACTTCCATGGGCGGATCAAGTTCGTCTTCGGGGTCCTGTCCCCCGGCCAGGAGGGCCTCATGCGCCGCAAGGAATGCCGTGGCCTGGTCTTCGAGGAGGCCGCTGGCATCACGGTTGTACCGCTCCGCAGCCCCGGGATCCGCAGGGTCCACGAACCAGTCACCTGGCACCCCCCGTGCACGGTACTTTGCCGTTGCCTGACCGGCCACGACGGCATCTTCCTGGATACGCTCTACATGCCCCACGGCGACCCTCCTGATGTTTCAGCCCCTGCCTGGATACGCAGGCACTCGGTTGTGTGCCGGTATTTACGCAGTCGCTTTAGATACCTAATTACACGCGTGTAACTAGGGCGAGTCAAGCCGCTGCCGGGATAATAATCAGTGAACTTCCCCAACGACTGTCACGCCACGCCCGGTATTTTTCGTCCCCATCCGCGGAGCAGGCCGCATGGGACCCCCGTGACTGCGGAAAAGGGCCGAAAAAACCCGCAATTGCGCGAAAAATACCCCGAAACCGGACAAATAGCAAGCACGCTTACCTTCTCCTGTGACAAATATCACCTTTGGCCCTGGTATCTCCTGATGGCATGCACCCGGTGACCGCGTCCTGCGCCAGTGGCAGGATGGTGCCATGACTACACCCGCGCTCGATTTGATGGCAACCCTCCGCTCAGGAAATTCCACCGCTCCACGCCTTACCTGGTACGGACCGGACGCGGAACGCGTGGAGCTCTCCGGCCGGGTCCTGGACAACTGGGTGGCCAAGACCAGCAACCTGCTGCAGGACGAACTCGACGCCGCCCCGGGGATGCGCCTGCGGCTGGAGTTGCCGGCCCACTGGAAGGCACTGGTCTGGGCACTGTCCGCGTGGCAGCTTGGCCTTGAGGCGGTGCTCGCGGAACCAGACGCCGATTTCCTGGTCACCGCCGACCCCCAGTCAGCAGACGGAAACTACGACGCCGTCATCGCGGTTGCGCTGCCCGCCCTCGCTATGCGCTGGTCGGGGGAGCTCGCACCCGGCTGCATTGACTACGCGGCCGAAGTCCGCAGCCACGGCGACGTCTTCATGTCACACGCCGACCCGGACCCGCGTGCCTGCGCCATCGTGGACAGCCGCGGCAGGGGGCACCTGCACGGGGAACTGTTCGATACCTTCGCTGTGGCCCACGAGGAGGGCGTGAGGCTGCACATTCCTGCCTCTGACGGCCTGGAAAAGGCCCTGGCCCATGCCCTCGGCGCCTGGAAGCAAGGAGGTTCCGTCGTGCTGACCCATCCTGATGTGGAACTAACGGACAAGTTGCTGGCAGCGGAACGCATCCACGGCAGCTGACGTGTTGGCCGGACGGAACCCTACTGCTGGGTTGGCCTGTCCGGCGAAGGCTCGCGCTCGGCCGCGGCCGCGTGTTCCTTCTGGTGGTGGTGGATTTCGATGAGTTCGTGGTCGTGCGAGAACTCGGGCTCCTGGTCCAGCTCTTTGTTGAAGACGAGGAAGCGGTAGGCAAAGAAGCGCACCACTGTGGCGACCAGGATGCCGAAAACGCCGGCAAAGAACAGCAGGTTCTTGTCCGTGACCCCCAGGCCGTACTTGGCCAGCGCGGTGAAGCCCGTGGAGATGCCGATCCCGATGCCGTTGATCAGGATGAACATGAGGAATTCGCGCAGGACGTTGTCCTGGCGGCGGTGCCGGAACGTCCAGAACCGGTTGGCAATCCAGGAAAAGACCGTGGCTATTGATGCACCCACGAACCTGGCTTTGGCTTCGCTGTCCGACATGGGGCCATGCATCAGGTAGTACGTCATCCCGTTGTCGATGACGAACGCCACACCGCCGACAGCGCCGAACTTGGCCACTTCGCGCCAAAAAAGCGAGGCCAATCCCCGGATACGATCTGCTAATGCGTTATACATGACCCTCCATGGCCGTCCAAACTATGGGCCACCTGGCCAGAGGCCCATTTTAGCCCCCAAAACATGGAGCCAGCCCCCTAAGGATGCCCGGGGCAACCCCACGTTACACAAAATCGCCTCCCCAGCCGCTGCCGGAAGCCGGGATACCGGGCGGTCTTCGGTAGGCTGGCCCTTGTGACTTTTCCAGTAATAGGTGTGGTTGGCGGCGGCCAACTTGCGCGAATGATGGCCCCAGCAGCAACTGCACTCGGCTTCGAACTCCGTGTCCTGGCTGAAGGCGACGACGTGTCGGCAGTAGCCGCGGTCTCCACGTCCCCGGTGGGCGACTACAAGGATCTGCAGACCCTGGTTGACTTCGCCCAGGGTCTGGACGTGTTGACGTTCGACCACGAACACGTGCCCACGGACCACCTCCGGGCCCTGCAGGAAGCCGGAGTGAACGTCCAGCCGGGGCCCGACGCCCTGCTGCACGCGCAGGACAAGCTGGTGATGCGCGCCGCGATCGACAGGCTGGAACTGCCCAACCCTGCCTGGGCCTCAGTGGACGATGTTGCGGACCTGGTCAGTTTCGGTGACGCCACCGGCTGGCCTGTGGTCTTGAAAACGCCCCGCGGCGGCTATGACGGCAAGGGTGTCCGGGTCATCAATTCGGCGGAGGAAGCAGCCGGCACCGAAGACTGGTTCCAGGCGATGAGCCCCCTCCTGGCCGAAGCCAAGGTTGAGTTCACCCGGGAACTGTCAGCGCTGGTCGCCCGGACTCCCGACGGCGAGGCACGGGCCTGGCCGGTTGTGCACACCATCCAGGTGAACGGTGTCTGCGACGAAGTGATCGCCCCTGCCCTGGACATCCCCGTGGAGGTTGCCGCGGCTGCCGAGGACGCAGCCTTGCGGATTGCCGGCGAACTGGGCGTGACCGGAGTGCTGGCTGTGGAGATGTTCGAAACCCCCGGTGTTGGTGCCGGCTTCCTGATCAACGAACTGGCCATGCGCCCCCACAACACCGGGCACTGGACCCAGGACGGGGCAGTGACCAGCCAGTTCGAGCAGCACCTGCGTGCCATCCTGAACCTGCCCCTCGGTGCTACCGATGCCCTCGCCCCGGTGGCGGTCATGAAGAACTTCCTTGGCGGCGGGAACCAGGACCTGTATTCGGCGTTCCCGCTGGCGCTGGCCAGTGAACCGGCCGCCAAAGTGCACTGCTACGGCAAGTCCGTGCGGCCGGGCCGGAAGATCGGCCACGTGAACCTGATTGGCGCGTCCACCGCCGACGTCGATTCAGTCCGGCGCCGCGCCACCATGGTGGCAAACATCATCCGCGACGGGCGGGCAGCGGCGGACGAAGCGCCACACACTTTCGAGGAGACTGCATGAGCGCCACAGCAAACCCCGCCGCAAGCCCCCTGGTGGGTCTGGTCATGGGCTCCGACTCCGACTGGCCGGTGATGGAGGCTGCGGCGGATGCCCTGGCCGAATTCGGAATCCCATTTGAAGCGGACGTGGTTTCCGCCCACCGGATGCCGACCGAAATGATCCGGTACGGGCAGACGGCCCATGAACGCGGCCTGCGGGTGATCATCGCAGGAGCGGGCGGCGCCGCCCACTTGCCGGGAATGCTGGCCAGCGTCACTCCCCTGCCGGTCATCGGTGTTCCGGTTCCGCTGAAGACCCTTGACGGCATGGACTCACTGCTCTCAATTGTCCAGATGCCCGCCGGTGTGCCGGTTGCCACCGTATCGATCGCCGGCGCGCGCAACGCCGGGCTCCTGGCGGTGCGGATCCTTGCTGCCGGTACCGATGAGTTTGCCGCGTCCCTGCGGACCGACCTGTTGGATTTCGCGTCCGACCTCAACGCCGTGGCCAGCCGCAAGGGGGCCAACCTCCGGCAAAAAGTCAGCGAAGTCTTCGCTGAAGGCAACGGCTCCCAGCGGGGCAGCCGTTAGGACCGCCGGCATGTCCAGCAGCAAAGTTCCACAGTCGCCCACCGACACCGCGTTGACGGATCCTGTCCGCTACCCGGTCAGCGCCTCCGTTCCGGTCCGGACCAAGCGCGCCTTCGTCCTGATCCTGCTGACCCTCCTGGTCCCGGGCAGCGCCCAGCTGGTGGCGGGTGACCGTAAACTGGGCCGTGCCGCGCTCCGCGTGACGCTCTGTGTATGGGCCGCCCTGCTGCTGGCCGTCCTGCTCCTCATCGTCAACCGCCCCGCACTGGCCACCCTGGTCACCAACCCGTTTGCCTCGCTGGTGATCGTCGTCGTCCTGGTGGCCCTCGCCGTTGGCTGGGCACTCCTGTTCATCAACACCCTGCGGCTCATCCGTCCCGTGCTGCTGGCGCCGCGGGCCCGGCCCGCCGTCGGCATTGCCCTGGTGCTTGCCCTGGTGGCGGGCAGCGGCTCGCTTGGCTACGCCGCCTACCTGCTCAATGTCAGCCGCAACGCCATCGGCAGCATCTTCTCCTCGGGCCCTGCCATTGACCCTGTTGACGGGCGCTACAACTTCCTGATGATGGGCGGCGACGCCGGCGAGGACCGGACGGGACGGCGTCCTGACAGCCTCTCGGTGCTGAGCGTTGACGCTGAAACAGGCCAGACGGCCATCATCTCCGTCCCCCGGAATTTCCAGAACGCGCAATTCACTGAAGATTCGCCCATGCGGGCCATCTATCCCGACGGTTATGACTGCGGCGACGAGTGCCTGATCAATGCGATCAACACCGAGGTCACCAACGAATACGCGGACCTCTACCCGGGTGTGGCCGATCCCGGAGCCCAGGCGACCATGGAAGCCGTCTCCGGAACGCTGGGTATGACCATCCAGGCCTATGTCCTGGTGGATATGGAAGGTTTTGCCACGCTCATCGACGCCATGGGCGGCATCAGGATCAAGGCCGGCGGCTGGGTCCCCATGAGCGGCTACTTCGACGATTACAGCCAGACCCACGGCATGCCCCTCGGGTGGATTCCGGCCGGTGAGCAGACACTCGATGGCAACCAGGCCCTCTGGTACGGCCGGTCACGCGAATACGTGGACGACTACGCCCGCATCCAGCGCCAGCAATGCGTCCAGCAGGCCATGCTGAAGCAACTCGACCCGGCCACGCTGCTTGCCAAGTTCGAGGACATCGCCAAAGCCGGCACCCAGGTGGTGGAGTCCAACATTTCCGCCTCGCAGCTTGGCAGTTTCCTGGACCTGGCCATCAAGGCGAAAGGCCAGGACGTCAAGCGGCTCACGATCGGCCCGCCGGACTTCGACGCTTCCTTCTCCACGGTTCCGAACTTCGACGAGCTCCACGAGCGCGTGGACCAGCTGCTGGCCTCCGCGTCCGCACAGGGCGCCCAGTCGGCAGGAGTGGCCGACGACGTCATGGTGGTACCGGCGGCAGGCGCCGGGCCTGTCCAGGCGGCAGGAACACTGCCCGCCACCATCGCCGCCGGCGGCAGCCTGCCGCAGCAGCCCACGCCGTCGGACTTCACCCCGGTGACCACCACACCGGACGGCGAGCCCATCACCGAAGAGCTCCTGACCCAGCTCAAGCGGGCGGGAAACGAAGAGGCCATCCGCCAACTCGTGGCCACCAACGGCCAGTGCGCAGCGCTGTAGCCTTCCGCAACCCGACTCAAAGAAACGGAACCGGTCTTGTACGAGATTGAAAATGTCCTCCGGGACTACGCCTGGGGTTCGACGACGGCGATTGCGGCCCTCCTGGGCCGGCCCGAGTCCGGCAGCCCCGAAGCGGAACTCTGGATCGGGGCCCACCCTGACTCGCCGTCCATGGCCCGCGTGCCTGAAGACGGCACATCCACCCCGCTGGACGCGCTGATCGCCCGGGATCCGGATCACTTCCTGGGCGCGGACTCCGTGGCCCGGTTCGGCCCCCGGCTGCCCTTCCTCGCAAAGATCCTCGCCGCCGCCCAGCCGCTGTCGCTGCAGGTCCACCCCAGCCTGGAACAGGCCAAGGCCGGCTTTGCCCGGGAGAACGCCGACGGCGTGGCCCCCGATGCGCCCCACCGCAACTACCGCGATGACAACCACAAGCCGGAAATGATCTTCGCGCTGACGCCGTTTGAAGCACTGTGCGGGTTCCGCCCGGCAGCCGGGACCCGGATGATCCTGCAACACGTGGCGTCCGCCTTTGAGGCAGTGGAGGGGCACGTGCCGGCACTCGTGCCTGCGCTGCTGGCGGACCTGGACGACTCCGATGAGGGGGCGGGCCTGCGGAAGGCGTTCGAACGCCTCATCACCGGGGGCCAGGCCGTGTCCGACGCCACTGCCCAGGTGGTGGCCGCGCTCCTCGCCGGCGACGGCTCCCTCTCCCCCTACGAGGCCGAGCTCGGAACGGTCATCAGCCTCAACGAAAAGTATCCGGGCGACCCCGGCGTGCTGATTTCGCTGCTTCTCAACCGGATTTCCCTGCAGCCAGGCCAAGCCGTCTACCTGCCCGCCGGCAACGTCCACGCCTACCTCCACGGGCTGGGCGTGGAGGTCATGGCGTCATCGGACAACGTGCTGCGCGGCGGGCTGACGCCCAAGTTCGTCGACGTACCCGAACTCCTGCGCACCATCGACTTCCACCCGGTGGCCGTGCCGATGCTCGACGCCCAGAAGACTGTCCTTGACCAGGAGCTCTACCGCCCGCCTTTCGCGGAATTCCAGCTTCAGCGCATTGAACTGCAGCCCGGAGCCGCCCCCGTCCCGCTGGCCCAGTCAGGGGCCGCCGTGGTGATCGTGGTTGCGGGCGAGGTGTACCTTGATTCGCCGAAGGGGGACCTGCAGCTCGCGCGTGGCGGCAGCGCATTCCTGGCTGCCGCCGAAGCGCCGGTGAACGTCCACCCGGTGGCAGGCAGCACGGAGCCTGCCCTGGCGTTTGCAGTGACTACGGGCCTTTAGCGGCGGAGCAGGGCCCGGGCGCGGCCGGCTGCGGTTTTCGCCAGCCGGCGCGCCGCCTGGATGCCCTTCCGCGCCAGGGGCATGGCTTGGGCGTAGGCCGGGTAGAACGGCGAGAGCGGCTTTTCCCACGTTCCCAGGAGCATGTTTTCGTGCTTGCCGAACTGCTTCTTGAAGTCAGAGATGCCGTCGTTGAGCAGCCCGTTGAAGTCGTACCGTGAGCACCCGTCCTCGCGCATGGCCTGCAATGCGGCCCACTTGACGCCATAGTTCACGCGCTTCTTCTGTCCCTCTGCGGATACGCCGCCGTAAAGCTCGAACGCAGTGGCCCCGCTGCGTGCCAGCCAGACGAACGCCAGCAGCTGCTCGCCGTCGAACGCGCCGATGATGGGTGACCCCTCACCCAGGTTGCGGAAGATGTCCCGGTAGTACTGGTCCTCGTGGATACCGAAGCCCGCCCGCTCAGCCGTCTCGTGGTAGATGCCCAGCACCTGCTCAAGCTCGGACTCGTTCTTGACCTTCCGGAACTCCACGTCACTGCGCATGGCCTTGCGGATATTCGCGCGGGTGGTCTTGGACATGTCCGCCATCAGCTCGTCATCAGACTTGCCGAGGTCCAGGATGAGGGTCCGCGGGATCAGCACGGTGTTGGTGGTCCCGCGGAAACCTGCGCCCTCGACGGCGGCGGCATACGGGGAATCCAGGTCCCAGTCGGGTTCGATGCTCAGGGCTACGCCACGGTGGCGGGAGGCAGCGTGCCCGGCCAGGCTGCGAAGCACGGCCGGGGTGTCTTCCACGGAGCACATCGGGCCGCGGGGGATGTACACCAGGGCGCGGAAAGGAACCGGGAGGCGCCGGACCAGCAACTGGGCGCAGCCGATGACGGAGCCGTCGGCTTCCAGGAGCACCCGGTCAACGGACCAGCCGTGCATCGCCTTAGTCTCGCCCCAGCCCCAGAGCTGTTGCGGATGTCCCTGGAACCGGTCGACATGGTCATCCCAAAGGGCGCGGTCAGTACAGGGAACAACAGCTGGAATCATGGCTTAAACCCTATACCAAGGCCTTAACGCCGGAGTCCCGGAGCACGTTGCTCCGGGACTCCGGCGATCCAGCCTGGTGGGTCAGCTCTTGCGGGCGTAGCCTTCCCACTTGTCTGCGCGGTGCTCACCGTCCACGAAACGGATGGTTCCGGACTTGGAGCGCATCACGATGGACTGGGTGAGGACCTTGTCCTTGGAGTAGCGGACGCCCTTGAGGAGGTCACCGTCGGTGATGCCCGTCGCGGCGAAGTAGCAGTTGTCACTGGAGACGAGGTCGTTGGTCGAGAGGACGCGTTCCAGGTCGTGGCCGGCGTCGATCGCCTTCTGCTTCTCTTCGTCGCTGGTGGGCCACAGCCGGCCCTGGATGACGCCGCCGAGGGACTTGATGGCACAGGCGGCCACAATGCCTTCGGGTGTACCGCCGATGCCCATCAGGGCGTCCACGCCGGTGCCGGAGCGGGCCGCGGCGATGGCGCCTGCGACGTCACCGTCCATGATGAACTTTGTGCGCGCGCCGGCCTCGCGGATTTCTTCCACCAGCGGACGGTGCCGGTCGCGGTCAAGGATCATGACGTTGAGCTGGTTGACCTTTACGCCCTTGGCCTTGGCAATCAGGTGCAGGTTCTGCTTCACCGGCAGGCGCAGGTCCACCATGTCAGCGGCTTCCGGGCCGGTGACGAGCTTCTCCATGTAGAAGACGGCGGAGGGGTCGAACATGGAGCCGCGTTCGGCGACGGCCAGCACGGCGAGGGCGTTGTTGATGCCGAGTGCGGTCAGGCGGGTTCCATCGATGGGGTCGACGGCGACATCCACCTCGGGGCCGGTGCCGTCACCAACGCGCTCACCGTTGAACAGCATGGGCGCTTCGTCCTTCTCGCCTTCGCCGATCACCACGACGCCGTTGAAGTGGACGGTCTGCAGGAAGGAGCGCATGGCATCCACGGCCGCGCCGTCCGCCGTGTTCTTGTCACCGAAACCCACCCAGTGGCCGCCGGCGATCGCTGCCGCCTCGGTGACGCGGACAAGCTCGAGGGCAAGGTTGCGGTCCGGTTCGTCATTGCCCACCGCCAGGGACGGTGAGATCGTGGAGTACTTCTGGGTCATGGACGCTGGTGACACGTGAACCTCTTCTTCGAGTGGCGATCATTGAACCCGCCCGCCGGAACAGGTGGACGGTGATTCCTCTACTTCCGATCATAGTCGCGGTGCCGCCCGCCGGGCGGCGGATGACGTGGCAGCGCAATGTGCCCTGGAGGGACGTCCGGCGGCGGGATCCGGCCGAATGGAAGTTGCCCGCCGGCATGGGCGACTATAGAGGGGTGAATGACATGCAGGAGAAGACCAGTCCCAGCCCCGAGCCAGCGGACCCGGCAGGCGGCCCGGAGGCAGCCGGTCCGGGTGGCGAAGCTCCGGTGAAGCCTGTCATTCCGGCTGCCGCCGCCAAACGGGCGAACGCTTCAGCGATCGGCATGATCATCGCACTGGTGGTCAGCATCGCAGCCTTCCTGCCGATCATCCTCATGAATCCGCTGCCCAAGACCGAGGGCTACCGCCCCGACATCGACGTGGCCGCTGTCTCCCGCAACGCCACGGATGTGGCAGGATTCACACCGGCTGCCCCCGAGACCGGTGGCGCTTTCCGCCCCAACTACGCACGCTGGGAAGCAGGGACGGGCAGCGGGGTCCCCACCTGGGAGGTGGGGTTCCTGACCCCCAAGGACTCATTCATCTCCCTTGTCCAGACCAGCAAAGCCAATCCCACCTGGCTGCTCCAGCAGACGCGCAACGCACCGGTGACGGGTTCCCGGAACGCGGGAGGCCAGGAATGGGAGATCCGGGACACCGGCAAGGGCGAGAAATCCCTGGTCCTGGACTACCGCGGAACAACCGTCATCCTGTCCGGCGCCGCCCAGCTGGACGAGTTCGCCACCTTGGCGAACGCCGTCGTGAAGTCCATGGAAAGCAGCCCCGCCGTCACAGTTTCACCGTCGGGCGCACCTGCACCGTAACGTAGTCGCGTGGCTACTTACCTGACTCCTGCACTTGCCTGGCGCCGTCTGCGCGAAGGAAACGAACGCTTTGTCAGCGGCGAGACGTCCCATCCCAACCAGGACGCGTCGCGCCGCTCCTCCCTCGTGGAGAACCAGCACCCGTTTGCGGTGATCTTTGGTTGCTCCGATTCCCGCCTCGCGGCCGAGATCATCTTCGACGTCGGACTCGGTGACGTCTTCGTGGTGCGGACGGCCGGCCAGGTGATCGATGATGCCGTCCTGGGTTCCCTCGAATACAGCGTGGGGGTGCTGGGAGTGCCGCTGATCGTGGTTCTCGGCCATGACAGCTGCGGCGCCGTCAGCGCCACCAAGTCAGCCGTGGAGACCGGCCAGATGCCCGCCGGCTTCATCCGTGACCTGGTGGAGCGCATCACGCCTTCCGTGCTGACTTCGCTGCGCAACGACGAAACCGAGGTCAACGACATGGTGGTGGAGCACGTCAAGCAGACCTCGCAGCGGCTGGCGGACAGCTCGCGTGTGATTTCGGACGCAATTGAACAGGGCCGGACGGCTGTCATCGGGCTTTCGTACAGTCTGGCAGAGGGCCGTGCGAACCTTGTTTCGGGAATCGGCGAGCTCTAGAAGGCATCCGTACGGGGCCCGGCAAGGGCCCCGTAGCATGCTCTTCACGGTTTTCGATGGGGTGGCTGGTCGCCATAAGCTAGCCCCATGACTTCCACTGAAGAGTTCCGCATTGAACATGACACGATGGGCGAAGTCCGCGTCCCCGTGAACGCACTGTACCGCGCGCAGACGCAGCGGGCAGTGGAGAACTTCCCGATTTCCGGCAAGACCCTGGAACGCACGCACATTGAGGCGCTCGCCCGGGTGAAGAAGGCTGCTGCCCAGGCCAACGCTGAACTGGGTGTGCTCGACGGCGAGCTGGCCAAGGCGATCGCGGACGCGGCTGACGAGGTTGCTGCCGGCAAGTACGACGGCGACTTCCCCATCGACGTTTTCCAGACCGGCTCCGGCACCTCCTCGAACATGAACACGAACGAGGTCCTCGCCGAGCTGGCCACCCGCGCCCTGAAGGCCGCAGGCAGCGACAAGGTTGTCCACCCGAACGACCACGTCAATGCCTCCCAGTCCTCCAACGACGTTTTCCCCACCTCCGTGCACGTTGCGGCCACCTCCGCGCTGATCAATGACCTGATCCCCGCCCTGGGCTACCTGGCGGAGTCGCTGGAACGCAAGGCTGTTGAGTTCAAGGACGTGGTGAAGTCCGGCCGCACGCACCTGATGGACGCCACGCCGGTGACCCTGGGCCAGGAGTTCGGCGGCTACGCGGCACAGGTCCGCTACGGCATCGAGCGCATTAACGCCGCCCTCCCCCGCGTTGCCGAGGTTCCGCTGGGCGGCACCGCGGTGGGCACCGGCATCAACACCCCCGCCGGGTTCCCGGAGCGCGTCATCGAACTGCTCGCCACCGACACCGGGCTGCCCCTTACGGAGGCCCGCGACCACTTCGAGGCGCAGGCCAACCGCGACGGCCTGATCGAGGCGTCCAGCCAGCTGCGCAACATCGCCATCTCGTTCATGAAGATCAATAACGACCTGCGCTGGATGGGCTCGGGCCCCAACACGGGCCTCGGCGAGATCGCCATCCCGGACCTGCAGCCCGGCTCCTCGATCATGCCCGGCAAGGTCAACCCGGTCATCTGCGAGGCGTCCATCATGGTGGCAGCGCAGGTTATCGGCAACGACACCGCCATCGCCTGGTCCGGTACCAACGGCGCCTTCGAGCTGAACGTCGGCATCCCGGTCATGGCCGCCAACCTGCTGGAGTCCATCCGCCTGCTGGCCAACACGAGCCGCGTCATGGCGGACAAGATGATTGACGGCATCACCGCCAACGTGGAGCGCGCCCGCTTCCTGGCCGAGGCCTCCCCGTCCATCGTCACCCCGCTGAACAAGTACATCGGCTACGAGAACGCCGCCAAGATCGCCAAGACCGCTGTCGCGGAGGGCCTGACCATCCGCCAGGCAACCGAGAAGCTGGGCTTCGTCGGGGACGGCGAAGGCAAGGTCTCCGAGGCCGACCTGGACAAGGCACTTGACGTCACCACCATGACGGCGCCCGCCCACAAGGCATAGGGCCGCACCGCCCCCTGGACGCCCGACGGCGGCCGGCCACCTTTCGAAACGGAAGGTGACCGGCCGCCGTCGCACTTTAAACCTTTGGAGTTTTCGTCCAGATATGGCGGCTTAGGAGCTTCAAATGCCGCCATATGTGGACAAAGACTCCTCCCGTCCATCGCCGCCGCCCTGCTGCTGGCCATCACGCTGAAGCAGATCCCCCTCTCCGATACCGCAGGGATGGTGGGCCCGCGGCGAGGCCGTGAGCGGCGAGAAGGCGGAACTGCTCGCGGCCGGCCTGGCTGGCAGCCCGGCCACCGGTTCACCGCCTGTCGCGGTCCCGGACCCGGCAGAGGTCCGGCCGGCTGTCAAGGACGACGGCGGCGAGCTCGTCTGCCAGGGCCGCTGACCGCCGTCGTCCGCACCGCCGTCCCCGGGGCAGGGACGCCGCAGTCTTGGGGGTTGCGGCGTCCCTGTCGTAGCTGGCGGCGGGTCAGGGTTCGAAGTGGGCGGCTTCCGCCGGCGCCAGGGCATGCCGGATACTCGACAGGTGGCCCGGCATGAGCTCGGGAAGCTCGTCCAGGGCAAACCATCCCACGGCCAGGGACTCGTCATCGTTGACCCTCGCCGTCCCGCTGACGTACCGGCACCTGAAAACCACGTCGAGGAACTCGCACACATCCCCGTTCGGATAGGTGAAGGGGCCCACCGCTCCCACCGACACAACCCGCTCGGCTTCCGCCACGACAGCCGTTTCCTCGAAGATCTCACGCACCAGGCCCCGTGCCGGCTGCTCCCCCGGCTCAAGGATTCCGCTGACCAGCGCCCACTGCCGGTTGTCCGTCCGCTGCGCGAGCAGGACGCGCCCGGCGTCGTCGAAGACCACTCCGCGAACCCCCGGAATCCACAGGGGGTCGTTGCCGATCTTATTCCGCAGGCTCAGGATGTATTCAGGCGCAGGCATACGGCCAGCCTACCCGTGGCGCCGTCAGGCGGGCAGGAGCATGGCGGCGGCGGTCCCGGCCAGCATGAAGGGACCAAACGGGATGGAGGACTTCAGCGTCCCACGCCGGGCTGCCAGGAGCGCGACAGACCACAGACCGCCGAGCAGGAACGCCAGGAAAGTCCCGGCAAACAGATGCCCCCAGCCAAGGTAGCCGAGGTACATTCCCAGCACGCCTGCCAGCTTCACGTCGCCGAACCCCATGCCGGGCGGATAGGCAAAGCGGAGCACAAAGTAGAAAAGCCACAGCACGGCCGCACCAGCCACGACGCGGAGCGCCGGCACGGCAAACAAGGCAGCACTAAGGTTGCCGCCCGCCGGGGCGGCGGCACCGGCAATGGCGGCGCCCAGCAGCAGGATGCCGGCCACGGCGTAGGACGGGAAGACGATCCGGTTGGGCAGCAGGTGGTGCCGGACGTCGATTACCGTCAGCCGGACAGCCATCACCGCGAAGTACAGGCAGGCCGCGAGCACCAGCCAAAAGGCAGCCGGCATGTGCTGCCACAGATCCCCCAGTCGACCAATCACCCCTCGGATGCTACTGGAATTCCCGTCGCCGCCGTACCGTGCCCGCGTAAACTGTGGATATGGCGACATGGGATTCCCGGCACCGGCCGGATCCGGACCGCGGCGCATCGTCCGCAGACCCAGTCGCCACGTTCCGCAACCTGTGCCGGTCCTCGCCCTGGAAGTGGCAGTCGCTGCGCTTTGAGTACTGGGACGAACCCTTCACCGAAGCCCCGTCTCCCACGGCTCCCCTGGTGCGGGCATGGCTGCGCCGGCCCGGCGCCCTCCGCCTGGAAAGCCCGGACGGACTGGTCCTCCACAGCACCACCGGAATCAACGATTCCCGCGACGGGCTCTACGTCAGCTCCACCCGGAAATCATGGCTGCTGCCGCCGCAGCTGGTCACACCCGTCTACGACGGCTCCGGCCTGGTCAAACGCCGGCCCGAAGCCGCCTACGGGGAACCCGGTTTCGGAAACGGCCGCTTCTCCGCTGCCTTGGATCCGGTTGAACTTGCCGGCAACTCTCCCGTTCCCCTCGAGTTTCCAGGCAGCAACGCCGTGCTGGTGGAGGAGCACCGTGCTGTTGACTATGAAGGCAGACCAGCTCTGGAGGCAGTGGTAATCCCCACTCCCGCCTACCATCCGGCGGATCCTGCTGCACCACTCTGCCTTGCGGGGCGCAACCGTATCCGGGTGGACGTGGAAACCGGCGTGTGCGTTGCCAGCCAATCCCTGGAACCCGCCACCACCGAGTACGGCCATTGGCTGCGGATCCTCGCCGTGGACGAATATATGCTCGATGACCTGTTCCTGGCCGAATCCATGAACCTCACGGACGTGCGGCGGCATATCAGCTGGGACATCCCCGCCTGATGTGACAAAGCCTGGCAGAACCCATCGGCTAGGCTTCGCTGATGACTACATTGGGCTCCGTTTGGCCACTCTTCGACCTCAGGCTGACCACGCCTCGGCTGGAACTGCGCCCGATCCGGGACGAGGACATTCCGGCCGCCGTCGACGCGGCACGCAGCGGCATCCATGAGCCCGGGAAGAGCCCGTTCAGCACTCCGTGGACCGGGGTTCCCGGGGAGGAGCTGGGCACCAACATGGCCCGCTGGTACTGGCGCTGCCGGGCTGAGTGCAGCCCCGAGTCCTGGACGCTTCTCCTGGGCATTTGGCACGAGGGCAAGTTCATCGGCTGCCAGGACGTCGGGGCCAGGGACTTCGCGCAGCTTAAGACCGTCACCACCGGATCCTGGCTGAAGCAGTCCGTGCAGGGCCGGGGCCTGGGCAAGGAAATGCGCGCCGCCGTCGTCCTGTGGGCTTTTGACTGGCTGGGTGCCGAAGTCGCCGAGTCCGAGGCGGCAGCCTGGAACGAAGCCTCCCTCGGAGTCTCCCGCTCCCTCGGCTACGAACTCAACGGCACCACCCGCAAGGCCTGGGGCCCGCAGATCGAAACCGTCCAGCACGTCCGCCTCACCCCAAACACCTTCAAGCGCCCGGACTGGCAGTTACAGGTCGAGGGCCACGAAGCAGCAGCCAAGTTCCTGGAGGTGACTGACCACGAGGCGGGTTACGGTCCTTCGCGTAGGAGCGCATCGCCGACCAGAGCGATGCGCAGGTCGCCCAGCGACCGTAGCGGCGCGCCGGGAGGTGTCTAAGCGACGGCGAAGGGCCGTGGCCCGCCGAACGGAACCACGGCCCTCCAGCCACCCCCGCTTAGCCTTCGAGCAGCTCGGTGACCAGTGCGGCTATCGGGGACCTTTCGGAGCGGGTCAGGGTGACGTGGCCGAAGAGCGGGTGGCCCTTCAGGGTTTCGACGACGGCGGCGATTCCGTCGTGGCGCCCGACGCGGAGGTTGTCCCGCTGGGCGACGTCGTGGGTCAGGACGATCTTGGAGTTCTGCCCGATACGGCTCATGACGGTCAGCAGGACGTTCTTTTCGAGCGACTGGGCTTCGTCGACAATCACGAAGGCGTCGTGCAGGGAACGGCCGCGGATATGGGTGAGCGGCATGACCTCGAGCATTCCGCGGTCCATGACCTCCTCCACCACTTCCTGGCTGACCAGCGCGCCGAGGGTGTCAAAGACGGCCTGGGCCCAGGGGTTCATCTTCTCGGACTCTGAACCGGGCAGGTAGCCGAGTTCCTGGCCGCCGACGGCGTAAAGGGGGCGGAAGACGATGACCTTGCGGTGCTCCCGCCGCTCCAGCACCGCCTCGAGGCCGGCGCACAGGGCAAGGGCCGACTTGCCGGTGCCGGCCCGTCCACCGATGGACACGATGCCGACAGCGGGGTCCATCAGCATGTCAATGGCCAGGCGCTGCTCGGCGGACCTGCCGTGCAGGCCAAAGACGTCACGGTCGCCCTTGACCAAGCGGACCTGCTTGTCCGGTCCCACCCGGCCAAGGGCGGAGCCGCGGTTGGACAGCAGCACCAGGCCGGTGTTGACCGGCATTTCGGCTGCGGCGGGGATGAAGACGGGTTCGTGGCCGTAGAGGGTGGAGATTTCCTGTTCGTTGGCCTCAACCTCCGCGACGCCGGTCCAGCCGGAGTCCTTGACCAGTTCGTTGCGGTATTCGTCGGCCGTCAGGCCCATCGCCGAGGCCTTGACCCGCATCGGCAGGTCCTTGGACACCACTGTGACGTCCCGGCCTTCGTTGGAGAGGTTCTTCGCCACCGCAAGGATCCGGCTGTCGTTGTCCCCGCTGCGGAAGCCCAGCGGCAGCACCTCCGACGAAATGTGGTTCAGCTCCACCATGAGGGTGCCGCCGTCGTCGCCGATGGGGATTGGCTGGTTCAGTCCGCCGTGTTTGACCCGGAGGTCGTCGAGGAGCCGGAGGGCCTTGCGGGCAAAGTAGCCGAGTTCGGGGTCGTGCCGCTTGGCCTCCAGTTCCGTGATGACCACCACCGGGACAATGACCTCGTGTTCGGCAAAGCGGAGCAGGGCGCGCGGGTCGGACAACAGGACTGACGTGTCGATCACGAACGTGTGGATGAGGGCTTCCCTTCCGGAGACGGCAAAACCGGCCGCAGCATCCGTTGCTGCGCCGGTTTGTGTAGTGGCTCGCGTGGCGCGAGAGGTAGCTTTCCCTCCCTGGTCGAAAAGGACCTCGGGCAGTTGTTCAGAAGTAGCCACATCGACTCCAGCCCCGGGGCAAGCCCGGAATTGTTATTGGTGAGGCGGCTCGGCCACGAGGCCGGGTCCGGCCTCCCATACAACCGGTGCGATGTTTCGCTCCATGTACTGGCCTCCCCGATCAGCCGGCGGTTTTGCCTGCTGATGGATATAACGTAAATCCACTCCAGGTAATTTCCGCAACCATTACGCGGCGATTCCTGTTGCGCCGGCGTGAACTCCCCGTGAACCGGAGATGTCAGGTCCCGAAGCGCCGCTGCCGGCCCGCGTAATCGCGGAGGGCCCGCAGGAAGTCCACCTTGCGGAAGGCCGGCCAGAGCGCCTCGCAGAAATAGAACTCGCTGTACGCGCTCTGCCACATCAGGAACCCTGAGAGCCTTTGTTCGCCCGAGGTGCGGATCACCAGGTCCGGATCCGGCTGGCCCCGGGTGTACAGGAATCGGGAGATGTCATCCACGCAGAGTTCATCCGCCAGCCGGGAAATGTCGGTGCCCTTGGCCACAGCGTCATGCAGGAGTTCCCGGACCGCGTCCACGATCTCCCGCCGCCCGCCGTATCCTACGGCCACGTTGACGTGGATCTTCTCCCGGACGGGCGTCCGGGCCGTCAGCTTGTTGAGCCGATCGGCGAGGTAACCGGGCAGCAGTTCCGGGGCACCCATCGCATGGACAGAGATGTTGGCATCCTCGTCCAGCCGGTCCAGGGTGTTGGCGATGATCCCCATCAGGAGGTCAAGCTCTTCGCTGGACCGGTTCATGTTGTCCGTGGACAGCATGTACAGGGTGACCACCTTGACGCCGAGCTCCTGACACCAGCCCAGGAACTCATGGATCTTGTCCGCGCCGGCCTGGTGGCCCTGGCTGGTGGGGGCGTTGAACTGCTTTGCCCAGCGCCTGTTGCCGTCCACCATGACACCGATATGGCGGGGAATGCGGTCGCGGGGCAGGTCTTTGAGGAGCCGCCGCTCGTAGAAGCCGTAAAGGAACCCGGGCAACTCCACGCGTCGACTCACCTGACTTCCTCGCTGTACGTACTTGCACATCCTAGGCTACCGCCCGCGCGACGGCGGGACGTCCCGTCCCGCGGCCGGCGGCAGCACCGCCGTCGTATTACCCGCCAGTAACTTACCGGACCGTAGATTATTCTTGGAGGATGAACAGCGACTCCGCCGACCTCCCGCACCTGCCCCGGCCAAAAGGCGGAAACGGGCGGAAAGACGCCGGGCAGGGCGTCCTCGACGAGGCAGCGGTGCGGCTGGCAGAGCTGTTGATGATCAAGCCGAAATGGCGCGGCTGGATCCACGCCGTGACCGCCCCGCTGGCCCTTGTTGCAGGCGTGGCGCTGGTGGCCCTTGCACCCACCGTGGACCGTAAAATCACCTCGGCCATCTACGCGGCCACGGGCGTGCTGCTGTTCGGCGTCAGCGCCGTGTACCACCGCGGCAACTGGTCCCCGGCCGTAAAAATGGTGCTGAAGCGGCTCGACCACACCAACATCATGCTGGTGATCGCGGGCAGTTATACGCCGCTGGCCTGGACCCTCCTGGAGCGGCCGCAGGCTGTTCTCCTGCTATGGGTCATCTGGTCCGGCGCCATCCTTGGGGTGCTTTTCCGGCTGCTGTGGACGGATGCCCCGCGCTGGCTGTACGTACCGATCTACATAGCCCTGGGCTGCGGTTCCCTGTTCTACCTGCCGCAGTTCTTCCAGTCCAGTGTTCCTGCCGCAGTGCTGATCTGCGTGGGAGGCGTCCTGTACATCACCGGCGCGGTGTTCTATGCCCTGAAGAAGCCGAACTTCAGCTACCACCACTTCGGGTTCCATGAACTGTTCCACGCCTTCACCGTCTTCGCCTTTGCGGCCCACTTCACGGCGATCGCCATGGCCGTCCTCAGCTAGGCAGGCGAGGCCTCATCCAGGGCCGGCCGGGCGGGAATCCGGCGGCACTGTGAAAGCCCGGCGCGGGGCCTAGTCCTGCGGCCGGGACTGGCCGGGGGCAATGCCGTTGCCATCGCCGTCGGACTGCCTGGGTGTGGACTCCAGCCCGTCCTGCGCGTCGGCCGCCGCCACATCCGCGGCTGCGGCGGCTGCCATGCGGTCCTCTTCCACCTGTGCCCGGTAGCGGACCCTGCGGATCCGGCGGACCATGTCCACGATCAGCAGGGCAGTGGCCACCACGAAGAAAGCGGTCATGATGAAGCCCAGGAGGCCCGGCGTCACCTGGTCCTCAGAGATGCCTTCCCGCAGCGTAGGGGTGGGCAGCGGCGTGGGGGTGGTGGCCAGGCTGAGGAGCAGATGATGCACGATTAAACCTTCTGTGGAACGGGTGGCGGCGGATGGCGCGGCCGGAGGGCCGGCTTATCTTCTACGCGGCATAGAAATTGCCTGCCGCTACTATCTTAGCCCCGCGAACAGATCCTTCTCCGGGAGTTCGGAGGGCACCCGGGAATGGATCAGCGAGTAGTCCTCCCACGGCCAGGCGCGCCGCTGCATCTCCGCCGACACGGCAAAAAAGAACCCCAGCGGATCCACCTGCGTCCGGTGTGCACGCAGGGCGTCCTCGCGCACCTCGAAGAAATCGCCGCAATCGATCTGCGTGGTGGTCGGATGCGCTGCCGGCGGCGGCGTGTGGCCCTCGGCGTCGGACTCCAGCCAGGCGGCCAGCCGCTCGGCATACGGAGACTGCAGGCCGGCCTCCTCCAGCGCGAAATGCAGCGCCCGGAACCGCTCCGGGCTGAAAGCCCTGTCGTAGTAGAGCTTGCTCGGCTCCCACGGCTCCCCCGCACCGGGATAGCGCTCAGGGTCGCCCGCCGCCTCGAAGGCCTCGACTGCCACCCGGTGGGCCATGATGTGGTCCGGGTGGGGATATCCGCCATTCTCGTCGTAGCTCAGGATGACGTGCGGCTTGAAGGAGCGCACCAGCCGCACCAGGGGCGCCGCGGCCCGGTGCAGCGGCAGCGTGGCAAAGGCGCCCGCGGGCAGCGGCGGCAGCGGATCGCCCTCGGGAAGCCCGGAATCCACGAACCCGAGCCATCGCTGCCTGATGCCCAGGATTTTGGCGGCACTCTCCATTTCAAGGCGCCTGGCCCCGGCCATGTCCCGTTTGGGGTGCGGTTCACCTTCCACCGCCGGGTTCTGGATGTCCCCGCGGGAACCGTCCGTGCATGTTGCCACCATGACGTCCACGCCGGAGGCGGCGTACTTGGCCATCGTCGCAGCGCCCTTGCTGGATTCGTCATCCGGGTGGGCATGGACTGCAAGCAGCCGTAGCGGTGCCGGGGAGTTGCTGGACGCTGTCATGGAGGGACGGCTCCTCATTCATCTTTGGTTATGGCTGTTTCAACGGCGGGCGGGCGGCTGCCGCCACCGGGTGCAGGACCGGCACCGGCGGAATGGGCACTAAACTGGACGGGTGACTTCCCCGGACCAGCCGGCCCCATCCGCGCCCGCAGACACTAGCCTAGCCAATCGCTATGGTGCTAAAAAGCGGGGGCTCTCCGCCGCTGCCAAGCGGGCCATCGCCGTGGTGGCCCTGGCGGGCGGGATCGGCTTCATGGCATGGGTCTCCACGTCCAACTCGCTGACGGATATCTCGTTCAAGGACATCGGCTACAGCACCCCTGACGGCACGCTGGCCGAGGTCGACTTCCAGGTGACCCGGGAACCGGGGACCGCTGTGCAGTGCGCTGTCAAGGCGCTGGATTCCAAGTTCGCCATCGTGGGCTGGAAGGTAGTGGACATCCCGGCAGACGCCCGGGAGGGAACGTCCGACGGCGGCAGGACAGTGACGCAGCGCGTGGCCGTCCGGACCGAATCGCCGTCCGTGTCCGGCGTGGTGGACGACTGCTGGATAGCGGATAAAGCGGATTAGTGGATGTGACGTGCGCCGCTCCCCTGTTGGGATAAGTCCACAGGATTGACTACAATGGAGCAATACCTTCACCCCGCTGAGCTGGTTACTGTTCCACAAGTGGCCACTGTGGCGGGGTCTTTTGCATGTAGGACCATTAGAGGAGAAGTCCGTGTCTACCACCAACAGCGCAGCTGCAGCCTGGCTTACCCAGGAAGCTTTTGACCGCCTGAAGGCAGAGCTGGACCACCTTTCCGGCCCTGGCCGGGCGGAAATTGTCCAGAAGATCGATGCAGCCCGGCAAGAGGGGGACCTCAAGGAGAACGGCGGCTACCATGCCGCCAAGGAGGAGCAGGGCAAGATTGAGGCCCGCATCCGCCAGCTCACGGTCCTGCTCCGCGACGCCCACGTGGGCGAGTCTCCCGCTGACGATGGCATCGTTGAGCCCGGCATGATCGTCGTCGCCAGGATTGCCGGCGACGAGGAAACCTTCCTGCTCGGATCCCGCGAAATCGCAGGCGATTCCGACCTGGACGTGTTCAGCGAGAAGTCTCCGCTGGGAGCTGCCATCCTGGGGCACAAGGAAGGCGAGACGCTCAGCTACACGGCACCGAACGGCAAGGACATCAAGGTGGAAATCCTGTCCGCCAAGCCGTACGCAGCCTAGTTCCAGACAGGCAACACAAAAAAGCGCCGGCACCCGCAAGGGGCCGGCGCTTTTGCGTTCCCTGCCTGCGGCCGGTCAGGCCACGCGGGCCGTCCGCGGCCGCAGCAGCAGCGCCGCCACCAGTCCCCCGGCGGCACCGCCCAGATGTGCCTGCCACGAGACGAAACCGGAAACGATGGGCAGGATCCCGAGCAGGATGCTCCCGTACCCCATGAAGAGGACCACGGCCAGGAGGATCTGCCGCCAGCTGCGGTTGAAGAAACCCCGGACCAGGAGGAACGAGAACAAGCCGAAAACGAGGCCGGACGAGCCCACGGTGACGCCGCTGTCGCCGATCAGCCAGACCGTAAGTCCGGACCCCAGCCAGCTGAAAGCCAGGGCGGTCATGAACACCCGGAGGCCGGAGAGGAACACCAGGAATCCGAAAATGATCAGCGGCAGGCCGTTGGAGAGCAGGTGGTTCAGGTTCGCGTGCAGGAGGGGAAAGGTGAAGATGTCCAGC
>Ga0307412_10000184_pt1 | contig 43850 bp, 42 predicted proteins | sample DK1Cmetagenome_3_FD_203823 | JGI IMG/M metagenome (GOLD analysis project Ga0307412, IMG submission 203823) | Maize rhizosphere microbial communities from greenhouse at UC Davis, California, United States - DK15-C-1 | ecosystem: Host-associated > Plants > Roots > Rhizosphere > Soil | place: USA...
CTTTTTACTAAAATATCAAAAAAATTCCTGAAAAAACAAATAACGGAAATCTAAACCTGAAAAATTGTAGATCGCAAACTTTGAGACACAAAAAAAGACTGCCCCTTTTGAGACAGCCTCTTTTTATATAACTGTAATCCGTCTGCTTCATCGAATCAACACGCTGAGTCTACCTTTCGTTTACTCCCATTTAGATGTAAAACTTTTCGTGAAAAAAAATCGAAGACTGAATGAGCATATTCTTAATTAACGCCTTCTTATTTTTTCTAAATTATGATGGAAATATTTCATAAAGAAATACTCTGTTATATCTCCCGGATATTACATTAGATTGTGAATTGTGCCTCTTTATGAAATTTGTTTCACTTATTTTTGTGATTTAATAAGAAAAACATATTGAAATTAAAATAAAACATGTATTTTCATAATGAAAAATCCGGAAGTATAAAAACCCGGATAAAACATCAAATACTACTTACTATGAAAAACTTAAAAAAAATCTCAAGAGAATCTTTAAAATCTGTAAAAGGAGGAATTACTCCGGAATGTGCACAATGGTGGGGCTCAGGACAGCCGTATTATACAAGTCAGACAGCATGTCTTCAATCTCCAAGCTTTGATCCGGAAAATAATTTTGGCTGTCATAATGCTTGTGGGCGTTGGTATGTAATGTAATAAAAGATATTTCTTTGATAATTATAGCCGGAAGAAAATCTTCCGGCTATTTCATTTCACTTTTGTTATTTAAAAATCTTCTGAATTACATTTCCGATTTCCACAAAATCTCCATGGTTGCCTACCGAACGTATTTCCGGGCTGTTTTCGTCAAATTCTGAGAACGGGAAGATCAGCAGATAATTATTGTCACTTAAATATCTGTTCAGCAATTCCGGGATCAGTCTCATTCGTGGAATATAAGACTTCATCCCGCGTTTGGCCATCAGGACAATCAGTGCTTCATCTTCTTTTAGCTTTGCCGCCGTTTTTTCACCGTCCTGCCACGTACTCATAATGATAAATTCAGCTTCTATATTGGCTTTTTTAACGATCTTCTGAAGGATGTCCAGAATGTTTTCCGGAGCGTAAAAAACGACACTGGCACCTGAATTTCTTGCAATATTCCATACCCTCAGGATCGCATGGAAGAATCCTGCTTCCTTATGGGCATTTTCAGGAATCATCACTGCATATTTTTTTATAGTGGAGAGTGGCTGTGCTGCATGGTACACCAGTACATTCACGTCATCATTCTGAAGATATCCGCTGTAGAGATTGTAGACAAAAGAAGGGGAGAAGCCTTTCTCATCTTCCAGCCCAATGATAAGGTCTGTAATATTCTGTTCCTTAATGACATTTTTAACCCCGTTGATCACATCGTTGTCATACCTTTTAAGCGTCTGCATTTTAACATCAGCTGCGGCTGCGGCATCGGCTGCCTGGTGGAGGAGTTTTTCAGCATTTTTTACAGAAGATTCATTTTTATCTTCATTGATGACATTTAAAGCAAACAGGTTTTCGGTATTGGAATGGGCTTTGATCAAAATACCAAGATTTACCATCCTTTCCACAGTTTCCTCATGGTTAATAGCCAGAAGGATATTTTCCTCTTCATGGCTTTGGCCGGAAACCGTATCTTCATTGTCGCTTTCTGCAATTTTTTGGGCGCTGGCCATTGAAATAAATGAAGAGATGGTACAGGAAATAAGGATCAGAAGAATACTTCCGTTCAGTACGTGCTCATTCAGCAATCTTATCGGTTCGCCGGTCTCCGTTTCAGAAAGAATAATATTGTATCCTACCATTACGGAGGCTAATGTTGCCGCTGCAGAAGCAGAGCTCAGTCCGAAGATAAGCTTTCCCTCCTCCTTGGACAGTCTGAACGTTTTTTGAGTCATTACGGCTGACACATATTTCCCTCCGATGGATGCAACAAGCATGATTCCTGCTACTTCCAGTGTTTCCCAGCTTTTAAAGAAAACTTTAAAGTCGATCAGCATTCCTACACTGATCAGGAAGAACGGAATAAAGATGGCATTTCCTACAAATTCTACTCTGTTCATTAAAGATGAGGTGTGCGGAATCAGCCTGTTTAAGGCAAGTCCGGCAAAGAACGCCCCAATAATGGCCTCTACTCCGGCAAGCTCAGCAAGCATCGCTGCCAGGTAAATCATGACAAGAACAAAAATATACTGCGAAATCTTGTCATCTACCTTTTTAAAGAACCAGCGTCCTATAATCGGGAATACAATCAGGACAATCAGGGCAAAAACTATAAAGGAAACAGAGAGTTTAAGCCAAAACTCTGTACCCACATCACCCTGCGACATTCCTACGATAACGGCAAGCACCAAAAGCGCCAGAATATCGGTAATCATGGTTCCGCCAACTGTGATATTCACCGCTTTGTTTTTGGCAATTCCCAGCTTACTGACCAACGGATAGGCGATCAGGGTGTGCGAGGAAAAAAGACTGGCAAAAAGAATGGAAGTCAGTATAGAGAAATGCAGTAGATAATAACCGCCCAGATAACCCAGGACGAAAGGAACGGAAAATGTGTAGATTCCGAAAGTAAGGCTTTTCCATTTATTCTTTTTAAAATCGCCCATATCAATCTCTAATCCTGCAAGAAACATGATGTAAAGGAGACCCGTAGTTCCCGTTACAACAATACTGCTGTCCCTGGCCAGCACATTAAAGCCGTTTGGCCCTATTACAGCTCCTGCAATGATGAGGCCCAGCAGATGCGGAACTTTAATTTTATTCAGAAGCAGGGGAGCGGCAAGGATGATGACCAGTACCAACAGGAATTTTAGAACCGGATCTTCTATAGGAAAACTCAGATTGTGTATACTCAGTAAAATCATAGGTGTTTTTTATTTTGTGGAACGTACTAATTCGACGGAAAATTTGGCTGTACAGCCGTTGTCGGCAGTAATCGTTCTTGTTCCTTTCAGCTTGGTATCGGAAATATCATTAAGCAGGACATTCATCTCTACTTTCTTTTGAGAAGTGGAATCCGTTCTGAAATTGAGTTTAACTTCATTATTTTCAAATTTACCGGAATAAACCCTTACCAGGTTATTGTTGTTGATGATTTTTGCCGACAGATGAATAGAATCGCTGTCGAATTCCCAGGTATCCGTACGCTGATCACCCACTACATAATCACTGCAGTTAGATTCGGTACAGATGACTTTTCCGGTCCACGGGCCCGAAATTTCTTCCGGCCATAAAACGATCTTCACGGAATCTTTTTTTGCAAAAATACTGTCTCTCATTTTTAAAAGAGACTGATACTCAGATTCTTTTTTAGCGAATATTTTTTCTTTTTCGAGCAGTTGTTTTTCTCTTTCAGTCAGATTTTTTTCTTTTTCCTGATAGTCACAGCTAATTAGGAGAAATGAGCCGGCAAGAAGGAGGAAAATTGTGTTTTTTAGCATATTGTCAGTATTGGAGTAAACAATATAGGAAAAAATAAGGAAAATATAAAATTTCCCTGTTCAAATAAGCTTAAATGATAGGGGAAAATGACACTGTTGAAGTCAATCTTCAGTTTAAATCCTTAAATTTTAAAGCCCATATATAAGGCCACACAGGCGATTTTTCAAAAAAAATAAAAGGGTCGGTTTTTATTTCCGGTAATGCTGAAGTTTTGATTTCAACAGCTGGAATAATCTGCATTCTTATTATTCTAATTTCTGTTTTTTGAACATTTGCGGATTATAGTTAATGATAAATACCCCCACGATAATCAATACGGCAGCTATAATAAATTTAACACTGATTTCTTCATTAAGAATCAGCCAGCTTAAAAATATGGAGATGAGGGTATTGATATAGGCAAGTATCGATATCTGCACCGGCGAAACCTTGGTTAATGCATAGTGAAAGGCAAAAAATGCTGCTACAGAGCCAAAAACAGACAGATAAAGCATTGCAGATATGCTTTTTACACTCCAGTTCCCAAAATTATAATTTTCTGAGAGCAGAAATGCAAGAATAATCTGTACCACGCCGGCAAACAGAAACTGATAAAACAGATTCAGAAAAATATTGCCACTCTGGATATTCATTTTTTTCGTAAAGATGGTCCCTGAAGCCCAGCCTGCAATGGCAATAAACAGAAACAGAATACCTAAGGCATAGTCCGGATTTTTAAGATCATGAATCCCATCCCAAAATATGAAAACAATTCCACTGAAAGACATGATGACCCCGATAAAAGCTCTTGGATGAAACTTCTGGAGTCCTAATGCCAGGCTTCCCACGAAAACGAGGATAGGTGAGCAGGCACTAATTAGGGAAGTCAGGCTGCTGGTAACCTCTTCTTCCGCTACTGTTGTCATTCCGTTCGCAATGATCAGCATTAATGTCGAAAAAATAAGCTGGTATTTCAGGTTTTTCCAGCCAATCCATTTAAACTCTTTCCTGTACAGGAGAACCAGGAGCATAATAATGGCAGCCAGAAACTGACGGATCCCGGCTACAAACCATGCAGGAATAGTTTCCACTGCTACCCTGATGGATAAAAAGGTAGTTCCCCATACAATAGCAACGGTCAGTACTGCAAAAGTAAGCTTATAATCTTTCAAATTGATAGGTATAAAGGCAAATATATCTTAAATAAGTTCTATTTTATGGATACAGATGCTGTGATTTATAGTGATACAGATGGAAAATTTGGGCCAAAATGAATACGTTGTTCATTTTTTCTGAGATAAGATATTGTAACGGCAGGTTTTAATTTTTTATCTTTGACAATCTAATAAAAATTGAAGATGGTAGGAATTATAATGGGCAGCCAGAGCGATCTGCCGATCATGGAACAGGCTGCAAATTTTTTGAAAAGCCTTGATATTCCATATGAGCTAACGGTAGTTTCGGCACACAGAACACCTGAAAGGATGTTTGACTACGCGAAAACCGCTAAAGAAAGAGGTCTTAAAGTGATCATTGCAGGAGCGGGAGGAGCAGCACATCTTCCGGGAATGGTAGCCAGCTGTACCACATTACCCGTGATCGGGGTTCCGATCTTATCCAGCAATTCTATTGATGGGTGGGATTCTGTCCTGTCTATTCTTCAGATGCCGGGCGGAATTCCTGTGGCGACGGTCGCTTTAAACGGGGCTTTGAATGCCGGAATTTTAGCTGTAAAAATCCTGGGAAGTGCAGACGATGCAATTGCAGAAAACCTTCAGAAATATCAGGATTCTTTGAAAGATAAAGTATTGGGAACAGTTGATGATATTAAAGCTCAGCATCCGAATCAATATGATAGGTAATATAACTGTGAATAGTCAATTGTGAATTTTAGATTTGTTGTCTTTCTTATCAGGTAAGGTCAATGACTTTCTTTTCATAAGCTATAGATTTATAAAACAAAAACGCTCCGGTATCCGGAGCGTTTGTTATTATTCCTGGGCCATATTGTCCCTTGTATTTTTCTGAACTGAAATAGCGCCAAAAAGAGCGAGGAGAAATGCAAATGCATAAAACCCTTTTTCACTTGGAAGTATAGTGGCATTCCAAAGCCCTATCGCCAGTAAGACAATGGAAGAAAGCGTGGCAAACCAGCAGATCCCATAATAGATATCCGTTACCGGGATATTTTCCAATCTGTCACGGACGGCTTTCTGCAGGGAAACTACGGCAAACAGGCCATAAAGAAGGATGGTAAAATAATATCCTTTTTCATTCAGCAGCATTTCTGCTCTGGCAAGACCTACGATGAAACCTATCATTCCTGCTCCCAATGCTACCCAAGATGCGGCTACGAACGCATTTGATACTCTTTGTTTTTTCATTAATTAACTGTTTTATTTACGAGGCTAAATATATTCATTTTTTCTAAACTTAACAGCCGTGGTATCAAAATATGGATAAAATACGGGTATGCGAGTAACAGGGACTTCATTAGCCCCGATAGCAGCGGTTACCCCGGAGTATGTCCTGGCTTTAGCTTTGGAGCGAGGAGTAGAAGCAGATAGCGGGAAACAGCTGCAAAAAAAATCCCACTATATTACATAATGGGATTGTATATAGATTGAAATAAATCTTAATATCTGTAGTACTCAGGCTTGAATGGCCCTTTTACATCTACACCGATATATTCAGCCTGTTCCGGAGAAAGAGTTTCCAGTTCAACGCTTAATTTTTTAAGGTGTAAAGCAGCTACTTTTTCATCTAAATGCTTTGGAAGCATATACACTTCATTTTTGTACGCTGCGGAATTGTTCCACAATTCGATCTGAGCTAATGTCTGGTTAGAGAAAGAATTGGACATTACAAAACTTGGGTGACCTGTAGCACAACCAAGGTTTACCAATCTACCTTCAGCAAGGATGATCACTTCTTTACCACCTTCTAATGTGTAGATGTCTACCTGAGGCTTCACTTCAGATTTTGTCTGACCGTAGTTTTTGTTTAACCAAGCCATATCGATTTCATTATCGAAGTGACCGATGTTACAAACGATCGCTTTATCTTTCATTTTAAGGAAATGTTCTCCTCTTACAATGTTAAAGTTACCTGTAGTGGTGATGATGATATCAGCGTTGTCTACAACCGTATCCAGTCTTTTTACTTCATAACCGTCCATAGCAGCCTGAAGCGCGCAGATTGGGTCAATTTCAGTAACCGTAACGATAGAACCAGCTCCTCTGAAAGAGGCAGCAGTACCTTTACCTACGTCTCCGTATCCGCAAACTACCACTCTTTTACCAGCAAGCATAACGTCTGTAGCTCTTCTTACCGCATCTACTGCAGATTCTTTACATCCGTATTTGTTGTCGAATTTAGATTTAGTTACCGAATCGTTTACGTTGATAGCCGGCATTACTAAAGTTCCGTTCTTCATTCTTTCGTACAGTCTGTGTACACCTGTAGTGGTTTCTTCAGAAAGTCCTTTGATGTCTTTTGTGAATTCAGGGTATTTATCGAAAACCATATTCGTTAAATCTCCACCATCATCCAAAATCATGTTCAATGGTTTTCTGTCTTCACCGAAGAATAAAGTCTGCTCAATACACCAGTCAAATTCCTCTTCATTCAGACCTTTCCAGGCATAAACGGGAATTCCTGCAGCAGCAATAGCAGCAGCAGCGTGATCTTGAGTAGAGAAAATATTACAAGAAGACCAGGTAACTTCAGCTCCTAAAGCCACCAATGTCTCGATAAGCACGGCTGTTTGGATAGTCATGTGAAGACATCCTGCAATTCTTGCTCCTTTTAAAGGTTGGGATGGTCCGTATTCTTCACGGATAGACATCAAACCTGGCATTTCTGCTTCGGCAAGGGTAATTTCTTTTCTTCCCCATTCTGCTAGGGATATGTCCTTCACTTTGTAAGGAACGTATTGTGTTGTAGTACTCATATGTAATGAATAAGTTTAAATTCAGTTGATAACGAAATGCAAAATTACAATTAATAATTAAGATAAAAAAACGGCAGGCTGAGTTAGGCTTTATGAGATTATACATAGTTTAATATTATTTAGTCTTAATATAAATAACTACTTTTGTTCAGATAAATTTTATACTATGAATCATACAAATGCCAAGGAAGAGGCCAATAGAAAGGCAAAGCCGGTTACTCCAAAAGTAAAGGAACTGATAGAACGTACCAAAAGTGTGATTTTGGCTACGGTAGATGCTGAAGGAATTCCTAATTCCAGCTATGCACCTTTTGTACAGATAGGTAATACATTATATATTCTGGTATCTTTTATGGCAAAACATACCAAGAATCTTGCAGACGGCAGAAAAACTTCTGTGATGTTTATTGAAGACGAATCTGCAACCAAACAGATCTACGCCCGCGAACGTCTCACCATCGAGGCCACAGCATCGCAGGTAGAAAGAGATTCTGAAACCTGGAACACTGTTGTTTCTAAGCTTAAAGAAACTCACGGAAAAGTGGTTGATGTTATTTCTGAGATGGGAGATTTTATTCTTATTGCTCTGCAGCCTGTAAAAGGTTCTTATGTAAACGGATTTGGAAGTGCTTATTTTGTTGATGAGAATCTTGAGATTCTTGAGCACAGAAATGATGTGAACCATCAGTCGAAATAAATATTAGAAAGATGGGAGCGGGGAGAGGGAAGTTTATCATGGTTAAATAAAGGACATTTTTTTGTTTAAAAGATTCTTTGTCATCAAAACCTAAAGTCAATGGCGTCTATGAAGAGTAAAGTAACTTCCATCTTCCGGCTCCCATCATCTATTCTCTTTCCACTTCCACATCTTTTCACTACTTTTATCGAATAAAAAAACGATGCCCCTTTACCGAGACTTTTCAGATGACAATGCCACGATTCTTGTATGGAAATATGATGAAAGCGAAGAACTTGACATCAATGAGCTTCTGGAACCTGAAAATGCAGAAAAGGTAAAAGATTACCATCCGAAAAAACTTCTGGAGGTGCTCATGGTCCGTAAACTTCTGAAAGGTTTAAAACCTCATTCCAAAATACTATATAAAGAAAGGGAGCCTTTCCTTTCACCTAAAGATGCGGAAGTTTCCATCACCCATTCATTTCCCTTTGCAGCTATAGCGGTTTCCAAAAATAAAATAGGCATTGATATTGAAAAATTCAATCCAAAGATCCTAAGGGTCATCGATAAATTCACCTATGAAAATGAAAGAGGGTTCATCCCTGAAAATAATGCCCCGGCTTTCTATACTATTATATGGAGTGTAAAGGAAAGCATGTACAAGATTCATCATTCCAAATACTGGTCTCTCAAGAAGAATTACGAAGTAAAGCCGTTTGAGCTCAAGCATCTTCATAAAATAAGCTGCAGGGTTTATGACGAACAGTTTTCAGATGAGTTCAAGGCGAGGGTGGAATTTTTTGATGACTACTGCTTTACGATTGTGGAGGAGTAGCATCTGCTTCGCTTCTGTATTTTTCAATCACTTTTCTCTGTTCTTTAGCTACATCGTAGATCAGTTCCAGGATATCGTGGATGTTTTTAAGCTCCGTTAAATGTGATATTTTATCGGGATCCCTTCTGTCAACCAGATCATTTTCCTCGATTTCTGTTTTTCTTTTCGAAAGCATATCTTCAATGGAAGAATCTTCCGGTTCCAGACGGCTTTCCATTTTTAACGCTTCATTGATCTCGTTTCCATGTAATAAAACGGAAGTTTGCTGCATTTCAGCTTCGATTTTTCTGCTCCAGCTTTCGGCATCTATTTCAGGATACTTTTCATTGTTTTTAGAGTATTGGGAAAGGGAAGCGGTATAAGCTGTGATCAAATGTGATGTTGCAACAAACTGGTGTACGACTTCCAGTTTTTTCTGCTGGTTCTTCGGTTCAGAGATCATTCTCTGGAAGTTGTCGGAAAGGTTAGCCAGTGAAATAATAGCATTTTTCCGCTTTACTTTATAATCTTCTATATCAAAATTTCCCTGTAAGAATTTGGAAATAACACTTTCAAAATAGATCAGGTTATCTGCTGCAGATTTTTTCATCAGATCAAGGTTCTGAGTATGTTCCCATACAGGAAGAACAATATATGATACGGCAAAAGCAATGACTCCTGCAATAATGGTATCCAGAATCCTGTCTTTAAAGATCACATTTACATTTCCTGGATTTAAAAAATTAAAGCTCAGAAAAACATAAATGGTCATAAAAAGGACAGCCCAAAAATAACGGCCTTTCAGAAAACTGAAACACATGATCATGCTTAAAAGCAGAATAGTAAATAAAAGACCATTGAAGTGTATAAAATGTAGAATCGTATAGGCAATAACTGCACCTGCAATGGTTCCGTATAAACGGAGAAGATTTCTCTTTTTTGTAATGGAGTAGGCGGGCTTCAATATCGCTGTAATCGTGATCAGGATCCAATAGGTATGACCCAGACCCAGAAAATCAAACATAGAGAAAAGATAACCTACAAGCAGGGCCGTGGTAATTCTTATCGCATGTCTGAAATGAGAGGATGAAAGCGAAATATTATTCTTTAAAACTTTGAAGTTGAGCTTTTCTTCATTAGGCATGAATTTTTTTAAATCTAAACCGGTGGAAAGACTTTTAGCCAGTTTTACATCCTGGGAAAATACTTTATAGATCTCGTTGATCTCTTTTGTAATCTCGTTGATGCGCATCAGAATCTGGCGGAGGATCATGAAATTTTCCAGATTATCAGGCATCAGCTGTTTATTACGTAAATCAAAATAATGAACGTTAAGGTTTTTCAGCTCATGCTCCAGATCGAATATGGATCTTGCCCTTGTTCCGATCTGTAGTGAGATTCCTATATTGGTAATTTCTTCGGCAAGCAGGTTGAGGTAGTCGTGGATATTGACCAGGATCATACTGTCTTCAAAGCTCTGCTGCAGTTTCTGATAATCGCTTTCAGAGGTCATCAGTTTTTCATGAAGGTCCATGGAATTCAAAAACATCAGCATCAGTAACCGGCTGGTGGTGGTTGATTCATTAACGATGGTTCTCGTTTTGAAAACGGTTTCCCTTGTTTCTTCCTGAAGGTTTTTGATCCCGATCTGTTTGGCAATGACCTGAGTGGTAAGCTTATCAAAATCAGGATTTTTCTGGTAATAATTGGCTTTGATCTTTAAAAATTCTGCGAGCTGCAGGTAATTTTCCCCGATCATCTGCCCCGCCAGTTTATAAGGCTGGATAGTGGTGACTATAAGGAAAATCAGCAAAAACCAGATACAGCCGGATGCAAAAATCAGCAGGCTTTTAAAGATATTACCTCCGGTAAGATGTCCGTCAATAAAGATTGCCATTACAACAAGAGATAACGAACCCACGGCGGCAAGCCTTTGTCCATAGACTCCGATAAGAGAGAAGAACATTCCGAACACAATGATTTCCAGAATGACCAGAACTTTAAAATTCATAATCATGCTGGCGATAAATGCAACGAACACAAAACAAAAAATAGCAAACGTTAATGCATTTCTCCTTCTGATAAAAGGCCCGGGCTGATCACAAAGTGCTACAAAGCTGGTGCCGAGGGGAAAAAGAAAGTATTCTTTTAAAATTCCGAAGTGGGCAAGGACTAAACAGGGCAGAACGGTTGCCAGCGTAATTCTGATCGCAGAATATACATATTGGCTGGTAACAAATTTTTTGAGTTCTGCTGAATAGTTCATACTACAAAATTAATTATTGAAAACAAGAAACGCCTTATAAAAATGAGACTTTTGCAAACTTATATATTATATTTCTTTAATAATTTGTCAATTGGCAATTTGGATCGTTGTGCTTATGGTGAATCTGATATGAAAGATTGTACTGTTCGCTGTAAAATTATGAATGGTGAATAAGCTGCGCTGTCAATTTTCTTTGCAGGTGAACTTTCTTTTTATTCCTCAACAAATTCACCATTGTCCAGTCGCTGACTCAGTGCAAACAAAAAGCCCCACTAAAAAATGAGGCTTTGTATTTGAGGTATTAAATATCTTAATAATCTACATTAGATGTTTCATCACCAATATTCCAGGTAAGACCGAAACGAAGGGTGTTATCTAAAGCCGTATTGATTTTTGACATATTGATCAAATAAGAAAGATCAAGCCCGAAAGAACGGTATTTCAATCCGATACCTGCTGTAGCGAACTGTCTTGCTCCCTGCTCTTCGCTTTCGTGGAAGTAACCTGTTCTTACTGAAAAGGCATTGTCATAAGAATATTCCAAAGCACCACTCATCATGATAGAGTTTTTATTTTTGAAAGATTTTCCGATCCCTGCCATTACGCCTACGTTAGGAATTTCATATCTTGGCTGTCTTGTGTTTGGATCTATTCCTACATATTCAGAGCCCGGAACCAATATTTTTGAACCTTCTACACTAATGCCGATCTTGTTCATATCATCCAAATACATATCATATCCAAGTCCAAGTCTTGCCATAGTAGGCAGGTAAGATCTGGATTCTTCATTTCCTGTATAGTCTAATTTCGGACCTAAGTTCTGAACTGCGAAACCTGCGTTCACTTTACCGTCATATCCTCCGAAACTTGAAAATCTTGGCGAAGTATAGTATCCTGAAACGTCAACTGCAAAAGAGTTGGCAGCTTTAAGGGTCGTATCTGTGTTGAAACCTCCGGCTAAATCTGAACGGATGAATCTACCGGTAACTGCCATTGAGTAAGAATCAGAAAGTTTCAGACCGTAAGCAACGTCAATGGAAAACTCATTAGGTTTTGATGTCCCCATAGAAGTGACTTCTGAACCTACCAGCTGAGTAAGATCTACCTCACCCATGTTGAAATAATAGATACTTGCAGAAATAGTGGATCTTTCTTCCTGTCCTAAAAATTTATGGAATGCACCATATAGTAAAAATACATCATTGGTAAGTTTTCCCATATAAGGTGTATAGTTAAGACCTACGGAAGAACTTGTTCTGCTAAAAGGATATTTTGCCGCATTCCAGAATTGTGAAAATGCATCCGGTGAAGTTACCACCCCTTGATCTCCCATACCTCCAGCTCTTGCATCTGGTGCAATTCTCAGAAAGGGAGCTCCGGTCAATACTGGATTTATTTTACTTAAATCTTGCGAATAGCCTAAAAAACCAGCACTTAAACCAAATCCCAAAAGCAGTTTAGTAGTTAAATTCATATGTTGTCTTTTATATATTATCAGTTTTTTATAACAATTATTATCTATGTATTATTTAATTTATTTCAAAAGTACCATTTTTTCTACAGCTGTAGCACTTCCTTTGCATTTTTCTTGATTTTGACTTTTTGCAAATATCTTAAAAATATACGTACCTTTTGCAACAGTTGACCCAAAATCATCTCTTCCGTCCCATTCTATTGCCTGGCGAGGGGTTCTAAAGCCCTGTAGGAACGGTTCTGCAACGACAGGCTGAGATAATGTTCTCACTAATTTTCCTGTTATCGTATAGATCTGAACATTTACATCTAAAATATCATCGCAGTTATGTTCAAACTGGATGTATGTTTTATTGGTAAACGGATTCGGCCAGTTCAGCGGTCTGTTAATGATCAGATGCTGATCGGTTTCATCCTTAACTTCAAAGTTTAACGTAGACGTTGTTGAATTATTGTTTATGTCCCAAACTTTAAATGTTAGCTGGTGTTGCCCAATTGCTAAATTCCTGAAAGGGTAGGTTACATTTCCTTTCTGATAGTCGGCAAGACTTGGATTAAGACATCCGTTTCCTTCGCCTGAAGCAAAGAAATCATTCAGGACAACCGTATTGATGATCTGCCCGTCAAGATAAACAGTAATATCGTGACCTACACCGGAACCTGTGGAGTTGATCCCCGTGTCATCTGTAACACAAGCCAAAAGCATAGGATTCTGGTTGGTGATTCCACCGTCTGCAAAATTTGTATTATTCATATACAGTTTTACTTTTGGAGGCTCGTTATCGTTGATTCCGTTCGGGTTGATATCTCCCACCTGTACTGCCTGGTTATTGAATACATCCATTGCTTTATTGTCCGCATAGCCCAGTATTCTTCCTTGTCCTACGGCATAGTTGATATCCTTCGGAACATAGAATTCTACAGTGAATACTCCGTTTACTGCGGTTCCTGAAGCTTTAACAATAGCACTTCCTTCTTCTGTGTAGTCCATGACAGGCGATAATACTCCGTCATTATTCAAAGTTTTTTTGTTCAGCCTTTTATCAAAAATATTGATAGAAACCCTTCCGTTGAAAGTAGTGTTAACCGTTCCGTTAGGATTGTTGATATGTCCTTTCACTTTAATAAAGTCCAAACCTCTGATCAATCCCGGAACCGGAGATTCTATATTGTCTATAACAAGCTGCCTTTGAGGTCTGCTCAGTTTCATCGCCGGATCTCCAAGTAAATTTACTTTCAGATGGTCAATATTGGCTCCTTTTTGTTTTTTAGCATTTAAATGGGCATATCCTAAAGTTTCAAAATCGTCGCCGATCAGTTTGAAAATATTCTTGGTATAAAGATCTGTAAAGTTACGTCCGTAATCTACTCCAATGGCACGGCTTGATGTGATCATGGCGGCAGCACCTCCCTGTTTAAGTTTAATAAACTGTTCCCCTGCAGAAGAAGTAGCCGGCTCATCCCATAATGTAAATTCACAGGTAATGGTAGAGACAAACGGAAATCTGCTGTAAACATTGGAAAAGTTATTGGAGTTCTGAATTTCCGTACTTGTAAGTACCCTTTCCTGTGCCCATCCGTTGATACCTCCATGTCCGAAATAGAACAGATAAAGACTGTTCCCGATATCATTTGAAATAGCCTGAGTCACCTGAGGAAATCTTTGTCCGGCCGCAGTACTTTGGGCAGGGAAAGCATCCAGATATAGTTTTCTTACATTATATTCTTTCAGATCCTGCTGACCAGGGACTTCAAAAATACTGGACAACGTATTATTCATTACTTCATGGAACGGACTTCCGCCGTCTTTATCATCATCTACTACAAAATCAAGCTTCATACGCCATTCTCCGAAAGGAGAAGACTGGCCGGGAAGAGCGTTGTAATAGGCAAGGGTTTTACTGACCATATTTCCTGCTTCAGTTACATTGGCTGCGGGAATTCTGCCTACAGGAATATCAGGCAGGTTGTTTTCAATAGAAGATGCAGTCTGTGGCTGGGTCATTACAATATAGTCATCGGTTACAAAAGAACCGACAAAGTCAGCTGAATTTTCACCATGATATGCAGAAACGATATTGGAATTGCCGGAGATTCTGTTTTTATAGTCATATGAAGCATCTCCCAAAATGAATACAAACTTCAGTCTTCCGCTGTTATTAAGTTTAGTTACAAAATCCCTTATTGCAGTAAGATCCCTGCTTCCGCTTCCGAATTCATTATAGATCTTGGCAGCATCCACGATTTCTACTGTATAATTATTTTTAGTCTGATGGTAGCTGGCCAGTCTCTGTGCCTGTCCCATCATTTCAGGAACTGTAATGATCAGGTAATCTACATTCTGCAGTCCGGAAAGATTCTGATTGGCAACTCTTTCTACAAACTGAGGGTTATAAGCTGCATCAGCGCGGAAAGCCACAAATTCATTATTGAAATTGGGATCAGAAGTAAAATAACCGAAGTTAAAACTGCCTGCACCCGTTTTATTTACTCTTCTGTTGGCATTGGAAATGTCAGTTACATCCCATACCTGCTCAAGATTGGTAGCATTGGAAATACCGAAGCCATATTGTGTATTGGTTCCGCTGGTAAGAGAGAAATCCCTGAAGTTCATCTGGGAGCCGTTGAAGGTAAGGTTTTCCTTATACTGTACTTCTGCATAATCAAAATGGAAAGCTCCGTTAGGATTTACAGAAATATTGGGGGCATAATTAAGGGTAATCTGGTTTCCGTTCAGATTGGATATCGTTCCGTCATATCTTAATTGATAAAAATCAAATACATAATTATTGGTATTAGCCGGAACCGCCTGAACGATTGGATTTTGGTTGTTGATTTTAAATTCAACAGTATTCTGCTGGGATCTATAACCTACCACCTGTGTTCTGTATCTGATGACATCACCAGCCTGTATTGGTGAATTGGTGGTAAAAGTAACGGCTTTGTCTGTTGTAAACGGTGCTTCTTCTACCCAGATCCGTCCTACTTTTAAGAGATTCTTCTGGTCATTGTTGATGACCTGGTAGTTATCATATCTTGTTATCAGATTACCGGCCGGGAGATTGACATCCACCGGCTGAACTCTTTTGCCTGCGCCTTTATCGAAATTAATAAAATAATAAGAAAAATCTTCATATATATTTTTGAGATTATTGCTTCTGTCCATTCTTGTATCCACTCTCTTGAAACCATCTCCGTTGGATGTATCATAGAGATTATATCCGTTTGGCCCCTGAGCATAGAATAAAGCATAATCCCCGTCATTCCATACACCGTCTTCTTCACCCACTACCTGAATCGCATTTTCCTGAAGAGCGCTGTATTTTGTGTCCAAATTGTATTCGGGAAGCATTATCCCGCCGTTTCCATAAATTCTGAAGTTTTTCGGATTTACAGAAGCAGGATTAATGCCGTTATCTTTTAAAAACTGTGTTGTAATTTTAAATATCCCGGACTTGTCTACTTTAATCTTATAAAAGCCACCGCTCGAAAGAGGGTTCGCGGTACTTCCCACTTTGCTTACATTTCCGGATCTGAAATTGTTGGGAGCAGCTGTTTCAGAAATATTAAATGAAGAAAGTCTCTGGATACGTCCCTTTTCATTCTTAAACAGAGACACACTGATGCTTGCATATCTTTCTCCTTCTAAAGTATAATAACTAACATCTGCAATGTCGTAATCCGGCAGTCTGCCCTTATCAAGATCATACAAATCCTTAGTGGAAATATTTTCCCAGGCCAGGTCTGAAACTTTCAGCTGCTTTTCTCCTATTTTTTGTTTGGTTATGATAAAAACATTATTTTGGCTGAACGAAAAACCTTCATTTTTGAAATTTGGAAGATTTAATTTTGTGTCACCAAAATCTTGGATTTTAGAGCCTTCCCATTCTATGGCTTTTCTCTGGGCCCAAAGTGTTGATACAAAAGAGAATAGTAATAAAAAGGTGATTTTTTGTTTCATGTTTATTATTGAAATTTCTGAATTACAAATAAAATGAAAATTTTAGAATTAAATTGTGATACAATAAAATTAATTTGTTAACGTTTTTCAAAAAAATCAAATGTTTACTTGATTTATTGAATAATTTATTTTTTCTTTGTACTTTGAAAATATTTATATCGACTATGAAAAAACTAAAGTTGTTTTCATTAATAGCATTAAGTTCTACACTTGCATTAACCAGCTGTGGCGGATCCGGAACCAGCAAAGGAGGCGGTACTAAAAAATTTGTCAGCAAGACGGGTTGGAAACCAAACGAAAAACAAGGTTGGTTTTTTGCAGGAAAGCAACAAAAACAGAAGGGGTGGCCAGGAATGGTATATGTAGAAGGTGGAACTTTTACAATGGGATTAGTGAAAGATGATGTTATGCATGATTGGAATAACACACCGCGCAGAATGCAGGTAAGTTCATTCTTCATCGGAGAAACAGAAATTACTAACTACGAATACCGCGAATACCTTACATGGTTGAAGTATGTATTTCCACCAAGTGACCCTAGCTTCAAGGAGATCTATAACGGCGCTTTGCCAGATACTCTTTTATGGGACAACAAACTAGCTAGAAACGATTATAATGAAACGTATCTTCGTTCTCCGGAATTCGATTACTACCCGGTAGTAGGCGTTTCATGGACTCAAGCGAACAGATACTGTGAATGGCTTACAGACAGAGCGAATGAAAAAGCTTTAATGCAAGCCGGAGTTATTGCTAAAGATTTGTACATCAACGAATCCAATAACCAGGGCGGAACTGCATTTAACATGGATAAATTCAAAGCGAATGATCCGGAAATGCAGGGATATATCAATGAGAAAAGAATGCAGCAGAAATCTGGTATGAAAACAACCAACCAGAGACTTCTTTCTGCAAACAGAGCTCCCAATGCTTCAATGGTTCAGAAGTTCAGACTTCCTACCGAAGTTGAATGGGAATATGCTGCTCTTGGTATGGCTAAAAACAGAGAATACAACCAATACCTAGGTAAAAAACCTGAGATCGAAAGATTAAGAGGTACCAAAGGAAGAGATAAAGGAATGTTCCTTGAAAACTTCAAAATGGGAAGAGGTGACTATTCAGGTATTGCAGGATGGAAAAACGACGGAGCTGCACAAACAGCAGATGTAAGACAATATCCTTCTAATGATCTTGGAATTTACGGTATGTACGGAAACGTTTCTGAATGGACAGCTGACGTTTACAGACCAATTATTGATGAAGATTTCAATGATTTCAACTACTATAGAGGAAACATGCCTCAGGCTATTGTAAGAAACGGTGACGGAACTTACAAAATGATTGACGAAGGTACAATCAAGTATGATACCTTAGCAGACGGTAGATTAGTATACAGAGGTCTTCCTGGACAGTTTGAAAGAGAAACTATTGCTGATCACAGAAACTACAGAGATGGCGACAGACAGTCTTCTTTAGAATATTACAGAGCTTCAGATTCAGCTTCTTCATTTGATATGTACAATGCTCCTCAGAGAAGATTTGTTGTAGATGCAGGTGGAAGAGTAAAACTTCAGAAAGATACCAGAGACAGAACGTCTGCAGTATCTAATGACGTAAGAGTTGTAAAAGGTGGTTCTTGGCAGGATACAGCATATTGGCTGGATCCGGGACAAAGAAGATACAAAAACGAAGGCAAAGCTTACGGATGGATTGGATTCCGTGTTGCACAGGATGCCAGAGCTAGTGAAAAAGGCAGAACTAGAAGATAATATTTATCAAAAAATACTTATAAAAAACCTTCCGGATTTCCGGAAGGTTTTTTTATTTTTGAAGTATGAATATAGAACAGTTTTATCCTTTATTTTTACAGTCAGATAAAGTGACGATCGACAGCAGAAAAGTTGGCAGAAATGATATCTTCTTTGCCTTTTCCGGTGAAAATTTCAATGCTGCAACCCTGGCAGAAAAGGCTGCTGATGGCGGAGCTTTGGCAGTAATTGTAGAGGACCAGGAATTTCAAAATAAAGATAGAAATATCTTCTATGTTCCTTCTACACTGGAATTTCTTCAGCAGCTTGCTGTTTACCACAGAAATCAGCTTAAAATCCCTGTTATCGGGCTTACGGGGAGCAATGGGAAGACAACGACCAAAGAGATTATTCATGCAGTCCTTTCAGAAAAATTCAATGTCCAGTATACTTCCGGAAATTTAAATAATCATATTGGAGTTCCGTTAACCATTCTTTCCATTAAACCTGAGCATGAAATGGCAGTGGTAGAAATGGGAGCCAATCATCAGAAAGAGATTGAGCTTTTATGCACTATTTCACAGCCTGATTTCGGATATATCACTAACTTCGGGAAAGCTCACCTGGAAGGCTTCGGTGGATTTGATGGTGTGATCAAAGGAAAATCTGAGCTGTATGATTATTTGAAAACACACCATAAGACTATTATTGTTAATGAAAATGACCCGATACAGGCAGAAAAAGCGGGAAGCTATACACCTAAAATTACCTTTGGAAAAGATACTTCCGATTACCAGTTCGGATTGTTTTCCGAAGAACACTTTGTAGGAGTAGAATATAAAAACTCAAAAGCAGTTTCGAAACTGACCGGAGAATACAACTTCACCAATTTATGTGCAGCAGCCAGCCTCGGCCTTCATTTCGGGATCAGCTTTGAAGAAATAAAACATGCAGTTGAAAACTATACTCCGACCAATATGCGTTCGCAGGTCGTGAAAAAAGAAAACACGATATTAGTCCTGGATACTTACAATGCCAATCCAAGTTCTATGACTGCCTCACTGCATAATTTTGTAACTTTTGAAGGCAGTAAGGCCATCATTATTGGTGATATGCTTGAATTGGGAGAGGAGAGTGTAAAAGAACACCAGGATATCTTAAAACTTGCCCATGAATTGGCTTTTGACCAAATCATTACGGTAGGAAAGTACTTTAAAGCCGCCAATTCTTCATCACTGTCTTTTGAAAATACGGCAGAGTTGATAGCATATCTTAAGCAGAATAAAATCCATGCAGAAAATATCCTGTTAAAAGGTTCAAGGGGAATTGCGCTTGAAAAGTCTATTGAATTTATTTAAGCTTTGAATCCCAGAATTCTTTTACGATTAATTTAATATTTTGAAAAGTGCTTGGGAAAACTTCATCTTCGATCTGGGTGGTGCTTTTCCAGGCAACTTCTGTAATTCCTTCTTCTATCTGCGGTTTTGAAGTGTCTTCACCATTGAAGTTCATTTCAAACCAATGGGTGCATTTAAGGATTTTTTCACCATTTCTTTCGATATAGATATGGTAGGTTGTATTGATGAATTTTACCAGCTCCACATTTTTCAGCCCTGTTTCCTCTTCAATCTCTCTTACAGCCGATTCTTCACGGGATTCGCCTTTTTCCATTTTGCCCTTGGGAAGATCCCATTTGCCTAACCTTTTAATAAAAAGCAGCTTTCCATCAGGGTTGCTGACAAGGCCTCCCGCAGCTTCTATGATTCTGAAAAGCTTTTGGAATTCGCTCCAGATTTCTTCAATATTCTCACCGAAAACATTAAGTTCTTTCACAGATGTATTTTCCAAAAGATCCAATGCAATCTCTAAAGTTGTGAAACTTTCGTACCTAAGTTCTTTTTCAAGAGGCTCGGGATGCTTAGACACTAATAATTTTTTTTCGTTCACAAAAACTTTATACATATATTTGTAAGAATTAAGAATTTAAATACAAAAATAAAAAATGAATTTAGAAGGACGAAAGATTATTGTCAATAAATCATCTAAAGACTTGTCTGAAATATTGAAATCGCCTGAAAACTATAAAGATTTTATGCCGGACGGTCTTCAGAAATTTGAAACCAGAGATAACGGGTTCAAATTCGGTCTTCAGGGAATGCCTGAAATTGCTTTGAAAATAGATGAAGTGAACGAGCAGAAAGCAGTTTTGAAGTCTGCAAGCTCAAGTTTGGATTTTACCTTGACGGCGGCTTTAAACCCTATCAACGAAAATCAAACTGAAGTTCAGATGCTTTTTGAAGGGAAATTTAATCCTTTTATCAAAATGATGGTAGAAAAACCGCTTCAGAATTTTATCAACACACTGACAGATAAGATCGAAGTTTACAAATAATATGAAAACCTTCAGCAATGGAGGTTTTTTTATGCCAATACCCCTGAGCTGTGATCTCCGGTACTGCCTGTTGCAGAAGAAAGAACGTTGATCTCATTCTTCATCCTTAAAACTCCCATAAAGGCAAAAATAAGCGCTTCTTTATGGTCAATGATCTGCCTTTCCGGAATGATGACGGCAAATTCTGTTTTTTCTCTGATCTTTTCAATAAGACACGTATTATAGCTGCCCCCGCCGGTACAGAGAACATTCTCTAAACGGTTTAAGCTAATCACGTTTGAGATCTGCTGTGCGACATGTTCAGTAAAGGTAGCCATAGCATCCGTTACATCGATATTCTCAAGGAGTGGGAAAATAGCTTCGTTACACCATTCGATTCCTAAAGATTTAGGATGTGACTGATGGTAAAAATCCAGGGCGTTAAGCTTGTTAAGAAGATCCTGGTCAATGTTGCCTTTCCTGGCTAAATCTCCGTTTTCGTCAAAATTTTTATTGAATTTATTGGCAAGCCTGTTCAGGACAATATTGACAGGAGCAATATCAAAAGCTATTCTTTTGCCATTCTGTTTTAAAGAGATATTGGAAAATCCACCCAGGTTCAGGCATGCATCATAGCCAGAAAAAAGCAGTTCGTCGCCGATAGGAACTAAGGGTGCTCCGTTTCCTCCCATCAATACATCCTGGCTTCTGAAATCGTAGATAACCGGAAGTCCTGTTTCTATTTTGATGGCTCTGCCGTCTCCGATCTGAAGAGTAAATTTCTTTTTAGGCTGGTGAAAAACCGTATGGCCGTGAGAGGCGATCAGGTCGATATTTTCAAGATGATTACGGCCAATAAATTCTCTGACCTTTTGGCCGAGATAAAAACCATATTCCGAATGAAGTTCCAGTAATTCTTCCGAAGATAAATGAATAGAGTTTCTGAGTTTGTCTTCCCAATTTTTAGAATAGGGAAGGGTTTCGGCCTTTAAGATTTGAAAATTCCAGTCCTTCTTTTTTTCAAAAGAGGCAAAACAGATATCCAGACCATCCAGACTGGTTCCGGACATGAGCCCAATAGCCTGAACCTTCATATTATTGAGGTGTTTGTTTTTCTTCGAGTCTTTTGGTACTGAAATCCCCTGAATTATTGAAGAACGTATATTCGGAGAAATCATCTTTGGCTGTCATACCATTGGCACCAACGAGCGTAGAACCGTCTTCCATGGTAACATATACCGTATCTTTGGTGTAAATCCTTTTCTTCTTCTGATCCCAGTAAATACTCTGCATTGCAAACCGCTGCCCTTCATTGGTGGTAATCCTTACATCACCTTTGGCTTCGTAAAATCTTTTATATTCAAAAATGCGGGCATATTTAGCGGTGATCTTACCGGGTACTTTAGGTTTTTTCTTATCGAAAAATTCAATGTTGATTCCTCTTTTAGCCACTATATATGGGCTGTCTATCAATTGATATTTTTCAATAATCGGAGCCTTGGCTTTTAAAGATATAAATCCTGAGTCCCTTTGTATAATATTGGCATTATTAATGATCTCTGACGGAAAGTTCTTGCTTTTGTTTCCATTGGCTTTGGTAAGATCTTCCTCACAGGATGTCAATATAAAAAATATAGCACAACTAAAAAGGCATGCTATATTTTTATATGATATTTTTTTTGAAAAATTCATTTTAGTTGTACAGAGTCTTTCTGAACCATCTGTCAGCAAAGTTGAAGCCGACTTTTAAGTTGATGAAATTCTGGTTGATCAGGTTGTTATCAAGAGTTCCTCTCTTTCCAAGTTCCACACCCAGTTCAAGACCGCTCATCCTTGTAATGCTGCTTGTTTTGAATGGAAGCAATACTCCGGCAGAGATTCCAAACTTATTGATGCTGGTACCGTTTATCTTAAGGTTTCCTCTTTCATAGAAAGCCCCATATCGGTAGGTTACTCTTGAAAAATAGTTTCTGAAGTTATTATAATTCGGCAGATACCATCCTCCGGCAGAAACTCTGTAACTGTCCTGGAAGTCAAAAGTTTTTCCGAAATAAGAAATATCTTCCCCTTTTTTATAGTCAAGCTGTCCCGAAAAGAACCAGTGGTTCTCACTTCCGTATCCGACTCCTAAAGAAGCCTGCAATGGAAGAAGGTTTTTAGAGCTTGTGCTTTTCTTATCTATAACGGTTTCTAAAGCTTTAACAGTTTGCGCTGCATCAGAATATACATAAGTACTGTTGATATACTCAGTAGTCATATTGCTGGTATTGCCAAATGTAGCTGTAGCCCCGATGGTGAGCTTTTTGTCAGTACGCGTATTGATGGTTTGGTAGCTACCACCAAGAGTGAAGTTAAAGTTTTTGATGCTGTTTTTGGTTTCATAACCGTTGATATATTCAGCATTAGAAACTCCGTCTTTATCAAAAGACCTAAGCTCATTCAAATCATAAAGATTTCCGAAATAAAGATTGGCTCTCAAACCTACTGCGAAATTCTGGTCGATTTTATATGAAATCGCAGCCTGCGCTGTATTCAAAGTTCCGCTTCCTTTAAAACGGTTGGTGTAATATCCGCTTAATGTTTGAACATTATCTACAGTTTCGTAGATTTTAGTAGTATTTAAAATCTCATAGCTCTTCGAGCTGTAAGGCTGATAAGATAGTCCCATCTTTACCTTTGGAGATAATGGAAATGCCAATGCAATATTAGAAAGATACGTAGAATGTTTGGTAGACTTCGTATCGTTATAATTTGTTTTGAAGTAATTGTTTTCGTTGGTAGCCTCCAGCCTGATGCTTGTAAGCTCGAAATTAGAGTTATTCGCAGGGTTTGCGAAATTGAAGCTGCTCGTGAAATCACTGATATAAGCAGTAGATATACCACCCATAGAGGCAGTTTCAATCGTATTATCATATTTTACATCTCCAATTCCATAAGTTGCATACGGAGAGTTACTTATACTCTGTGCATTTAGGAAGTATCCAACTGATATGAATGATACGGCAAAGATTTTTTTCATTCTTTATTTTTAAAACAATGCGCAAATATCTTAAATATTAATGAATTGTAAAAATTATATGTGGTTAAAGTTTGTTAAGGGGGATGAATAGCCATAATTATAGTGAATTGTTCATTGTGAATACGCTTTGCTCGTGATTTTTATGCCTATTTATAAATTATCTTACTAAAATTCACCATTTACCTGCGAAGCAAAATTCACATTTCAGAAATCATCCGTTCTAAAAATTCTTTATCTTTGAGGCATGAATTGGGAGAACATCGCCGGACAGGAAAATCTGAAAAAACTTCTTCGTGAAAGCATTGCTGAAAACAGAGTAAGCCACGCCCAGCTTTTTTTAGGAAAAGAAGGATATGGGACATTTCCTATGGTTTTGGCCTATGCCAAAGAAATTTTCAGGCAGGAAAATGAACATTCTGCTTCAAAAGTTGAACACCTGAACCATCTGGATCTGCATTTTAGTTTCCCTGTTTTTACCGATAACAAAAATTCTTTAAGCAAGAATAAATTTGAAGATTTCAGGGAAATGATCATGGCTTCTCCGTATGCGAGCTATGACGACTGGACAGCCTTTCTTGAGTCTGAAAATAAGCAGCTTTTTATTTCTGCAGATGAAATTGATGACCAGAACCAGAAGTTTGCTTTGAAAAGCTTTGAAGGCGGAACCAAAATCCTGATTGTCTGGAGAGCTGATAAAATGAATATTGCTGCTGCGAATAAATTCCTGAAATTTCTGGAAGAACCACCGGCAAAAACACTCATTCTTCTTACTGCTGAAACGGCCAATGATATTCTTCCGACTATTCTTTCAAGAACACAGATTGTAGAAGTTCCAAGGATCAGTGACGAAGATCTTGAAAACTATTTTAAGAAGAACTTTCAGATTTCAGAAGAAAAAGTAAGAGAGATTGTTCACGAAGCACAGGGAGATCTCAACGAGGCCCTGAAAATTTTAAATTCCGGACATAAAAGTGACGAATTCGAAAAACTTTTTATCCAATGGGTGCGTGATGCATTTATGGTAAAGAAGAAACCGCAGTTCCTCAAAAGTATTATCCTCTGGGCCAGAGAAATTGCCGGCTGGAACAGGGAAAAACAGAAGAATTTCCTGAACTACTGCTCTGAGATCTTCAGGCTCGCCCTGCTTCAGAACTACCAGTCAGAGAACCTGGTATACAAAAAGATCAATGCAGATGGATTCAACTGGGACGGCTTTTCAAAATTCATCAGCGGTGCCAATATTGAAAGTATTCTGGAAGAAATCAGTACTGCAGATCTCCATCTGACCCGAAACGGAAATCCTAAGATTGTCTGGACAGACCTTGGGATTAAACTCTCACGTTACATTCACAAAAACTCATAGTTCAGCCAAATTTACAGCTGATTTTTTATCATACTATAAAGTCCGGATCTGTTCCGGACTTTAATATTGTACGGAATTCTTGAGGTTCTTAATTTTTTCTTTCAATTTTTTTTTTTTTTCCAATACAATTAATTTTCAGCTGTTTACATTGGCAAAAATTAAATATACATTAAAAAATCAATCAATCGTTTGATTTGTTTGAAATCTTATGTAAATTTGCGCCCTGAAAATAGAATTACTATGGTTTCAAAAGAAGAAAATATATTATTTGCTGCGGAGAAGCTTTTTGCTGAAAAAGGCTTCGAAGGGACTTCCACCAGGGAGATTTCCAAGGCGGCGAATGTAAATATCTCTATGATATCTTATTATTTCGGATCTAAGGAAAAACTGTATGAGAAATTAGTGGAATACAGAATGAATGAAGGTCAGTTCTTTGCCAAAGATATCCTTGAAAGAACCGACATTAATGAATGGCAGAAAATAGAAAAAATCGTAGACCAGTTTTCCGGAAGAGTAAGACATCACAAATGTTTTTACAGAATTATGCAGCGTGAGCAGCTTCACACGGAAAATCCACAGATCGTGGAATTTCTGAAGCAGACCAAGATGGGCTTTATCTCTATGTATTCGCAGGTCCTTGAAAGCGGTCTGAAAAAAGGAATTTTTACTAAAAATCCTCCTATCTATCTACTTCATGCCACCGTAAGCGGGACTTTATTTTATGCATCCAATGCCAAAGAGATGTACAAAGAATTCCTGAATGATACGGAAGACGATGAAGTTTTTGACGAAAAATACTACACAGAACTTAATAAACATATAAAATATTTACTAAAAGACCTTTTAGGTTATGAAGAGAATAAATAACTCGGTATTGGCATTATCCCTCTTTATGGGAGTTGCAGCCATAAATGCCCAGGAGAAAAAACAGCTCACACTCGATGAAGCTGTACAGCTGGGAATCCAGAACAGTAAAAATCTTAGGATCGATGCCGCCAAGATTGAAGAAGCTACGGCAGATCTTTTAGAAGCCAAAAACAGACAGCTTCCGGAACTGAAAGTTTCGGGCAGCTATATGTACCTTCCTACTAAACCCACTGTTGATTTAAAGCTTCCCAGTGTTTCAGGAGCGGGAGCAGGGGGTCCGGAAGTACATCAGGTTGCTTATGGATCGGTTAACCTTAGTGTTCCGGTTTACAGTGGCGGAAGAATCAAATATGGTATCCAGTCTGCCAAATATTTGGTGGAAGCATCAAAGTTAAGCACAGAAAATGATAAAATAGCGATTGCTTATAATGTTGCCCAGGCTTACAATAATTTATTTAAGGCGAATCAATCCATCAAAGTTTTAGAAGAAAACCTTACGGCTTCTCAAAAAAGGGATGAAACCTTTCTTAAGCTTGAAAACAATGGAGTGATTGCTAGAAATGACCGTTTAAAAGCAAACCTTCAGACTTCAAATATCGAGTTGCAGCTATTGGAAGCTAAAAACAACTACAATATTGCCAATATCAATATGGACCTGCTATTGGGGATTCCTGAAACGACAGAAATTGAAGTGGACCCGAATTATATCGATGAAGGTTCGGAAGTAAAAACAGTTGATTACTATGTAAACGAAGCTAAAGAAAACCGTAAAGACTTACAGGCTTTGGCTCAGCAAAGAAAAGCGGCAGAACTGGGTACAAAGTCTGCAAAGGCTGAAAACCTTCCTTCCATAGCATTTACCGGAGGATATGTGGCGGCAGATATTCCAAAATTCCTTACCCTATACAATGCTGTAAACGTTGGAGTTGGAGTTTCTTACAATTTATCCAATATCTGGAAAGAAAACTCTTCATTGAGACAGTCTCAGGCAAGAGAAAAGCAGCTGGCAGCAAACGATGAATTGCTGAATGATAATATTAAGCTTGACGTCAACAGAGAATACCAGAATACGGATTACTCTAAAAAGAGAATCGCAGTATATGAAAAAGCTGCTGAACAGGCTAATGAAAACTACAGGATTACCAAAAATAAATACGACAACGGTCTTGCAACCATGACAGAACTGCTGGATGCAGATGCTGCCCAGATATCAGCTAACGTAGGCGTGATCAATGCAAAAGCAGATGCCGCTTTAGCATACAGAAAACTATTACAGACAACAGGAACTTTAACAATTAAATAATCAGACTGAAACCAAAATGGAAAATAATAATAAACCAACCGTTGAACTTGAACCTAAAAAGAAAAAAAGTTTCGTTTTTCCTATCATCTTAGCCGCTGTCGTAATTGGTGGAGGGATTTATGGATACAGAGCTTTTACTTACGGACAGTATCACGAAGAGACTGATGATGCACAGATCACATCCAATATGGCGCCGGTAATTTCTAAAATTTCCGGATATGTAGCGGAGGTAAAAGTAAAAGATAACGAATTTGTAAAAAAAGGAGATACTTTAGTGATCCTTGACAACAGGGATCAGAAAATGGCTCTTGAGCAGGCTCAGGCTGCCCTGTTAACAGCCAGAAGCAATATTTCAAATGCAGAAGCTACCACTACGGCTACTTCAAAAAATATAAGCTCTTCCCAGGCAGCGGTAACAACAGCCAATGCACAGATAGAAGCCGCAAAAGTAAACGTTTGGAAAACATCACAGGATTTGAAAAGATATGCCAACCTTGTAAAAGACCATTCTATTACAGAACAGCAATACGAACAGGCTTTAGCAGCCAAGCAGTCTGCTGACAGACAGTTGCAGGTTTTGGTTGATCAAAGGAACCAGATTGCACAGCAGACTACCATTGCGTCTTCTCAGACTGCAGCAAGTTCTCAGCAGATCAGCGTTGCCGGTTCAATAGCGAAACAAAGAGAAGTGGATGTAGAAAATGCTAAATTAAACTTATCATACACCGTCATCCTGGCTCCGGAAGATGGGTATGTCGGTAAAGTTTCCACTCAGGCTGGCCAGTATCTGCAAGCCGGATCTCAACTTTTTGCTTTGGTTAAAAACGACCAGAAATGGGTGGTGGCCAACTTTAAAGAAACACAGGTAGATAAAATGGTAGAAGGGCAGAAAGTTAAAATTGAGATTGATGCTTTCCCTGATCAGGAATTTGACGGAGTTGTAAGCTCATTCTCTCCTGCAACAGGAGCTACTTTTTCAATTCTTCCTCCGGATAACGCCAGCGGTAACTTCGTGAAAGTGGTTCAGAGGCTTCCTGTAAAGATAGATTTTGTAAATCTTGATAAGAATATTGCAAAAAAACTGAGAACGGGAATGAACGTGAAAGCAGAAGTATCGCTTAAATAATATTAAAACTGTGAAATAAGTGAATTGTCAATTTTGCTGGAGCAAGTCAATTATTGAAGACAACATGAAGCTGAAAATTGATAATGAAGTTGATTAACCATTGACAATTCACCTTTTTACACCGTAAAAACTATGCAAGAATCATTAGTAGAATATGGAGCCCGGAGAGTGATCATCACGATCACAGCAATCCTTTGTGCTCTGCTTGAAATTGTGGACTCCACGATTGTAAATGTTGCCCTGAATGAGATGAAGGGGAATCTTGGAGCCACACTTTCTGAAGTAGGCTGGGTGATTACAGCTTATGCAATCGGTAACGTAATTGTGGTACCGATGACGAGCTGGCTGTCACAGCAGTTCGGACGTAGAAATTACTTTGCTGCCTCCATCATTATATTCACCATATTTTCGTTTTTATGCGGAAATGCCACCAATATCTGGGAACTGGTATTTTTCAGGCTGATGCAGGGAATCGGCGGGGGAGCACTCCTGGTGACTTCACAGACGATCATTACAGAATCGTATCCTATTGAGAAAAGAAGTATGGCACAGGCTATTTATGGTCTGGGAGTAATTATTGGCCCAACCTTAGGTCCGCCACTGGGAGGATATATCGTAGATAACTTCAGCTGGCCGTATATTTTCTATATCAATATTCCGATTGGGATTGCAGCAACGCTGATGACCTTACAGTTTGTGAAAAGCCCTAAATATGCTGAAAAACGTAAGGTTTCAGATGTAGACTGGATCGGAATTGCCTTATTGGCTGTTACCGTAGGATCTTTACAGTTTATTCTGGAGAGAGGACATGAAGAAGATTGGTTTGAAAGCGGAATGATCGTAACATTTACCATATCGGCCATTCTGGGGTTCATTCTTTTCCTATGGCGGGAACTTACCTTCAAATATCCCATTGTGGAGCTCAGAGTTCTGAAAAACGGAAACTTAAGGATCGGAACGGTCATGTCTTTCGTTTTAGGATTTGGATTGTATGGTTCCACATTCATTGTACCGCTGTACACACAGAGTATTTTGGGATGGACGGCCTTACAGTCGGGAGCGTTAATGATTCCGGCGGCCCTGACAACAGCCTTTATGATGCCAATTATCGGAAGACTTCTTTCAAAAGGGGCAAAACAGCAGATTTTGGTGTCTTTAGGACTGTTCATCTTCTTTGTCTATAGCTTCTGGGGTTATAAGATCCTTACGCCGGATACGAGTAAAGATGCCTTTTTCTGGATGCTGATCGTAAGGGGAGCCGGCCTGGGACTTCTGTTTATCCCGATCACTTCGCTGTCATTGAGTACGCTGAAAGGTCAGGAAATTGGTCAGGGTGCAGCATTTACAGGGATGATGAGGCAACTCGGAGGCTCATTCGGGATTGCAGCGATCACCACGTTTATTGCCAATGCTGGCCAGAAGTACAGGCTCAATCTGATCTCCCATCTGGATGAAAACAGTTTTGATGTACAGCAGCGACTGAACGCATTAAAAGCCAGCTTTGTGGCAAAAGGAATGACTCCCGATGCAGCAATGAATGCTGCTTATAAAATGCTGGATATGTCGGTTACCAAACAGGCTACCGTACTTTCGTATATGGATGTTTTCCTTTATTTAGGAGTCATATTCCTCGTATGTATACCGTTTATTCTCTTCATTAAAGAAAGGAAAAGCAAAGAAAAAATAGATTTAAGTGAAGCCATGCACTAAATCGAATTCAATATAAAACCTCCGGAATTTCCGGAGGTTTTTTTGTGGAATAATACAGATGTTTTTGCTAAAGATGCTTCGACTCCGCTCTGCATGATATTTCTAATACGAATTGTTTTTTAACGATCTTTTTTAACATTGTCATGCTGGACAGAGTAGAAGCATTTCACCTAATATTTTTAAAAACTTAAAAGCTCTTAATGGTTAAAAGTTATTAATTTCTGCAGTCCACTCTATACCACTAATGTCGATCAGCTTTACCGTATGGACTTCTTCTTTTGCTACTAAGATATCATTAAGATTCAATGTAAGATCAGCCTTTGAGCCCAGCGGAATAACCAGGCTGTGTTTTCCGGGTTTTACTTTAGCTACATAATGATTCCTGATATTTTCTTTTGGAAATTTTGACAGTTCTGTATGGTTTAAAGCTTTCATAATCTTCCCGTTTTTATCCAGAATATGAATGCCGATCAGAAAAGAGCCATAGACATCCACACCTTCTGTTCTGTACACTTTAAATTTTAAATCTGAACCTTCAATGGAAACATTTGAAATCTCAATCTTTGGTTTTACAGATTTATTGTGCAGCGTTCCCCAGACTCCACCGTGAAAATACTGGTTGGTATACAGCGTAAGCCCAAAAATGAATGCTGAACCAGCGAGCACAAGTGTTTTCGGTTTCGATAAAGGAAGAACACCAGATCCCAGCCAGAGAAACCATTTTTTGTGGGTGAAGTTCTTATTGTTCTTGATGAAGTAATGATCCAGGGAGAAAGAGCCGCTTCCGGTAAGGAATAAAACAAATCCGCCTGCAATTCCCAAAACACCGATCTGCCATTCATCCAGGCAGGTGGTGCCGATCCAGCCGGAGCCTAACAAAATTCCCATCGCAAGACCAAAAATACCGATACTCATTAATCTTGTAAATAATCCCAAAATAATAAAAAGTCCTACAACAGCTTCTACGATGGTAAAAGTAACCATGGAAGTATGTAAAATATCAGGATGGGTAACCAGATATTCTATAAGAGGTTTTATTCCTAAAGCGTTAGGAAGGAAATGATTGAATTTTTCCCCGATATATCCGGCTTCATCCGGGATAAGTTTGTTTTCGAGAACGAGTCTGCGCCAGAAGGCTGAAAAATAGGTCCATCCGATAACAAGACGGAGTGATAATGTGTAGAGTCCGGCCATGTCGTAAGACCGGCTGTCTGAAATATGTTTCATTGAATTTATTGTATTAAAAAAACTGTTTATTAAAAATTGATCCGGTTAAAATCTACGCCAGATGTAATTTCAGTCTTTTAAATAGAATATATTTTGGAGGACTGTTTCCGGAAGTATGCCCGGAATACGAGTTGAAAGCTATTTTTCCTTCTCCGAAACTGTGAGCTGCATTTAAACTGAAAAGAAAACCTTTGCTTTTAAGTTTTGCATCAGCCTTTGAAAGGATGGTCCGTGCAGATGAAGTATCAGCAGAAAAGTCACATACAGAGACAGCACCGGCTGTTACCTTTACTTTATTTAAACCGCTGATATGCTGGATATCAAAAATACCGAGAAAATCTCTTTTTACGGAACACGGTGATAATGAAAACACCAGTATAAGCATCATGATGAGTGCTTTGTGATTTTTCATATGGGTTCCTGGTATTGGCATTTTTACAAAACTACACTTTATTTTAGATGTAAGCTTATGAATTACAGAAATTCATGCTGCTGGCCCACAAATAGGTAATGCGAACAGTTGTAATAATCTTGAAATGATTCTTCCCGCAATCGTTTTCATCTCTGAAATCTCTTCAGTTCAGGAAAAAATATAGATCAAACATATTTAAAATTTAAAATGCTGCTGACTAACAGTTGTCACAAACCTGTCTTATCTTTACAGCCTGAATTGTTCATAACCCAAACTGAAAAATATTTAAATGAGTTATTGTTTAGCCATAGAAGGAATGCAGCCTGAAAGCAGAAAAGAGCTGCATAAAAATTACCACGATAATTATTACGGATTTCCGATTCATGATGACAATGAACTTTTCGGAAGACTGATCCTGGAAATCAACCAGGCAGGACTGAGCTGGGAAACCGTTTTAAAGAAAGAGGAAAGCTTTAGGAAGGCCTATAACAATTTTGATATTCAAACTGTCGCCGCTTATACGGAAGAAGACCGTGAAAGACTGCTGGACGATCCCGGAATTATCCGGAACCGGCTGAAAGTGAATGCTGCCATTGAAAATGCCAGAACCATTGTAGAATTACAAAAAGAATTCGGATCTTTTGAAAAGTGGCTGGAATATCATCATCCGAAAACCCTTCAGGAATGGATGAAACTGTTCAAGAAAACATTCAAGTTTACGGGTGGAGAAATTGTGAATGAGTTTTTAATGAGTACCGGATATCTGAAAGGTGCACATGCCGAGAACTGTCCTGTTTATCAGCATGTGCTGGGACATAAACCGCTTTGGATAGAATAGAGCTTTTGAAGTTGAGAATCTAAATGTTTTATGGAGATTATCTCAAATTTCTTACTGAAACATCTGGCTTTTCGCCCTGCGGAACAATAAAAATAGCATTATCACTGATGGTATCTCCCGGATCAAAATAATAGCTTCCTGTAACCGGGATAGTACTGGAGGTCATCTTTCCGGATTTGTCATACGCTGAATAAGTCACGTTGATCATTTGGGCTTTCATTTTAAGCCCGATCTTTTTAGAAGTCAGTTTGGCACCGGTTGCATTGATGCAGTCCAGTTCTACAAGACCATTGTTGGTAACAATCTGTGGATAGGAAGCCAAACGGATATTGTACGCTTTATCTGAGGTGTTTTTTACAGATGCTGAAACCTTATAACGGTCATATGGCTTTCCGCCCGCTTCAACGCTTTCTTTGTTTAAAATAGTAAAGGTGACACTCATTCCATTGACTTCTATGGTTTGACCATCGGAAATTTTTTGTCCTTTCACTGAAATTCCCAAAAGGATTGCAGCAGATAAGCTGACTAAAAAAGTTAAGTTTTTCATAGTTTATTTTGTTGGTGATTTAAGGCTGCTAAAGTTAAGAATTATTAGTCCTGCATGCTGAAATAAATGAGGAAATTATTTTCCTGACCTTCCATGTAAAAATAGTCGAAGTAGATTCCGAGCTGATATTCATAAAGCCCCTTATTGACATTTTGAAAATGGTAAATCTTTTCTCCCTTTATAACTGATTTCAAAGAGCTAAAAAAGTTTTCTACGTTTTCTGATCTTTCAGAATGAATTATATTGAGGTTCTTTGAACTTTCACATTCAAAAAACCATTTATGTATTGCTTTTTGAATTCGGATTCAGTTATTTCATTTACAGCCAACTCTTTATTGTCTTTTAAAGCAAACTTAGTCCTCATGAAATCCGTAGCATCAATTGAATGATCAAATGCAACGATATCAAATTCATAGAAATAATTGGCACGTGGATTATTTCTCAAAGCATGAGCAGATAAAATTTCTTTTAAAAAATCTAATGTAACCATCATTACGATATTTTTATATTGGTTAATTACAGAAAAATGGCTATTTCATGAATAGGAACGGGCTTCAGCCCGTTCAATGAATAAACAAATCAATTGGCTTTAGCCAAAATTTAAATTCAACGATTTTATATGTTTTCAGATTCAGAACATTTATCACGCATAATTTCCTTATGCTCCTTGCCCCATTTTTCGAATTCCAGAATAATAGGCTTTAATTTATAACCGATTTCGGTGAGTTCATATTCCACACGTGGAGGAACTTCAGCATAGACTGTTCTGGTTATTATTCTGTCTTCTTCAAGCCTGCGAAGCTGTAAAGTAAGCATACGTTCTGTGATATTGTTAAGCTTTTTTCTGAGCTCTCCGAATCTCAGCTTTCCGTTGATGAGGTAACAGCAGATGGCAAGTGCCCACTGCCCGCCAATTGTATTGGAGGCATAGATCTCGGGGCATTCATCGGAAAGAGCTTTCTTATTGGCAAAATTGGTGGATGTTTCCTTTATTTTAGTCATTACTTACATTTTTTATAGTACCATACAATTGGGCACTACTGTTGAAAATGTAAGTTACGTATATTATTTTTGCTGAAGAAATTTAAATAAAAATGAAAACATTAATCATAGTCATTCATCCTGATATAGAAAAATCAGTGATCAATAAAAGATGGATCAAAGAACTAAAAAAGCATCCTGAAAAATATACTGTTCATTCATTGTATGAAGCCTATCCGGATGAAAAGATTGATGTTGCTAAAGAACAGCAGCTAATAGAATCTTATGACAGGATCGTTTTCCAGTTTCCATTTTACTGGTTCAGCAGTCCGCCTCTTTTAAAAAAATGGTTTGATGAGGTTCTTCTTTACGGCTGGGCTTACGGAAGTAAAAGCGGGTATAAATTAGGGGGGAAGAAGATGACCGTGGCGGTTACAGCTGGAATTGACGAAAAAGGCTACAGCACATCCGGAAAATATAAATATACCATGAACGAGCTTTTCCGACCGTATGAACTGACTTTTGACTATGTTAAAGCAGATTACAAAGAGCCATTCGTCTATTACGGAATAGAAAATAATCCTTCGCAGGAATGGGTGGAAAGGAGTGTGCCGATGTATCTGGAGTTTTTGGATGGTTTGTAATGGAAGTTTTGTAATCGTGATCTTGAAAATATTAACAATTTCCTTACCCCACCGTCGGTGTATCCTCTTCCTTCAGAATTTTTTTCTCCTTCATCGAAAGCATCATTCTTTCATATTTATATTTTTCCCAGTCAAACTGATTGAGAAAATCCAGGGCAGCCTGGAAGCCTCTGTTGAAAAGATCTTCTTTTTCCTCTCTTTTCATGAAGAAATTCAGCCAGCTGCTTGTGCCACAATTAACGGATTGAATACTGTAAAGATGGTAAAAGCTGTGTTTAGTAAGAAACGATTTATCATTAAACCCTTTTAAAGTACTGATGATGTTTCCAGCGTAAGAAAAAGGGGTTTTGAGAATTTCCTCACTGGTTTTTCCTTTCTCCGAAAGAATGGCGGAATCACTCGTAAGCTGCACCCCGAAAAGCGGCATTCTGGGATAGAATATATCGCTGGCGTGGAAAATGTCAATGGGAAAATTAGAAATACTTCCCCCATCAATAAATAATCCGGCCGGGTAGATGTCTTCCGGTTTTGTACTCATCCAGAATTTCCAGGCATATTTCACAGAATCATCATCCTTATTGATTCTTTTCTGGAAAGGCTCAAAAAAGAAAGGAACAGACATAGAGGCCCGGACAAATTCGGCTGGGCTTATATGCTTCAGCTCTTCTTCCGACCAGTATAGATTAGCCATTGTGGGAAGTTCTACTTTTATTTTGGCATTAATATCAGTAGCGATCACAACATATTCCGAGCGGAGCTGATAAAAGGGATTGTTCTTATAATAATCATTGTTGACGGCACTTTCGTAGAATATCCTGTAACGTGTCCGGTCAATATGTTCAAGATTCTTTTCCTTGATAGCTTCTATACTTTTCAAAGCAGTCATATAGTATTCCTGGCCATTTCCGTAACGGTAATTAAGGTTGAGGCCCTGTTCTTTCTGAATAAATTTCTCATTAAGGTTAGCCACTGTTTTAATTCCGAAACCATCCAGAACATTTTCCATTGTATTTAAAAATGTATTTCCCGGATTGAATCCGCTGTTCTGTTTCCGGAAGTCATTATAAAACTTTTTAATACAGAAAAAAGCAATGATGATCGGAATCAACGGGATAAGGAAAAGAAGTTTGGCATTTAGAGTGGTTGCAGGCTGCGCTGCAAAAGGAATAATCACAAGAATAATCATAATGACCGCTGCAATAATGGCATTAATCTTAAAAAAATCCTTATTGTTCAGGATGGCATGGATGGTTGTTTTAACGTAGGCTTTTCCGTCCATGAAATCTGAAAAATTCCAGCTGAAGAGAATATCCTTAATCACTTCACTTTTAGCCTCCTCTTTGGTTTTACACGCAGCAATAAGCATAGTATTGATTGCTCCGGCACTGGTTCCCGCTATTTTCAGAAAACGGACCCCGAAGATTTCCAGACCATAAAGATAGCCAACCAGCGCACTGCCCCAAACACCGCCTCCTTCCTGAACAAACTCTACATATTGGTTTCCCTGAGCATCTAAAAGGTCAGAAAACTCTTTAGTGGAAATATTTTCATGCAGGGCAGAAAGCTTTTCTTTAGATTCCCTGGAAAGGACATTTTCCTCGAGAATGTTGTTTAATATTTCAGTGTTCATGGTCATTTGGTATTGGCGTTTTTATTATCGTAAAGGTGCAAAGATTTTTAAATGTTTATGCTGTTAAGGCTCAAAAATCAAGCTTTTCGGCTAAAATTTTAAAAATATAAATGAACGGCACTCAATTTTTATTTTCGATACAATCTTTGCGTCTTAAAACAGTTTTAATCCTAATAAAAATGAGCGCCTTCACGTTAGCCAACAATAAAAACATTTTAAAGCTAACAACAAATCTTCGATATTTTCCCCATTTTATTTACCATTGCTTACGTCTGGCATAAATAAATGTACAGATTACGACCAATGCCATAGCGCCTACCGTTATGAAATATCCATATTTATGATGCAGCTCAGGCATGTTGTCGAAATTCATTCCGTAAAGACCCGCAATAAAAGTGATGGGCAAAAAATACACTGAATAAATAGCCAGAACTTTCATAACCTGGTTGGCTTTCTGATCAGACAACGCAAGGAACATCGAAATAAGGTTGGTAATCTGGATATTCAGATGATCAAAATCTGCCACTACATCTTTATGCTTGTCCTTTAAATCAACGATTTCGGAATCCTGGAGGTTTAATAATTTAAACTTATCTACAGCATCTGTGGAAATAGTCAGCACTCTTGAATTCAGTCCTGATTTCCTTTTCAGCTTATACAGTCTTCTGATCTGGTTGGTATGATTGGTATTTTTAAGGAAAATTTCGTTTTCGATATTATCCATCGTTTCCAGAAGGCTTACTGATTCGTCATCGAAACTTTTCATAATCAGAATCGCAATCATTAAAGCTATTTTTGAAGGCGGAACTTCCGTCTGCATACCGGCGACCTGTTTTTTCGTTTCCGAAATGCTTTTGGTTTTCATCCTGTGGATGGTAATGATGGTGTTTTCCACCAGAAAAATCCCGATTTTTGTACTGATATCGCTTATGGTATTCAGGTTTTTGCGTTCCAGCTCTGTGCTTTCCCGGAGGAGATAGAATTTTATACTCTCATCCTCTTCATATTTCGGAAGGTGGTTCGGATCCATCGTATCTTCCAGAAGGAGATTATTGATTTCATATCTTTCGTGAAGAAATTTCAGGTCTTCCGCAGTGGGAGCCTCTACATCTACCCATTCACATTGGGAGTCTCTGTATATCGTGTCGATTGGCATATAATAAAAATACTAATATTTTGAAAAACTATGTGTTAAATAATTTTATCTTTGCCAAAATTAAAAAAACTATATGATTAAAAGTACAATAAAAGGGATTGGATTTTATGTTCCAGATAATGTTGTTACGAATGATGATTTAGCAAAACTGATGACCACCAATGATGAATGGATTACAGAAAGAACGGGAATCAAGGAAAGAAGACACAGACAAAACAGAAATGATTCTCAGGAAACCACTGCCTATTTAGCTTTCAAAGCCTCTCAAAAAGCACTTGAAAAAGCAGGCCTTACTGCTCAGGATATAGATTATATTGTTTTTGCAACGCTTTCTCCGGATTATTATTTCCCGGGTTGCGGTGTTTTGCTTCAGGACATGCTGGGCTGTGATACCATCGGTGCCTTAGATGTAAGAAACCAGTGTTCCGGATTCGTGTACGCAGTAAGTGTGGCCAATGCTTTTATCAAATCAGGAACTTATAAAAATATACTTGTAGTAGGCGCAGAAATCCATTCTTTCGGACTTGATTTTTCAGATGAAGGCAGAGGTGTTTCTGTGATCTTTGGAGATGGGGCAGGAGCTATTATACTTTCGGCAACGGAAGATGAAAATGCAGGGGATATTTTAGCGGTAAATATGCATTCCGAAGGTAAATATGCCGATGAATTGTGTACACAGTTCCCGGGTTCCAAATTCGGATGGAGTGACAGGATGAGAAAAGAGCCTGAAAATGTGACCGATAAAGAAGTTTATCCTATCATGAACGGTAATTTTGTATTCAAGCATGCCGTGACAAGATTCCCTGAAACGATGCAGGAGGCTTTGGATAAAGCAGGAAAGACCATTGAAGATCTTGATATGTTCATTCCTCACCAGGCCAACCTCAGAATTGCTCAGTTTGTACAGCAGAAATTCGGACTTCCGGACGAGAAGATCCATAATAATATTCAGAAATACGGAAATACAACGGCAGCTTCTATTCCTATTGCTTTAAGCGAAGCCATTGAAGAAGGAAAGATCAAAAGGGGAGATCTTGTACTTCTTTCAGCATTCGGGAGCGGATTTACTTGGGGAAGCGTTCTGTTTGAATATTAATAATTTCAATATTGTGTGAATAATTAACTAGATTTTCGTTTTTATCTTGTATTTTTTGATAGTGTTTAGTTGTTTTGGTGGAAATTATAAAAAAAATAATTTGTTATAAGCTTTTCGTTTGTTAACTTTGTTATAATTAATAAACAAAAACAAATGAAAAAGTATTTATTACCTGGGGCTTTTCTACTGCCCTTATTCTGTTATGCACAAGTGGGGATGAACACCCCAAATCCTGCTTCAACCCTCGATATAACAGCAAAAAATGCTACCGGCACCACTGCCAATGTGGACGGATTACTGGTTCCGAGAGTTGACAGAGAGAGAGCACAAAGTATGACGGGAACTCCTGTTTCTACATTAATTTATGTGAACAGTATTGCAACCGGAACACAAACGGGAACTGCTGCAAATATTGATGCCGTGGGATATTATTATTACAATGGTACGGTCTGGACCAAACTGAATGCCCCTGTTAATATTTATAACTCTAATGGTACCCTTGCAACAAGCAGAACTGTAACAACGGCAGGAAACCAACTTTCTTTCACCAACGGAACAAATATTGTAGGAATTGGCACTACAGGAACCATGGGAATTGTATCGGCAACGGGTTCTTCAAGAGGAGCATTTCAGGCAAACGGCGGTTCAGCTGTTTTAAATATGTTTGTAGATAATAACGGAGCCGCACAGATTACAACAGCCGGAACCAGCACAAGCATGAACATCAATGCTATCTCGGCAAATCCTGTAAATATTCATACCAATAATACCAACAGAATGACGGTGACCGGTGCCGGTGATGTAGGGATAGGAACCACAACTCCACAAAGAAAACTGCATGTTAACGGAGCATTACAGGTTACAAACGAATTGAATGTGGGTGGAACTACAAATACAGCGGGAAGCGCAGGTACTACAGGACAGATCCTTACATCAAACGGAGCCGGAGCAGCACCTGCTTGGAAGACTCTTAATACATCAAGCGGAACAATTGCATCTGCCAATTATGTACAGGGAACAACATCATTGGCGGTTAACCAAGGTGTAGTTGCTGATGTACCGGGGGTTACTATAACTTTAACAGTACCGACTGGTACTACCCAAACTTTCCTTTTTACTATTTTAGGATATGCCACGAGTACCACAGCAACTGATGCACAGGGCGCTTTCTATTTATTACAGGATGGAACCAAAATATCTTCTGCATATACTTCAATGGTAAGCGGGACAGCTCTGGTAAGACTTCCTGTTCCGGTAACTTTTCTTAAGGCAGTAACACTAAGCGCAGGTACATATACTTTTAAAGTACAGTATTCGGCATGGGCAGGAAATCAGATCGTTAATTTTGTTCCGTCTGGTTATGCCGGATATAATGGTGATACCGAAGCTATGCTGACCAAGATGCAGGTTTTGGTATATAATAACTAAGAAAACCTCTCTTAAATAATAAAAAACTCCGCAGAGCAAAGCTCTGCGGAGTTTTTTTATCAAACATATAATATTATTAAAGGCTCTTTAGTAATTTCTCAGTATCCGTTGAATCCTGCCCTGTACTTTTAGCCAGCTGAACAGATTTTTCAGCCCATATTTTTGCATTCTTTTTATCTCCGATCTTGTTGTAAAGATTAGCTAAAGTATCTGTATTGGCATAGTTTTCATCTTTTTTTACAGATTCCTGAGCCCAGGTTATCGCTTTTTCAAGAGAAGCTTTGGTGCTTACATTTTCGAAAAAATTCCATGCCAAAGAGTTTAATTCTTCAGAACTTGCTGCAGAAGAATCTTTATACAGTTCCAGCATTAATTTCTCATAAGTTGGAATGTCCTTATTCTTTAAAGCTCTGCCTGCTTTTGCTCTTTTTAACATTTTTTCAGCCTCATCTTTCGTCATGAATTTTTGCGATTCAGCTAGAAAATAACTGTCGTTCCAGGATTTTGTATCGGCATTGTAAGACTTTTTAAGAACCGTATTAAGCTTAATGTTTTTATCGAATTTTGCATACTTGTCTTCTGGAAGAATCTTGATAATCTCGGTTTTTTTTGCCTGGAATATCTTATATAACGGACTTTCCGTGCTTTGCGTTCCTGAAAGAAGCATTTGTACATCTTCCTGATCAAGTGTTGTTTTCTGCTGGAAATAACGGTCCAGTACTTTTCCTGCGAATTCAGAATCATTATAGATCGTCAGTCCTGCAAGATTTTTTAAAAACTCAGGGTCTTTTTCTCCATTTTCAAACTTTTGCTTCAATGCGGTAAGTCTTTTATTAGGATCTTCCGCGTCTTTGGCAAACTGGATAAAATCTTTTTCCTCTACATAGCCTAATGTTCTGTGCACTTCTTCACCGTCACCATTAATGAAAAGATACGTTGGAAATGCTTTTACATTATATTTCTTGGCAAGACCTATCCCTTCCCCTTTTTCCATATCTATTTTTGCATTCACGAAGTGGGAATTATAAAAATCTCCAACCGTCTGAAGCGGAAAAATATTTTTTACCATCAGTTTGCAGGGCCCGCACCACGATGCATAAGCATCTACAAATACCAGTTTATTCTCTTTTTTTGCTTTTGCGAGTATAGCTGCAAAATTGCTGTCTTCAAATTTTATTCCCTGGGCAAATGCCAGAGCTCCTATAAATAAAGAAGAAAATAGTGCTAATTTTTTCATAAAACTTTTTATTGATTACAAATGTAATAATTATGTTAGCAAATAAGTCGGCACACAGAGAAAATAGTTACGGATATTTTATTTTAATATGTAATAAGTCTATTTAAGGTGAGAATTATTGATTAAATGTTATTAAAATAAATGATATCAAACTTTTTAGTTAAAAAAATTAAATAATAGAAGAATATTTTAATAAAATATAAAATATTAGTAGCTTTGTAAAAAACAAAAAGACACCCCATGAGAATGATGAATTATTATAAAATCAAAATAATAATTTATTTTTTTATGTCTAGAGGTCTGCTGAAACTTTTGTTTTTGTTCATTACTGCTGTCCCCGTCTGGGCACAGAAAAAATACAATTTTGACCAGATCTGTGAAAGAACATCCATCCAGATTACACAAAAAAATCTCCCCGAAGCTTTCAAAACGGCAGATTCATTATATATGACAGCGCAGAAACCGATGGATAAAGTAAAAAGCCTTTTACTTTCTGCCGAGTTGTATCATTTAGCAGGTGAATTCAAAAAGTCCATATGTTACGGTGAAAATGCTCACTCCCTGTTGAGCCAGATTGATGATGCAGAATGGCTTTGCCGTGTCAATGAATTTTTAGCTAAAGAATACAGGCTGGTTGGTCTGTTTGAAAGATCCAGAAAATATACGATACAGGGTATGCAGGCAGCAAAAAGTATCCCGGATATCCAGAAAAGAGGAGAAATGATGGGGCTGCTGAATCAGGAAATGGCCTATTATGAGATTGAACAGGGAAGCTATCCGGATGCTGTAAAATATATTGAACAATCTTTGCATTCTTTTGGAAAAGATAATATCCAGGATAATGAACGGGCTGTAGCAGCTTCTTACCAGCTTCTTGGTGATATATATTTTAAGCTTAAAGATTACACGACTTCCGAAAAGAATTACCGGAAAGCAGAGTCGATGCTTAAAAATAAATGCTGCGTTCTGGGTTTGGTATATAATGGACTGGGTGGGATCCGCTTAAAGCAGAAAAACTGGAAGGATGCTGAATTGTATCTGAAAAAAGCAGAAAATATAGCGGACAGTTCACGGAGTCTCAAGCTTAAGAAAGCCGTATATTCCAATATTAATGATTATTATGAAGGAACAGGTGATAGCGTTAAAGCGTCGCTTTATGCTGTAAAATATATAAGAGCCTATGACAGCCTTACTGCAAGAAACCGTGAATTTGCACCTAAAAGTCCAGAAACCTTAGTTAAACCCAATAAAAAAAGTGCCAGGATCAGCATTGTTAAAAATACAGCAATTATTGTACTCTTTGCTGCTTTGGTTGCTATCGTTGTTTTCTTCAGAAGCAAGCAGAAAAAGCAGCGTGCAAAATTCAGGAATATTATAAGGACTCAGCTGGGGATGATCAGTGTACGCAGTGAGCCTTTACTTTTAAAAAGAGAAAATTCTGATTTTTCAAATATTTCTGTGGAAGAAGTAGATGACAGGGCTGCAGAAAGTTGCAAACGAAGAAGCGAATCCCTGATGACTTCCGAAACAGAATCAAAACTTCTGGAGCTTCTGGAGGAATTTGAAAAAGGAGAGCTGTACAACAACAAAAATATGTCTTTATCATTTTTGGCTGCAGAACTGAATACCAATACAAAGTATCTGTCGTATGTGATCAACCGGCATAAATGTGCAGATGTGAAAACATATATCAACCGTTTAAGGATTAATTATATTGTAGACAAGCTTATCAATGATGATAAATACAGACAGTATAAAATAAGTATTCTTGCTGAGGAATGCGGTTTTTCCTCGCACAGTAAATTTGCTTCAATATTTAAGGCCGTGACCGATTTCTCTCCCTCATCTTATATTAAATATCTGGATGAAAATCAATCAGATAAAAATACTCATTTTCCGGAAAACAATTAAAAAACAGATGTTTTTACGTATTCTGTCTTTTCATTTTCACGAAAATGGCTAACCTATTGTTTTACCTAAGACCTTCACATCTATATCTTTGCGCCAGCTTTATGGGAATAGACTTACTGCGGTTTGTCACTCATTTTAATCTTGATTCCGGTAAAGCAGAACAGCGCTCAAAATTCAAACACTAAAATTACTAGACGTATAAAATATCTCTGATTATTTTATGCTAACCATGAAAACTTTAAGCTAGTAAATTAAACGGATTGTAACTTCAACAGCTGTATTGGCATTTTTTAAACGATGTCTTTGAAAAAATACAAACCAATACAACAGTGTGGTTACAGTCTGGATATCGTCGTGAAAAAACAACGGATCCAAAGCTGAGGGGGAATTTCCCCCAAGGCTTTCTTGGCAATACTTATTCGGTTAATAAGTACGCTCATCAGTAACCAATATTTTATTGATAGGGAAGTAACTGACCTGATGCGGTAAAATATTTATAATACAATCGGGGTTGATTGCCCGGTTTTTTTCAGTCAAGTTTTTTTAAGTACAAGAGGCTGTCTCAAAAGTGAGACAGTCTTTTTTTATGCGCAAAAAAGGAAAGCTCAAAGCTTTCCCAGTTTTTGCAAATTGATTAATTTGCTGTGTGTTAAGTAAATCAAAAATAGTCTTTA
>Ga0307412_10000187_pt1 | contig 43494 bp, 71 predicted proteins | sample DK1Cmetagenome_3_FD_203823 | JGI IMG/M metagenome (GOLD analysis project Ga0307412, IMG submission 203823) | Maize rhizosphere microbial communities from greenhouse at UC Davis, California, United States - DK15-C-1 | ecosystem: Host-associated > Plants > Roots > Rhizosphere > Soil | place: USA...
AAGCGTTGGTAACTCTCCGAACTTTTCAAAACGATTGATTCCGGCCCTGACTTCTTCCTGAGTTGGAGTATAGGATAACCTTTCTTTTTCTTTTTTGAGGGTGTCACGCAACTCTTCAAAAAAAAACCAGCAATAGGAAACAATTCCTGTAGCTGGCAATCTTTAATATCACTGACTAAGGCTTCTACCTTGTCTTCATTGTATGGTGATCCGGTTACTATTGGCTGCATATACAGCGCAACGATGTAGGGATAAAGCTCTACTTCTTTTACTCCATCCTTCTCGGCCTTTGTAATACACCTTTGCAGGGCTAGCTTTTGCCCTAGCGTGTTCACTGCTATTCCTCCAGGTATATCGTAAAGAGTGCCTTTGATTCTGATTTTGTCAGGCTTAATGAATATTGGAGCAAAAGGCTCTTCAAGATATTTTAGTGATTCATACAGACTGATGTCTGCGTTGATATCTGGACACGCATCCCATTCTTCTTTTGGCCGACCAGACAAAACAGAAACGATACTTAAAAAATCATCTGAGTTGGACAGCTTAAGAAGTCTATCAAACTGACTATAAGTTAACTCCCCGTAACTGGATGGAATAGAAATCTCATTATCGCCTAATGTCAAGTATATCATTCTTAAGCTGTTTACACAAATGTAAACAAAGTGAGTAATATTAAAAATTAAAGTTCACAATATTTTTACGAAATAGTTCACACTTAGAATTGTGGATCATTATTTGTATACCTTTGATTATGAAAAAAATAGCTCTATTATTAATTGTAGCCGCTTTGGTGGCCTGTAAAAAGGACAACGAGATTGTTCCAGACATAATAACGTTTACTATGTCTTCTGATCTTAAATTAGAAAACAAGGAAATAAAGGGACTTGATTCAACCCAGATAGTATTTACAGAGATAGCCAATGATAATAATGTCGTTATTGCCTATACAGACGTCCAAGGAAACGCAACCATCTCGCTTAAAAAAGATACCGAGTATAGCTATTCGGTTAATAGTAGAACCTATGAGGGGCCTCATTATTATTATAAAAAACCTACCTGGCTTAGATCTAGTTGGACCTCTGGCAACGGGGAAGTGTACTATCAAAAAGGTTGGACTGTTACTTTCTACAAAGAAGACAGAGTGGACGACTACGGAAGTACCACAACAACCAAAGCTCTTTAACGAGAGGGCATAAATGTTTTTGGGCGGTCTGGCTTAATCAATAGTCGATTCAATGCAACATACCTGAGAGCGTCTATAGCATGGTTAAAGTAATCTACCGGTTCATTGGTCGGATTCCCGGTTGCCCGGTCTACCTTCCATTTATAGTTCATAAGTTCTTTTCTTAGATTAGTGCTACGTTTTGTGATATTAAGGCGGTAATTCTTGAGACTAGATATTGAAATATTTATACTATCAGGTCCTTTTTGAGCTGGCTCAATCTGCCAACCCATACGCCTGATCTCTTCAATACTCTTTGGCTCGGCTGAATCGGCTATCACTCCCCTTCCTTTTGGCACGCCCAGAGAGGCTAATCTACCTGATATGTCCTGATTGGTTAGTCCTGTTTCGTAAAGAAGCTCATCTGCCCATAATTCTCCGTTCTGCATAAATACATCAACATCAGCCGTAGGGTCATTTGTGAACCCAAAGTCTAAACCGTTGCCGATGAACTTAGCGTCCTTCGGGATCTCGTCGCATAAAGTCCAGTTGCGGAATACAAGGCCCTCAATCTTACCGGTCATACCCCTGGCGTATACCTTCCAAAGATCCAGATCAATGTTTTTAAGGGCCTCTATCTTATCCCTCTGACGCTGTTCTAAAAATGGATTGTGCCTGTGATCGGATATTATCAATTCTACCTTTTCATTGCCAATAACCTTTTCGTGCACCCAAAATGTAGCGTTCGGGTTGTAATCAATAAAAACCTTCTTCCTGGTTCTTAATTGAAGCTCTGAATAAACATCAAAGGATATACCGTTGGCCTCATTGACGAATAAATAGTCACGCTTACCTGATTTGGCATCCTGAGCATCGTCATAGCTCTTAAACTCTACAATTGAACCTGATTTAAAGGTATAAGTACGGTCTGATTTGTTGAACGGCTTGGCGAGAAGAGACTGCAACTCTGGGCTTCCTTCAATGATCGTCTCCATGTCTCGCATGGCGCCTACCTTAAGGTTTGGAATATCCTGCCCGGCTACAGTGATGGTCTGTTTAGCCTGTGAGATAGCTATTGTGCAAAGGACTTGGAGGATCGAATAAGTCTTACCAGAGCTTGTTCCGCCCTGATTAACTACTATATCGGCCTCAGAATTGAGGTTTGCGAGATATAGTGGTCCGGTCTTAAACATTACTGCTTAATCCCTTCCTCTGAATTGCTTAATGGTGTTGGGGTGTTGATCACCTGCGGGGTTACTGTGGTAATTGTTTGGTTAACGGTTTGCTCAACCTGGTCCTTCCAGCCCAGATTCTTAAGACCAAAGACTGATCCGCCATACTTGAAGGTGTTTAAGCCTTCTTCATAATGCGATTCTATGACCATTTTAGCTCTTTTTACTGTGTAAGTGAAATCTTCTTTGGCTTCGTAGTCATAAAAGCTTTGGCGGCTCTCAAAACCCAAAAAAAGACACAGGCCTGTAATCTTAAGGTTCTCTTTGTTGGATTCGCATTGATTGAAGTATTCAATGATTTTAGCCTGCATTTCCTCTGGTGATGAGAAAAATGGCTTTTGACCATTGGTAGTTAACCCTAAGGCGTATTTATTTCCTTTGGGTGCTGCCATTACATGAAATATTTTACCAGATTAATGAATTTAGCAACCAGAAAGGCGGCTATTGGGATGCTTACCCCTACTGCGATTAAACCTACAAGGATGTTTAGGTATTTTCTCATGAATGTAAAGATAGTTTACAAAAGTGTGAAATGCAAGTTTACGCCTCTAACTTAAGGGTTACACTGTCTATTTCGTCTGTTTTGGCGGGGGAGATTCGATCTATATTGATCGATTTTACATACAATCCTGAATCGGATTCAAAGGTTTCTACGATGGCTCGTACCTGTTTTTTAAGATCAATTACCTTCTTCTCTAACTCTGTCATGGCTCTTTGCGTTAATCCTACGCTAAAGGTAATAAACTTTATACTGACTATCTAGTAAGTAAGGGTAGATTTATCAACAGTTCACACCTTATACTCTTTAACCTATCACGATGTTTATTCCGAACACTTTTACCCAATCCACATCAATAACAAAGGTTGTTTCTTTATTCCCTGCGAGGTCGTTTATGTAATCTAGGAGCTGCATTTGCTCCATTCCTGAAACTTTATAGCACACATTATCTACTGGAATGCTGTGCATTTCTAGGGTTGACTTAATCCTGTCTACTTCCTGTATTATCTCTCTCGGTGTTTTCATATTTTAACTTCTTTAATTTTCCTAATCACCTCCGGCGCATTACTCTTGCTCAACGCCTTGCACTCCTTGATGAACTTCTCAAACTCCTGGATACGGGAGATTAGGGAGTGTATCTTACTGTCTCTTTCGGTAATGCCTTGTAAATAAGATTCTTTGTTTTCAAGGAGTTCTGATTCGGCAGCAATTAAGGCATCGTAACAATTACGAATTTCACCTCCTTCTAGTAAATAGACCTGGCCTGAGACAAACAAAACCCTTTCGTCTTCTGGTAGTATAGTTTTAGATTTCATAGTTAAAAATTTTCTTTATCTGATGCCCAGCGTCTCCAATATGCCTTATAAGGCGTAAAGCCAAGCTTTTCAATCAACTCTTCTTTATTTCTTGCAATGGTAAACTCTTCTGGATAGCCATTGCCACGAGTGTAATGCCAAACCTTTCTATGGTTTTCGATTTCATCCAGCTCTTTTTGTGTCATGGTTATTTAATGATTAAATCTATTTTCCTTCTTTCTTTGATATCGTAAATGTGTCCCCAATAATAATCATACGGACTTCCTTCTCCGTATTTTTCTGTGATTTTTCGCCTGAACACTGTTTCAGCTTCTTCAACACTATCGTAATCTCCCCGTAGGTCATCTATTCCCCCGCTAGGATAATAGTTTATTCCGCAAAATAAAAGATATCGTTTCATTTAATGATTAGTTCTTTACCTCCGATTTATTGTTAGTTCTTCACCTGTTAATGCAAAATATAGGTTCTGTAATTGGTGTACGTATTGAACGCTGTTACAAACATAATTACCTCTACAAACAGTACTTACTACCATTGTTTTTGGTTTTGTTGAACCAGGCATCCAACTGTAATCTCCGATCCCGTCAAACCAAGTGCCATCTTTGTTTATTTCAGTTTCTCCTTCATACTTCTTACTAACTTGTAAGGTCCACTGTTTTCCATTGCAATAAGATTCATTCTCAACCCAATCAAACCCCAATCTTTCCAGCCAGACTTCTGTGAGAGGAACGGGCGAAAGATCAACAAGACTTTTATCGTGTGCGTCATCGGTTGGGAAATTCAAGAGCGCAATATCTACATGAACATCATTTAGACCAATAAAATACTCTATTCTCCATGCAGTGCCTTGTTTGTCTTGAAGAATGTTATTCTTCATTAGTCCTATCGCTTCCATACTCTAATATACTTATTTTAAATTGTTTAACCAACTAATCTAAAAATTAGAATAGTTCATTTTATATTCCTAAAATCTTTTTTCTCATCCACTCGGCACCACGTTTGAATAATTCTACATCTCTATCGTGTGACAATATAATGCAGCCTGCGTCATGAACTTGTTCGTAAGTAGGAGATGACTGCTTCATTCTCTCTTGGTGGTAAAGTTCACAAATCTTAAACTCCGCGGAGTCAACAATAGCAAAGGGTACAAATCCGGCCTCTTCAACTACTCGCTTGTATGTTTGGGCTGGTGTTTCTTTCTTAGTTTCCATGCTTTAGACTCTCCAACGTTTTAATACATTTTTTCATGATCGCTAATGAATTCATACCTTTAATGATCTTTTCCCTTTGCCTTACTAGCTTAGCAGCTTGTTCATACTTCATCTGCTTTACATTGTCATCTATTTGACCTGACAAGTTGGTAACTAGTGCGCTGGCGAACAGGTATTCTTTTAGCTCTTCAATCATTTCTTTAGCTGTTGGTATCTTACTTTCCATACTTCTCTTATCTATAAGGGTTTATAATTATTCTTAATTTCTCAGGATCAATATACTTCCTTCTCTCACACTCTTCCTGTTCTTGCAGACAATCCTTGATGCTTTGCTGGATCTCTGGTGAGTTAAAGTCTATTTTCTTTACTGTCCAGTCGGCATTGGGGAGGATAATATCGCTTAGCTTCTTTGCCATACTTCTCTTCTATAAATAGTTTAAATAGTTCGTCGATTTTATGATAATTTTTGTCGGGATCATCCACATTGTAATACATTTTATGTAGATTTTTATCCCTCGAAAGTCTCCATCCTGCATCTATAATCCACTCTGCGAACCCTGCTGCTCCTTCTTGAAGAAGGGAGGAAAGAGGGACAGGTTTAAGCCAGTATGTTATTTTATCAGGTGAATAATCATCTCCTTTATAATTAGACCAAATATTTAAATGAGGGGTATAAAAAGCCGCCCCCTCTAAGTGATTGTCAATATAAACGAATACATTATTATTGTTTGCGGGTGGTTCACTCGCAGGCACCCTTATGTATACTACTGTTTCTTGCATAAATTTATGATTTTAATTTATTAATCTGCTCTAACATATTATTTAAGTTGCTTTCCAATAGAAGTCTTTTCGGGTGGTCAATTGGAAATATAAAAGACAAATCTTTTGCATATTTATAGTGCTCCCAATAATTAGCCTCCAATATTTGTAGTTTTATATTTCCTTTCACTACTGCTTCTTTCATAGGTTGATTTTATATTTTAGCCATTGTTTTAAAATCTTCTATTGATACAGACATTAAATCCTTGCAATATTCTGCCTTATAGATAACTTGTCCAGCATTGCAGCTCTTAATATATACAAAACCACACCCCCAGCTGTAGTAAAATACATATTTACCCTTCTTCATGCTTTCTGTTGGTTAAGGTTAAAATATAAGTGAAGTCATTATTGATCCAAATATGTATCCTATAATTGCCCAAATAATACTGTTTTGAGTTTTTTTATACTTTAGCATCCTGATCTCTTTTTGCATATAATAATATTCTTCTTTCATCCCTTCTTTGATTAAACTTTCAGCGTATCTATCTGCCTTTTCCTTATGCTCTTCTGTCATTTTTGCCATTAATCTCTCTATTACTTTACTTCTCATAAATTTTTGATTTATAATTTAAATACCTTAATTCTCTAAGTGTCTTAAGAAAGTCAATAGTGTCTTTAACTGTTAATACTTTTATACTCATAATATTTTACAAGTTCCTTCTTCTTGGTTTACTTTAAAATTATGCACGGTTCCTATTTTTAGGTTATAGAAATGGTCAACGTTTAGTATTGCGTACTCTTTTAGGGAGGACTCTAATTGTTCCCATTCTAAAAAAATGGATATTCTTTTTAATAGGTTTTCAGGTCCTTTGAGATTATCAGCCTTCCAAGGGTCATATCCCATCGGATTAATCTCTTTGGCTCTCCCATTTGGGAGTATTATTAGTTGAGTGGTCATAGGTAATTCTGTTTTAGTTTATCTACAATCATTTTAACTATTGGTATACTTACTCCGTTTCCGCAAAGCTTGTATCGCTGCGAGTCACTTAACTCATCTAAAATCCTAAAGGTCTTCTCTTTTTTGTTTATCCAAACCAGTTTTTCAAAAACACCGTTCTTTGTCCACCCTTCCGGAAGCCCTTGAAGTCGTTCACATTCTGTAGGCGTTAACCTCCTTACTCTGTTGCCTATTTCATACAGGCCGGTTTTACCCCCTTGTCCTCCACCTCCGCTGCTAATGGTTGAACTAGCACCTTTAGGATTATAAACCCTAAAGCCTTGCGAAGAACCTCTTTGATAATTTTCAGATAAGACTAATCCTTGGGCGCAATCATGGTCTAAACAATAAGCGTGCGTTTCGCTTACGCCTCCCCTTCTTGTTGTGGAGCTGCCGGACGCTGTTTTTAAATCGATTACCAAAACGGTTCCTTTATCAAATGATAGTTGCCCGGAATTATTCTTTGTGTTTAATGTTCCCGCACATATATCGTCGGATCTGAATATTTTTTCCGTTTCAGTCGATTCAGGGCCGTCTGTGATAGGAAATATTTCTCTGCTACCTGATCCTCTAAGATGTCCGACAAAGTACAACCTCTCTCTATTTTGGGGCAATACCCAGAGTGTATTAAGAAACTGCATTTCAATATTGTATTGTGGACAACTCTCATTAAGGAAGGCGAGTACTTTAAGGCTTTCAATGATATCAATTCCTTTGTTGACAGTGTACAGCCCGGCCACATTTTCAGCAACGAAACACCTAGGCTTATATTTATTGATAATTTCAACCGCTGAGTATAATAAACCACTTCTAGTACCTGGTCGTTGTCCTTTGCGTTTTCCAGATTGTGAGTTATCTTGGCAAGGCCATCCGAAAGTAAAGAGGTCGAGTTCTTCAATGATTCCGTTTGTGGGAATATCTGTAATTGATCCTGCATAAATTGATTCTGGAAAGTTGTATCTGTAATTTGCTATTGCGTATTTGTCAATTTCGGAGTAATAACACTTATTAAACTCATAACCGGCATTCTTTAAGGCAAGGTGAAACCCTCCATATCCGCTAAATCCATCCAAATAGTTTATTGGTTTCATCTTCCTTTATAAGGCTAGGTTAAATTTTAGTTTTGTCAATTGCCAATCCAGCGTCAATTAGTCCGAATAGGTCGAATGATTTTGATAATAAATACCTCATTATCTCAGGTGCCGTTTGTCTCAGAACTATTTCATCTCTTTCAAGTATTTTGATGTTATTCTGATTTGCTATTATAAGCATGGTTGCATATTCCTCTTCTGTCATATCAGAGAGTGGGCGGAGGATTGGTTCTACCTTCCAAATAAGCCCAGAATTCGTGATAGTAGGCCCTTTTATAGTATCTATTATGCATGTTTGCCTGTCGGTTATTTTACAGCCTTGTCCAAAATACAAGTGCAAGTAATCTTCTATCTTCTTTTCCATTTTAGTTTTTGTTTGTTATTCCTTGGGGGTGAGAATTAAAACAATTTTGTTATTTGGCTCATTAATATTTCCGGCTTTTCGTGAATATCCGTATGCATATAGTGAGTGAATTCCAATACAATTGGCTGTTCTTGCAGTTGGTCAATGAATTTAAATATCTTAAACCACTGATCCGGTTGTATCCTACCTATATAATCATCCTTGGCTCTGGCGGTGGTCATTAACGGTATAGCATCATCAATCCCTGAGAATGTTATACATTGATCCTTATACCCTACTGTGAATACCTCAGATTTGTTATCCAGAGCCTTCCTAACTTGCATCTGCAATGTTCTACTGCTTACGACTATCTTCATCCTTTTACAACTTTACAATTACCAAACTTACTTTTTATAAATAGCTCTAGGGCTTTGTGGATGGACTGGATTGTTTTGTTATCTCCTTTAACATTTCCAATTGCCCATTGCCAAGAATCATTTGCCCCTTTTAAAAAAATCTCTTTTTCTGCAACTCTTATTTCGGAGCAGTCAAAAGATCTCACCTTCCAATCATTAAAGACCCCAAGGTAAATCCTTTTATTTTTTGCTGTTATCTTTTTGTCTTGATGAATAATTTCAAAGATTATAAATCCATATTCATCTAGCTCTAGCCTATACTTTAGGCGTAGTATACCGTCTCTTTTTTTCATGATAGCAGTTCTGGGTTTTGAAATTGATTACCTATTACAATGCACGTTTCAAAGAAGTATTCTGAAACATAGTCTATAGCTAACGATCCGGGAGATTCTATCACGAATTGATTACCCTTATACCTAACAACCGCAATACCATCGTTTTCTACGATATCTCCCTCATAAATATCCTTTCCGTTCTTGTCTTTTAGTCCAGTGAATTGCATGATAGGAAATTTATTGGCTTTTTTACTTGCACTCTCGTATTGTTCGTGCGCCCAAAATCCGCTATATCCATCAACGACAAATGACAATGCATAACTCCCTTCAAAGTCAAAATACTGCAATCCGGCATTTTCAAGTATTACCATTTCATCCCCGTCCCACGCTCTGAATTTTATTTCTCTGTTCATAGTTGTATTCCTTATAGATTGTGTTTATTATTAGTAATGAATTCTTCTCCTCCTGTAACGCTTCCTCTAAACGATCCGTCAATCCAAGCCTCTAAAGCAAACCTCTCAGCTCTCTCTTTAGTAGTTAGCTTTGATAGGTCTAGCCAATATCCAACTTGGTTATCAGCATTATCTTCTGGTTCAAGTAATCCGTGGGGATTAAATATTTCCCAACCCCAATTTTGTTTTGCCCCCACGGTCATAAATCCACCTATAGTAATTATTGTTACATGTACGCCTAACTCTGGAAGCTCTTCACTGCATTTCGTAAACAGGTGTAATACTTCTTCTATCTTCATAATATTTTTGGTTCAATTTTTATAACTTCAATCCTACATTGCTTATCATCAATACTGCCCGTCTTTTCGTTTAAGCATGGCCGTGTACTGGTTCCCGCTGCGCTGTTAAAAACACATTTGTCAATAACTTTAAATGTGATTCTTTTTTTATCTCTTGGATAATAGAATCTATCTCCCGTCTGTAGTTCCTTTACTTTCATAATAATCTTTAAAGAATTTTTCTACTATTGCAACGATATCGCATACAGTTTGAACTTCATTTTTACCCGATATTGTATGAAACCGCAATTGAAATCCTACCTTATTAATTAGCGGGTCAAGATGGTCGGGTACGTGTATTACGCCATTTTCATCTGCTTCGCTCCAATGTTTTTCTTCTTCTATCTTCATGATGCTTTATTTTCTATTTAAAGGTTCATTATAATCTCTGTATAGTTCTGCTTGGGCCGCATCCAATAATCTTTTCTCTAATATAGATCTTAATTTTGGAGCGGTGTAGGTTGCGTATTTTACTATCGCCAAGTTGATATCATATTTCTCTATCACTAGTAAACTGTAGTCTATTTCGGCTAATTTTTTACAGTAATAAGCCTTGTCTTCACCATTGATAACCGGACAAATCTTCCTTATCTCACTTTCATATTCTGGCAACTTCAAGTAAACAACCTTGTCTGAATATTTTAATCCTTCTATCCTGGTATTGATCGTCGATACCATCGTTTGACTAATCTTAAAATAAGAGGCAAATATTCTATTCACATAAAACGGGTAGAGCTTTTTACAGAAGTAGATAGATAATATTCTGGCTGTCACAATGTCGGCTTGCTTACTACCGCCCATTATCTCAATAAAAGAAGCATCTAGTTTAGTGCAAAAGAACCTTGTTATTTGCTCGAAGTATTCTAAGTGTGGGTTATTCATTTTCTTTTGTCTGTTTCTGTTAATCAATTTTACTATCAAGAGCTTTGTTAATTGTCTTGCTTAAATCTTCCAGCTTCTTCACCTCCGACTTAACCAGGTTTAACTCCTTCTGTTCATAAATTTCTTTTTGTCTGTTATAGTTATTCTCCTGAGAAATTGCCAGCGTATAAGCCTCACTCCTTGTCTCCCCGTCCTTTCGGCTAATCCTATCATGATGCTCAGACTCTATCGCTGCCGCCTTCTCTTCCATGTAAGAGGCGATTATTCCCATTATCTTACTATGGTCTATACAGTTATATAGTTCAAGGCCTCTTTTTCGTGCGTTTTTAAGTGCCAGAATAAAATCTTTTACCGAGTCATGCGTATAGGTCGCTATCAAATCCTCTGCGCATTCGATAATGTCGATTGTATCCATCGTTTTAGAGGCCTTTACAGACACGCAAAAGGTTTTAATGACCATACACACCAGTTTAAGTAAGTTCTCTTCTCCTAGCTCCCTTTTAAGCTGAAATACCTTAGGTGCTTCCGCTGCTTTGATAACAGTCAAGTCCTTTCCTATTTGGTGGATCAACAGACGAGATATCGATACATCCCCTGAAATAATCTCACTTACCTGCATATTGTTGTTTAAGATACTCATTAACTGCGTTTCCGGCAGACTGTTCGCTTTGACTAACTTGTTTTGTTCCATCTTTCAAAATCAGTTTTCCTTTTTCCTTATCCCCTAACATGAAATTCCTTGCAGTGGCAATCCAATCAATTTTTTTATTCCCTCCTGAGGCCGACCAGTTTTTAACTTTCTCATGGTATATTTTCAAGTCGCAGTACTCGTAATCGGTTCCTGAAAATTGCGCTTCAAAGATCTCTAAGTCTATGAATTTGCTATCGGCAAACAGATGGGCTTTTTGTTTTTTGACCGCCCCTTCCTTTTCTTCTTCTTCTTCCTTTTCTTCTTCTTTTGCTTTTATCCTAGTAAATAGGCTATTCAATACCCTATCATATAGACTATCGTTTTCTATCTTATAAGATTTAAGAAGGGAGATAATCTTACGATGCACCGGGCTTTTTTCATTCAACTCTTCTCCATACTGAAATTTTATAAAGTCGATAACGAACATTTTTTTATTGTCATCAAAGAAAAAAAACCTTCCTTCGAACACTGTTAACAACTCTGATAATTTGTACTTTTCCCCTATTTGAAAACTCGCCAATTCAATATCCACATCCCAAACACCCGCCATATTACAGTTGTCAAGAACGAACTGAAACAAGCATTTATGTCTTGACGAAAGAGTCCTAAAAAAAGGCTTCTTCCATTTATCGGTATCAGTGAACCGCTTAGACATTATTAACCTCCTCTCCAAATTCTGTAGTTACATTTAGGCTAGGGTTTTTTCTTTTTATATTCTCCACCTGCATATTAAAGTCTCTTGATTGATACAGGTAAAACAAAAGGCCTTTTAATGCTATAGGCTGCCATATAGCGAGCTCTCTGTAAACCTGTGCCCTTACAAACTCGGCTGTTTCATGACAATGCCTGCACAGGGTATGGAGCGTTTCTTGTGGGTAATCCCAAGGTTCAGTGTTTTTCTCATAATAACCATGATGAACATCCAGGGTCGTTCCGGTGGCACTACAACTTACACAGGTGTAATTATCTCTCCTCAGAATGGTTCTCCTTACCTTATCCCATTTCGGGTCTTTCAATTTCTCTGCGTATGTCTTCATTATACTCTTCCTCAATTTTAGTATTCAACATTTTCATTCCAGCAAATTATCTGACCGGAAAACTCTTTTGGGTATCTAAACCAGTTCAACAGGTCAATTTGATTTAAGCCGTCATTTTCTGCTAGTCTATCCAAAAGTTCAACTGAGTTATTGTAAGCGTAGAGGTCTTTGCCTATGAAAAATAAACCGTCTTTTATTTCAAAGTTCCACACTTTCTTAATTTCAATATCTGGTGCAATGATTATCTGCTTGCTATTGTATGGTTTTCCTGACCAGACACGTGGAGAGAACTTGTCTCCTTCCTTCCATCGGCTTCCAGCACGGATAGTATGGTGCTTCGGAATACAGCTTGCCCAAACATCCATGTCACAAATTTCTTTTGCTTCCTTACTCCAGGAATGAATACCACGGCACACCTTCTCTACAAAGTATGTTGGCTGTCCTTTATTAGGATGGTAAGAAGGAAACTGACGGGAAAATGTGATTACTCGACTCATTAGAATAAGTTTAGTTGGTTAGGAATTTCAATTTCTTTCTCACCTTTAACTCCTGACGCAAGCTTATAAGCCCCTCTGGATGTGCGAATGAGAATGTTTGATTTTACCATTCTGGAAAGTATTTCTGATACATAATGTTCATGATTACAGTAATACTCACCTTTCAAAAGATCATTACACTCAGCCGTTGTAATAGTGCCGCCATTTAGCTTACATTCGATTATGATTGCCTGTTGTCTTTTGTTGCTCATTCTCTCCTTTAGTTTATCCCCCTCACCCCCTAAACCTGAATACTCTTACATTTGCGTTTAAGTTATAACAGGTAGGGAGTGTAGAGGGAAGGTTTTAAATATCCGATATTTTTGCTTTAGGAAAATCCGCTGTGAAGATTTCCAGGTACATGGCGTAGATCTCATCACACTGCGCTTTCTTCTTTCTCGCTTTCGCTATTTTAGGAATAGAGTAGTGATCTAAGGAGACAGGATTTTCAGCCTCATAAAGCTCTTTTTCAGCTCTGTCTTTTTCTTTTTCAGCCTCGGACAGGTCTGCTTTTGCTTGGGAGCACGCATCCCTCAAGCTGTATTTTAGCTCCTGTCCTTCTCTTTCCTGTGGGGAAACTGTAATCCTCTCCGCAAGAGATAAGGTCTTGGATAGTGATTTTGGTGTTGCATTTTGTCTTTTCATTTTTACTTTGATTTATTTGTGAAATATTATTTACTATTGGTTTACAGAAGTCTCTTATAGTTTCAATTTCTGTGTGTTTGCCTTGTTGTGCTTCGTAGGCTTGTCGGGTAGAGGGGTTGACTTGATATTTTATTGAATAGCCGTCCTGACTTCCGTTATCATTTATAATTCTATAAAATTCACCGCAGTTAGAAATATTTATTACAGGATATATTTTACCTCTTGTTAAGTGATCATCCTTGTTTACGGCAGCTTCTATATACTCTACTTCTTCTTCTTCTTGAGGGATTTCGTGGGGAAGGGCGGGGCGAAAAGCCTTATCGCCTTTATTTACCCATGAAGTATCAGATCCGTCTCTGTTGGCGTGTTTATGGTATTTGTTGGTTGTATAGTAAAACATATCATCTATGTGAGTTATTTTACAACAATGTCCTGAGTAACAAACGCCCCAGTCCCCCACTTTTGGCTCCCACTTTTCTGGTTCAGGTCTTGATACTATTTCAGCCCATTTGTTATCTATAAAATCATAAAGCGTTGCATACCTGTCATTTAACTTGCCTCCGTTGCCAATATCAGTACTTACAGTTATCAATGTGCTTCCTTGTCCGCTATTATAAATTGTATGATTATTAATAGTGACCGTCATTACATCTTTTCGTCCATAACGACTAATAAATTTTGTCCCTGCCGGATAGTCTCGTTTAGCTTTTTCTAGTAATTCTTCTTTTGTCATAGGTTTTAATTAGTTAACTTCCTAAATTCAATCGGTCGTGCTTCTCGTGGCACTTCCGCCCTCTTAATGTGATATTATTTACATCCCAACACAGTTCCGTTTTACCCATTTTCTTGCATTGATCTACGCTTATGTCATGACTACAATCAATAGGTACGCAGTCGTTACGCTGGCAGTCCTCACAGAAGAGATAACCGTGTTCTTTAATAAATTCCTCCCGCTTCTGGATCTTCGCCTGTCTTGTCCTGTAATCACAAGTTGAAGTACTTACTCTCTCTCCGGTGCTGGTTAAACTGCTCATTGTTTCTCTTTTTCTCCACTCGTAAATAGAGCATTGGGTTATTTGGTATTTCTTTCCTTGGTAGTGAATCACCGGATATTTACAATTGTATAAATCTTTGTTGTGGAAAAAGGGTAATAACTTACAGCGTATATCTGATTGGTTAAAGTGTCTTCTACTGTCAATTCATACCCATTATTTTTTATCATTCCCGTCGAAGGTGTTACAACAGCATTTGGGTACTTGCTTTTACAGTCTGCTACCCTATCATATTCGGAAGCGCATGAACATAAAATGACCGATAAAATGAATAGTAATTTTTTCATATTTTTAATTTTTAGTTACTGTTAAATAAACCCGCACCCTTTGTTAAATCACTAACATTTTTTTATATGAGTTAAATAGTTAATTATAAACTCTCGGTGTTGGGTGCGGGGGATCTTAGGTGCCTCCTATTCCTGCTTTCATTTCTTCTTTTCGCAAGGATATAATACTTCTTAGTGCGTCACAGTTATGTACGATGGCTGAATTAAGCCTGTCGGAATATTGAAGGATTGCATTCTCTTCATAACAACTTGCGTTTAACCTTTTATTAATCTCGGTTGGAGTTTTACCTTCTTCCATACTGTCAAGTACATGCAATTCTTTTATACCTAGAATCTTTTTAGCACTTGCCATTGTTTCAGCACTAAGGCCCATGAGCTGGGTTAGTCTTAGTAGTTTATTTTCAACCGCATTTATATCGCAGTCAATAACATCAGCGTCAACTACCGCCCTGATTACATTTAAAGAAACCGTTATCTCTTCCTTTGTTCTCATTGTATTCTCCTTTCAAACTGTTCTTTTAAACTTTCTATCTGATTATCCTTAAGATATTCTATACAATTGCCCGCTTGAATTGAATCATAGTCAAACATTTCGCTTTCTATTTTTTTCTTTTTTGATTCTTCAATTGAACTGCTGTGAAGCAATGAATCTATATAGCTAATTTGCGAATCGGATATTTTGTATCCATTGGCCTGATTTTCTACTTCAAGAGCTTTCTGTAGCACGTCCATATTATCACTCTTTGGAAGGTACTTGAAGTGTCTTTTTATAGCGGTCTTACGGCACATTTCAGGGTAATCAGAATCCCAAATACAGGAAGGCGTTTTCTTGTTTGAAAATGATATGTATGATTCTGAACGTTCACGCACATCGTGTACGTCTTCTTCTGATAGCAATTCAATGTGTCTGGAGCCGTCATGTAATACCGCCAAAGAATAAACGCCTACCACTTTCTTACTCCTTGGTTTTCCACAGAGGAAATTAGGCACATGCTTTTTTACCTTCTCATTGCTAGCAAAATCAATGTCTATTTCATCCCCCTCATAGATAATATTACATGAGATACTTTTAACACTTCCTGAGTCGGTAAGTAGCTTGGCTAAACCTTGGTATCCGCAATCAAGAACAGCTTCCAGACAGGCTTTCTTTTTATTATAACGAGGAACCAGGTAAGCATACTTAAGAACAGGGTTAAGGGTAAGGCCAATCTGTGCCACGTTCATTACAGCCTTTAATACACTTTGCTGGGAACATTTTAACATGTATTGATTGCTATTGATAATCTGAATAGCAAAGGATACTTCTTTGTAGAAGGCCTGTTCGTTTGTCCCTGACTGCTTAAGCCAATCCTCTTTTATAGCGGAAAAGCTTTCTTTTTTTAAAACTAGTTCGGTACTCATATTTTGTTTGGTTAACTGTTTTACTTTAAATAAGACAGAGCACGGGCCAAGGGTATCTGTAGTGCGGACTTTCACCGCCTCTCTCCCGTGCCTGTCTTTTAATTGGTCATTTCTGAGTTCGGCCCCTTTCGGTATCCCGTCAGTTACTACCAATACTTTCAATAATTAACTACCCATCCATTTCTAAGTGGAATAAGTTTTTCATTTTTCATATCACCCTATCAGGCTTATGTTTCATTTTTAACTTATCTTACAGTAAACAAATCCTCTTAGCAGGAAGGTTACCTCCGACCTAAGACCGTCAACATTTCTGCCTATCTCTGATCCTTGCACCCTGTTTACCTTTAGTAGGTAGTTAAAGACCTTAAAGAACGTTTGCCTTTCGGCTTTGTGCGGGGCCTCTATTCCCCGCTTACTCGGATTCGTTAGTTTTGCTTTTTTATCTCAATTACTAAATCACGTCTTGCAAGAACCGTTACCACGTCGACTTGATAACCCTGATTATTCACTGAGCGGGTTCGCTCCCTTTTCTTTCGCCATCTATTTAAAGTGTACAAGGGACAGGATTCGAACCTGTGTGAGGGGGCTAAGCCTTTACAATTCCTCGTTTAACTGGAAGCCCTTGTCCTCTGACCTGTGTTAATTGTAGCGTCTGCCTCTCGCCACCCTTGTAAATAAACCGGAGGCTTTCTCCCCTTCCTTCTCTCTCCCGCCTCCGGTTGTTAACCAAACACTTATTAAACACTTAACTTTTAATCAATATTTTTTCCCTGCTTTCATTTCCTCTGCCATGATAGTGTTCTGGCTTTGGATGGATTGTAATTCTTCCTGCATTTCTCCTATGAGGTTTAATCCTTCGTCGGTTATGCTTTTTAATTGCTTGATCTGCTTTTGCAGAATGTCAATTCTTTTGTTGTTTTCTTCGTATGCTGTTTTCATGATTGAAAGTTTGTATAAATGTACCCTATGCCTATTACTGCTATTACTATGAACACCACATATAGAGCGGGGAATAGCCAGTGAATGTTTTTATCTAAGTAGTTCTTCATACCTCTCCTCCGTTTGCGCTTGAGTAATCAGATTCCATTTCATGCCTCCAAGAAGCCGGGTAACGATCAAGCATAATCTTTTCTATCTTATCTTGCGTCTCAGTACAGTAGAGTCTTACGGCTTGGTTATACTGTTTAAGAAGCTCTTCAAATCCGAAGTTTGTACATGCGATCAGAAGGCAAAGCGACCAGTCCAGCTGCTCTAAATCTTCTCTTTCTTTTGATGAAAGTTTCGCTTCTTCTGCTTGGTTAATAATCTCGTAGGTTGTAACCAAGATTTCTTTAGGCTCGTTTTTGTTTGTTTCTGCTACCATATTTTTAGTTGGTTAATAGTACCATATCCGCAGCTTTGTATTCGCCCATCTTTCTGAGCTTTTCCGCTGCTTCTTCTTTTGTTATCTTCCCTGAGTTCAACTGTTGAGCTATTAGGGCTTGTTTAGATGGTTTCATTTTTGGTTAACTCTTTTCGTTTATTCTCAATTGCTTTTTTCAATTCCTCACTCAGGCTCCCACTCTTCTCTAATCTCTTTGTCCAGTAGTCTAATTTTTCTAAGTTCTTAGACTGGTTTATGAAGTAGGTGAGCTGGGTTTCGATGTTCATTTTGTTTAGCCCCTACTGGTTTCCTTTCGGGGCTGATTTTTATAGTGTTTTGAAGTAATTAAGAAGCGTAGTAAATTTTTCTATGTAGTATTTATAGTTGTGATCGTTTAAAACAGGGAAAGGCTTTCGTTCAATTTGGGCTGGCATTTTCATCCCGAATGTCTCAGCGGCAAACCTTATGAACTTATCAAGCTTGGAGTCGAGCCATGTTACATCACAATCTCTGTAATCCTTATTTTTAAGCTTTGCAATAATTTTCTCGATTGGATTAATTAAGGTCATTTCGAAAATAAAATCATCTACCATGCCCTTATCTAATCCTGTACTTTCTGTTGAGTTTTTCATTTTGCTTAATGTTTAAGTGTTGTTTGTTATTGATCTTTTATTATGTAACAAAGTAAACACTTATTTACTTATTATCCAAATTTAAGTAAACAAATATTTACTTTTCGGACAAATTTTTTTCTTCATTAAATATAAGTGCAAGAACGTCAGCAGGATATGTATTTACTGAGCCATATTGAGCATTAGGAATCTTTCCTACCATATAGCCGTTTTCTTTACAAACCTTAGCTGCTAGCCTCCCTATTCGGTTGGCGGTAGGTGTGTCTATTTTGGTTTTTTTCATAGACCAAAAGCCAGCAACAGCAAAATAATCAGTTGGAGATGTTGTTGTTTTTGCTTCCAAAAGATCTATCCTGGATTCTATTACAGTGATTTTCTTTTCTTGCTCTGCTAATATTTGAACAGAGGCTAAAAGCATTTCGACTTGTGATTTTGGTTTCGCTATTTCGGTCTTGCCCTCCTTTAAAAGCTCAGCTATCCGGTCATTACACCATATAGAGAAAGCGGGATTTAGCCTACGAGCAAACTCAATGATCAACTCCTGATGTATCCACGTGCCCTGATTGTTTCCTCCCTTAACAGCGTGTCGAATATCTTCGATACGGTATCCTTTGGATTCACAAAGAGCTGCTTCGTAATTCTTCCAGCTTTTAGTTTTAAACAGATCCTCTGGCTTTACATTATATGGCTTACCCATTAAAGTTGCATTTGCCATTAACGAACTATTTACCCAGTCGAATTGAATGGGACTATCTTTAAAGAAATAAGTAACGGAATTATTCATTGTCGTTCCCCTCCTTCACATTAAAGCCCAGTTCCAGTCTTTCGTTTATCACTGTAGCTGTCGACACTCTTTTTCGTGTAACATTCTGTCTTTCAATGGCCTCTTCCTCTGCCTTCTCATATAGATCTGGTCTTATTCGGGCCATATCATAATCTTTCGCCTTGAATTTCTTTGTTTTTGGCATAATTTTTATGTTATTGTGTATACTTAATTACAAAGTAAACAAATTAAACAACAAAAGTAAACGATTATTTACCAAAGTTATCCACAGTATGCAACCGGAAGAGATAGCTAAGCTTATTAAAGCGGCTAGAATAAAGAACAAATATAAACAGCCAGAGGTGGCAGAGGCTTGCGGGACTAGTAAGCAGAACATACGACGATATGAAGAAGGTAAATTTAAAAAACCTGATTACGAATTGCTCAATAAGATTTTTGACTTTTTGGGAATAGACAAAAGCGGGCTACCTCTTCAGATCAACACAAACCTTCAACACAAGTCAATTATTAACAAACTACACCCACGCAATAAAATGGGCGAAGGTGACGAGTCGCTTAAAAAAGAGATTGTATACCTAAAAGAGATCATTAAACTTAAGGATGAGATTATAGATAATCTTAGGGACGGCAAATAGAACTTAATAGCCTGATATTACATACCAGAATACCCGACAAAGCTTCTTCTTGAATTTTCGGGTTGCCTTTATGCGCCATATGGTAAAGTCTTTGTAATGATTTAGAGAGCGTAAATACAGGAGTTCAATACGTAATAAAATATAATTTTTCATAAGTGTGTGGTTTAATTACCCCACAAACATAAGTAGCTAGTTGATAGTATTTTCTGCTATCCTCTCCCCTATCTTACAATTTCAAAAAAGTTCTTTATTTCTTGTTTTAATCCTATTAATGGTGTTTTTTGACTCCGAGCGGACCTGCTTATCCTATTTAACAGTAATATAAATTATGTAACTACGCTGTAACAATATGTTAAATAGCATTATTGACTTTCGGCTATTTTATTACATGGTAGTTAAGATATGAATATACCGGGAAGCCAGTGGTTAGAAAACACTAGGATAAAAACAGGATCAGAACTAAATCAAAAAACCACTATCAAGTAAGTATTTAACAACGCAAAAAAGTGAAACTACCTAGCAAAAATTACGGAAAACTACGGGTTGAAATTGTGGATAACTCTGGGCATATTGCGCCTGCTTTTGATTTTTATAATACACGACTTTTGAACCAGCTCAAAAAGCTCCTTAAAGAGCGAAACGTGGCATTTATTTGGCACAAAAACCCTGATACCCTAATAATAGACGTGTGCTATTTGGTTATCAAGCCTACTAGTGATGGGCGTTTTTTTGCCTACAACAAGATGTTATGGCCCAAGATATCATACTCTTTTACGGCCAATAGTACGATAGAGCTTATAGTAAAATTATTGAGATTTAAGCTGATCACCCATACAATGGCCCGTGATTTAGCCAAGGAAAGCAAGAAGAAACCAAAGATCCCCTCAGTGATAGCGTCTGATTTTTTGGTTTGAGTTGGCCCCGGTTTTTGAAAGTTACCGGGGCTTTTGTTTTATTAAAGATATTTACTATCTTTGTATTGCGGTGAGGTTATTGGTCACCCGCCAGTCTCATAAGCTGCGCCCATGTCGGTTCGATTCCGATCTCCGCAACACCTGGACGATAAGTCCGATACCTATTTCCCCCTGCGTGGTCGTAAGATACATGAGGGGGTTTTGGTTTTTAGGGCAACAAAAAGAGGCTCCAACCCGTAAAGCCTCCGAATTAACCAAAATGAAAACTACTTATCAACCATCTTTCTCTTTATCCAATCCGGCCTCTTTTCCAAATACATCTCAATAATCCCCCGGTAGAACTCCGCCTCTTTTATTCCTTCCCGATCGAGATCCAGGAATTCCTTCCACTCCTTAGGGATATAGGTTACTATTCGCTCAGTGTATGCCATATTATTACGTAGACCAAACATAGGGCTAAGTCCATTACTTAGAATACTTATCGATTCCTTTTCTCGCCCCAAATATCAGTGTATCAGGAGAGATAATAAGAAAGGTCCCGAATGCTCCTACGCCTGCGCCCACATACCAAGGAACGCTAGTAATGTGAGGAAAGAGGGCCACCGCTCCACCGGTTAACACCAGTATCGCCCCCAAGATTGTGGTTACTGGATCTTTTGCGTTTTTAACGATCCTTTTTTTGATTGATTGCTTTTCCATATATCTAGTCTTTTATAAATTTTTTCCATACCCAACGAATCGAAAGCCCGGCAACCACCGCTACCGCTGTATTGATTAATGCCAGTATTCCGGTCTCTACCCCTCTTTCGGCTATGTGATTCCAGTCGATAGCAAAGGTGGTTCCGCCTCCTACTCCTGCGGAGATAGCTGCTGTTTTTATATTTGAAATTTGCTCGTGTGTCATAGTTCGCTGTGTGCTGCCATTTTAATATTTAATTACCGATGCTCTAAATGTTCCACTTGCTGGATCCGCTCCACTAGCTACATCTATTCTACTTGCTCTTATTGTTACTGTGTTAGTGGTGCATCCCATAAATTCAAATTGAACGTTTGCTGTAACCGATGCCGGATCAATCCCTATCGCTCCGGCATCACCATCGGCTGCCCCTGTTACTGTTATTGTCAGATCTTGGTAGTTAACAGATGTTAAATCAAAGTTTAGCGTTGCAGTATTAGTAAGTGTTTTTGCAAGAGTATATCTTGTTGAACCATCATCAACTGTATAGTTTGGACTACTGTAATTAACCAAGCCAGGTTCTGGCGTGGTTGGGGGTGGGCCTGATGTAAATTTCAACGCTCCTGTATTGGCTGTTGTAGTTGAAGCTGCTATATGTATTTGTGCTGTTGGAGCGACAGTGCCACCGAAATAACTTTTACCTGCATATGTATTGGAAGCTGTTCCTGTAATAAACAGATTCCATTTATTTGTTCCTGCGCTTAATTGACTTCTCACTCCTGCCATTGTTCCGGTAGCTACTGTTTGGTCTTCTATTAAGACAGAATAAATAGTACCTACGGATCCGCCACCTGTATTAGTAACAGCATCAATGTGAATTGGAACCGCAGAAGCCGAACGCCCAGTACCTGAATTGAATAAAGAAACCTGATGCCCCTGTAGAATTCCAACAGAACTTGCCCCTAATGAGCTTGAAGCATTTTCCGCAATTGTCCTCATTCCGGTGTGAAGTATACCGGAGTAGTTTTGTGAGCCTGTAAGGATGTTGTTTATTCTCATTCCATAAGATCCTGCCGATGGAGTAGAATTATAGGATGATGTAAAGTCCATGTATAGCGCTTGCTTAACGCTACTCAATGTATCTGTATGAGATATATTTATCATCTTTCCTGAGTAGGCAAGTCCTGAAGAGCTTCCAATAGCAAGGCCATTTCCAAAAACAACGCCTCCGTTAAAAGTATTGGTAGTGCCCGAACTAAATGTATTGCTTACCTTTGTGGAGGCAGGAGAGCTACGAATATAAGAGGAGCACGTAGTTTGAATTGTACTTACAACCAACGCCAGCCCAGTACTGTTAAGATGTGTTCCATCACCTGAGTCATAAGTTGAGCTTAATAGGCCTGTAGGGCTATTTCCGACCGATAAAATATCATGCGTGTTCACTAAAGGCCATATCCCGTTATATTCTGCGATCAGAGCAGTGTTATAAGCCTGAATAAATACATTGCGTCCTGCGTTGGTCGTAGGTGTTACGTAACATATCACAGGGGTAGTCCCGACTTCTACCATTGCGTTTACAAATTTTCGGACATTAACTATATAATCCCCCGATGAAACGCTACTTATTGCATCGTTTGCCCCGATCATGATAATCGCATAGGTTGCTCCTGAGTTTATGTACGCATCTATTGAGGTGGCAAGTCCAGAGGAATAGTTACCGCTACCTGAGGAAGAAAACCAATCCCCTACTGCTTCGGTAATAAATAAAGTACTCCATGCTTCTCCTATTGAATCGCCTACAATAATTCCGGTGCTGTTTTTCTTATGCGTGTTTGTGACGTTTAACCCTGCTATTAGCTGGGTTCCTCCAAAGTGATAGATGGCACCATAACTACTTCTGAACGAAATACTGACAGAAGCCGCAGAGACTACAGTAAGAGAAGTATTGTTTGTCTGATTGAAGACTTTTGCTTCAATGAATCCGTTTTTTCTTCTGTTTATTTTTATGTTTAAAGTGTCGTTATTGGTGGTATAGGAAAGTAGATTAACTCCCGAGTCGGCTATTAAAGTTTCTACTCCGCTTGTTACCTGATAAATTAATAATTTTCCCCGTGTTGCAGTGTTCGATAGATCCAGCCTACACACAATATCTATAATACCATCGTAAGACTTCCATCCTACTCCAATTCCATTAAGGGTTGTGGTCCCGTCTACTGTTGGCTTGATTCCTATCAGTTCTATTTGTGGAGCGTTAAAGGCAAATTGAAAATCTGTATACTTATAGTTGTTTACAAAATCGTTATTACCTCCTGTAACTTGCAAGTTATTACCTGACTGGGAAAACGTAGAGGCTGATCCGGTTTGAACCCAATTAGTTAATCCGTTTGAGAATTTATAGTTAAGAACATTTCCGACTGACGTTTTATTCCTCAGGTTATGTCGTGTTGCTCCGGTTACAAATCTTGTATTGTCCTGTGCGATATCAGGAGTTAAATAGTCTTGTTGATCAACAGCAGCGCTAACCACTCCCGATCCACTAGCCTTTAGTATCCCGTTAACAGTACCAGCCCCTCCGTATGATGATCCTATTACTACTCCGTTCCATGTTTTATTAGTAAGCGTCGCAGTACTGTTATGTGTAAGAACATCTCCTGAAATATTAGGAAGTTGATATGTCTTATTTCCTCCTGACAGGTTAGATGTTTTAATGTAGCCTGTTGAGGATCCGCCATAGTTAAGCCCCACCCCTAGAGATCCATCGTAGAAGGCAAGACTTGAAAGTCCGTCAAGAGAAAACAGGGCACCCTCTCCGAAGTCCATAGAAGTAGCCCCTGTGGAATAGTAAAGAAACCTTCCGGCTGGATCAACAGATGGTTGACCCCCTGCCGATATTGCCCCTGTCATAATACCGCCAGACAGTTTTAGATAATTATCTAAGCTGTCTGATAGGCTTCCAGGTGTTGCGTAGTCCGAACCAGGTGTTGCAATAGATCCTATTCCGTTAGCTCCAATTTTTAAAATTCCTGTGGAGAATCCTTTAAGCCTGAACTTGCAGGCAACCAAAGAATCTACACGGCTGTGCATAGTAGGGCAACTCTGAGAATAAGCCGTCCCTGAAATTAAAACAAGAAGTAAGAAAATTATTTTTTTCATTATGGTAATAGTTCAAAGTTTAAAGATCCGTCTAGTATTGTTACTCTATATCTGTCTCCTGACCCGTTTGCGTCTGGAAGTATAATACCTTTTGTAATGTCAGTAACCTCTACGTCTTGAGGTGTTTTAAATCCTGTTGCGTCAATTGTGGCAACAGGATTAGTTGCGTTAATTAGCGTTATTCCTGTGGCGCCAATTGACACTCCGTTATCAGTAGAGTTTGTAAGTGTTGCCAGGTTAGAGGCGTTATCTATTTGAAGAAGGCCGGAGGCTATATCTCCAATTGATATCACATTTCCATTAGAAAATAAATAAAGGTCTTCTGTTAGGGTGTTGGTGCCTTGCATTAAGTAAGGGTATACCGCTTCTATAAACGCTTTGATAGCGGCCGCACTCACTTGATTTGCGCCCCCAAAATCTAAATACTGATCTGTGTTTTGAATGTGAGCAAATTGCCCTTGTGAAGCTATTTGCCACGTTAATGGATCTGTTCCGGGAGTTATCCCAGACTGAGGAATAGGATTTATATACTCGTAGATATTGCCATTATAGCTTACGTAATCGGGATCATCGTCAGAATATGTAGTAGCATTGTTATATGGCTCAAAGCCTGATGTATCGCCAATGGCCGCTAATTCCCGGCAAGCGTCTGCTATTATCTTTAAGTCTGTATCTAGTTGAATCCATGTCAGAGCACTGCCTTTCGCTGTGTAAATGGGATCGGTAAGTATTCTTAATAATACCTGTGGAAGAAGTGCTATACTCATGAGTATCTACCCCTCCTATAGCATTTTTTTTCTCTTTGATCCTGTGGCTGAACATCTGTTACCGGAGAGCGTCTTTCTCTTTTTTCACAACTACAGTTCCACAAAGGGTAATCAGCGTAGTTGTCATTTAGGAATGATTCTACATCCTTGAAGTATGCGAAAGCTGCTGAATTTGCATTGTCAATTTTTCTTAGTAATGCTTTTTCGCTTATCGGTTCGCTGTTTTCTTCTTTCTTAATCTGAACACCAAAGGCGGTTTCTTCCTGACCAGAGTTCATAATGTATCTGGCATAGGAAAAATGAACTAAAACAGTTTTTAATCCTTCGTGCCTGTAGGTTATATTATTACAAATCCATTCTGATCCGTTCCATAAGTCGCTGTAGATTTGAAGCGCTGGCGAGTCGATTACGTCTTTATAGAGAGCTAAATAAAAAGCGCTTCCTATTAATTCTTTCAAATCCAACTGTTGGGCGTCCACCACATAAGGCAATAGCTTTTTTGCAGCGCTAAGGTTAGCGCTAATAGCCTTGTATGGGGCGAAGTCCGTTTCTGATATAAGTGCTATCATGCCGCTATTGTTGGCGCACCTAGCGCTAGCGCCTGCGCTTCTTCTGTTGATAAATCATAAACCAGTTTAAGTATAATAACCTTTTGCTCTGGTGTCATGGACGATAATACTATTGCCATAATCTTATCAACTACTTCTTCTCCAAAGCGATCAACCAATTGCGATTTACCGGTATTGAAAGAAAGCGGATTAACTGAATAGTCCCCCGAAGGATTAATATTTATATGGAAGTTTTTGAAAATGTGCTTAAAGTCTTCCTCAATCATAATTCTTTCTTTTGAAGTGATCGAATTATAAAATAGGAAATCATCTTTTACGTCAACTGAATTAAAGCCTGCATCCTCGCTCATGGCAAGAAGCCTCTTTGGTTGTCGGTAACATTGAATGATTGAGTTTTTTACCGTGTTATTGGTAACCTCATACATCTTATCATTGTTAGCAACGTCAAGTTTGGAGATCTTTACACTCTTGTTTTCTCCGTTTCCATTTGCGTTTTCCAGGAGTATTAAATCTGCGCTTTCTGGGCCTAAGAATTTACCCCAATTGTCAGCCTCTGCCTGTCTTTCTTCTGCATCTTCAAACTTATATCCGTACTCTACAATGGTGCTTGCATTAAAGCCTTTGCGAATATTTCTAAGTCTGAATCTTTTTATGTCAGAATCCGCAACTACGTCTTCCAAAACAGAATCACAAGGGGACAAAGGATAATCTTTCCCTTTTGCACTCTTCCAAAATATCTGACCTTTGTAGGTTGTGATATCGCCATTGATCTGTTCTTTTAATATTTCTGGATCATCGTTAAAGATGTCTATGTATTCAATCTTGGTCTTGTCAACCTTCTTGTTTATCTTACAATCCCAATCACTATACACTGCGATCTTGCCACGGTAATCCCCTATTCCCAATCGGCAGTATTCAAAGGGTACAAACTTTGCGTCGGATATTTTTAAAAGAGCATTATAGTTTACGTGAATCGCATATCCGTTTAACCTGGAAAATTTATAGCAAACCATTTTAAATAGCTCGTCAATGGTCAGGCCATCATCGTTAATTTGTGCCCTGTAAAACGTCTGATCTTTGAAACCTTGTCCAAAAATAAACTCAGCATAAAGATTAGAACAAGACGAAGCGGTCCCGGAGGCATTAAGGATATCCTCAATATTCTGAGGATAGCAATTGTCAAGGTCGTAATTTTTTACATTCTCAACCTTGTTGTCCTTTTCTTCAATTCGTTTCTCTATTTCTGGGATGCTACTATTCATACAAAGTATTCTGCGTATCCTTGTGAAATAAGCCTTTCGGCTATCTCGTCTGTTAGGTTAAAGTTTGTCCAGTGTCCATCAGCATTACATATTTTTTTATACTGTGGCTTGATCTTATATTTTGAAATAGGCTTATTGATATTTCTCCTTATTGTTTCCCAAGCCTCCCCTATTGTTCCGGGGCAATAATTACAAATGGTTTCACCGTACAACTGCTCGTAAAGCGAAACCATTTCATTTGGGTTTTTTATAAAGTAATTCTTGCCTAATCTTATCGCTTCATGTCTATCCATTAAAGAAGGGCTTCAATCCAATCTCTGGTGGTTTCAAAGTCAGTTAAGAAAGCGGTAGCAGGTAAGTGACCCTCTCTAAACTGTTCATTCGTTGAAAGCGTAACCACATAAGCCCCCTGTGTATCGGCATCGGATTTGTCAGATGTCAATTCAATAACCTCAAGTCCTGCTTCTAGTCCAGAGATTTCAAACGCTCCCTGTCCGCTTGCGCCTTGGAAGTTGTTTTGAACAACAGCAACTACTTTACCTTTTGCCATCGCTTCCAATTGTTCCTTAACCGCTGGACTGTTTGTGAATATTCTAAACACAAGCCTATGAAGATATCCAACAGAGTACCGCCCTTTTGAAAGAGAAGTGCTTGCATCAATAGAATTGTTCTGTCCTTCAAAAACAAACCCTCTTGCCTGTGGTGAAGACGGAAGGGTTATGCCTTCTATGATCTGTCCGTTGCTCGTATTTCTTGTTATAGATCCGTTGTCTATATCGTCTTTATTAAATAGGATCAACCTGTCACGAACTCCACCGATTAAGGTTTCGTCGCAATTGTTGAAAATATCGTCTGTTATTTTACCGCAATTTCCTGCCATGATCTGAATCCTCCTTTCTTAGTAAGCCATTTGAACCATGAAATCCTGGCTATATTTGGCATCGATAGAAGCAGCGGTGTCTATATATACAGCCTTCTCTTTTTTCTCATACCAAATCTCAACCTCCTTCAAATTTCCTTCTTCTTCAATTCCGGCTCTCAGCATGTCTTTGGTTGTCAACAATGCTCTGTGTGGTTTGTTTAGTTTGGTTCCGTCGTTCTCGTAAGACTCAATGGTTCTGTCCCAGAAGTCTAGCGCAATAACCGGAATCCCCTCAAACATCAATGATGTATATCCGCCTTCTATTCTTTCATAGGAAACCTGAACGTTATTGTAAGACCTAAGCTCTCTTGAGTATTGATCGAACACGGACTGAGTTACCAGGTATTGAAGATTAGCCTTGTTTCTCATTCTGTAGTCTGCTTCATACTTTAGATTTGCGAGCGTCTCGGTTACAACGTGATTGGTAACATCCGTTGAATTAAATCTTTGCAAAGCGGTTGTTGATTGCCCGTTTTTAGTTGCAAGCCCAACGCCAGAAGAAATATCGCCAGTGTATCTATTTGAGTCGGCCGTTATGATATCAAATATTTGCTCGAAAAATCCATCAATGATATTGAAGTAATCCAGGTCTATTCCATTTGTAATAACACCTGATGGAGAAGAGCTGTAGTTGGCCGCTTGCGTGTTGGAGAACCAAAATTTGATAAGCCAGTTTTCCCATAGCAAATCACTCATTCGCTCAGTAATAAAGTTTGCAAAGTCGCCTTTTGAAACGTCTGCTTTCTTTAGTCCCTTGCCTTGAGTCCACGCCCAGAAAGATGGCAACAAGTCTTTGTAACACTGCTTTAGCCTACCTTCAACCATTTGTGGGTCCCAAAACTTTTGGCTAAAACCTATTGTTTTAGTGTCTACTTCTGGCTCGCAACCTGTTTGTTTTTTACCATAAAGCCCGGTAAACCTTCCGGCATATCCGATCTGTTGCTTTGCTACTATGCCAGTTTCAATAGTATGAACCTGATCAAGCGTAGGCTTTGCAAATACCTCTTCAATGATCATTTCGCCAATTGAGGCGACTTCTTTGCCATTGAATGTAATGTCGCTTGGATTTAAAATACCTGCCATATATTTATATTTTTAAATGCTTATTTTTTGTTGTACAATTTTTTTCTTTCTTCTGCTACCTTCTTTAGGTCGGCCACTTCGGTTCCAAAACCTCTTGCAACGAATCCGGTCTGTCCATCAGGGGCAACGTAATTGCTTTTAATAACTGCTACCGCTTTTTCCAAGCCTTCGATCTTACCGCCTAGAGCCTCAGCAAATTCTTTCAGTTCTTTGTTTTCAGCTTTCAGTTCTTCGTTTTCTTTTCTTAGAGCTTCATCTGCGTCTTTTGTAAGAGCTGCTTTCTTTTCTGCTTCTTCCTTTTCAGTTTCAGCTTTTTTCTTTGCCTCTACAGCAGCCTCACTTGGGGTTACAGTTGTAACTACTCCCATAAGAACTTCTACTGTATAGTTTGCAAATGCGTATTGACCGTCTGGCGCTGGCGCTCCTGCAATCATAACCATATCGCCAGGCATTGGATCGCCTTCAAAATCTTGACCTTCTGCGTCTAAAAACTCTACTTCCTTTCCGTCGGTTGTGGTAGCCTTCATTGCTAATGGAGGGGTTATTTTCAAGGCTTTCATTAACCCCTTAAATTTTGCTTCAATGGTTTGAATTAATTTGTTTTCTTCTGCCATGTTATTTTTACCTTTTATTTCTGTAAGAAATTTTAACTCTAATGCTTTTTGTAGTGGGATGTCTTTGTCCATTTTCATGATAGCCCCAATACCTTCTTTGCTTATTCCTGTAGCTTTTGCGTATGTGGAAATCATTCTATCCTCAATTGCACGTAACTCTTCTGCTGTTTCGGTTAGCTTAGTAGCGTCGCCTTCAAGGCCAGATGTGTATGGATTGTGTGGGTGAAATTTGAGAGGCTCTACTCCTATTCGTTGCTCTCCGGCCATCATAATAATGGAGCCCATAGAACAGCAATTATTTATAGACTGTGTTGTTATTGGAAGCCCTAATGTTGTTAGGTAATCATGAATATCATAACCTACCTTGCACGACCCGCCTTCACTATCAATCTCAACTAAGAACGATGTAGCAAGAGGCTGCGCCTGAACTTGGGCGATAACGTCAATTAGTTCTACTCCTTTCACCGTTGTTCCGTTTGGACCGGGGAAGGAGCCTATGAATCCATTGATTTTAATTATCCCTTGCACATTACAAATGTGCTTAAAGGTCTTAGGAATTGTGGTGACACATTTTTGTCACCTATAAAAAATGATTAATAAAAATATCAATATCACCCATTAGCAAGTGAGCGTTTTCCGCAACTGTTTTATTGTCCCAGTCCCACCATTTAATTTTTAGAAGGGATTCAATTTGATGTTTTGTAAATCTATATTTCTTAATCTTAGCAGAAGATCCAGCAACCATTGAATACGGCTCTACGTCTTTTGTAACTATGGATCGGGCAGCTATCACCGCACCGTCTCCAATAGTCACACCTGACATTATAATAGCGTCCTCCCCTATCCATACATCATTACCAATTATAATATCTCCTTTACAAATAGGATGTCCGGTTAAATGTGAACACGATGGAATGTTTGAATTAAAAGGATATGTACTTACAAAATTCATGTTGTGATTAAATCCAGAATCGAATATTACACCATTGGCTATACTGCAATATTTTCCTATGGTGATTGTATTCATGCTCCCTCTTCTGATAATATCACCGCCAAAATATGAAAACTCACCTATTTTAATTTCTCCCATTCTATTTTATCCTGTTCGATTATCTTGCCAATGCCTTCTACTTTTGAAACGTTTTGAGATCCTGAATGATAGGCAATCAGGTTATTAAGCACTACCGTTTTGTACCCTAGTTTCCTCAGTCCTTCATATATCCAATTGTCTCCAAACCAAACCTTGATGGTTTCTGGTATTGGATAAATATTACTTGCGTGCTCTTTGTTTATAACAATAAGCACTCCGGGCGTTCCTTCTGTAACTTCAATTGCCTTATAAGTGCCGTCAAATAAGGGATAGCAATAGTCTACTGTTTTCCTGTCATTAGAAATAAATGGTACAGGTATGTCGTTTTTAAATTCATCTAAATAAGAATTTAATACAAAATTCCATTGAGATTGCAATACAAGGTCGCTATTCATTATTAAAAGTCGGTCGCATTCTGAATCAAGGAAGTAAGTTAGTATCTGATTCCATGCCGGGTTTACATAAATATTTTCTTTATTATGAATAACGGAAACATTTTCATTTTTTAAAGCATAGTCATAAATAAGATCTTTTACCGAAATCTCTGATCCGTTATCTATCAGTAACAGGTGTGTGTTTGGTGTTTTTATTACCGAATCAATCGCCTCTCTTGTATGCTCAACACCATACAGGCATGGTATTCCAACTAGATACTTCATAGATATTTTGCTTTGAATTGTTCAGGCGTAATAATATTCATCCATTCTTTTTTGTTGGCTTGAAACTCTTCGTAGGTTGGGTCGTTCAATAGATCAACTAGCTTTTGTTTACCTCGTCTAATAATTCCGCACCCCCAATCACAATCAACTACACACATATCTAAATCTGATGATATGATCCTGTTTAGCAAAAAAGCTCTCCATGTATCACCCGTCCATTCGCATTGCTCTTGCAAAGGTATTTCCTGCATTCGTTTTGATGTAGGCAGGCAATCGTGCATTACAATTGTGCCGCCTTCATTAAGGTGCAGTAATGAATTTTCGATATCCTTAATTACCTGTTCAGAATGGTGTAATCCGTCTATGAATATTATATCGAACTTTTTTCTTGCATCTTTAAAAGTTATTGATTTAAAATAATCATCTGATGTTTTATGATTAGTTGCAGCACTTGACTTATCAGGATCTACCCCTATTTTGTTTTCACAAACAATTTGAGAAAAACAATGTCCGGCCTGTACACCTATTTCCAAATAACTTTTATAGCCATTCTTTTTTATAAGTCCGTTAATAATTTCAATTCTGTTCATATTGTGTTTTTATTTTAATTACTTCTTCTGGTGTTAAATATTTTTCTATAGCATGATAGCCGAGCGTTCCTTCTTTGTAGATTGACTCACAGGAGAACTTTTCACACACTTCACGTGGCGCAAGTTTGAAGGGAGAATCCTTTAGTAGATTAGAGAAATAGACATCTTCATTCCCTAGTGAAGGATCCCAGGGCTTTTGATTGATACACCAATTCATAGCATCTCTGCTTCTCCATGACAGGCCGCCATTGCCTCCATGTTCTTGGAATTTCCAAGGCGCTCCAACGTAATCCCATTCAATAAACTCTTCTATTCCTGTCCTTAATAACATGCTGTCGTGCTGAAATATCAATACTTTTTTATGCCTGAAATTATTCCAAAGATCCGGATCTGTCAATGCTTTGTTGTAGTCGAACATTGATTTAATATCAAGTCTTAGATGTATTATCTCCCAATTAGTAGGAATAAATTTTGCATGGCTCTCTATTATTTTTGAGACATCAAATCTATTTTCAATAATCAAAGCACAGTGCTCGCTCATATTAACTCTTTGTTATAATTTGGATGTGACTTTAAAATATCTGGCAATGTTTTCTTGTCAAACTCAACTGCATTCCAAAGTCCTAAAGCTACCGGGTGAAGGTCTTGTAAATTGTTTTCATGAGTCCAACCAAGATATATTTTATCGATCCAATCTTTTCTTAGCTCATCTTTATGGCCTGAAACATTCCACTTAAATCTGACCGTCTCAATATTCTGAGCAGTTGAGAAGTGATACACTCTACAGTCTACAGTATCCGTTCCTGTTCTGTTTCTTAGATTTACTATTCTGTATGGCACAAATCCGTCGTAACAAGCGTAACTAAACGATCTCCAAAAGTTAATAAAGCCCCTGAATCCGATATGTCTCTTATTGCTTTTGTAAGCGTACCCAAGGGCCGGGCCAATATCTTCCTGGTTAACTATCTCGTCAGCATCTAGTGTGAACACAAGGTCGTATCCCTTTGCGTGATCAAGTATATAGTTTCGGTGCTGTGCTTCAAATCCAAATTCGCCTTTGTGCCATTCTATTTTATCAGAAGAAGCAAAAGCTATTTCTTTTAACTGTTCCTCTGTTTCGGGGCAAATAAATTGCGTTGCATGGCCTTGTGACGGCTTGTCGGTGTAAACTATCACAATTTTTTCAACGTGATTGTGCATTGATTTTATACAGGCTTCCAGGTATTCGGCCCCGTAGTACAATGGTATGTATCCTATTACTCGCATAGTTTTATTAAGTTGTTTATCATTGAATCCCATGTATATAATTTATGGGTAAGGTCGTATCCGTTTTTTGCTATCCTATTACGCTCTTCGTCGTTCTCTAAATAGTAGTGGCACTTTTCAATCATGTCTGGAATAGAATCGAATACAGCAATGTTTTCTTTATCAGTATACATACAACCGTATTCTTCAAAGTCGTGAGACAAACAGAAAGCCCCTGCCCCCATTGCTCTTAACAGCCTGTCGGAGGTATAATAAGCATGATTAAAGTTTGAAACGCTTATGCATATTTTTGCGCCCCTAAATATTGATGCTTGCTTTTCCATTGAAGCATTACAGTCTAGCGCTGGAATTTTCCATCCATTTCCGTATAACTGGAATCTATTTTTAAATTCTCTATTAAGCGCATAAGCTACTTCTTTTCGATATTGTGACAATTCGAAATGATCGTAGTTGTTGGCGGTGAAAACTATTTCGGGAACGTTTGCGGGCGCAACCTGGTCGTTAAATATTTCAGGATCGAAACCTATCTGTATCCACTCGGCTTTAACACCTCTAGCTAAAGCTATGTCAACATCTGTATAACTAACAAATAAAGTAAGATCTATCTCCTTTCCTGTTTCAATGTACCATTGCGGTAACGGACTCCGTACGTCTCCTGTGAAGTTTACAATTTTTCCACAATACTCTTTGATATGTCTAATGGTTTCTATGTATACAATATTTGGGGTCTGAATCTGCATGAAAACAATGTCCGGCCTGAACTCGGATACATCTTTTAATATCTGGTTGTTTAGATCCTTATGTCCGGTATGAATTTCTTTATACTCAGAAACTTTCCTGAATGCCTTTTGCAACCCGTTATTTGTTCCGGGCGTAGCGCATAATCCTATGTGATATATTTTTAAAGGTGGCAAGGTATAAGTGTTTTATATGGTGGCGGTACTGTGTTGTCTGGTGTTCTCTCCTGATTGCGATTATCAACAGCATGTAAGTGAATAGTCTTAATGCTAAGCGAAGGATTTGATACTATATAACCAGCTCTTTGTAACTCGTGAACCAGTCTATTGTCGCAACCCCAAAGACCAGGAGTAAAATTAACCGGCATATCCTTGACTATGCCTTTAAACACCCAAGCGTCCTGAGAATCGTTACGTCCAAAGAACTTCAATCCGTCTGTAGCTCTATCCCATCTAGTAAGTGCGTAACAATGATTAGGCTGTATTGTTTTCAGAATATTTGTGTCTATAAAATAAATATCAGAATTACAAAACACATTTATGTCGTTCGGGTATTTTTTTGACAAATTAAACATTTCATAAAATGTAAGCCTTTCTGAAAACGTAATTACATTATCAAATACCTCCATGTTTTTATTAAGACACTCGTCTATCTCGTGTTGTCTGTCTTTTGATTTATAATAGTTGAAAAATAAATTAACCTGCATGTATGTTTTTATCTCGTAAATGTATGTTGTGATTTACAACCTTCTTAAAGTTATAGGAATACCCTTCGTGCTGAATTGCTATTTGAGGGTTGCACAAATAAACGTTTGGCTCATGAGAAGCTACCCATGTGTCTATATTGCCAGCCTTGCTTACATCATGAGAAAGAAATAGATCGTAAGCCGTCTTTCTTATTACTACACAATGAAGCGAGCGGAAGTTTTTAATTTTCAATAAGGACCCAAGGTTTACTATATTGCGAGTGTCGTAGGTATAGCTTCCTCCTAAATATATATCCCAGTCACCCGGTAATTCCTTGAACCCTTTTTCAAACATCTGCCGTGATTCACTACCTATAAACTTCACATCATCCTCGAATATGTGAATAAAAGGTTCTTCGTAATTTTCTTCAATAATACATTTGAATGATTCCGATATTCCTTTTTTGGGATTGTGATCTACGATGGCATTAAACACGGTGTACTCCCCTGTGTACAGACTGTTCATTTCTTTCCTCATAGTATCATGACGAGGCGAACCATTGATATGTATTACGTATTTATTACCTGTCATTTCTAAACTCTTGAATTATTCTATACACCGATCTGCTGTCAATCTTAAAATAGCTTTCTGTTTTATAAACAGCCTTTCTAACATTGTCTCCCATTCTTATAAACGTGTCGTATTTTTCGTATACGTCTTTATGAAAAATAACTTTGGCATTAATAATATTCTCCTTATACAGATTTACAAGTCCATATCTTTGATCTAAGTCAGTAAGTATATCCAGCTTCATATTTTAGCTCTATCCGTTACCCGAACCCTTCTTCCTTGTCCGCTATTAATATCCTTAACCAAAACTATTGGGGAAGGTTGTGAGGCAATAGCCTGTGATATCATGTCTTTAACCAGCATGTTATTTTGTACATCCTGAAAGTTCTGGCGGGCCGACATTCCTCCATCAAATATTTGTCCCCCTGTTGCCATCTTTCCAGCTCTTATTGGAGGTCTGTTTATTTTCATGTTATTCAGATAATGAAGCAACGGTAATGTTTCTTTTGTTACCGCTGACTTTCTAACCACAAACTCCCCTCCTTCTACTTCTATGTTATTAAATCTACCCGTACCAGCTATGCCCCCGTTGGCGTGAGATGGGCCATTTAACAATCCTCCTGTTGCCAATTTTGATTTTTCTGATTGAAGTTTTAATACTTGGGCGATTCCTAGCGCTGCTGATATTGCTGCTAATACATAACTAACAGGTGGCGGAGAAGAAGCTAACGCCTGGACAACGGCAAGCGCTGCGCCTGCTGCTGCCTGAATGCTTTGAATGTCTAATGCATCCTTCGCTGACTTTCTTCTGGCGTCTGCCTCTATTTTATCGTACTTCTTATTAATGGCGTCCATCTTCGCCTTGTCGTTTCCAACAGCCGCTAATTCTTTTTTACGTGCGCTTTCGTTCTTTAATATTCTAGTGTTTAAACTTGCCTCGTTGATAGTAAGGGCGAATTGTGCAATATCATTGATACCGTTTTTGATATCACTAAACTGCTGGTCTCTTTCTTTTTTTCTTAACTCTTCTTCTTTCTTTGCGTCCTCTGTTCTCTTTTTTTCTGCTGCTGCATTTACTGCTGTAATATCGTCCTGGTACTTTTGATTTATCATTAATAGCGTTTGGGTCGCTTGCTCTTCAATGGCAATTTTCTCTAGTGCAATTGCCTCTTGATTTGCGTTTTCCTGTAAAGACTGAGATGTAAGTTGTGCTAGTTTTTCGTCTGCAATTTCCTTTTGCAATTCCAGCTCCTTCTCTAAACGCAATCGCATTAATACCAACTTCTCTGCATCACTATCTTTTGTTTTGGAAATCTCATAGTCAAGATTAGCGATAACCTGTGCCGCTCTTTGGTTGGAAAGATTAAGTTCAGCCTGGTTAATTTCCTGTAGTTGTTTTACATAAGCCTCATAAGCTCTCTGCCTATCTGCTGCAATCTGCTCTTCTAATGCGCTTATTTTATTTTGATTTTTTTCTCTTAAGGAAATAAAAGACGTTTCAGACTCAATAATTTTCTTCTCAAGATCTGCTTGCTCTTGTGCAAGTTTATCGCTAATAGAAAGCGCTTTCTGTCTGATAGCTATTTTCTTTTCCTCAGATTTAGCCTCCCTAATATCCCTTTCTAGCTTTTGGTTAATGGCCGCTTTCTCACGCTGGTTTCTTTCGATTACCAATGCTAATCTTTGTTTGTCAAGAGATTGCTGTTTCTGTACAGAGCTCTCTTCAATTTTATTTGCTTTTAACAAAAGCTCTATTCTCTCTTGGTCTGAAAGAGATTTGTTTTTGGCATTAATTATTAGCTGTTGTACAATTTGATTGCTCTTTGCATTTGTAGTATCAAGACCTCTTTGAGCGTCATTTATAGCGTCTAGTTTAATAGCATACTCAAACGCTTGTTTTGCTGCTGCCGCCAGTTGTTCGGCATAAGCGCCTACCTTATCGGAAGCTCCTGCTATTCCTGTCTGAAACTGTACAATAGCATCAAATCCCGACTTGGCTGCCGCCTTCCAGTCACCATCAAATAATTTGGCTATAGCGTCCCCCGCAACTAAAAAAGCCTTAAATCTGTTTATAACATTCTCCAGGATGGTATCACCAAGATCTGACAGAGCTGTTTCAAAATCCTCTGCCCCTGTTAACAGATCAACCAGTCTACCACCCAACTCTGCTGCGAATCCGCTAACCTCTTTGGTGACAGCACCAAGAGCCCCCATTACTCCTTCTAGCTTAGTAGCGCCATCATCCGTGTTTTTAAACAGGGAAATAAGCGAAGCAAGGGCAAGCAAAAGTATTCCTATTCCGGTTGTTGCTATTGCTCCTTTAAGTGTGGTAAATCCATTAGAGGCTATTTTTAGTCCCTCTGTCACCCCTTTAAATCCAACTGTCAACTGTTGCACCTGAGGGCCGAATACACCAAGCTGTGACTGAATCCCTACAAGAGCGTCTTTATAGTTACCTACATTTCGTGAAGTGTTTCCTATTGCGGATTCCTGCTCTTTAAGCCTATCGGAAAGATCTTTTATTCTTTTTGTTTGGGCTGCTGTTGGGTTGGCAAGGTTTTTATATTCTGCTGTTAATTTTGAAAGCTCTGCCCGGTTCGCTGCAATGCTTCCGGTTTCAAACTCAAAGCCTGCTGCTGTTTTTTCTACGGCTAACTCAAGGCTTTTTTGTTCTTTTGTTAGCGCTTTTATCTGTGCGTTATACGCCTCGTAGGTCTTGCGCCCTTCTTCTGTTTCAAGATTTAGAGCTTTCTGTTCTTCCTTAAGTTTTGATATACGGTCTTTCAGGTTGACTATCTCACCAAGTGATTTTGATTGGTCAATCTGTAACTGTAATATTATTTTTTTTGTCTCCTCTGCCATTGTCACATTCTAATTAATTGAACCTTGGCGCTCTGCCCGCTGATATAATCCTCTACTAAATTCAAGTAGAAATAATTACCAAATAACTTCACGTATTTTAATTTCAAGAAATCAAGATTTGCAATGTCTGCATCCGTCAGTCTCATTAAACATGTTATTGATTTTAGATTCACTAGCATCTCTTGAAGCTCCTTGTAATAATTTTCAAGCAGGTATTGCCAGGTAAGATTGTAGGGTTCTAAGTTATCAGCGAAATAAGCCATTGGATAACCAGTGGTTCCTGATGCTGATATTGTTGTGCCGTCTGTATAATTAATTGAATAATCAAAGAAGGGTTCGCTTCCTTTTGGCGCATAGTTAATCGGTCTGATTAGAACTATTCTGCTTGCAGCGTTTATCGTTTGCTCGTATTGTAGCGTTCTCAACTCCCAGTTACCCGGTCCCGTTTGTGGGATATTGTTCAGGTTGTCGTTAATCTGGCTAACCCATATTTGACCACCATAATTAACCTCGTCGAATTGAGAGTATGACTGTACTTGGTCCCAAGGGTCTGCTTCTATTAATGTATACCTATCGATTTTTACGCCTTGGTTTGTGGCGGTTGTTATATATTGATCTGTTCTGATCTGCCAATATCCTGTATGGTAAGGGTCAATAGCTATACCGCCCGGAACGTTTATAATGGCCCTATAAATTACATTGTTATATCCCACCTCCGTGCCTGCTGTGTATGCGGTCAGGTATTGGAACTTCGGAAGTGATGCATAATCTGGCAGTGGTAACGGTAACAGTCTGCGTCCTGTTGTTCTTATGTTTTCTTCTGACAAACAAGACGGCCACAATAACTGAACGGCATCGTATTTAGTCTTTAGTACCTGGTCGTTTATGGCAAATGCAGCATCCCCGAACTCTTTTGTGTACTCATCTGGCGCATATCTAAATGAGTTTAATTGCGCATACTCACCGATTCTGAATGACAATACAGGTGGCTCGCTAAGATCTATTTTGCCCGACCAATTATCTGCGTCTTCAATGTTTTCTTTTATCTCCTTGAACTTTGTAAAAACCATTTCATTTGAAAAAGGAGCTGGCGTAATGATTAATCCGAACATCTGGCAGAACGATTTTACAATCTCCTTAAGAGAGTAATCAGGCACCAGAAAGTTGTAATCAAGAGTGCCTCCCAATGGAATGGTACTAATAGCCTCCATCGCTAAATGATTCTTGGCCGGGTTACTGTTGTTAACTGTTAAATGTCTTCCGTATAATTGTATCTTTATTTCGTCACCCGGCTTAAGGTCTATTGTAAAAACATCCTCGAACTGTAGGTTATAAGCATAGCCTGATGTACCTGGATAATCACCAACCTGTGTTTGCCTTAATAAGATATTATTCTTAAATATCCTTACATTTTCATTTCCTAATAATTCTATTTGCTGAAAGAAAAGCTTTACTGTGATCTTAAGGGTTACAAACAATTTACTTCTGTATCTTGAGTTACTCAACGTTTGCGGTGGCATCCAACTAACAGGCCAGGGAATTATCCAGGGATTAACCGAATCATAAATGCTTTCTATAGGATTGTTGCCGTCTGTAAAATCTCTGAAATATGGAATAAGATTAGCTATGGATGGTCCATTCTGAGACGGCAAAGTATTATCGTCTATCTGAGTAGACAGTTTTGCGATATAAGATATATCCTCAAGGTCTTCTTCTGAAATCTCATACTCGTCAGGACTAAGTGTTAGTGCCATGTCTTGATAAACGCCTTCATCAAATATCTGCCCTGAGAAGGTGTAATTAGTCTGTTCGAATATTTTTTCGAATACTGTAGAGAATCTTATTGCAGGCTGTTGATATTTTATATCAACGTTTTGATTTAGCTTGTAAGCACCCCATTGAATAAGCGGCCAACAAATATCACTGGTGCCATTTATGTACCTTCCATTAATTAAATTAATTACCCCAACTGTATAATCGTGATCATAAGCAGACCAATTAATTCCCTTAAGGTTCTGCCCTTCTATCTGGTCGAAGAAATCTATTATTCCAGAGTAGACGGTTATTTGATATCCATTGGAACTTTCCTCGATAACCGCTATGCCGCTCGGGATTTTATATATGCCGTTCTCGATGTAAGTACACGGCAACCTTCTATATGGATCGTTTGCAGCACTTGATGCTATGTTGGAAAAGTTAAGATGCTTATGATTATTTTCTGTAGGCGGAACTGTAAAGGTATTGCTATAATTAGCCTGTCTATCTGTCAACTCAGCAATGTCGTTCACCTGATAGCTGATAGCTATCGGTTCGCTGTCTGAGAGCTCTATTAATTTACCTGATATGTAAAGCTCTCTTTTCAATTCTTGATAGTGTTAACAACTACATCATCAATCTCAAACTCTATATCATGTACAAACTCGTCTGTTTTTCTGATAGTAAAAGATCCGTCGATAAGCTTTACCCTTCGATTAACAGTGCCGTCCTGATTTACTATGAACACACGGTTGGACAACAGAAGCCCTTTTAATCCTAATACCTGTGAGGTTGTAAGGTTCTCAGCTCCTAGTATTATCCTTGGTTTTGCTGTTCTGCCAATCTCGGATTCAGGGTTATTTGTGTCTGATATTTTATCGTAATGTTCAACGTAAGAACCCTGGGATGTTACCTGGATAGTTTCGGTTTGAGTCTTTTCAAATAGCCACTGGTCCCACCCGCCAACCAGGCATTTCCAAACTATATAAATAGGATTGTTTAAAACACAAGTCTTATATTCAACAGTCTTTTGTTCTGAAAACCTAAAGGGTTCTATTGGTGGGTTCCATCCGCACAGTGTTGAATTGGGCGTTTGCACTATCGTTACTCCAAAAGGAGAATCACTATACACCGCTTCGTTTAGTGTGAATCCATCGCACCAAGCCTGTAATATTGCTTGGTCGGACAGGTTATAATTATTAAAGCACGGGGTTATCGGATTAGCAGGGCTGTTGTTATCAAAAACCTGCATTGAGAATGCAGATGTGGTAACCTCTCTCGCTGTTGTGGCCCACATAATAACAACCAACGTACCCCCGGTTACATAGGCGCTTAATAGTACGTTGTAATAATCACCTGACGTGCTTGCCAGAGGAATGAAGTTTACGTTTTGAACCGGGTTTCCTGCTGTCACAAGTCTTACGGTCCCGTCTGCAAAGTTAATAACATCTATTATTGAGCCTTCGTTTAACTCATAATAATCGGTAACCGAAGAGTAATTAACCCTACGAACCTTCTTATCCAACTTGTCCCATACATTATATTCGCCTGGGCTTATTGTTGATAAGATATAATATCTACTTTCACAAACGTTCGCCATTACTGTATCTGTGTATACCCATCATCCACATATCCCGGATCAACGTAGTAGTCATTTATTGTTTGTCCTGTTCTTAATTCTATTTGAATAAATCTAGTCAAGGCACTTGTAGGCTCTGTAACCAATAGATAGTTCACCTTGCCAATCTTTGAAGTGTCCAGTAGCGTGTCATTTGTTACCAGTTCCAACCTGTTTATATTTTGCTGTTGTTGCCTTCTTAAGACTTCGACACCTGCTAATTCTCTTGAGTATATAAATGAAAGCGTGAATGGATATCCGGCCCACTTAACAGGGGTTTCGAAACCAGAAAGAAATTTCATTTTGTTTACTTCTGGTAACTCTTCGTTGAATGGTGTATAGTCGATCATATTGCCTCCGTTAGAATCTCCAAACTGCATGGCTGAGCAAACGGCCGTAACAGGCTTGTCTTGTTCTGAACTGAGAGATAAATATGTTCCATCGGATAGGTATTGAGTATAGGTAATGTAAAACGTGATCGAGTTTCCGGCATCCTCGCAATTTATTCCTGCCGTAAAATCAGTTTCGTATTCAGAGAATAAGTAGGCTCTCACCGATGGAGCTACATCGAAAACTAAATCATCCTCCCGGAAAGGTTTAATCAAATCTCTTGAAAGAAGTGTATTGCTTCCTAGTTCGTAAACTTGTACCAAAAGAGAGCTATTACGATCCGCTGTAGTGGGAACAGAGAATTTATAAACAATAGGATTCCATGCAGCGCACCATGTCCCGTAAACCTGTGCGGCCGGGCTGTCTTCTGTGTAGGCGTAAAGCCTTGGGCGTTCTGATATGGTTATTGCCATTTGTTTTTTGGACAAGTCTCTTTTTCTACCTTTACCTTTGCTTTAATTATACAGCCGCAAGCGGGACACAATGGAGATTTAGTACACTCCATACAGGTTTTATATCTTTCCTTCTGCCAATCCTCAAAGCCGGAAAACAACATAAACCATATGCCCTTGATGATATTTTTCATGCCGCAAATTGGTATAGTATTTCGTTTATAGTATCGTTTTGGAAGCTAGACAGAATCTCCTTACTAAAATCCGTAAGCCTCTTATCGGTAATTACATTTGTAAACACCCCGCTCTGACCTCCTTCACGATGCAGTTTCGTTCCTTCTTGCTGAATTTTCTTAGCTATGAAATAAGCGATAGACCCACGAGCTGCAATGCTCTTGTCTTGAAAGATTCGTTTCTCGTTTATCCAGTCTTCTATGATCTCAGCAAAGCCGTAAGGCACTTTCCCTCCCTTTCGACCTGTCTCAAGTGTGCCTGAATAGCTTACACCGTAAAGGGTTCCGGTTACATTGCTTGTTTCTACATCATATCCTTCGATGCTTTTACCGGATGCTACACGCCCCTGCGCCTTCTGCTCTTTAATGATATCCGCTTTAATAGACTCAAGAAATTCCGACAACTCTTTTTTGTTGTTTAGCATTTCGGCAGCGGGTTTAATGGTGTGATTCTTAATGATAACATAACCCCGGAACGGTTTGAGTTGAATATATTCACCAGGTCAATCGTCTTGATACTTCCAAATGACCTAACCGCCTTGTTTGGTCCGGTGGCATAGGTTGAAAGTTTGTTTAAGAACACTCTTCGCTGCTCTCTCATTCTTGCTATTAACACCTCGTGTTGATCCGGCATATTATCAAACTCTGATTTGGTCAGAAATAGAATATTTACCGTGTAGTTTTCCTCAAGCAATCCGCCCTGTTTATAATCGTCATTACTTACAATAGGCCAATCAAGAATAATAATGTCGTTTGTGATCTCATCAGCCTGTAAGTTCTGATAACCGTCATTGCCCTGGATAAATGTCGGAGGCGTGGAAGTGTTTGGAACTACCATTGTGCTTACCACCCCTCTAATTATATCCTGTATTATCATTTCTTACTATAAATTTCACTTAGCCTTTTTTTGTATCTCGCTTCTTCCGCATCTTCGTACATGATCATGTGAATGAAGTTGTACTTCTCCAAAAGCACTTCTTCAATACTCTTATTAAGAGTCCTCGCAAGAGCCCGAAGCGTTGGTAACTCTCCGAACTTTTCAAAACGATTGATTCCGGCCCTGACTTCTTCCTGAGTTGGAGTATAGGATAACCTTTCTTTTTCTTTTTTGAGGGTGTCACGCAACTCTTCAAAAAAAAAACCAGCA
>Ga0307412_10000188_pt1 | contig 43231 bp, 36 predicted proteins | sample DK1Cmetagenome_3_FD_203823 | JGI IMG/M metagenome (GOLD analysis project Ga0307412, IMG submission 203823) | Maize rhizosphere microbial communities from greenhouse at UC Davis, California, United States - DK15-C-1 | ecosystem: Host-associated > Plants > Roots > Rhizosphere > Soil | place: USA...
CGCCAGCCGGCGCGGTTATCGAACCGGCAGGCGACCTGTCGCCGGTAGCGCGGACGCTGCAGGTCCGGCGCTTCATCGACGCGTTCCGTCAGCACGGTCATCGTCAGGCGTCGCTCGATCCGCTGCGTCTTGCGCCCGTGCCCGAGGTGCCCGAACTCGACCCTGTGTTTCATGGGCTCGATCCGGCGCAGCCGATCGGCGCCGAGAATCCGCTGCTGCCGCCTTCGGCTGCGGTGCATGAACTCGAGCGGCAATTGCGGCGCGTCTATTGCGGCGCGATCGGCCTCGATCTGACCGGCATCCGCGATCAGCAGCGCCGCGCCCAGTTGTCCGCGTGGCTCAAGACGGAGCAGCTTGCGCCGTTGCCGGCGCGCGCGCCGCGCCGCCGTCTGCTGCGCCGCCTCGTGGCCGCTGAAACGTGGGAGCGTCATGTGGCGGCGCGATTCGAACATGCAAAGCGCTTCTCGCTCGAAGGTTGCGAGAGCCTCGTGCCGCTCATTGAAGCAATCGTCGATCAGGCTGCCGCTTATGGCGTTCGGCAGGTGTTCGCGGGCATGCCGCATCGGGGGCGCCTCAATGTGCTCGTCAACGTGATGGGCTTCGATCCGGCGAAGCTCGTCGATTGCCTCGATCCGAATTCCGATGTCGCGGCCACGCAGCGCGATCTGCCTTATCACCTCGGCGGCAGCACCGTCAGACAGACGCCCCATGGCGACGCGGCGATTTTCCTTGCGCACAATCCGTCGCATCTGCAAAGCGTGTATCCGGTTGTGAGCGGAATGGCGCGTGCATACCAGGACGAACATCGCGGCTTTGGATGCGTGCCGGTGGTCGTGCATGGCGACGCGGCGTTCGCGGGCCAGGGCATCGTGATGGAAACGTTGAATATGACGCGTAAGGACGGTTACGCGTTGGGCGGTACGGTCCATGTGATCGTGAACAATCAGATCGGCTTTACGACGCCGAACCGGATGGACACCGAAGGCCATTCCTATTGCACGGACGTCGCGCGAATGATCGACGCGCCCGTGATCCGCGTGAACGCAGACCGTCCCGACGAGGTCCTGCGCGCCGCGAAGCTCGCATTGCAATACCGCATGGAGTACGAAGCTGACGTCGTCATCGATCTGATCGGATATCGGCGCCTCGGTCATTCGGAACACGATATTCCTGCTCTGACGCAACCGTCGCAGCAAGCGGCAATCTCGGCGCATCAGACCGTCACCGAGCTCTATCACGCGGCCATCGGTGAGGAGACACCACTCGAGATGTTGCGCGCCGATGTATTGAAGGACCTTCTGACGCCGCCCACGCAAACGTTGTCGCAGCAACGCGCCGACCGGACGAGCGGTGCCGGACCCGCGCACCCCGCGAAACCTACCAGGCGCACGAAGCGCACGCGGCCGTTGTCGCTCTCCCGCGTGCAGTCGCTGACTGCAGCGTTGACTCGCACGCCGCCGGGGTTGCGCCTACATGACTTCGTGCGCGACATCACCGCGAAGTGGCAGCGGAGCGTGGAAGCGGAAACCGCGACGGTCGACTGGTGTTTCGCGGAAAACCTCGCGTATGCAAGTCTTCTCGACGACGGGCACAGTGTGCGCATCTCTGGCATGGACGTGGGCCGCGGCACCTTCATGCATCGGCATGCAGTGTGGCACTCGCAAGGCGCAATTTCGGGCGCGACTTCCGGCGCAACTGAGCCTCATGTGCCGCTGCAAAATCTGGGTGTGCATCAGGGCGAGTTCGACATCATCAATTCACCGCTGACCGAGGAGGCCGTGCTGGGTTTCGAGTACGGCTACAGCGTTCAGTCCACGTCGCACCTTGCTATCTGGGAAGCGCAGTTCGGCGACTTCGTGAACGGCGCGCAAGTGATCATCGATCAATATATTGCGGCGGGCGAGTACAAGTGGGATCAACCGTCCGGTCTGACGATGCTGCTGCCGCATGGCCATGAAGGCGTCGGTCCGGAGCACTCCAGTGCGTATCTCAGCCGCTTCCTGCAACTGTGCGCTGGCGGAAACATGAAGGTCGTGATGCCGTCGACGTCATCGCAGTGGTTCCATATGCTGCGAGAACAGGCGCTGAGCGTCGAGCCGAAGCCGCTTGTCGTGATGTCGCCGAAGGGGCAGCTTCATGCCAATGCGCGTTCGCATGCGCCGCTCGCCGAATTGATCGACGGCGCGTTTGCTCCGGTGCTGCAGGACAGTGGTGCTGCGTTGCCTGCAGACGTGACGCGCGTCGTACTGTGCAGCGGCAAGTTCTTCTACGACTTGCAGGCGGCGCGCGATGCTTCTGGCGACACGCAGACTGCGCTCGTCCGGATAGAACAGCTGTATCCGTTTCCGACAAGCGAGCTTGCGCTTGCGCTCGCCGCTTACCCGAAGCTGGCGGAGGTGGTGTGGGCCCAGGAAGAGGAAAAGAAGCATGGCGCATGGCACTTCGTGCGCGATGACATAGAAGGAGCGGTTCCGGCGAACTGCCGCGTGTTCGACGTGTGCCGGCGCGAGAGTCCATCGGGCGCGGATTCGTCGATACGCGTGCATCGCGACGAGCAACACCGTCTTGTCACGGCCGTGTTCGCGCCTGCCTGAACTTGCATGTCAGGCAATTTGCCCGGCGGTGTGAAAGCAATGAACACCCGATATCGCAGCCTTGCTGCCGGGCGCACTCCATCTATCGGCCGGTCGTCGACAGGCATCTTGCTCACGTGACTTCGCCAACCGAACACCGGCGTGCGTGCCGTTGCGACACGTTGACGATGTCCGTCGCGTCTGCCCGTGCAGGCTTTAAGAAGCGCTGCGGCACGGGCCGTGCTGGATGCGCTCGATCGCGCAACGTGCGCTGCGCCAACGCTCCAGATGTAGGCAGGAGCAGCATGTGGATGCCGCCCTTCGCGGCCCAGCGGCTGATCCTACAGATCACCGGCTGGTAGTCGGCACGACAGCTGTCGATCACGCGGTGCATACTTGCGGTAGCTTCGCATTTCCGATTGAAAGCGTGGTAGGTGCTCTGCCAAACTACCAGTCAATTGGTCGCTCAACCCGCGAACCGTTACCGTCCCTGAGCGGCTTGTCAGCGGGATCTGCCTAGTCGGCACCGCATTCGAATGTGCTAGTGTTGGTGTGGTGGGTCTTTACAGATGTCGGGAGTTACACGACGTAGTCGAACGGTAAAGACAGTCTCCGATTCGTCAGACCGTGCGGCTACTTCCCCGCCGTGAGCGTGGGCAATTTCTCTTGCAATGTAGAGTCCGAGACCGAGGCTGTCCTGCGAGCCCGGCCGTGTCTCGGCGCCCGGCCCGCGCTCAAGAGGTTCAAACACGCGACATAGCACGGACGGCGGTATCGCCGGCCCGCGGTTCCTGACGGCGATGGATATCTCCCGATCACCTCCGGTGACCGTCACCTGCAAAGCCGCCGTCGGCTCCCTGTACTTGATCGCGTTTCCCGCGAGGTTGCCAAGCATCTGCTGGATCCGCCCGCCGTCGCACAATGCCCCGGTGTCCCCCGTCACTCTGCCCGACATTCACGGCGACCCGTTTGACCGGCTTCTGGTCGCGTAGGCAATGCGTTTGGCCACTTCGGACGGTCATCTGTCGAAGTACACCGATCTCGTCATCGCTGTGTTGGAAAAAGCGATGACGGCTGCCCCCGAGTCGCTACGCCGCGAAGGCCATCGCAGAGCACTATCCATCTGGTCGATTCACGCCAAGCATGCTCGTAATCGTGGCTAATCCGCAAGCGCTATAGCTGGGGGCTGCACTCGCTGGCACATAAGCGGTGTGAGCGTTTGGCTGATCGCGGTTTTTGGTTCAAAGTTGCAGGCTCTCGCGGCGGCACTGGTTACGGATTCAGCGATGACGCTCGTGGTCGCTGGCCGGAGCCGTTCCGTTGGATAGGAAAAGCACGATGGCAGGGGACGTGTACAACCAACTCCTGATGCTCGGCGAGAAATGGCTGAAGCGCGAGGGATCCGCGGTGATCGCGAGAGAGCTAGTCACCGGTGGCGCGCGCGAACAGGCCGGCGCGATTGGATTCCGGTCGAATTGCGCGGCCGTGATCGAGTCCAAAGCGTCGCGGTCCGATTTTATTGCGGACGCACGCAAGCCGCATCGCGTGTCAGATGGGCTGGGAGCGTACCCGTTCTACTTGAGCCCGCCCGGAATAATCGAAGGAGGAGACTTACCGGAGCGATGGGGTTGTTGTACGCAGAAGGACGCAGCGCCCGAGATGTGCTGCAAACCGGTGGCGCCAAGAGTAATGTAGTCCAAGAAGCTCTCCTTTGTTCGACGAGTGTCAGGCGCGAATGGGCAATATGCTCATTCGCGCCTGACACTCTCAGGTCGCGTCTGCGACCAACTTTCTGATGACTGTATCCAGATCGATCTGGCCGCGGATGACCTCGTCAGGCGATCCTTCAAAGCAGATCCAGCCTTCGTTGAAGCCATCGAGCATGCGGATCCGAGGCATCGGATGCTTCATACCTTGGGACACGAACATGGACTCCCACTGCGCCCGTTCCACGACTTCCGCCCGCACAGGATGCCCTAGGGCGCGCGAAAAAGCGGTCGCAATATCGTTCGGACTGACGCGGTGTGGGCCCTCAAGTTCAACGACGCGGACGCCTTTCCATGTCTGCTGCAGCAATGTGGCTGCGAGCGACCCTACGTCCTCAGTTGCCACCATCGGCACGACGCGATCCAGCGGTTGCAGGAAGCTCGCAATTTTCCCCGTGTCCCGGGCTGATGCCACATCCCACGCCGAATTTTCGAGGAACCAGCCCGGCCGCAGGAAGGTAACTGGCATGGGCAGGTGAGTCAGTGCCTGTTCGATAAGTGTTCGCTGCGTGAGCAGATTGCTCTCGGTTGCATGTGCGCCAATGGTCGAGAGACATACCACCTTTTGCGGCTTCGCACGACGCAAAGCGTTCGCCACTGCATCGATAACGACCTTGGCCTCGGGGAATCCCGGAGCCGGATCGAACTCCGAGGGTGGAAGAATGAAGACCCCCGTCGCGCCCTGAAAAGCGGCCGCGAGCGCTGATTCGTCTTCCATGTAAGCGATAGCGATTTCACAACCCTGTGCTTGCCACGATGCGGCGCGTTCCGCATCGCGAACGACTGCTCGTACTTGCTGCCCGGCGGCGAGTAGCGCTCGCGCCAATGCGCCACCTACCTTGCCGGTGATACCCGTGATTGCATACATGCTTGCGGTCCTTTATGAGGGTTAGTGTGGCCGGCAGAGAAGTTGCGCTGGCCAGTTTTCAATCAGGCGCGGCGCAGGCAGGAGTAAAGGCCCCGCTCGAATTGTCCATATAGATTGACCACGCGTTCATCGTAGAAAGGCAGAACCTGCGAAAACATGGACCCCACCACGCGTTTGACAGGGTCGATCCAGAAGTAGGTATTCAGCAGGCCCGCCCAACTGCCGCTTCCGGCGCTGCGACCATGCGGGCCAGGGCCGACATTGATATCGAATGACAGTCCCCACTTGTGTGCCTGGCCCGGAAACTGGTCGAAGCTATTCGACCACGCGGGTTGTGCCGTCTTCATCTCGCCCACTGCCAGATCGCCGATATGATTGCGGAACATCGAGGCGACTGTGTCGGAACGCAGAATGCGCTCACCGCCATACGCTCCATTTCCGAGCAGCATGCGCAGAAACGTCATGTAGTTGTTTGGCGTACTGAACAAGCCGCCACCGCCCATGAAGAACTCCGGGCGCTGGTTCATTTCAAACGATTCCGCTTTAAGGCCACCGTCGGCTTGACGACGGTGCAGTGTCGCCACCCGTCGCTTCTGCGCGGTTCCGATAAGAAACCCAGTGTCGTTCATGCCGAGCGGATCAAAAATGTTCTCCCGGAAATAAACTTCAAGTGACTGGTCGGTTGCGGCCTCGACGAGCTTGCCAACCCAGTCCATGCTGATCCCGTACTGCCAGCGCTCGCCGGGCTCAAACTCGAGCGGTGCTGCAAACGCACCGTTCAGTGAATAGCCAATATCCGGCATCCCTGTCATTTTCTCGTACTGGGTGAGGCGGTCGCTCCAGATGCTATAGGTGAAGCCGGAGGTGTGGGTGAGCAGATGGCGCACGGTGATCGTATTGCGCGCGGGTCGCAGAATCGGATGTCCCGCTGCGTCGAACCCTTCGAGAACCTGAGGCGCTTTCAGTTGCGGCAGCAGATCCGAGGCCGGCTGTTCAAGCTTGAGCTTGCCCTGCTCGATAAGCTGCATGCACGCCGTAGCAGTGATCGCCTTGGTCATCGAGGCGAGCCAGAAGATGGAGTCACCCGTTATAGCGCGGGAGCGTCCGGCATCTGCATGACCGGCATGACTTTGATAGACGAGACCTTGCTCCGTCGCTCCCATCGCAACCACGCCGGCCACTGTGCCGTCGTCGATCGCCTTTCGGAGGCATGCGTCGATCGAGTCGAATCGTGGCTGTGACTGCGACGTGACAGTCGATTGCGGGCCACTTGTCGCAGTGTTTGCACTGCGCGCTTGCAGCGGCGCCAGTGTTGCCGCAGTCAGCAGACCGGATGCACCTTTAAGTAAGATGCGGCGTTGAAGTCGAAAAGACATGTTTCCTCCAGTACAAAGACGGTAGAGATGGCATGAGATGCATCAATGCCCGCCATTGTCGATGTCGGCGTCCGGAAACAAAATGACTCGTTGATCATTTCATTAACGACTACTAGTCACTAATAGACCATGTCATTCTTCACGCCAAAGGCTTGAGCAAGCAAGCCTGAAGCTACTGCAGAACGATGGCCGAAAGGAGGGTGCATCAAGATGGGTCGACGACAGGCCCGATAGAGTTCCGTTGGAATTTTTTAGGAGCAGACAGCTTACAAGGTAGCGTGCGATTCTGTAGACATAGCGCAAACTACTTGGCCCACTATTTCCATCCTTGTAGTCGCAGCGCCGCGCGTACCAGGCGCTGCTCTTCCTGCTCGATTTCCCGCAAACTTCCGCACACGCTGGCGATGTGCTCGGCTGCGGCCTTCCTTGCCTGGTCCGGCAGTTTGCCAACTACCGCGTTGTAGAGGCGTGCGTGATGGCGGTCGATTATTTTTTTTTGTGGATCCCGGTGATAGAGGTTGTTGACCGACGCGAACACCGAACTGAGCAGCAGGTCCGTCAGCGACCTGAGTGTATGCACAAGTACAGGGTTATGCGATGCCTCACAGATCGCTAGATGAAAGGCGTGGTCAAGATGTGCGTGCGCGGACTGGCTTGTTTCCTGCCCCTGCGCAGCGACCATTTCCTGGTAGCGGCGCGTGATGATTGCGTAATCCGCCTGCGTACCTCGTAGTGCGGCTAGACGCGCAGATTCCGCTTCCAACAAGCCACGGACCTCGAACAGATCGTAAAGCGTGCGCGGCTGCGAGCCGAGCAGGTACATGAGCGGCGACATCTCAACACGGCCGGTGAGGCTCGCAACGAAAGAGCCGCGCCCTTGCGACGTTTCGATGATGCCCCGAGCGCGCAGCAGCTTGAGGCCTTCCCGCAACGCCGTGCGCGACACGCCAAGCTTGTCGACGAGACGACGCTCCGACGGCAACGCTTGCCTAGGCTTGAGTACGCCATCCACGATTAGTCGCTCAATCTGTTCTGCGACGACGTCTGCTACGTGCCGCGAGGAATTTGGGTTCGAATAGTCCATGGTAGGCGGCTGGTATGACCGGAAGATCGTTCGCTTACTTTTAACACGATGGGTACCCCATTGTGACATCTCCGTGGGGTCCGTAGCCAAGGCGAGTTCGAAGCCGCGAAAAAAAGTGGTATGACCAGCATGGTGGGGGTCGACACGGGCTCGCTAAACAAGCAGCATCTTGTACGAGTGCGTCAGCTGGCCGGCGCGAAACAAGGACGAGTTAATGAGCTACGAATACAACGAAGCGGTGGATGGACCGCTCATCGATCACGACCGGGCGGCGGTGGTCGCCCAATTGCGCGACCGAGTGCCAGGCTTGACCATCCTCCATGACATGGAAGACTTGCTGCCGTACGAATGCGATGGATTGTCCGCCTACCGCACGACGCCGTTACTCGTCGCACTGCCTGACACCGTCGAGCAGGTTGAACGATTGCTGCGTTATGCACATGCGGAGCGAGTGCCGGTGGTAGCGCGTGGCGCGGGGACGGGCCTATCCGGCGGAGCGCTGCCGCTCGAAAAAGGCATTCTGCTCGTGATGGCGCGGTTCAACCGCATTGTGCAGATCGACGCCGAGGCGAGCACCGCCCGAGTTCAGCCGGGCGTGCGCAACCTGGCGATTTCGCAGGCGGCGGCCAAATATGGCCTCTACTATGCACCCGATCCTTCATCGCAGATTGCGTGCACGATCGGAGGAAACGTAGCCGAAAACGCGGGCGGCGTGCATTGCCTCAAGTACGGGCTGACCGTCCACAATATTCTCAGGCTTGAGATTCTGACGATGGAGGGGGAACGGGTTACGCTCGGTTCGAATGCCCTCGATGCGCCTGGGTTCGACCTACTCGCGCTCTTCACGGGGTCCGAAGGTATGCTTGGCATCGTCACCGAGGTGACGGTGAAACTGCTCACGAAGCCGCAGAGTACGCGTGTGTTAATGGCTAGCTTTGGCGACGTCGAGCGCGCAGCCGCTGCGGTTGCAGAGATTATCGGGGCGGGAATCATCCCGGGCGGACTTGAAATGATGGACAACCTCGCGATTCGCGCTGCTGAGGACTTTATTCATGCAGGGTACCCGGTTGATGCCGCTGCGATCTTATTGTGCGAGATCGATGGCGCGGAAAGTGACGTGCAGGAGGACTGCGAGAAGGTTGAGGCGCTTCTGCGCGCCGCGGGCTCCACAGACGTGCGCCTAGCGAGGGATGAGGCCGAACGGCAGCAATTCTGGGCCGGGCGCAAGAACGCGTTTCCGGCCGTCGGACGGATTTCGCCTGACTACTACTGCATGGACGGCACAATTCCGCGACGGGAACTGCCGCGAGTGCTAGCGGGGATCGAGCAGCTCTCCGCCGAATACGGCTTGCGCGTTGCAAACGTCTTTCATGCTGGCGACGGCAATCTGCATCCGCTGATTCTTTTCGATGCCAACGCGGGCGAGACCGAGCGCGCCGAGGCGCTGGGCGGTGCGATTCTTGAACTTTGCGTAAAGGTCGGCGGAAGCATTACGGGCGAGCATGGCGTCGGGCGCGAAAAGATCAACCAGATGTGCACTCAGTTCAATTCGGACGAACTGACGCTGTTTCACTCGTTGAAAGCCGCGTTCGATCCGAAAGGGTTGCTCAACCCAGGCAAAAACATTCCGACGCTGCACCGGTGCGCGGAGTTCGGATCAATGCACGTACACCATGGTGCCTTGCCGTTCCCTGAACTGGAGCGCTTCTGATGCGAGGCATCCTGATTCCGATGGACGACAGCGACCGCCTCACCGACGAAGTCGCGCAAGCGATCGCGAGCAATAGGCCGATCAATATTCGCGGCGGCGACACGAAATCGTTCCTCGCACGATGCGCCACGCCTGAAGCGATGACGCTCGATACGCGCAGTCACAGCGGCATCGTGCGGTATGACCCGAGCGAACTCGTGATGACAGCCCGCGCAGGCACGCCGATGTCGGAAGTGTCGAAAGTGCTCGATGCTGCGGGTCAGATGTTGCCCTGTGAGCCGCCGGAGTTCTCAGGCAGTGCAACGCTGGGCGGCGTCGTCGCGAGCGGGCTATCCGGCCCGCGCCGACCCTGGTCCGGCTCGGTCCGTGACTTTATGCTTGGATGTCGGCTCATTACGGGGCGAGGGAAACATCTGCGCTTCGGTGGCGAAGTCATGAAAAACGTCGCCGGTTATGACATGTCCCGCCTCGCAGCCGGCAGCTTCGGCTGCCTCGGCGTCATCACGGAAGTGTCGATTAAGGTCCTGCCAAAGCCACGTGCTCGGCGAAGTATCGTTCTTGAGCTCGCGGCTAGCGAGGCAATGGTGGAACTGTCCCGCTGGCGCCGAACGGCGCTTCCTATTACGGGAGCATGCTACCTCGACGGAAGACTGCATGTGCGACTTGAGGGTGGTGAGGGTTCCGTGCAGTCGGCGCTCGACCGCATCGGCGGCGACGCACTCGACATGTCGTTCTGGACGGCACTGCGAGAGCGCGAACTGCCATTCTTCGGCGATCCTCGGACGCTTTGGCGTCTTTCACTACCGAACGCCACGCCGCTCATGTCGCTGCCTGGGGATGCAGCGCTCGACTGGGGGGGCGCGCAGCGGTGGCTCAAAACGTCGGCTTCGTCCACCGAAATTCGTTGGATCGCGCACGGAGCCGGCGGTCATGCGACGCGCTACGGTCCACCGGACACTACCGTAAATCCATTTGCGCCGTTGGCTGAGCCGCTCGTGCGACTGCATCGTGAGCTCAAAAAACGGCTCGATCCGCACGGCGTCTTTAACCCCGGTCGGCTGTACGCTGACGTCTGACAGGCCTACCATGCAAACCAACCTTAGCGAAGCGGCGCGAAGCCTACCGCGTGCTGGCGAGGCGGAATCCATCTTGCGCAGTTGCGTGCACTGCGGCTTCTGCAACGCGACGTGTCCGACCTACCAGGTGTTGGGTAACGAACTCGACGGGCCGCGTGGCCGCATCTATCTGATTAAGCAATTGCTTGAAGGAAAGGAGGTCACCGAGAAGACACAACTCCATCTGGATCGTTGCCTGACCTGCCGCAACTGCGAAACCACGTGTCCCTCGGGTGTGACTTATCACGCGCTGCTGGATATCGGTCGTGCCGAGATTGAGCGCCGTGTTCCACGGCCAGTTGCCCAGCGGGCTCTTCGCGAAGGGCTTCGGCACGTTATTGCGCGTCCGGGCCTGTTCAGCGTGTTGCTCAAGGCGGGCAGAGTCGCCAAACCCCTTTTGCCGTCATCGCTGGCGAAGAAAATTCCGGGCAGGACGATAGTTGCGAAACCGCGCCCTCCGGCGCGGCATGCGCGTCGTATGCTGATGCTCGAAGGATGTGTGCAGCCCTCGATTTCGCCAAATACGAATGCGGCGGCTGCGCGCGTGCTCGATCGCCTCGGTATTAGCATCGAGCGGGTGCCGCAGGCAGGGTGTTGCGGCGCGACGGACTATCACCTGAACGCGCAGCACGCCGGACTGGACCGGGCGCGGCGCAACATCGATGCATGGTGGCCGGCGATCGAAGCCGGCGCCGAGGCGATCATACAGACGGCAAGCGGTTGCGGCGCCTTTGTGAAGGAGTACGGGCACCTTCTGCGCGACGATGCACTGTACGCGGTGAAGGCTGCGCGCGTGAGTGCCTTGGCGCAGGATCTGGTCGAAGTCTTGAATGCTGAACGGTTTGATGCGCTCGGGGTAACCGCCGACCGGAAACGCATCGCGTTTCATTGTCCGTGCACATTGCAGCACGCACAGAAGCTCGGCGGCGCTGTCGAGAGCATTCTGACGCGACTGGGATTCGACCTCACCGACGTGCCGGATGCGCATCTGTGCTGCGGGTCGGCTGGCACGTACTCGATAACCCAGCCAGAACTCGCAACTACTCTGCGCGACCGCAAACTCGATGCCTTGGAGAGCGGCCGACCTGTGCTCATCGCCACAGCTAACATCGGATGCCAGACCCATCTTGGCGGTGCAAATCGCACGAGCGTTAGGCACTGGATCGAACTTGTCGAGGACGCCCTCCAAGCGCCTTGAGGAAAGATGGCTCCGCCGCAACCGCGGCGGATGCCGTCACACGAACAACGGGGCGGGTCTCTTCGTGTGGGCTGGAACATTGATCTAGCCCTGTGCCCGTGAGCGTCGGCCGCCTTGCTTCGAATCTGGCTAACAGAGTGAAGAACCCGGTTCGGCGATGCGAATGGTTGAGGTTGCATGCTGAATCTGTTCGCGTGCGCCTTCTGTCGGCCACATAATCCGTGCGCAGATTCTTTGCGCGGGGCTGAAGACACGGTTTCCACTTGCGAAGGCGAACAGCCAATCGTTGCGATTCGTAAACCATCAAGTCTCTGCCGGGGTATCGACAGCGTCTAGGGAGGCTGGTCGGTGACCTCAAAGTTTAGGCGAACGTAAACAATGCCGTAAGCTGGCACAACCAGATCATGCTCACATGCGAACGGCGACTACCGAGCCGATCTCGCCACAGAGAGCCCCAAACACGGCGATTTGCGCGCGGTTCATGCTGAGGATTGCGTTCGGGTGCATCCGAGATGTTGCGGTTGACATCGCACGTATGTAACAGATGGCGCGGGACGATGCGTGGTTCACATAGACCGTCCGGTACTAATAGTTGACGAAGCTGTCGCAAGGTATATACTGAGCGCTCAGTCAGTTAGCGATTGCGGACATGCGCGCCGTTGATTGGGCGTTGGTAGCCAGTCAGAGAGGCGGGGTCTTCTAGCGGTCGCAGATACAGGTAGGCCAAATATGAGAATCGTCGATATGCACTCGCATTGGGGCACGCGCCGCGGCTTTCCGTTGCGTACGCCCGAAGAGCTCGCCCAACAAAAAAAGACATGGAATTCTGACCCTGTCTACCACTCAGAGGAGGAGATGATCCGGCACTTCCGCGACAACGACGCCCGCGTTATCCTCGATCTCGGCTACACCAAGTACATCCCGATCGAAGAGGTCTCGCCGTTGCACGACTATGCGTTCGATGTCCAGCGCAAGGGTATGGATGTAATCGCCGGTCATTGGCTGCATATTGATCCGTCCCATCGCGACGCGGGGGTGTGCGAGTTGCGCCGATGCATCGAGGCGGCGCCGGGTTTTGTCGGCTACGCGGTGTCGGGTTCGGGCTCCGCTCCCGCAAGTGATCCGATCTGGTTCCCGTTCTACGATCTCTGCGCGCAGACCGGAACGCCAGTGCTGATCTTCGTCGGCACGACCGGGCTAGGTGCGGGACTACCCGGCGGAGGCGGCATCCTGCTTGACGATTGCCATCCGCGTCATCTGGATTTCGTCGCGGTGAAATATCCGTCGCTTCGCATAGTCGCGGCGCGCCCCGGGTGGCCATGGCAAACGGAAACGATCGCGGTGTTGATGCATAAGCGCAATATATGGTACGAGCTGCACGGCTGGTCGCCGAAATATTTCACACCCGATTTGAAGCATGAAATCAGCCGGCGCCTCCGTAATCGTGTGATGTTTGGCGCCGATTATCCGCTGTACTCTTATGCGCGATTGCGCGCCGACTGGGAGAAGGAAGGCTACACGCGGGACGTTCTTGAAGGTGTGTTCCATCGCAACGCCGAGCGCTTTCTCGCCGGCGAGGAGACGCAATGAATCTCGAGCTGAAGGGGAAGGTGGCGATCGTCGGCGGCGGTAGTCAGGGAATAGGTTTTGGTATCGCGCGCACACTTGCCGCGGAGGGCGCCAACGTGGTGATCACCGCGCGCCGTGAAGAAGACCTGAAGCGCGCGTCGCGTGACATTCGCGAATTGACCGGCAGCGAGGTGACCTGGATCGCCGCGGATTGCCGCAAGGCCGAAGACTGTGAGCGAGTAGCGTCGATCGTTCGCGCCGATCTTGGGGGCATCGATGTGCTGGTGAACAACGACGGGGCGCCGCCAGTCGGCCCAGTGCTTTCGTTCGACGATGCAACGTGGCATCGCGCCGTCGAACAAAATCTAATGTATCCAGTGCGCATGGTGCGGCAGGTCGCGGACTCAATGAGGGAGCGGGGCGGTGGAAGCATCCTGAATATCACTGCCATCTCGGCGATCCAGCCGATCCGCGATCTAGGTCTTTCGGTGGCGACTTGGGCCGGCGTGATCGGCTACGCGAAAACGTTGTCGATGGAACTCGCGGAGTTTGGCATTAACGTCAACACGATCTGTCCGGGCTACATCGACACTACGCGCCTGCGCAAGGTCTTCGCCGCCGATGATGAACCGGACGAGACCGTGCGCACCCGTCTGTTGCAGGACGTTCCGCTCGGACGAGTCGGCACGGTCGACGACATTGCGGGTCTCGCGGCGTTGTTGGTTTCGCCGCGCGGCGCCTACATAACGGGCACTGCCATTCAGGTTGACGGCGGTTTGCTTCGCGGCGTCCGTTAGGCCGTCCAGTCACCGGAGCAATGAGGAGCCGACCATGAAAGTTCAGCCGGCGCGCCATGTCGCGCAGGAGTTGCAGCATCACTATCGTCGCAACGGCTGGTGGAGCGACGTCACATTCAGCGAGATCCTGAAAAAGCGCGTCGACGAGACACCCGAGCGCATTGCGTTTAAGGACGACCGTCGTTCAGTGACTTATGCGCAGTTGTGGTCCGAAGTGCGGCGGTTTGCAGAACTGCTGCGTCGCCAGGGGGTCGGTCGCGGCGACGTCGTAACGCTGCAAGTGCCAAACCGCGTCGAGTTTCCGGTCGCGTTCTTCGCACTTGAACTGATAGGCGCGATCGCAAACAAGATCAGTCCCGATCTGCGCGCGGAAGAATTGCGTTACATCCTCGATTTCTCCCGGTCAAAGGCGTACGTGTGCGCGTTTCAGTTCAAGGGCTTCAATTACGTCGATATGTTACGCAGCGTGCGTGGCAGGTTGTCTGCGCCGGTGTCTGCGATCTGCCTCGATGCCGTCGAAGGCGACGACGTCGTATCTTTCGCGCAGACGCTTTCCGTTTTGCCTGAGATTCGGGACGAACATCGTGTGTACATGGACCCCGACGAGATCATGCGGATGTGCTTCACATCCGGCACAACGGGTAATCCGAAGGGCGTATTGCATAGCTTTAACACCACACTGTGTGCCGCGCGATTTCTGAATCGCGACATGCGGGTCACTAAGGACGACGTGCTCCTCGCGTATTTGCCGGTGGCACTGAACTGGGGCTACCTGACGTTGCTGCAATCGGTGATGGCAGGTGCTTGTACGGTACTGCTCGAACGCTTCTCTGCGCGTGCCGCACTCGAGTGCATCGCGTCTGAATGCGTGACCTTCATTCCGACCGCGCCCGCTGCGATCGTCGCAATGCTCAACGCGCCGGAGTTGAGCGCGACGGACTGCACCTCGCTGCGTGTGATGGTGACTGGCGGGGCGCCCGCATCGATAGACATGATCAGACAGTTTAGTTCGGCTTTTCCGCGCGCTCGGCTGATCGAACTCTACGGAATGCTCGAGACGGGCTTTCATTCTTACACGCGGCTTGAAGACAATCCACTCGACGTAATTGGGACGGTCGGGCGGTGCGTCGAGGAGATGGAAGTCGGCGTGCTGGACGACGCGGGTCAGGTGGTCGAGAACGGTCAGACAGGCGAACTGTCCGCTAAAGGTCCGTCAGTGCACCTTGGATATCTGAACAACGTGCAGGCGAACACGGAGAGTTTTACGGCCGACGGATGGTTTCGCACTGGCGATCTTGGCGAGATCGTCGATAAGCATGGCAACATTCGTATTTCTGGACGCAAGAAAGAGATCATCAATCGCGGCGGAAAAAAGTATTTCCCGCGCGAGATCGAAGACCTGCTGTATGAGAACGAAGCCTTTATGCAGATTGCAATTGTCGGTGTGCCCGACGCTCGGCTTGGCGAACGGAACTGCTTGTGCGCACTTCTCAAACCAGGTGCGCAGATCACGCTCGACGCAGTAATCGCCATGCTAAAAGGTCGGGTTGCCGATTACAAGCTGCCGGAAGAACTGGTGATACTGGACGAGTTCCCGATGACCCCAAGCGGAAAAATTCGTCGCGCCGAGCTGCTCAAGCAACTCATTGCACGCACTGGTTGATGTGCATTCGGCAGTCCTCTTTTTGGCGAGTGACCGAATCCGGGAGAGGGTGCTGACGCCTGAGCCGGCGCCCGCGTTTCAGGTTAAAGCGGGGGTCTGGAAGGCCGGCGAACCCGCAGAACACGAAGCGTCACCTCTCCTCGCTTTCCAGATACATAGCTACGTAGCTGCTCCATATAGCTTTCGTCGTGCGCGGTACGCTGCGTTGCAGCCATTTATCCATATTGTCATGCCAAATTCCAGGGTCGCTCCTCTTTTCCGCAACTGGCGGATTGAAGAGTGTATTGGCGTACAACCGCCGCCGAGCTCGACTGCTACTCTGCGGTGGCAATTCGCGCCACCTAGCGTTATGCGCCGGCCGGGCGACCGGACATCAATCGAGGCAAGCGACGCCGGCAGGCCTGACCTGTTTCGACGGCAATTTTTTGATATCCGATCGACTCATCTGCAGTTTACTGCCAGTTCTTTATAGCGTCGCCCCGGAAGCCGAGAGTATCGCTAAGTGGGCCGCGAAAATTGGCTGCCGAAACACATTGGCACATATTGAAAGGACGCATACCGTGATTAAAGCACTAGATTCTGATCGCATCGTCAAAGATTTTCCGCAACACATTATCGGGTGGACGAAAGCTTGGTACGAGCAGGCTCTTGGTGCCAATTTTGTAAGCTTTCCCTTCCGGGTCGACGACGAGATGGTAAAGCGCTTGCATCAATACTTTCGCGAAGGGCTTACGCCGGAAGAGGCGCTTCGTGCTTGCATTGACGACGTGAAGCAATGAGCGGGTTCGGCGGCACTCCGGCACACGCGATCGATTTGCGCTTAAGGTGACGACTCCGTGGCTGCGGATTGCATCGTCATCTCCGCACTGTGCCGCCGATCGCGTGCGATGGAAATTCGTGTGAGCACAGGTCGTGCCTCGCGCGTGCGCGCCATTCCCCGTAGAGGCAGGGCCTGGCTGGCAGCGTCTTTACGACCCATGGGCGAGCGCCAGTGACGCGGCTTAGTCCTTCGTTCGGGGGTTCATCCCTGCTCTTCGCCATATGTCGTGTCGACCAAGCCATGGCTAGATCCACGATTCGCGCCAGACACAGGGACCGACTCACAAGGCCTAACCGTAAGCCTCCTCATAGAGGCGCACGATGTCCGCGTGCTCGGGAATGCGCGGATTGTTCGCGGGACTTCCCGACGCGAGCGCCTGATCTGCCATGCGTGTCGCCAATCGGTACCACTCGGCGCGCGGGATGCCTAGGTCGCGCGGCGTCGGCACGGTGAGTTCGCGGTTCATCCGATACAGACTGTCGACGAGCATGCACGACGCCGTGTGATCGTCGACGTTGGCGGGCGCGCAGCCGGCGAGCCGCGCCGCTTCGGCATACCGCTGGGGCGCCGCGGGCAACGAATACTGCGTGACCGCTGCCAGCATCATTGCGTTGGACAACCCGTGTGATACGTGGAAATGAGCGCCGACCGGCCGCGCCATCGCGTGCACCAACGCTACCGGCGCGATTGAGCATGCGATACCCGCGTGAGTCGCGCCAAGCATCATGCCCTCGCGGGCCACACGGTTGCCCGACTCCGCGTACGCCGTGTGCAGGTGCTTGCCGATCAGCGCGAGCCCTGAGCGCGCGAACAGATCGGAGTGCATGTTGGCGCGACGAGACACAAACGCTTCCAGCGCATGCACAAAGCTGTCAATACCCGTGTCGGCGGTCACGCGCGGCGGCACACTCATGGTCAGCTCGTAATCGATGATCGCGGCGATGGGCAATGCGGCTAGGCCCGAGATCAACATCTTTTCGCCGTGTGTGGTGTCGGTGACGACGGTGAAGCGCGTAACTTCACTGCCGGTTCCCGCCGTCGTTGGAATAGCAATAAGCGGCAGCGCGTTGGCGTCGACAGTAGCAGGCAGCTTGAACGCACGGATGTGAACATCGGGATCGGAGCGGCGTGCCGTGGCAAGGATGTTCATTGCCTTGGCGGTGTCCATCGGCGATCCGCCGCCGAACGCGATCAGGCAGTCGAAATCGCCTTCGATCATGTGCGCGACGCCCGCGTCGACAACCGTGTCGGTCGGGTCTGAGACTGTATTAGCAAAAACGGAAAATGAGATCCCGCCGGCGCACAGCGCATCGGTCAGCTGAACGATCAGCCCGGAGTTGACCATAAACGGGTCCGTGACGATCAGCGGGCGCGCGACGCCGAGTCGCCGACACAGCGCTGCGGTGCGCAAAACTGAGCCGCCGCCGATGTCCATGTAGCGGGGAGCATAAACCTGTGCCGCGTCGTTCATCTTCTGTAATCCTTGTTCATTACGAGTAGTGCGTCAGTTTAGACAAACTCTTCTCCTTTGGTAAACTGGCACAACCAAAAAACGCCCTAACTTGACCTGTCTTTTCAGCTGACTTCGGTGCGTTCTCGTGACCACGGAAGGAATTCATCGTCGAAAACGAGCGCGCGAACGCTGCAGGCGTTTTCTGCATTTTTCATCCAGGATCGCGCGATCGTCGGCTGGCTCTCCCAGGTGCGTCGGTCTCGCCAGATCGTCGTGACGCTTTCCCGCTGGTCTTGTCGCCTCGGGGCGGCGCCGACGAGCCCTGACATGTCTCCAGCGGGGGTTCGGAGCCATCGCGCCGGCGGTTATCGCGTGTGGCGGGCGTTGTTGTCACTCATGCGTTGAATGGACCCGCGCGGTGTTCCGCAGGGTCGACTGACGGATTATGTACTCGCGGACGACACGTTGCAGGCTCTGCGTCCGCGGCGAGGGGCGGTGAAGACATGGAATAGCTCACGGTGATCGACCGATGTAGTGACTTTGTGGATCGTGCAGCGCGCAAATCCCGCATCAGGCGCCTCCTTGTCGATCTATGGTTTTTTGGCAGAACCAATGAATTCGGCCCATCCCGTTTGCGCCGATGAAAAATCCTCACTCATCATCGCCGCACGCTGGCAACACAAATTTTCCATCAGCCGGGATAATTTTCGTTGACTTATCGCTGCCAAAAATCTAAATTCTGGTACAACCAGTTGAGGGGATCGCCTGCCATATGACGGTGCGTTTCTCGATTTGGATATTCCAAATTTGATTGAGGATGACAGACAGATGAAAAGTCGTATGCGTTGGCACGTTTTATTTCTTGTGTTTCTGATTTCCACGGTCAGTTATTTGGACCGCACGAATCTGTCAGTCGCGGCGCCTGTGATCCGCGCGGAACTGGGACTGACGCCGACGCAACTCGGCGTGATTCTCAGTGCGTTCTCTATCGCTTATACGGTCGCACAAATTCCCGTCGGCATGTTCGCGAACTGGCTCGGTCCGCGTAAGACGTATTTCTACGGCATGTGGTCGTGGTGCATCCTGCTGGCTGCGACGACGACGGCGACGTCGTTCGGCGCGTGGGTCGCGTTTCGCATTCCGTTCGGCATTGCCGAAGCAGTCACATGGCCAGCGTCTGCGGTTCTTTTAAGCCACTGGTTTCCGCGCGTGGAATATTCACAGGCGTCATCGCTGCAGAACGTCGGCCTCGTGCTTGGCTCAGCGATCGCACCGCCGATCGTGTCGTTCCTAGTTGTGAGCTACGACTGGAAGATGGCGTTCATTGTTACGGGCCTGATGGCTGGCGTGCTTGGCACGATTTTCTTCCTGTACACGCGAGATGACCCCGCCGACGACAAGCGTGTATCGAAAGAAGAGCTCGAGTGGATCCGTCACGACAAGGTCGAAGAAGTCGAAGAGGCGCACGCGCTGAAAGGGTTCAACGTGATGCTGATGAAACGACCCTCTGTGTGGGCTGCCGGCATTGCCTGCTTTGGCCTAGACTTCATCAACTACCTGTTTCTCGCGTGGTATCCATCGTATCTCACCGAGAAGTACCACATGTCGATGACGCGTATGGGCGTCATGGCGATGCAGCCGTTCCTTTTCGGCGTGGTGTCGGTGATCGGGGCGGGTTGGATCGTCAGAAAGCTCGTTGATCGTGGGATGGACTCTTCCCGCGCGCGCAAGATCGTCATTTTCGGTGGCCTCTTTCTGGGCACGATCGCGTTGTTTGTCACGACCTACGTGGAAGATCTCTACGTTTCTGTGACGGCGATGTCGTTCGGCTACGCGTTTGTAATGTCAATCCTCGGACCGATGTGGTCGACCGCGCCCGACATCGGCGGCAAGCACGGCGCGGGCTTCGTGTGCGCCTGCATGAACTTCATTGGGAATATCGGCGGGATCATTTCACCGATATTGATGGGTATGTCGTTCCAGTATTTTCAGTCGTTCACGCCCGCGATCATGATCACTGCCGCAGTCACGTTGACTTGCGCGTTCCTTTTCCTGCTGCTCTATCGCGTCCCTGCAGATCGAAAGGTCATCGAGACTTTTACGGTCGCGGCGAACCGCGCCGATCGGACATTCCGCGGAGTCGGTAGCATGTGAGAGTCGAGGCCAACTCCGATCGGCTGGTTTGACCAGACAGACCGAAAAGTTTAATCTTGATACCGCGCGCGCGTTTCTCGCCGCGCGGATTTTTCCTTGAACTGCCTCCATGTGCGGCGCTTTCTAATAGCGGTGATTTCATGCTCGACAACGTCCGACAACTCGTGCATCTCATTCATGAACGAGGATTTGAACCGGGCGACAAGCTTCCTTCCGAGCGCGAGATGTCCGAAATGTTCGGTATGAGCCGGGGCGCATTGCGCGAAGCGTTGATCCGCCTCGATACGCTCCGCATCATCGACGCACGCCCGAAGTCGGGCATCTATCTTCGTGCGGGTTCCGCTGAACGCAGTATTGAAGCGATGGTGTTGTTCGCGGAAGCTGATGCGCCTCTGGCCCCGGATGAGGTGATTCAGGCCGTGGAGTTGCGGCGTCTACTCGAAACGCAGGCCGTGCGGCTGGCGTGCGAGCGGCGCACAGATGAAGATCTCGAGCACCTTTCCGGTATCGTTAAACGCTGCGTCGCCGCACGGGGCAACGGCGAGAAGCTCGCAAGCCTGGACGCCGAGTTTCATTTAGCCATCGTCGCGGCCACGCAAAACGACGTATTCGTTCGATTCGTGAATGTGTTCTATCTGATGTCACGAAAGCGTCGGGAAGTTTACTTCTCTTCGGACGAACATTGCCGTCAGTCGGTCAGCGATCATCGCAAGTTGCTGGCAGCAATCACCGAGCGCGATGTGCATAAAGCAGAAGGTCTATTGCGGCAGCACATCAAAGGCGTCGACGTCTACTTCCGGACGCTGTTTGCTGCATCATCGGATAATGCCGCTAGGTCGTCTCCAAAGGCGGCTTCCACGGCGAAGAAGACTGCAGCGACCGGTAAGCGCAAAAGGGCGCCATCGAGTGAACCCGCATAATTGCTTGTCCCGGCCAAGAAAAATGCAAGCGCCGTCTGGATAGGCCAGACGGCGCGCTTCGCTTCGCATCGTGCAGTTACATTTGCCGGCGCATCGCGGTCACGGTTTGTCGGCGGCGTGGGTGTCGAAGTTGGCGGGCGACACAATCTCCAGTTGCTCGAAATCGTCACTGTTTGCAAGTACCTGGTGGCGCACGCCGGAGGGGAACAGGCACGAAGAACCCGCGGTGAGACGCGTGACGCCGATGTCCTCGAACTCAAAATCGATCCATCCGCGCAGCACGAACACCATCTGGAACGAGGTTTCGTGCGTGTGCCATTCCGGGTCGGCCTGCTTGCCCGGCACCGCGCGAATCACGTGGGCGACATAACCGCCGTTCGTGGCTTCCTTAAAACCGAGATCCCGATAAGCGAAATAGGGGCGAAGACCGACTTCGAAGTCGCTGCTGTCCGTGGTGGCGTGCGAGACACAGGTGCGCTGGGGTGTAGTCGTCGACATGCTGTTTTCCTGAAAGTTGTCGGTAGAAATGCGTTCTTGTGGGTCACACGAATCCAGGGCCGCTATACCCCGTGTGACTCTCAATGAAATCTTCGTTGACCTCAATGCCGATGCCGGGTTTGTCGCTCGGCCGCAACGTGCCGTTCGCATCGACGTCGAAAGAGAAGTCGATCAGGTCGTCGCGCAGCGGGTTGTACACGGAACAATCCGCTTCGAAATAACCGGCGTTCTCAATCGCGCTCAGCACATGCAGCGTCGCCGCCATATTGATACCCATGCTTGAATGACAGTGGATCGGCAGCCTCTGCGCGGAAGCCATTGCCGCGATTTTGATTGCTTCGCTGATGCCCCCCACCTTTGATAGATCCGGTTGCAGGATCGTGATCGACTCTGCGTCGATCAGTTGGGCGAATTCGAATCGGGTAAAGTGGTTCTCGCCGCCCGCGAGCGCGAAACCGCACATCGCCTTCGCTTCGCGATAGCTGCGGTAGTCATGCGCGGGAAACGGTTCTTCAAGCCAGCCGACGCGAGCGGCGCCGAGATGCGGCGCGACCGTGCGGAAGTCGCGCAACGAATACGCGGTGTTGGCATCGGTGAGCACGTCTAGCTCGGGGTAGGCCTCGCGCACCGCGCTCACGCGCGCGATGTCGCTGGCGGGCGATTCACCGAGCCGGAGCTTGATCGCCTTGAAGCCTCGTTGGACCATCGACGCCACTTCGTCAAGCAATGCGGCAGGCGGCTGGAAGCCGAGGCAGATGCCGCCCGCGTAGCCGGGAACGCTGCGCGATGCGCCGCCGAGCAGGCGGTAGAGCGGCCAGCCGATCGCCTTGCCGCGAATATCCCATAGTGCCATGTCGATGCCGCTCATCGCCGCTGCACACGCGGCGCCCATGCCGTGGGACGCTAGCTGGAAGCGGTAGATCTGCGACCACACGCCGTTGACGTTAGTGGCGTCGAAACCCGTCACTAGCTGCCGGAGGGTCGTATTGACGAGCGTAGCGATTGCAAGATGAGCGCGCGCATGGTGCGACTCCCCCCATCCGATGATGCCGTCGTCGGTGGTCACTTTCACGATCACCGTGTCGCGCTTGACCATCCTGCCGATACCGAGACTTACCTGATGGTCAAGCGGCACCGGAACGGTGACGGGGTAAGCGACGATGTTGGAAATTTTCATTGTGTTTGTGGGCGAATGAGGGTCATGAAGGGACTGTTGAGCCGCCTCGACAATCGTGTCGTTCAGCGCGCCGCCAGGCGTTTGAGATAGCGCGGCCAAACGTCGGGATTCACCAGGTGTTCGGGTTGGCGTCCGTGCAGGATTTCGACGACCGCGCGCGCCGCGCCCGTGCTCATCCTGGCGAGACCTTCGGCAGTGAATGCCGCGACATGCGGCGTCAGCAACACGTTGTCGACTGACCAGTAAGGATGATCGGCGGGCAGCGGTTCGGGCTCGAACACGTCGAGTGCCGCACCGCCGATCCGGCGCGCGCGCAACGCCTCGATCAGTGCGTCGTCGTCGATCAGGCCGCCCCGCGCCGCGTTAACCAATAGCGAGCCGGGCTTAGCGAGCGCGAGCAGACGCGCATTCACCAGATGTTTCGTCGATTCGACGAGCGGTGCATGCAGCGTGATGACGTCCGAGCACTCGAACACGTGTTCGATCGACGTTTGCTCGATGAACGACGGTATGCCGTCTCGCACGCCGCGGTCGCAGCCGAGCACGCGCATGCCGAACCCGTGATGCAGCGCCGACGCGACCTGCGTGCCGATCCGCCCGAGCCCGACGATGCCTATCGTCCGGCCGCGCAGTTCAATGCCATGAAACGCCTGGCGTACGAGCCATCCGTCCTTGCGCCACGATGCGGGAAGTCGATCGAAGCCGCGCGCCATCGACAGGATTGCGCCGATCACGTGTTCGGCCACTGCCTGGGTGTTCGAATCCGGCAGATTGGCGACGGCGATGCCGGCACGCGTCGCGCGCTCGACCGGAATAAAGTCGAGGCCGACGCCGTGACGCACGCACGCTTTCAGGCGGGGCGCGTGATCGAAGATGTCGTCGGGAAGCCGTACCCGCACGATGAGCGCGTCAACATCGGTGACGAGCTTGCGCAGCGTCTCTTCGCGATCGTCCGGCGCGATCAGGAGCTCGCAATCCGGCGTGAAGACAGGCAGCGCAGACGGATCAATGGAGCTGGTGGCCAGCACGCGAAAAGTGTCGGTCATGGATTTTCCTTAGTCATTGCTGTCTGGTACAACCAGATGTTATTGGATAAAAGTGAGTGAAGTCAACCCCTGTCGGTCGACCGGCATGTTCTCTTCACCTTGGTCGTTACGAGTTGGTACCGTCCTGAAACGCCTTGCGCCGCCGCGTGTGTCAGTAGCCTTGCATTTCGCGACTCAGCGTCGTATTGTCATAACTGGTATAACCAGTGTAACGCGGGAGAGAGCGGATGAGGAAGACGGTAGGCATCGTGGGATTGGGCGCAATGGGGCGCGGCGTGGCAGCTTCACTGCTGCGCGCTAACTTTGAGGTGGCAGGCTACGACATCAGTGCCGATGTGAGAACGGCATTCGCGAAGTCGGGCGGCATCGCCTGCAACAATATCGCGACGCTCGGAGAACGTTCGGATGTAGTGATCGTGTTGGTGGTGAACGCGGCCCAAACGGAGCAGGTTTTGTTTGGCGAAGACGCGCTGGTGTCGACGCTCAAGCGGGGCAGTGTGGTGATCGCGAGTGCAACAGTCGCGCCGGCGTTTGCCGCCGCGATGTCAAAACGGCTCGACGCACAAGGCGTAGCGATGATCGACGCGCCGGTGTCAGGTGGCGTGGTTGGCGCCGCTGCGGGCAAGCTGACCATCATGGGCTCGGGGTCGCAGCACGCGTTCGACGCTTGCCGCGAGGTGTTAGACGGTTACGCGGCCAAGGTTTATCGCTTCGGCGACGAAGCGGGCCTAGGCTCAAAAGTGAAGCTGCTGAACAACCTACTGTGCGGCGTGCATATCGTCGCTGCGTGCGAAGCAATGGCTCTCGCCAAGCGCGAGGGAATCGAGCCGCAACTGCTGTACGACGTAATCACTCACAGCGCCGGAAACTCGTGGGCCTTCCAGGATCGCATGCCGCATGTGATTGCCGACGACTTCTCACCGGTGACCGCGCTGAATATCTTCGTTAAGGATCTTGGACTGGTACTCGACATGGCCGACAGCGCGGATTTCATTGCGCCGCTGACTGAGTGCGCGCATCGAATATTCATGTCGGCGGCTAAGGCCGGTCACGGCCTTGACGACGATACGGCTGTCATCAAGATTTTCGACGACGCGGCTCAAATGCGCGCCGTGCTAAAACCGTAACGGCGTCGCTTTCCGCGCCTAAACCTGGGGTCTCTCCGGATCCCAATCGTGGCGCCGTCACATTGACATTCAAGGCTTGGCTGCTATACTTTGACCAAAGGTGACTGAGCGCTCAGTTCCAAACAGACAGGTAAGGAGACGTGATGGATCGGCTAGTGCACAAAACCGCATTTATTGCCGGTGGTGGCGGCGGAATCGGTGCGGCAGCGGCGATGCTGTTCGCAAGCGAAGGTTGCCGCATTGCAATTGGTGATCGCGATCTCATCGCGGCACGTCGGATTGCGGATGAGATCGAACGCGCTGGCGGAGAGGTGATCGTTTTCGAGCTCGACGTGACACGCGAAGACAGCGTTCGGGCTGCGATCGCGGGCACGGTCTCGGCCATGGGTGGTTTGGATGTGCTCTACAACAACGTAGGCGGATCCGCAGTGAACGACGGGCCAGTTACCGAAGCTCCAGCGGAAGAATTCTGGCGTTGCATCAACGTCGATCTGTTCGGCACGTGGCTGGGTTGTCGTCATGGCATTCCAGAGCTGATGCGGCGCGGTGGAGGCTCGGTAATTAACACGTCGTCGGTCCTTGCATTGATGGGTTCGCCGAACAAGGACGCCTACACCGCCGCCAAGGGCGCGGTCGCTGCACTGACGCGGTCGATGGCGGTCGAATACGCGCCGCACAAGATTCGCGTCAACGCGATCGCGCCGGGCATTACACGCACTCCACGCGTCGAGCGTCTGCTCGCAGAGGATGGAGTGACCGCGCGGCTCGCTCAGGGCTATCTGCTTGGCATCTGCGAGCCAATCGACATTGCGCACATGGCGCTTTACCTGGCGTCCGATGAATCGCGGCTGACGACGGGACAAGTCCTGTCGGTTGACAGCGGCGCCTCCATCGTCTAGTCAAATCGCAAAGATAACTAAAATCGAAAAAAACTTAGGAGACAGACAATGCAATTACGAAACGGGTTGGGCGCGATGTTCTTCGGCGCCACACTCTCCCTGGCGGTCTCGCCGGCACTCGCGGACGACGTGCTCAAGTTCGGCGTCAGCGCGCCGATGTCAGGGGCGGCGGCAAATTGGGGCATCGGCTGCGATTGGGTCGGCCAGAAGGTCGTGAAGCACATCAACGACAACGGCGGCATCCGAGCAGGCGGTAAGGCCTATAAGGTGCAACTGACTACTTACGACAATCTGTACACTGCCGCAGGCGGCGCGCAGAGCGCGCAGGCCATGATTAACAGGGATGGCGTACGCTACATTGTGCAGAGCCTTGGTACCGCGCCCGTGCAGGCGACGCAGAGCCTGTCGGAGCGTTCGGGCGTGATCCTCCTGACCACAGCGTGGGGCAAGACGATTAAAGGTCCAAAGTTCCCGCTGACGTTCACCAATTCAAACACGCCGTATGAAATTTTCGGACCGCTCTTTGCGCTCGTGAAGGAACAGCATCCGAGCGTCAAGACCGTGGCGCTGCTCAATCCGAACGATTCGACCGGCCAGCAGGCCGAAGCGCAATCGAAGCAGGAATGGGCAAAGCTCGGCGTGAGCGTTGTTAGTTCAAGCTTCTACGAGCGCGGCACGACCGAGTTCCAGTCGATTGCGACCAAGGTGGCCGCCGCGAAAGCCGATGCGGTCGATCTCGGCGGATCGGCGCCTGGCGACGCTGGCAGCGTACTGAAAGAACTGGCGGTGCAGGGTTGGGCGGGAGTAAAGCTGTATCCGGCCGGCACCGGCAGCGACACGCTCGTGAAAGTCGGCGGAAAGAACGCGGAAGGCGTCTACATGGGCCAAGGCGCCGACTTTTCCGGCCCCACCGCGACCAAACTGCAACGCGATCTCGATACCCAAGCCAAGCAGGCGCTGAAAGAGCCGCTCAACATCCTGCAGATGGGCGTGTGGGATGGCGTGATGGCGATCAAGGCAGGCATTGAAAAAGCCGACAGCGTTGATCCGAAAGCGGTCGCGAAAGCACTGCCGTCGGCGAAGCCGGACACGTCGTACGGCGCGGTCGGTTATGGCGGCAAGGCGACCTACGGCTCGCCGCAGCAGTTGCTCGTGCCCGTGATCATCACCCAGATTCAGAACGGCAACACGGTCGAAGTGCGTCGGGTGAAATCGCAGGACGCGAGCGGCGGTTGAGCGCGCGGTTATCTGACGTTCCTTTGATTGGTGCGCATCGCTCGCGTGCTGACCACAAATTTGCAGAGAAAGGGTGATCCCATGGCGCTATTCGTTCAGCTTGCGTTGAACACGCTGCAGGCGGGCTCGGTGTACGTACTGTTCGCGCTCGGCCTCACGCTGATTTTTGGCGTCATGGGTGTGGTGAACTTCGCGCACGGGCAGTTCTTCACGCTGGGCGCTCTGCTCACCAGTGTGCTGGTGCCGGCGCTGCACGATGCGCTCGGCATCGGCATCGCGATGGCGTTCATGCTGTCGAGCGTGATCTCAATCGTCGTTGTGCTCGGGTTGGCAGTGGTGATTTATCAGTGGGGCTTCCGGCAGTACCTCAGGGACATGGTCGGCTCGTTCATCCTGTCCGTCGGCATGCTGCTGTTTTTCGAAGGCGCGTTTCTGTGGATCTTCGGCGGCGTGCCGCGCGTGGTGCCGAACATCGCACCTGGCGAGCTGCGCATCCTCGGCGCCGCGATCGAACTGCAACGGTTGATCGTATGCGTGGTCGCGGTCGTGATCGCGGTGTCGCTGTATGTGATGCTCGGTTACACGCGTTTTGGCCGCACGATACGGGCGACCGCTGAAGACGCCGGTGCTGCCACGCTCCAAGGCGTGCGGCACAAGCGCACGCTGCTTTACGGCTTCATGACAGGATCGTTTCTGGCAGCGATCTCCGGTTGCCTGATCGCGCCGATCGCGGTTATCACGCCAGCGGTGGGCAACGACTATCTGGTCAAGGGTTTCATCACAATCATCATCGGCGGATTGGGATCGATTCCGGGCGCTATCCTTGGTGGCCTGACAATCGCACTTCTCGAAAGCGTCGTCGGTTATTACCTTGACGGCACCATGGCGACGATCGGCATGTTCTGCCTGGTCGCCGTGCTACTTCTCTTCAGACCACGAGGGATGCTCGGCCATGTACAGCATTGACCGCAGAATCATCGCGTTGAATGCCGCGCTGTTTGTCGCGGCCGTTGGGTGGCTCAGTTTGTCTGAGCCGACGTATCTGACGCAACTGGTCGTCTGGTCGGCGATTAATGCCGTGCTGGCCGCCGGCATGCGTTTCGTGTTGCTCATCGGTGAGACGAACATGGCGTGCGGCGCAATCTACGGCTTCGCCGCGTATCTGACCGCAATCGCCGTGACGAACGGTATCGACGTCGTGCCGGTTGTGGTTATCGCATCGGGCACCGGCGCGGGGGTACTCGGCCTGCTGTTCGGCTGGGTGACGCTGCGCGTGAAGGGGCCGTATTTCATGTTGATCGGCTTTGCCTTCACGGAGGTCATCCGTCTCGCGTACACGCGTCTCGATCTCGTCGGCGGCAACTCGGGCATGGTCGGCATCTACGCGCCAATGTCGCTTGAACCGTGGATGCCGGCGTTCAGCGTGGCGGTATGCTATCTACTGCTGATCGGCTTCTTCGCGGCGGAGAAGTCGTCGTTCGGTCTGCTGATGCACGCGATTCGCAACAACGACAAGGTCGTCGAAACGCTGGGCGTTAGCGCTCTGCGCGTGAAGCTCCTGTGCTTCGTGATCGCGGCACTGGTGGTCGGCGCGGCTGGATCGATACACGCATACAGCTATCACGTTATCAGCCCCGGCGATTTCAGCTTCCTGATTCCGGTTTACGCGCTGGCCTACGCGAAGGTCGGCGGCGAGCGTCATATCGTCGGACCGGTGATCGGCGCGATCTTCCTGACGGTGATCTCGCAACTCGTGCAAGGCTCGGGCGCGCTGCAATACGTGCTGTTCGGCGGCGTCATTATCTTGTCGATGCTTGGCGTGCGCGGCGGACTGATCGACATCGCCAAGTGGGCCGCTTGTTGTTGCCGGATCGGCGGACGGCTTGGAGTTTTGAAAGACCCTGCGAGCGGAGAACTCGGATGAACGGCCAAGACCTGCATTCGTCGCGCGGGTACTCCGCGCATCCGTTGCTCGCGGTGAGCGGCCTGACACGGCGCTACGGCGGACTCGTCGCAGTTTCGAATCTGGATTTCGAGATTCGCGCGGGCGAAATCCTCGGCTTGATCGGTCCGAACGGCGCGGGCAAAACGACGACGTTCAATCTGCTCTCCGGCCACGTAAAGCCGAGCGGAGGCACGCTGATGTTCGACGGAGCCAGCATCGTGGGTCTCGCGCCGCACGAGATCAGCCGGCGCGGGCTCGTTCGCACTTTCCAGCACGAGAGTTTCTTTCGTGACATGACCGTGCTGGAAAACCTCGTGATCGCCGGCAACCGGCGATGGCGGACGCAACAGCAACGCGCCGATGGCGCGCACGCGATCGCCGCTCGCGTAGGCCTCGAAAAGCACCTCGATATGATCGCGGGAAGCCTGCCGCACGGCTTGCAGCGTCTCCTGAGCGTCGGCATCGCGATCTCGACGAAGCCCAAGCTGCTCGGGCTAGACGAGCCGTTGACCGGGTTGCACACCGTTGAAGTCGCGAACGTGCTGAACCTGTTCCGGACGCTGTGCCGGGAGGACGGCACGACCATTCTGATCGTCGACCACAACATGAAGGCGATGATGGGCATATGCGATCGCTTCATCGTGCTGCAATACGGGAAGATGCTGGCACAGGGGAGCGCCGAAGAAGTGCGCAATAACCCCGAGGTGATCGGCGCCTATCTGGGGACAGCACAGTGACGACGAATACTTTTCTCTCAGTGCGAGATCTGCGTGTGCGTTACGGCGGCGTGACGGCCGTTGACGGCATCGATTTCGACCTGCCACGCGGTGCGGTAGTCGCGCTGATCGGCTCAAACGGGGCCGGTAAGACTTCTGTGATGAACGCGGTGATGAATCTCACGGGCGGCTGTTCCGGCACGCGCGTCTTCGATGGAGAAGACATCTCGACGCTGCGTACCGATCAGATCGTCGGCCGCGGAATGGCGCTCGTGCCCGAAGGGCGGCGGCTGTTTCCGTACATGACGGTGGCGGAGAACCTCACGATGGGCGCGTATCTGCGTCACGATCTGGCGGCGATCCAACGCGATAGGGACCGCGTACTAGATGTCTTCCCCGCGCTGCGCGAGAAGCTCAGGCAGCCGGCGATATCGCTGAGTGGCGGGCAGCAGCAAATGGTCGCGATCGGCCGCGCGCTTATGTCTTCGCCGCGCCTTTTGCTACTTGATGAACCGACCATCGGCCTCGCACCGGCCGTTGTCGATCTGATCGGTAAAACAATTCGCGCGATTAATCGAGAGGGGGTGGACGTACTCCTAGTCGAGCAGAACGCCGCGGTGGCGCTGGATCTCGCGAGCTACGCCTACGTGATCGATCATGGCGGCGTGGTGATGCACGGCGCCTCGGCAACCCTGAAACATGACAACAGGGTACAGGCCGCTTACCTTGGTCTTTGAGGCGGCAAAACACGCCCATCGGAGCGCGTATGGATCACCGACCGGACCCAGTCTGGACACCTGCTGAGCACGACGTCACGACTGCGCAGGTTACGTCGCTCGCGAAAACGCTCGGACACAAGGATTTCGACGCCCTGTACGCGTGGTCGATCGCCCATCCCGATGCGTACTGGGAAGGCGCGATGCGGTGGCTAGGCATCCGTTGGCGGGAGCCGTACACGTCATATGTCGACCTGTCGGAGGGCAAGGCGTTCCCTCGTTGGTTCCCGGGCGGCAAGATCAACTGGGTCGAGAGCATTTTCGCGCCTTGCACGAACGACGCGCGCAGCCAACGCGTGGCAGTCGTCGCGGAGGACGAGGGCGGGCGGGTCATCGCGCGCACGTTCGCGCAGTTGCACGAGGACGTGCGCGCGTTCGCCGCGGGGCTATTGGCAGCGCGTCTCGGAGCGGGCGATCGAATCGGACTGCTGATGGAAAATAGCTTGGAAGCGGTCGTCTCGTTTCTCGCGATCTCGTGGATCGGCGCGGTCGCGGTGCCGCTTTTCTCCGGATTCGGGGCGGACGCCGTCATCGCGCGGCTGTCGGGCTGCGAAGCGAAAGGGTTGATCTGCACGGCCGGCTACGCGCGGCGCGGAAAACCGGTGCGAATGCGTGAAACCATCGAAGTATGCGTGGCGACACTTGCTTCGCTGAGTGTGGTGATCGTCAAGCCGACGCGCAGTGTGCCGTACGAACCGATCGCTGGCGCACTAGACTGGTATGACGTAATCGCGGCGGGGCGCGCCGACGCACTCGTTGATCCGCTGCACGTCGACGCGAATACGCCGTTCATGATCATCTATACGTCGGGCACGACCGGCAAGCCAAAAGGCACGGTTCACACGCACGGCGGTTTCCCGCTGAAGATCGCGCACGATGCGGCGGTGTACTTCAATCTCGGTCCCGGCGATACGTGGCTGTGGCCAGCGGATATGGGGTGGGTCGCCGGTCCGATCACGATTGCGGGTGCGTTTTTGCGCGGCGCGACGCTGGTGTGTTATGGAGGCGCACCCGATTGGCCGGACTGGTCACGCCTGCCGCAGTTGATTCGCCGGCATGGCGTGAGCCACTTCGGCGCTTCGCCAACGCTGATCCGCTCCCTAGCGGCGCACGAATCGTCGATCTCGCCCGAGGATCTCGCGTCGGTCCGGCTCGTCATCACGGCCGGCGAAGTGATCGACACCGAGAGTTTCTGCTGGTATCGCCACACTTTCGACTGTCCCGTGATTAATTTCACGGGCGGCTCGGAGGCGTCGGGTGGACTGCTCGCGAACGTCGTGGTCAAACCGATCGTGCCGGGCGGCTTCAACGCTGTCGCGCCGTCAATCCGCGTTGACGTGCGCGGGGCCGACGGACAACCGGTGCGCGGCGAACTCGGCGAACTGGCGGTGCTCGAGCCGTTCGTGGGCATGACGCGCGCGTTCTGGAACGATGCTGAACGTTATCTGGACACATATTGGCACAGCGTACCTGGTATCTGGATTCACGGCGATCTCGCGATCCAGCACGAGGATCACGCGTTCTTCCTGTGCGGCCGTTCCGATGACACGCTTAAGATCGCGGGCAAGCGCGTCGGGCCGGCGGAGATAGAGGATGTCGTCGTGAACATACACGCGGTGGCAGAAGCGGCGGCGGTCGGCGTCGCAGACCCGCATAAGGGGCAGCGCCTTGTCTTGTTCTTCGTGCGTGACGTGATGTGCACGGACGCGCAAAGTGATGCCGACCTCGGCGAGCAAATCACGCGGATCGTCACGCGGAAACTCGGCCGTGCGTTCGCACCATCTGAGGTGCATGCGGTCGACGCACTTCCAAAGACGCGCAGCGGGAAGGTGATGCGGCGTCTCATCAAGCGCGCATACGAGCAGCAGCCGCTCGGTGACACTGCGTCATTAGAAAATCCGGCGGCAGTTGAGGCAATCCGCGCCGTCAGCGACGTGCGATCGAATCGATTGAATGGGGAGGCGGCGCAATGAAAATCGGCTTTGTCGGTGCAGGCCGGATGGGTTATCGAATGCTTGGCAAGCTGCTGCAATCCGGGCATGTGGTCTGCGCATTCGACAACGACGAGGTCGCGCGAGCGCGCGTAGCAGAGCGGGGCGCATCGGCGGCCGCTTCGCTCGCGGAGGTCGCCGCGGGGCGGGACATCGTAATCACGATGCTACCAACGCCCGATGTCTCGCTGCAGGTGTACGGCGGCAACGCGGGTCTATTTGCGCTCACGCCGCGCGACACATTGCTGGTCGAATGCTCTACCGTCGACGTCGCGACAATCGAACACCTCGGCGAGAGCGCGAAGAGAGCGGGTGCGCAATTCGTCGATGCGCCACTGACAGGTGGCATTGAAGGCGCGGAAGCGGGCACGCTCACGTTCATGGTCGGGGGGACGGTCGCGCAAGTCGAGCGCATCCGCCCAGCACTGGAGGCGATGAGCGAGCGCATTGTGCATGCCGGGTCGTTCGGCAGCGGCAGCAAGATGAAGCTGGTCAACAATATGATCTGCGCAACCAATCTGATGGTCGCCGCGGAAGCGCTGACGCTGGGGCTTAAGCTGGGGCTCGAAGCGCAGCCAATGTACGACGTGATCGCAAACGGCACTGGTCAAAGCTGGGTGTTCGACACGTACTACCCGTTGCCGGGAGTCGTGGCTGGAGCGGCCTCGAGCCGACGTTTCGCGCAACCGACGTTTCCCGCGACCGGCATGGCGAAGGACATGCGATGCGCGCTCGATGCGGCGCGGGGCGTCGGTGCGATCACGCCGTTGCACAACGTCGCGGAAAGTCTGCTCAGACTGTATTGCGAACATTTCGACTCGGCGCTCGACTGGACCGCAGTGTCGACGATGTTCGGCTCGCGCCGCTATTTTCCAGATCTGCCGGGAGCAGGCGCATCCGTTGAAGTCGACTAGAATTACTTGAAGCCGAGGCCGCGCGCCATAAAGGTGCTAAGCGCTTCGATCACTTCTTCCGGCTCGGTGCGATCCCGCAGCGACCAGCGACGCAACGCGATCATCGTCGGCAGGAAAGTGACGATGTTTGCAGCGATGTGAAGATTGCCGAGATCCAGGCGCGTCTCCGAACTGGCCTTCGACAGAATGCCCTCGAACATCGCGATGAACTCCTCGACGCGCGTAAGGATCACCTTGCGTGAGCGCTTGTCGAGCAGATGGCTATTCTGATAGATCAGCATGATCTCGTCCTGGTGCTCGTACATGATCCGCGCGACCGTGCGCAACGCCGCGGAAACCTGCGTGGCCGGCGCCGCTGACTCGTCAAGTGCCTGTTTTACCTTGAACTGGTACTCGGCGATGATCCGGTCGCAGACAAGATATAAGATGTCATCCTTTGATTTGACATAGTTATAGATGGTCCCCTGCGTCATATCGGCTGCGCGACCAATATCGCGCACCGTCGCCTCGTGAAACCCCTTTTCAATAAAGATTTTGATAGCCGCACGGACTAGTACGTCGCGGCGTTCCTGAACGAGCGTTTCGTCGCGGGTATTGGTCTTGACAATGCGCGCGCGAGGTTTGCGGACAGCGGGCGAGTGGTCGTGGCGAGATACGTCAGATTTCATGCGTATTTGGGAGGCGAGAAATTGTTCGAACAGATCGCATCATAACGCGGGCTGGAGCGCTCCACGATGGAATGTGGGCAAAAAACGGTGTTGAGAGACACGTTGACTGGTTGCTCAGTCATTGCCGTGTATGCCATCCCGTCTACCAGAACAATCCTTACCGTTTCCTTGCCGTTGTCACCTGCTCTTCGGTGAGCTCCGTAAGCAATTCGCCTCGAACATAGCCATTTGGGCAACTCAGATAAAATTGCGATGTGCCGCTTGTGATCCACGCATCCCGTGCGGGTCAGACGGGGGCAGCCCTTTGCGGATCTGGATAGCCGATGATCAGTCTTAAACAGGTAGCCGCGCTCGCGGGCGTGTCCGCGTCAACCGTGTCGCGAGCGCTGGCCGCGCCGGAGCGCCTTAATCCGAAGACACTGAAAAAAGTGAAGGACGCTATCGAGTCCCTCGATTATGTGCCTTACGCGCCTGCACGGGTCCTGCGCTCAGGTCGCTCTCAGTCGATCGGCATCGTCGCGCCGACCTTGATGAACGAGCTCTACGCGCGCGCAGTTGACACGCTGGAAGAAGAGTTTCTGCGCATCGGTTACACCGGCCTGCTCACCTGCCATCGCGACAATCCCGACCTTGAACTGACCATCGTGCGCACGCTAATTGAACGGCGCGTCGATGGACTGGTGCTGATTGGCACCAATCATCATCCGGATCTCCTCGCGTTCGTGCGGAAGCAGAAACTCCCATACGTGCTGATGTGGGCGACCGACGGCTCCGCAATCCATCCGAGTGTCGGCTATGACAACCGCTTGGCGATGGCACGCATCGTTGAGCACCTAGTGCAACTCGGACATCAACGGTTCGCCGTGCTGCCCGGACCGATCGGAGTGCCGCTCGCAGCGACGCGGCTTCAGGGCGTGCGACAAGCCCTGACCATCCACGGAATACACTTGAAGCCGCGCGACGTGGTCGCGACGCGGTACGACCCGGTCGAGATCCGCGAGGCGGTTCGTCGGTTGATGCACACGGGGGTGCGGCCTAGCGCGCTCGTCTGCGGCAACGATATGATCGCCGCAACGGTGCTCGCAGAATGTCGCGAACTTAACATCGACGTGCCTTCCGAGGTGTCGGTTACAGGGTTCGGCGACTGGAACATCGCGTCGCTGACTTTTCCTACACTCACGACGATCCGCTCCGATGCGGTTAGGATCGGCAAACTCAGTGCGCAGAACCTGTTGCGCCAGATCAGCGCGACGGCCACGCCCGGTTCGCACCAGGACCAATTCGAAGCCGAGCTGATCGTCAGGCGGAGCACCGCGCGCGCTGCATGATCAACAGAGAGCTTCTCATTCGATAGTTCGACTGCGTCAGCTGCCTACCAGTTTCCGTCGACGTAAATCCCCCTCTATCTCGGCGTGAGACCGCACGCACGTGCGCGACGCGCCTTTCCCCTGAATCACTCGCTCGGACATGGTCTCCGTGCGCTAATCCATACGGCCTTAACGACGGCTCGGAACAATCCGTTCGCGAGCCGTTCGGTCGCCTCCCATGTAAACCCTGGCGCGATTCGCATTGACACGATCGTCCGTGCGTCGCTAATCTATGACAACGATTGCAAAAATATAACGAGATGTTTTACAACGACAAAATTCGATTTCTTATCGCATCGTGCAAACGTTGGCATTCGACACAAAAGGAGATGGCATATGCAGAAACGACGTCGCAAGTTCTATGGCTGGGGTTACGAAGGCGAAGAAGTATCCAACGACGAAATCGCCGGATTCGAGAAAGCATGGACGCGCCTGCTAGGGGTAACGGGTTTCGAACCGGTGCCGTTCCCTAGCGCAGAAATGATCAGGCTGCGCGCCCCGCGCATAGCCGTGCCTGAATCGCTGAAGTCGATCTGCACGGTCGATCATCGCGAGCGGCTTTACCACACGTACGGCGCGTCCACGATTGACGTTGCCCGTGCGATCCGCGGCGAATTCGACAATCCGCCGGACGTTGTGGCGTATCCGGACAGCGAGGACGATATCGTCGCGCTGTTCCGCTGGTGCGAAGACGCGAACCTCGCAGCGGTGCCATACGGCGGTGGCACGAGCGTGGTCGGCGGTGTGAATCCGCCGACGCATGATCGGTACCGCGGCGTCGTGACGATCGACATGCAGAACTTCGACAAGGTGCTCGAGATTGACCAGACGTCGCAGGCCGCGCGCATCCAGGCAGGCGTGCTGGGCCCGCATCTCGAGCAGCAGTTGAAGGCCAGCGGATTGACGCTCCGCTTTTTCCTACAGGCGTGGGAGTTTTCGTCGCTCGGCGGCTGGATCGCGACGCGCGCGGCAGGCCATTTCGCAACCGCTTACACTCAGATCGACGATCACGTTGAGAGCCTGCGGGTTGTGACCCCGGCGGGCAACATTGAATCCCGGCGCTTTCCGGTGTCGGGCGCGGGTCCGAATCCCGACCGGATGTTTCTCGGCTCTGAAGGCGCGCTCGGCATCATCACCGAGGCTTGGGTCAAACTGCACCGGCGGCCGACGCATCGCCGCATGACGAGCGTGCGTTTCGCGGACTATGATCGCGCGGTCGAAGCAGTGCGCGTAATCTCACAATCCGGCCTCAATCCGTCGAACGCACGCCTGGTCGAGCGGGAGGAAGCCGAGTACACGGGTTCCAGCGACGGAACCTATGACATTCTGGTGCTTGGCTTCGAATCGGCCGATCACCCGGTGGACGTGTGGATGCAGCGTGCGCTCGAAATCTGCGGCGATTTCGGCGGCCAGTGGAACGACAATGCGCTCAAAGACAACGACGTTGGCCGCGATGCATCCGCGAAAAGCTGGCGCGACAAGTTCTTGCGCGGACCCGCGTTGCGCGAACACGCGATCGCGCGTGGCGTGATGCGCGAGACGATGGAGACCGCGATCACATGGGATCGCTTCGCGCGTCTGCGCGAACACGTAAAGGCGGAAACGCATCGCGCGATCAAGGAAGTGACTGGCCGGCCGGGTTCGGTGACCTGCCGTTTCACGCACATCTATCCGGATGGCCCTGCGCCGTATTTCACGTGGTTCGCATACGGCGATAAACGCCGCATCCCCGAGCAATACATGGCGATCAAGCAGATCGCCGAACAGTCGATGGTCGATGCCGGGGGCACCGTCACGCACCACCATGCGCTCGGGCGAGATCACCGTCCCTGGTACGACAAGGAGCGTCCGGAACTGTTTTGCTCGGCGCTGCGCGCGGCAAAACAAACCTTCGATCCGCACGCCATTCTGAATCCGGGAATTCTCTTCGATCCGTCGTAAGCGGCGCTCACTTAGATGTGTCAAATGTGGAGGTAACCATGAAAGGCGTGCTTTCCGGTATCCGGGTGCTCGATCTCAGCCGTATTCTCGCGGGACCGTGGTGTACCCAGGTTCTCGCCGATCTCGGCGCCGACGTAATCAAGGTCGAGCGCCCTGGCAGTGGGGACGATACGCGTGCGTGGGGTCCGCCGTTCGCGCCTGGCCCGGACGGCGCGCCGAGCCGCGAGTCTGCGTATTTCCTTGCAGCCAATCGCGGCAAGCGCTCGATCGCGATCGACTTTAGCGTGTCGGCCGGGCAGGAAGTGGTGCGGCAACTCGCGGCCGACGTAGACGTCGTCATCGAGAACCTCAAATTTGGTGACATGCGCCGCTACGGACTCGACTATTCGACGTTGCATGCGGTGAATCCGAAACTTGTCTACTGCTCGATCACGGGTTTCGGACAGAGCGGCCCGTATCGCGAGCGCGCCGGCTATGACTTCGTAATCCAGGCGATGGGCGGATTGATGAGCGTCACTGGTGAACGCGACGATCTGCCCGGTGGCGGTCCGCAGAAATGCGGCGTGCCGATTTCCGATCTCATGACGGGCATGTACGCGACGGTGGCCATCCTTGGCGCGCTCAACGAGCGCCACGTGAGCGGGCGCGGCCAGCACATCGACATGAGTCTGCTTGACACGCAGATCGGCTGGCTCGCCAATCATGGACTGAACTATCTCGTCTCAGGCGACAACCCGAAGCGTTGGGGCAACGCCCATCCGAATCTGTGTCCCTATCAGTCGTTCGATGCGAGCGACAGCGCGATGATTGTCGCTGTTGGTAATGACAGGCAGTTTCAGTCGCTTTGCCGCGTGCTGGAGCTGGAGCCGATCGCATCGTTGCCCGAGTTCGCGTCGAACAGCGCGCGTCTCGCTAATCGCGAACGTCTCGTCGAGGAGATCCAGCAGGTGCTGCGCCGCGCTCCGCGCGAACGATGGCTCGCCCAACTCGAAGCGGCGGGCGTGCCGGCCGGTCCGATCAATTCCGTTGCGCAGGCGCTTGCGGATCCACACATCGTCGATCGCGGCATGACGTTTTCCCTCCCGCATGCGATGGGTTCGGACGTGCCGCAGATCGCCAATCCGATCAAGTTTTCTCGCTCGCCTATCAGTTACGACCGGCCGCCGCCCGCTTTCGGGGAACACACCGACGAAGTGCTGACATCGGCTGGTCTTTCGAGCGCGGCAATCGCGGCCCTCAAAGAATCCGGTGTGATCGAGTCAAGTCATTTCCGAACGCCGGTTTCCGGCTGACCAGGCGCCGCGGACACGTGAAGATGGGACATACGTATCTGGGCGTTGCATCACTCACAGACGCATCACCAAGGACGCGGCCGCGGCGAACTACCTCGAGGCCACGTCAGTAGCAAGTTTGGCCACGCGCCATCATCCATACGACAACAACGACCCGGATGATATGGCTCTGAACAAATTATGCAGTACTGACAATGGTGGAGACAAAGCATGCATCGGATCGACCCGGTTGTTACCTACATTATCATCGGAGCCCTGATCGTTTATATTGCGTTAACCGCGTTGCTTACCGTTAAATTGCGAAGCCGGGATTCGAGCGATTTCATGGTCGCCGCACGCTCGATGCCGGCGATCGTCGTCGGAATCCTGATGATGTCGGAGTTCGTTGGCGCGAAATCGACCATCGGTACAGCGCAAGCCGCGTTCGAGTCAGGGTCGGCGGCGATGTGGGCAGTGCTCAGCGCCGCGATCGGTTTCCCGCTATTTGGCATCTTTCTCGCCAAAAAGCTCTATACATCGGGGGAGTTCACGATTTCGGGCGCGGTCGCCAAGCGCTACGGGAGATCGACTCAGATCACGGTGTCGCTGATCATGATCTATGCCTTGCTGCTGGTGAACGTCGGCTACTATGTAAGCGGCGCGGCCGCTCTATCGACGATTCTAAACATCCCGCTCGCGCCTGCGGCAATCCTCACAGCGGTCGTCAGCACGTTCTATTGCGCGATCGGGGGCATGAAGAGCGTCGCGTACGTATCCGTAGTCCACACAGTGGTGAAATGCGTGGGCGTGTTCATCGTGCTAGGCGTTGCCCTGTCGATGTCGGGTGGCATCCGGCCGATGGTGGAGCATATGCCGCACTTTGACTTCAGCGCCACGGGCAAGATCGGCTTCACGACCATCCTCGCCTGGTCTATCGCGAACATCGGCGCGATCTTTTCGACGCAGTACATCGTGCAGGCGGTGTCGTCGTTGAAAAGCGCGGACAGCGCACGTACTTCGACATACATCGCCGGCGCATTATGCGTACCCATCAGCCTCGCCCTCGGGTTAATCGGCGTGGCCGCGAAGTATCTGTTTCCGGGAATGAAGAGCCTCTATGCGTTTCCGGTCTTCATGACGTATATGTCGCCGGTACTCGCCGCGATCGTCGCGATATCGCTGGCCGCATCGGTGTTCGTCGGCGTGAGCAGCGTGTGTCTCGCGATCTCCTCGTTGATCGTTAAGGATTTCTACACCCCGATGCGTCACCCGACGCCCGACCAGGAATTCCGCATGTCGCGATGGCTGTCGGTTCCGATCGGTTTCGTGCCGCTAGCATTCGTGTTCTTCTTTCCGGAAGTGCTGCAACTGTCGTTCTTCACGCGTGCAATTCGCCTGTCCATAGCGGTGGTGGCCGTCCTCGGCTTTTATCTGCCGCTATTTAGCAGTAGCCGCGGGGCAACATGGGGACTGATGAGCGCAGTCCTTGCGACCACGGCGTGGTACGTAATGGGCGATCCGTATGGCATCGACAACATCTACATTGCGCTTGCTACACCGCCGGTCGTGATGGCGCTTGATCGACTTTTTCCGAGAGCGGCCGACAAGCGTCAGGTGGCATCCATTTCTCGCAACATCAAATAGGACTCTTCGACATGCCTCTGTTTTCCTTCGCCGATCAACGTCCCCAGGTGTCATCCGATGCTTACATTGCACCGAGTGCCGTCGTGATCGGCGACGTGCGCATCGATAGCCGCAGCAGCATATGGCCGCAAGCCGTTCTACGTGGCGATAACGACGCCATTTCGGTCGGCGCCGGCAGCAACATTCAGGATGGCGCGATCGTGCACGCCGATCCGGGTCATCCCGTGAGCATCGGCGACGACGTGAGCGTGGGCCATGCGTGCGTGCTGCACGGGTGTCGGATAGGAAGCGGCACGCTGATTGGCATTCACGCGACGATTCTCAACGATGCTCGTATTGGCGAACAATGCATCGTCGGGGCGAACGCGCTGGTCACTGAGGGTAAGCAGTTCCCGCCGCGTTCGCTTATCATCGGGTCGCCCGCGAAAGCCGTGCGCGAACTTAGTGACGCGGAGATAGAGGCTGTTCTTGCGAACGCGAAGGAATATGTTTCCAAGACGGGGCGGTATGAATCAGAACTCCGAGCTATCTAACGCCGCTTTACGATTCGGCAGAAGGGCTGGGGTTGGGCGAAGAAAACAGGATTTCCCGCCGGCGGCGTTCGGCTATCGCGTCGTCGGTAGCTCCCTTGTGCCGAGGACTGCTGATGGTGGGCGATGGCCACAACGGCGTTCGATGCCTTGCTAGCGCAGATGTGGCAAGCCCCGATCTGGTGAGCCTGCGTCAGCTATGGTTCAATCGATTGGCCTCCAAAACGCAGTTGGCTCGTGCAGTGACGACCCGGGGACTGGATACCTGTTCACAGCCACTTCGACTTACGATGATTGGCCGCAAGTAAGAGGGCACACACAGTGGCCCGGAACAGGTGTCAAGGGCGACGCGATCTTCGATGCTACGCGAGTCAAGTCGAGACGTTGATTTATTGTGCCGAAACTGAAGCTGCGATGCAGGCTTCAGGCGTTGCTTTGCTGGACAAGAGTGGCCCAGCAATTCTGATGATGCACTCTAGGCAGGTGCGTTCAACTGGCCGATTAGAGATAAGCGCGCGAATCTCGCGAAGGGAAACATCGCCATCGATCCAGCCGGTCCTCCGTGCGAGAACGTTGTGTTTGGCAGCGGAAGACACCGACCATGGGGTGTCACAAACGTGGCGCTGACTTATGCCCCGGCTTTGGCGGACCCTGCCGATCTCGCGCCTGAGCGGGTGCAGGTGAGGGATCCACATGCGTCTTCACCTTGCTGGGCTCAGGCGGGACCTGCCCACGAACTTCCGAATCTTAAGGGCATCCGACTCTAATACTTGTGTCCGAAGCTTCTGGCGCATTCAACCGGTCGATGCAACACACTAGAGTCTGCGCAGGCCGTGGAGGTGTTGCAATGAAACAGAGGCCGCGGATCTACTATTCTGGGAGTCAGAGGGCACTGATGTGGGACCGCTGACGCATAGGCGAAACAGTTCATCACATTGCCAGACTGTCCGATCGGGGCCACTCTTCAATACAGCGGATACTCGCGGAGGCGGGCGGCATCGAGCCACCGCAAAGGCATCGCGCACTGAAGGCATTGGCGCTTGCGGAACGGGAGGAAATTTCTCGCTGCCTAGTAGCCCGATTGTCGATTCGGTCTATTGCAGCCAGGCTGGGACGAGCTCCTTCCACGATCAGCCGCGAGCTGCAGCGCAACGGAGGCATGCAAGATTATCGAGCGAGTCAGACGGACGCGCTCGCCTGGGATCGGGCACGTCGCCCGAAGGTTTGCAAATTGGTGAGAAACCGGACGCTGGCGCGAGTCGTCGCTGCAAAGCTGAAGCTGCAGTGGTCACCTGAGCAGATTTCTGGTTGGCTCAAGCATGTGTATGCCGTCAACAAGGACCATCTGGTGTCACACGAGACGATCCATCGCAGCCTCTATATTCATGCCCGGCGCGCCCTGAAAAGGGAATTGCTTGAACACTTGCGACGCTCTCGAGTCATGCGCCGGTCCCGGCACCACACATTGAAAACTGAAGACCGCACGAACATTCGCGACGCTGTATCGATCAGCGAACGCCCCCCTGCAGCGGAGGATCGCGCAATACCCGGAATGCTGGTAAAAGTAGCCAGCAAGTTACCTCGGGAACTATATAAATCGCTGACCTGGGACAGGGGCTCGGAAATGGCCGATCACAATCGCTTTACCGTGGCTACCAACATCAAGGTCTATTTCGGCGATCCACAGCATCCCTGGCAACGCGGCTCGAACCAAAACGCGAATGGGCTTCTGAGGCAGTACTTCCCTAAAGGCACTGATCTCTCCGTCTATTCACAAACGAGACTTGATGTCGTAGCCAGGCGGCTCAACGAACGTCCCCGAGAAACACTAAACTTTGACACGCCGGCCGAGCGATTTCATCAAACCGTTGCATCGACCGGTTGAATCCGCCCTTATCATGCGACGTTCAACCATTACACCGCCCGGTGGTTACGGCAAGCGGGAGTGCAAACTGAGCTCATTAGGCTTGAAGAGAAGAACATTATGAGCAACGGACACCTGATGATGAACGCGAAGGCCAATCTTGAGATAGCCAGACTGTTGGATGAATGGATGCGACGCAATATTCCGTAACAGCGAGATACGCATTTCTCTCGGTCGTCGTCGATCTTGGTCCCACAGACATTCATTGTCTCTACGATACGTTACTTCGAGACACGGTCGCCTCTCGGGGGAAGCAATGGTCGAGCGCGATGGTGGTTGCTGGTGGGCGGCAGAATTGGCGGGTCAAAGAGTCGCATCGGCGAGGGATCGCCTACAGCGACCTAGAAACACCCAAAGTGACTTGATATCTAGCAGGCCGGTGAAATACCTCATGTAGCGGTCATCCGGGACGCAGGGGTAAACGTTGAACTGATGTCATCAATGAGAGCGAGATGGAACGGATGCGTGGGCCAGATGGTTTTACCGAGTCAATG
>Ga0307412_10000189_pt1 | contig 43217 bp, 22 predicted proteins | sample DK1Cmetagenome_3_FD_203823 | JGI IMG/M metagenome (GOLD analysis project Ga0307412, IMG submission 203823) | Maize rhizosphere microbial communities from greenhouse at UC Davis, California, United States - DK15-C-1 | ecosystem: Host-associated > Plants > Roots > Rhizosphere > Soil | place: USA...
ACGACCTGCCGGACCAGGGCTTCATCGCCAAGGTCCACCCCTTGGACTTGTGGTTGATGGGTTACTTGCTGAACAACCCCGACGCCAAGTTCAGCCAGATCGTCAAGGCCAGCCAGTTCGAGCGCCAAGAGGTCTACAGCTGGCTGTTCAAGAGCCGACACAAGAGCGCCCGCGACAGTCGCATTCGTACCATGCTGGAGATCGAAGCCTTCCTGGATATCCACCAGCGCTGGCAGCAAGTCGGCTACCCGTTCGATCACCTGGTACCGTCGCTGGCCACTGCCATCGGCAGCTCCGGTGATCGCCCCGCCGCGTTGGCGGAACTGGTGGGGACGATTCTCAATGACGGCGTGCGTCGCCCCGCCCTGCGCGTCGACAGCTTGCAGTTTGCAGTGGACACACCCTATGAAACGCGACTGGTCAGCAACCCGGAAAACGGCAAGCGCGTGATGCCGGTGGAAGTAGCCCGGGCCTTGCGCGGCGCGCTGTCCCAAGTGGTGGATGCCGGCACCGCAAAACGCGTGGCCGGCAGTTTCAAGCTCGCCGATGGCACGCCACTGGCGATGGGCGGCAAGACCGGTACCGGCGACAACCGTATCGAAGCCATCGGTGCCGGCGGACGAATCCTCAGTTCCAAGTCGATCAACCGCACCGCCACGTTCGTGTTCTACATCGGCGATAGCCATTTCGGCACGCTGACCGCCTATGTGCCGGGCGTGTCCGCACAGAATTTCAAGTTCACTTCGGCCTTGCCGGTTCAGGTGCTCAAGGGCATGGCGCCGTTCCTTTCGCCCTACCTGCAACCGGGCAGCCACACGCAATGCCAACCCCTGGTGACGACTCGATGAAACCCTGAGATACAACTCTCCCAGCGCTGTCGCCCGCCTATAAATATGTATGTCAGATCCGCGTGTGCGCTGCGATACGGTCGGTGTCCCTTAAACAAAACCGGGACACTTGCATGTCGATTTTTTATGAAGATGAACCAGGCGAATCGTGGACGCCCTTCAGGGCAAACTCGACGGTCATGCCTACGGCCCAGGAAATCGAAGATCTGTCCATCGCGAAGACAACGTGGCTGATGGAATACACAGGCCCGTTGGAGCCTTATCAAACGCCGCGCGAGCCCCTCGATCGAGTGCTCGCCGTACAGTGGATTCGCCACGTCGTGAGTTGTAATCCCGCCGACGAAGTGAATGCCCTTCGACGTCCAGTGACACCTAATTCGATGATTCCGGTGGTCTATTGCTACACCGAAAGTACCGCCAACCAGTACAGGGAAGACATCGACCTGGTTCCTCTGTGGATGCTTGCCCAAGGCGAGCAAGCTTTCCGAGACAAGTATTCGTCCCTGCCTCGGCATGACATCGACGAGGAGACGACCCAGCTGGGTAGCAAGAAAATACCGTATCGCTGGCGCTTGACGCCTTACTGGGGCGACGCAGAAAGTGCGCGAGTCATCCGTCCAGCCACGCTCGAACGCGTGAAACTGTTGTGGCCTGACATCGTGGATCAGTTGCAAGGCTTTAACGAACCGATGCTGGCCATGTTCCGCAAAGGTATCGCGCGTACCTACGACGGTTTCAATGGTCTGGGCCTGGACCTGGAGCTGGACTGCGAGGTCATGGAAGACAGTCCGTCTTCGACATCGGAACCGACGGCGGCGCCTTCAAAACGTTACCGCAGGGCAACCACAACCATTGCCCTCGCGCCGATCACCCCGCTACCCAACGGCCAACCTTTCGCGACGCACGCGTTTGCCGATCAATGGTTGTCCGAGCTCAGCCTGCGCGGTGACGATCCGGTGACGGTTACCTATCAGGAAGTCGAGACCGTCAACTCGCCCGCCCAAACGAAACGCGCTTCGGTCCCCTTGCGCAATGCCGTCACGCAAGGTTTTCTAAGCGCCCACCAGAGCAAGGACGTCTACAATCGCGCCGCCCTTTCTCCCCGCGCCGGCTGGACCTATCCGCATATCAGCCACATGGCCCTGGACTTCTCATCGCTGCGGGTCAACGGCATGGCGCCGCCCCCAGCACTCGAGCAACAATTGCGCCGCGGTATCGCCCCCGGTTACCGCAGCACCGCGCGGCCGATTGCCGCCCCGATAACCACCGACGCTCAAGGCCAACCGCTCACGATCCAGCAACAGCAGCAGATCATGCAACTGCAGCGGCTGAACGAAAACGAGGAAGAACTGACCCGTTTGTTCGCTACGTTGCCAACGTTGCGCAGCGTGCTCGAACATCAACTGATCAGTGCCATCAGGCGCGCAATTCCCGCGAGCAAATTCCGGGACCCACTGTTCCAGGCGATTGATCCGGCTCACTGGTATGTGAATCAGTTTTCCACCGACGCCAGTGGTACGCAGACGTTGACCTCGTCCAAGAGTTTCACCGAGGTCATGCAGGAAGCGCTGTTGAATGATGAGCCCCCCACATTTACGCTCGGGAGCGTGGGGTTCTTCAGCCGCCCCGATACGCTGGAGCAAGCTGACAGCGTGTTTGCAAGCCCGGTAGATGCGGCCGTGCTGCAAGCCATGAAAGGGGCGTTCTACGTGGCCCACCCCACCACCAGCGACACGATCAAGGAGGCGTTCCGCCAGGCACTGGCCCGTTTTCACAGCGGCATCAGCCAGGCTGGCCCGCTCGCTACAACGCCATCAGCGGCCACGCAAACGGTTTTCGCCCGCCTGCTGTACCAACGGTTCCTGCGGTTCGTGGATTTATTCAAGGCCGATCGCCCGCCCGTCAGCCAGTTGTCCCTGGAGGCGCGACGCGCACAGTATGGAGAAGATCGCCTCGTGGACATCATCACGACCGATCCTACCCAGGCCGCCCGCAACCAATTGATGACCCTGCCCATTCCCAAGGTCTACGCGGTCATGCTCGATATGGGCAACGCAGCGGCACAAAAATGGCCTGCGGCCATGGTCATCAAGCAGATCGATCAGCCCATCCTGCACCTATATTCGATGGAAGGCGGCCTCCAGCGATTCGCCTCGTTCCAGGTGATGTACAACGACGTTCGCCCAACCTATGAAGGCGAGGAACGCAGGCTCCTCAACATCACGTCAGAAATCACCGCAAACGCTTTTGAAGTGGCGGCTACCGACCTGCTGAATCTGCAGGGCGCCACCCTCGAGAAAGTCCTGGATGCCCCTGAAAATGCGACGATCTCATTATCGGACTTTGGCCAGAATGCCGAAGAGGCGCTGAACCTGCCTCAGTTGTCGCTCACAGGTCCCCTGGTGGTTCGCCAACAGACGCTGATCGAATATGGTCGCCCCAACGCCTATAAGGCCGCGACACTTTCGCAGCAGCAGGAATATCGGCGCCTGGAAGCAAAGGTCTTCGAGGCTACCTATGAACTGGGGCGCGACATACCGACGTTGACGCAGTTCGCCCGCCAACAGATCAAGCAATACCTGCAGCGAACCGTGCATCCAAGCCTGGAAGCCGATCCCGACGCCACCACGGTCAGGCTGTTCTTTGGCAGCACCGACAACCCAAGGCAATCGGCGACCACCACCCTTACCCAATTGGTGTTGGACAACAAGCGCCCGTCGAGATACCCGACGCCCCTGGAAGTGACGCCCACCTACCTTCTGGACAAGAACGGCCAACGTATCCGCAACCCGGCCAACGGTTTGTTCATTTTGCTGACCCTCGTCGAGCTTGCCACGCTGGTGAAGACCATCGACGCCGGGGCGGCTTATGAAACCCTGCTCAGGGAGCGGATGAACCAAGCGGCCTACAAGTCAGCCTGGCAGGCGGCGTATCTGGCCACGATGCAATTCAAGGCCTACGAGGCAGCGCTTCGCGGGGACGAAGTGTTCAAGACCCGCGTGACGGCTACAACCAACCAACGGTCGGCATCGCTTAAGGTGCTGGCGCTCTGGCTGGACGCCTTGGTCCAGGAAGCGTCGCCCCCCTACACCCCCAGTCATGTCAATGGAAAAAGGGTGCAGGCCTACGGACTTGTCCTGGGCGGCAGCGTGGGTTCTGGAGGGGGTTATTCAAACGCCGGCGCAGTCTCCATCGATGGCGCGCTGGTTTTCACCGATCAGCCAGGACCGGAGATCAAGGGTCTGGTGGGGGTTTATTTTCCAGACAGCCCCGAGGGCAATGATTTCCACGAGTTTTCAGACTTGGCCGATGGCATTGGCGGGCTCTTGCGCCAAGAACCCTGGCGGGAGTACTTCCGTTCGCGGATGTCCATCACGGACCCGGGGCTGATTAACCGCGTATTGGGGCTACGCACGCGCCCCTTGATTCGTGGCATCGCCTACTCTGGCAAGCTGCTCGATGCGCTCCATCGGCATCATGTCGAGTTCCAAAGTGCCCATGCCAACGAGCGTTCCACCACCAACCAGGAGCTTGCCGACCAAAGCCAACTCCTAGTCATCACGGCAGTGGTCGAAGGGATCATGGACGTGATAACGATGGTCTTGGCACCCGGTTATCGAACCGTCACCAGCGCCTTGAGACTCGGCGCGTGGATGCTCAGGACGGGGGGCGTGCGGCTGCACCAGCTGAGGTTCATCGCGGCCTATTACAAAGGCCGGGTGCCCGCCAGGATGGCGGTTTCCATGCGCGGCCAGGCGTCTTTCATGACGGCGACGGCCCGCCAACAAGGACTGGGCAGCGTATCGACCGGGCTGCCGCTGGAAACCTCGGTCTACAACCGTTATGCCGTGACGAACGTTTCGCTCATACAGGGGCTGACCCCGAACGCCGCTGGTTTTTATCGCACCGCGGCGGGGGTGTTTATCCGTCAGCCCGACGGAGTGGTATTGAGGGTGCATGACCACACCCGGTCGAACGCCACCGAAGCCAACCTCGTGGATCCCACCACCGGCCTGGGCATCCGCTCCAGCACCGTAACGCGAAGCACGGTAGCGCGCATGCCCAATGGCGAATGGCGCGCCGTAGGGTTCGGCCGCGGCGGAGGCAGGAAACGACCGGCCAACACCTCCCCGCAACCGAGCACTTCGGGGACCACCGCCCCCGCCGTGGCGTGTGCGAGCATTTGCGATTCGATACGCACACCCGGCGTCTGGAATGCCGAAATCATGGACCTGGTCCCGCAGTTCATTACTCGGCTTCCCAGTTGGCCGCAAAATCGCAGCCTGGTGATCATCACTCAATTTCCCGACTCGGAACCTTGGTCCGTGCGCTTTACCCCGGGGGAACCCGAACTACGCTCACACGTCGTTGAGTACTCAGACACAGCAGACACGGATATCGTCCTGATACGAACCAGCCAGAACCATTACGACTTGAGGCTGAGGGATCGTACGGTGGTGGCGATAAACCCCGACGGCGATTGTTTCTTCAATGCCACGGCCACGGGCTTGAATGAAGGGGGAGAGGGGCGTTTTACCATGCAAGGGTTGCGCAATGACGTCGCCAGGTACGTCGATGAGCATCCAGAACTCAATGACTTCATGGTGCAACACTCCACCCCTACTCAGCAGGCTCTTTATGAGAATGGCCCGACGCTGGTGAGAATCTTGGACGAGCCGGCTGTGCTCGACCTGACCCGGATAGTGTCGGGATACGCCAACCCGCACCAATTGTTTCAACCGGTACTCTCCTACCTGAATCGATACGTCGACTGGGTGGGGCGCCGGACACTGGAACAGGCACAACTGGCTGCCCTACCGCCGGAGGTTCTGCACAACGTAGGTCGTTTTTTATCCCCGCGCTCCCCGGCCAGTCTGATGCCGGAGAACATCCCGTATAAGGCGAAGGACAAACTGGCGGTCAGGCAATTCTTCGAGCAAATTTTGTTGGAGCCCGTCGAACAAGAGCTAGTCGACCAACTGCTCAACGATAGATACCTGCTGTTGAGCAGAGACGTCAGCCACATCATGCTCGAGTACGGCGTCACCGCTCGGCAACTGTTGGATCACCATCCCACCGTCGACGATGCGTTCGTCCTGTATGACGAGGCTGTCCACGGCAATCTCGATGTGGAAGCGCTCGAGGAGAAGCTCGACGGGGCCTATCTGGTAGACCGCGATAACCTCGACGACACCGCCGGGAGACTCAAGGCCGAATCGAATAAAGACATCGATGACGATGTAGAACTGTTCGAGCAATTCAAGTACTACGAAAATGCCGAGGACACCATCCACCTGCTCAGGGAAGCGCTTCGACGCTTTCCTGTCTTGCATAGGCGACTCGATATTCTCCTCGCGTCCCCCATCATCGACGCTCATCTGGGGGGCTTGCTGGATGTGAGTCTGATCACCCGATGGCTACGCAACCCGGCGATTTCCGATCAGCGGCTGCAAATCATCACCGACTACACCCGCACGCGTTACAACGAAGTCATCACGATGGAAAGCATCGACATCGAATGGATGCGCTTTTTCACGGACCAGAACCTGCGCGCGATCATCACGCACCAGCGCCCCTTGGTGGAATACATGAAATTACTGAAGGGGGTCTACGGGGACGCCGAAGATATTGACGTCCCTTCGGTCGTCAGGTACTTCAGCGCCCCGGGGCACGCGCCGTCAGACACCAGGGTCGACATCCTGCTCAATACCCCCAACCTGGGGCAAAACATTCTGAATCTGCCCCAGCACCACATCAGGCGAATCTGGGAAGACCTGGTGGGCCCGTACTTCAGCGATAACACAATCCGCCACACGTTCGCCCAACCTGGAGCGTTCGATTCCGTCGGGAGCCTGGCGCTTGCGATACAAGCCGGCCTGAGCAGCGAGGACGCCCGCGCCAATCAAATCATCCGCGATCTCTATACCGTCACCCAAAGCCAGGCCCAGCGCTATCTCTACAATTTCAACTTCCCCACCAACCGGCCGGGACATAGTCGCCTGGACTTCGCCCGGCATATGGAAAGTCATTTTCAGATACCGGAGTGGACTTGGACCTATGCAAGACCCGGGGTAACCGCCGAATCGCTCAAATCGTTCCAATGGTAATACCCGGATCCGATTGATCTTGCGGGTCGCCACACGTTCACCCAGGCCTGGATGAACGTGTGACGGCTTGCACATTCGAAGTTATGAAGCGTTACGAACTTTCGGCGTTCCGTTGTCCCGCTATACATATGTATGTCATTTGCGCCCCGACAGCGCGATACGGTCCGTGTCTCCCAACTCAATCGAGACACGTGAATGCCTGACGCTACCCGCCCCCAAACGCCCCTCGGCCCCATCACCCCGCTACCCAACGGCCAGCCCTTCGCGACGCATCCGTTTGCCGACCAATGGCTATCCGAACAAGGCCTGAGCGGTGGCGCCCAGGTGCGGGTCACTTACCAGGAAGTCGAGACCATCGACTCCGCGGCCCAGACGAAAACCACGCTCGTGCTCTTGCGTGATGCCGTCACGCCCGGTTTTTTGTCCGCCCATCAGAGCCAGGATATCCAGCCCACCGGCGCGCTTTCCCCACGCCAGGGCTGGGTGTATCCACATATCAGCCATATGTCCCTGGACTTCTCGTCCTTGAGGGTCAACGGCTTGGGACTCACCGCGGCACACATGCAGTCGTTGCGCGCGGGCATCCCATCCAACTATCAAGGTTCCGGGCGAGCCGTTGTCACCGGCCCGGCCCCACAAGAGCCGCCGCTCAGCCCCCGGGAAGCTGAACAAGCCCGACAATTGGCAGCGCTGGATGCCAACGAGGCGAAACTGGCCCGTCTATTCGCCGGCCAGCCCACTTTCGACAACGTGATTCGCAACCTGCTGGCCAGCAACATCAAGGCCAAGGTGCCCGCTCGCAAATTCCGGCCGTCGTTGTTCCAATCGATCGACCCGGAACACTGGTACGTCACCCGTTTCACGACTGATACGAACGGTGTCCGCTCACTTACCGACTCGCGGCGCTTTATCGACGTACTGTGGGAGGGCCTGGTGCAAGACACTCCACCTTCCTTCCCGGTCGACGGCGTCGGTTTTTTCACCAATGCCCAAACCGTGGACGAGACCGCCAGCATCTTCGCCAGCCCCGTGGATGCGGCAGTGCTGCGGGTCATGGAATCGGTGTTCTACGTCTCGCCCCCCCTGCGCAACGCCGACCTCAAGCGGCAGTTCCGGGCCGATCTGCTCCAGTTCCGCAACGATACGAAGTTCGCAAACCTGCTCGACACTGCCGCCGATGCCACGCCGCCGGCCACCGCACAGGCGGTTTTCGCCGGTTTGCTGGCCCGGCGATTCCTGCATTTCCTCCAGCTGTACAAAGTCGACCGTACGCCCACCAGCCAGTTGACCCAAAGTGCGCGACTGGTCCAGTACGATGAAGATCGGGCGCTGGAGCTGATCACTACCAACCCTTCCCAGGCCGACCGAAGCCGCTTGCTGCGCACGCCCATCCCCCAGGTTTTTGCGGTCATGCTCGATATGGCCGGCGCCCCCGCGCAAAAATGGCCGGCGGCGATGGTGATCAAGCCGGCGAATTACCCAGTCCTGTTCCTGTACTCCATGGAGGGAGGCTTGCAGCGATTCCGTTCCGCCCAGGCGTTGATCAGCACCGTGCGCCCCCTGCATGAGGGGCAGCAACGCACGATCCAGTCGATCTCCAGCGAAATCCCCGGGCACGTGTTCGAGGTGGCCGCCAACGACCTGCAGCAAGTCCAGGACAACGCCCTGGAAACGGCCCTCGATGCCGGCGTAACCGAGCCCCCCACGCTGGAGGCCTTGGCCAAAAAGACCGAAGAGGCCCTGGCGTTGGCCCCGTTGTCTCTCACAGGGGCCTTGGCTGCGCGCCTGCACGCCTTGATCGAACACAACCGCCCCACCTTCTACAAGACTGCGACCCCTCTGGAGCAACAGACCTATCGTGTGTTGGAAGAAACGGTCGTCCAGGCGGTTCAAACCCTGGGGAGCGGCATCCAGACCTTGATGCAATTCACCCGTGGAAAACTCATACAGTACCTTCAAAAAAACGTGCATCCAGGCATAAAGCCCGACCCGGACAAGACCTTGGTCACGCTGACCTTCGGCGACAGCGACAATCCCCGGCAAACACGCACCAGCAGCCTGACCCAACTGGTACTGGATAACCTGCGCCCGGAGTGCTATCCCAATGCGCAGAGGCAGGTGCTGGCGGTCTACCTGGCCGATGCGCAAGGTCGACGGGTACGCAACCCCTCCAACGGTTACTTGATAATCTTGTCCGGCCCCGAACTGGTCAAGATGACGGCGGCTATCGACGCCGGCGGCAGCTATGAAACGATGCTGCGGGAGGAAACGAACAAACCGACATACAAGACCGCCTGGCAGGCCGCGTACCTGGCGAACATGCGGTTCAAGGCTTACGAAGCCGCGCTCAGGGGCGCCGAGGTGTTCAAGACGAGTGTCGTCGACCCGGCCATCGATCGCTCGCGGTCGCAAAAGCTGCTGGCGCTCTGGCTGGACGTCCTCATGGAGCGATCGGACCGCCTCGTGCGGGGACAAAGCGTGCGGCTCTACGGGCTTGTGCTGGGAGGCGCCGCCGGAGCGGGAGGCGCCCACGGAACACTGCGCAGGTCAAACAGTGTCAACGGGGCGCTGGTATTTACCGATCAGGAGGGACCGGAAATCAACGCAACGGTGGGTGTCTATTTTCCCGACAGCCCCGACGGCCAGGACTTCCATGAGTTTTCCAACCTGAGCGACGGGGTGGCCGGGCTCCTGGGCGAGGAGAAATGGAAAACTTATTTCCGCTCGCGACTCTCCACGGCCGAGCCGGAGGACTTCAGGAGCATATTCGAGCGAAGCACTCGCCCCTTGATTCGCGCCACGCTCATCGCCGGCGACTTTATCGAGGTCCTGTATCGCGAGCATGTCGCCTTCCAAAGTGCCTATGCCGATCACCGTTCCAACAGCAACCGGGATGTCCAGCGCCAGACCACCGCGCGCCTGATCCTGCTGGGCTTGGAGATTGCGATGGAAATTGGCGGCCTGCTCCTGTCGCCCGGTATTGTCACCTACCTCAAGGCAGTTGCGAGAACGGGAGCAATGATCACCAGGACCGGCGCCGTGCCGAAGAACCTGAACACACTGATCCACCTGCATCGAATCGCCAACATCTCTGAACAAACCATTGAACAGACAATTGCCCGGTTCGGCACTGCGCGCGGCCGTGCCTCGTTCCTGGCATTGACGGGGCGTCGCCAGGGCCAGGGCGACGTGCTGCCCGGGCTCCCCTTGGAAGAGGCGGTCTACCAACGCTATGCAGGACCGATACCTCAGTGATTAGAGCGACGGCGCCAGACGACCAGGGCTTCTATCGCATGACCCTCACCAACCCGACCACCGGCAGCGTGACGCGCCCGGTGTACATCCGCCAGCCCGAGGGGACGGTGTTCCGGGTGCACGATGACACGAGACATACCGCGATAGAAGCCGTGCTGGTCGATCCATTGACCGGTTTGAACATCCGCTCCAGCGGGGTCATGCGCAGCACCGTGGCCCGCACGCCCAATGGCGAGTGGCGGGCCGTCGGGTTTGGTTATGGTGGGGGAAAAAGACCCATGCGGCCGGCCATCACGCCACCGGAACCGCACGCAACGGTGCCGGATACGCGTATTTCCAACTTGATACGCAGATCCGGCACCTGGGATAACGAAATCATGGACCTGGTCCCTGCTTTCATGACCCGACTGCCCAGTTGGCCGCAACACCGCAGCCTGGTGATCATCGATGACAGGCCGCTCGGGCGATCCTGGGCGAGACGTTTTATCCCGGGACAAGCAGATTTCAGTGAACCGGGTATGGCCCCCAGGCCTGGCGATGCCACTATCGTCCTGAGGCGAACATCCAACAACCATTACGACCTGATGCTCAGCGACCGTACCGTGCAAATCCCTGCCGACGGCGATTGTTTCTTCAATGCCGTTGCCATGGGGTTGAACAGAGGGAGCCAAGGCCGTTTTACGATGCAAGGATTACGCAATGCAGCCGCCGAGTATTTCGACCTGCACCCGGAACTCAATCAATTCGTGGTGCAGGCCCCGACCACGGAAATGCAGCTGCTCTATGACCATACGTTCCAGCTGCAAGTGATTTTGCAGACAGGTACCTTGCGCGACGTCGCCCTGATCAGCCAGGGCGTGCGGAGCCATGACGGCTTGTTCCTACCGCTACGCAATTATCTTCGGCAAGTGGCGAATGCACCAGCCGAAAGCCCTGCCAGGAGCGCCTTGATGCCCATCAGTGGGCTACTGGCAACCTCTGCGCAGATCGATGCGATGGTGCTCAATCGCGAACCGGTCAGGCGCTTTCTCCAAGCGCTGCTGTTAAATCCGGAGCAAGTTCAAGACATCACCCGCCTGCTCGATACCCCACACCTCATACTGTCCCAGGCCGTCGCTCACATCATGCTCGAATACGGCATTACGGCCCGCCAACTGCTGAACCACCACCCGCGAAGTTTTTCGGGCTATCTGCTATGGAATGATGCACTGCCCGCCCACCAGCAGGAATTGGACGCCATGGTCAGGCAAGCCATCATTATCAGGAGCGATGAAATGATGCAGGCCTATCATCTATTCCAGCGGCTGGCAGGATACCCGCTGCCCCCGAACCAGTCCGTTTTCAACATAGCGGTAGAGTTCGGCAATGGTCGAGAGATCGCCAACCTCTTGAGGTCGTCACTTGGACGGTTTCCGGCGTTGCAGCCGCGGGCCCATATGCTCCTGACCTCACCGCTCATTTCGTCTTACCTGGGGGGGCTGATGAACCTGGCGACGGTTGCGGCCTGGATACGCAACCCGGCACTTTCAATCGAGCGGCTGCGTATCATCGCTGAATACGCCACCCTTCGTTTTGACGAGATGATCAACAACCGCACCATCGACATCGACTGGATGCGTTTTTTCGATGACCGAACGGTGCAAAACATCATCCGTGATCGTGGGCCACTGACGGCCCTGTTCGAACACATGCGCGGGACGCCGACGACGATGGCGGCCCAAACCAGCCCTCATTTCACAGAACTGTTCAGCCCACCAGGATTGACTCCGTCAAACAGCCGGGTAGCGATCTTGTTCGAGATCGAGGGCTTTGCGCCGTCACTGTGGCATGCCCTCTGGCGCATCGAACCGGGCTTCGCCGACGAACTCTGGAACGAGTTGCTTTCAACGCAGTGGAGCGACGATCAAATACGCCAACTGCTAGGCCCCACGGGGAGGCTGCGTACCGAAATAAATGAAGCGGCCCCGAGGAGAACGCCTTCGCCCGCCGAGGAATAACCCCGGGACACTACGCCGACGCAAGCTTGCGCCACAAAACCACTGTGGGAGCGAGCTTGCTCGCGATAGCGTCCGTCCTGCTGAATTTGCGTTGGCCGACACGCGGCCCTCGATTTATCGCCCTACGGCGCAATCGCATCGAACACCATATGCACGGTGCCGTAGTAGGCGCCCGGCCGATAACCGGTGCCGGGCTTTATCGCGGCGATTTCCAGCCCAACGCGCTGACCGGGCCTGGCCTGGGCGGCGGAGACTACCTGGGCCGAGTCCAGGGTCAGGGCGATGTCGTTGAATTTAACCCGTAAGTCGATGCGATCATGACCGTTGGACAGATACGCATCTTCCCCCAGGCGCGCGCCGATGGAGCCGTTGATGTTCTTCACGTCATAGTCGGCCCGCAACGGGCTGAGCTCCGACGTCACGGTGTTGTAGGGCAAGCGTTGTTCGCGCTGGACCAATTGCGGGTCGACCGGCAATACATAGAATTCGGCGGTCGGGATGTTGACGTAGACCTCGAAGGTTTCCCGTTCGACCGCCCCCCACACCGCCATGCTCGACAGCGCCAGGAGGTTGAACAGCAATGCAAATAGCAGTGTCTTGACCATCATCGTTACCTTTGCATCAGTGGCGGTTCGGCCACGGCGAGCCATCAGCCTTGGATCTCGACGGCTTTCTGCGCGGCGCCTTCGATCAGCGTGAAGCGATACTCACGCCCCGGCTCTTTCTTGAAGGAGAAGGTGCGACCGGCCATGACGTGATGTTTGGTGACCGGCTGACAATCGTTTTCTTTTTTTGCGTCGCAATCCTTGAACTCGTCGATCACCACCACGCTGTTGCCGTTGTTGCGCAACTGGTAATGATCGGCGGTGTTCTCGATCGCGCTGTCGAAACGGGTGTCCTTGGGCCGCACGAAAAACACCGTGCCGAAACCGGCCAGCACCTTGAGCCCGGCCGCCAGGCGTTCCTGCTTGTATTCCTCGCGCTCCTCGGCGCTCACTGCAAATTCGTCCTCGGCCTCCGGCACCACCGGCACGAAACGCACCCGGAAGTAGCGCTCCTTGTCGCGGTTGCCCATGAACAGCAGCCGCGTACCCTGCACGCCGTTGGCCGGCACGATCAGCCGCGCCGGGCTGGCCATCAGGCCGTCCCGGGCCACGGCGCCGGCGGGTGTCTGCAAGGCCACTTCCTCATACGTGCCGTCCTCCTTGTAGAGGATCTCCAGGATATTGACCTTGACGAATGCCGTGGACGTCCCGCCGTTGAACACCCGTTTCATATAAGTGCTCTTGTCGCCATCGAGGTAGTCGTACACCACCCCGACATTGATTTGCGGCCCGGCCTGGACCATGCCGCAAAATAAATAAAAACCGATACATGCCCATATGTGTCTCATGAAACCTCTACCTCAAGTGTTTTACACGCCAATAGGATTAGTTGGGATACGCCAACTCCGAATCGAAGATGACCGTGACAGTGCCCGAGTAGCGCTTGCTCCCTCGCAGCAGCATTTGTTCCACGGCATCCCGATTTATTGAAAAATGTAAAGTCGCTGGCTTTCTATCGAGATAAAAATTCGGATAAGCGTGTTGTAGAAACTCTCGATGTAACAGGACACGCTTGATGGGCGCTCCGGCGGCGTCCGCAAGTCCATGTGGAAGACTCACCTGAAGAGTCAATCGCGCCAGGTTATTGAACTCGTCGGATAACCCGCAGCCTTGGCTCGGCCATGGATAGTTATATTGACACTCAAGTTTCATGGTGAAAGGGGTGGACGTGGAAATATTAAACGTCTGGTCCCGAAGCAACGCCGTCGGTCTACGCCCGCTGTTCAACCAGGCCTGCCAACCCCCTTGAGGGACCAGCTCGATGTTATGCCCGCCCGGGGGTACGTCGACCTTGAGTGCATGTTCGACGTCGAACCTGAAGTTCATCGTGATCACTGGATCGTCCGGGATTAGAACATCCCCCATGTCGAAATCCTGCCCCGGCCCGGCGGTATAAGTCAGCGAACCGGTGTATTCGCCGGCCTTCATTTTCAATGGGTCGGGGGTGCGTAGTTCGTAGGCGACTCCCAAGCCATCGATACCAAAGGTTGGTATTGTGTACCGAGCCGTTTTGGCGCATGCGCCGTCCACTGGGGTTCGCCAAAAGGACCTTACGAAGCGATTGTCGCTAACGGGCACTCCTAGACCCGTGCTTCGACAGGGTGAGGGCGCCTCCTTCCAATCGGAGCCCCACAACATGTTATGAGCGGCTGCCACGCTCACGCCACCACCGACCAGATCGACGACGCTGTCGTTGACAGTTGTGTAATAGCTTGCCAGACCTGCCACGCGCACTTGAACGTCCACGCTTTCACCGGTCCCCGAATGGGTGAGCTGCGCCGTCCGCCAGAGGGCAGGAACCTTGATCATGGCACCCTGCCGGGGGTCATTATGGTTGGCCGCGATAGGCCCACTCGAACGAAAATTCACATCATAGGCATAGAAAATACCGCGATTGTAATCACACACGTCAGCAACTTGGTAAACGGCACAATTGCTTGGCACATTCGAAGTAATGACAAACCTGTTCACATGCGGCGTAGAAGCATCGGGCCGATACTGTGCGGCAATATCAACACTCTGCGCATTGGCCGTCGTTACTCCGATTGTAAAAAACGCAGCGACAACCCTGACCAGGGTCATGCATAACACTTTCATTGGTTAAAACCTTATACAACGTATGTTTAGGAAAAGAGCCATGTGCCTGCGATAAAAACGCCCCGTTCCTGGGAAACCACATCATCCTGCCCTGGCCGCAAACATCGGTTCCGCTAGATATCCGAATCCCACACCACGGTAACGTTACCGCTGTAAGTCCCATCGCCCTCGGCCACCATCTGTGCGGCATTGGCCTGGGAGATTTCGAAATGCAAAGTGCCGGGTTTGTAATCCACATAAAAACCTGGCCGGAACAACGTGGTGCCACTGCCATCACGCAATAGCGGGCGACGCTTGACGGCCCGCCCGCTATCGTCCGTCAAGCCATGGGGCAGGCTCACGCTGACGTCCACCGGCGCGGAATGCCCCGACCCGTCCCAGATCGCACAGGTGTTGCCGATGGTGTATTGGCATTCCAGGTTCATCTTGAAACGGGCGGACGAGGAGATGCGAAAGGTCTGGTCGCGAAACAATCGCGTGGGCGCCCGTCCCCGGCTCAACCAGGCTTGCCAACCGTCCTGGGGCGCCAGCTCCACGCGGTTGCCGCCGGGGGGAATGTCGACTTTGAGGGCGTGCTGGACGGTCAACCTGAAGTTGAAATTGAGCACCGAATCCCAAGGGACCATGACGTCCCCCATGTCGATATCCCGTCGCGGCCCCATGCCATACACCAACGAACCGGTATAGAGGCCGGACGACATTCCCAACGGATTGGGGGTGCGCAGCTCGTAGGCAAAGTCCAGGAATTCATATTTGAACTGAGGAATCAAATATCTGGTTTGTTTAGTACACACACCCGCCGAGGGGGTTCTCCAGAAAACACCAAAATGCGTACCGCTATACGCAGCATTGGTACTCTGGGTTTGACACGGCCCCGAGGGATAAGTCCAGGTCGTGCCCCCCCATAACTTTGCATGTGCGGCGAGTATCGACGATTCCCCTCCAACCAGATCGGTCACCTGCCGATAGAGACGATACCGTGTGCCCACACCGATAAAACGCACTTCGACATTTTCTGTTTCTCCCGTCACAGAATGCCTCACTTGCGCCGTACGCCAATTCACCGGCACGTTGAACATCGCGCCTTGGCGATAATCTGCATGATTCGCCTGAATAGGACCCGTTGAATTGAAAGAAATCGGAACCCGGATGCTGAATATGCTTGTCCCGCACCACGACGGATACTCAGCACAATATCCACTGACCGGCGTGGTATTGGTGAACTTGTTCTCATGTGGCTTGGAAGAGTCGGCCGTGAATCTCGCGGTGATCGGCTGCTCGTAGGCATGCGCCGCCGACATTCCGATCAACAAGAAAACCGAAGCGACACCGCGTGCTGTTTTTGGTAGATATTTCATCGTTCAACCTCTCGCATCCAAGCGAACCACTTCTATCGAGTCAGCCAAGCGACTCACCTTGGCATCGACTTCACAGGCCCATGCCATGAAAAATGCCGCCGCCAGCCAGGCCGCCGCCATGCCTAGATAGTTCATCGAGACCCTTCCCTCCTTGATAATCATGAACGCTGCTTCGCGGCATGGGCGTCAGCGATGGTGGTATCGGCCAAGGTATCCGGCGTGCAACGCAAATCACCGATCAGCAACACGTCGCCTTCATTGACCGCACTGTCCGGGTCGAGGCGGAACTGGCAATGCAACTGGTTGCCATAGCGCACCTCCAGAGTGGGCGAGCCGGCGTTCATTTCCATGGAGAAGAACCCATCCGCCTCGCTGATGCCGCGGCTGGCGTGGTTGATCACGTGGTAGCCGCGCAGTGGCTGGCCCTGCTCGTCCAGCAAGCGGCCGAGCACGGTCACGCTGCGCATCACGCTGATCTTGCGGTAGTCCACCCCGCCCTTGTTCAGGTGGTAACGGGTGCGTGCCGGCTCGATGCTCGCCGCCGGTGGGTGCAGGCCGTCGAAGTCGAAGGTCACCATGCTGTTTATATAAGCGGTGATTGGCACGAAGTTACGGCCTGGGCGCAAGGTGACGCTGCCGCCGGTCAAGTCATCGGCGCGCAGGGCGATGTCGTCCAAGTCGGTCTCCACGTCGACGATCATGCCCGCGCCACGCCCCTCGGGAGCGCCGCTGAAGGCCACTTTGCTGCCGCCCACGGCCACGGTGCTGCTCAGGTTCAAGCCGCCGGTGAGGTTGTCGTTGTAGGAAGAGCGCTGGATAAAACCGTCGCCATACAGCGAGTCGGTGTAGAAACTGGCCATGCTGGACAGGCCGATGCCATAGGTGTCGGTCGTGGCCGTGGCGGACACGCTCTGCAAGACGTGGTCCTGCAGGTCGCGGCGATAGGTCACGGAGGCGTTGTTGTCGCGCTCGCCGTCACGCGAGGTCCGGGTACCTATACTGCCCGACCAATATTCACCCGGGCCGCCCAAGGCCACGGTGACACTCAGGTCCACGCCGCGATTGCGTTTGTCGCCGGTGCTGGATGTACCCGGCCGGTCAAACACCGACAAGCGCCAGTTGGCATCACTACCGCGCAACGTCCCGCGCTGGCTCCAGCCCAGGTCCAGGCCTGTGCCCTGGACATTGCCTTCGCTGTAGGCCAGCCGGCCATTGATCGACGATTTGTTGCTCAAGCGATGGTTGACCGACAGCGACGAGTTGCTGGTCTGGCCGACGTAGACGTTGCGTTGGCGAATACGGGTGCCGTCCGGCAAGGTCTCATAGGTGTTGCGGGTGTCCAGCCAACTGCGGTTGTGACTGGCGACCACGCTGCCCTGGATGTAGCTGTACAACCCTTGCAAGTCCAAGCCGGTGCCGTACTGCTCGGTCTGGTAGACGTTGGCGTACAGGCTGGTGCTGCTGGCCAGTGTCCAGTCTATCGACGTGCCGACCTGCATTTTTTCCTGCACCTGGCGCACGGAACCACCCAGGATCACCCGCGGGTGGGCCAGATAGTTGACGCCCGCCCCGGCGGTCATGAACCCCTCCGGCTGTTCCTCCCAGTTGCTCCAGAGCTTGGTTTCGCGCCCGGCGAAGAGGTTGTAGCGCCAACGGTCCTCGGCGTTGCTCCAATTGCTCGGCTTGTAGACCAGCTCCTGGCTGGTGGCGGTGGTCTGGCCGTCTTCGACCAGCCGCACTTCCACTTCATAGATACCGCCGGGCAACGGGCGGGTATCCAGGCTGTGCAAACCGGCGCTGACCGGCTGGGTGTTGATCAGCAAGCCACTGCGATAGATCTCCACCGACGCCTGGCGGCTGGCGGTGACGTAGATCGGGTAGACGCTGGGTTTGGGGTTGTCGATCGCCAGGCTGTCGGAACTGCCATACATCACCCCCAGCGCGGTGTCCGGGTTGGCACCGAAGGCGCGGATCTGCCGGTTCAAGCCATCGGAACTGGGCGTGAAATAACCCAGGCGAAAGAAGGTGCCTGCCATTTCCCGCTGCGTATGCAGCTCATGGACGGCGTGGTAGAGCTTGTCGTCCGGCCCGCCCAGGCGCGAAAGCTGGAGGTCCAGCGTCTGGCTCCAGTTGCCGATGCTCGAGCTGGCGTTCAGGCCGTAGCGCCCGCCCGTGTCCTGCTCCTGGCCACCGTTGAGGTTGAGCTGGTTATTGAAAATCAGGCCCAGGCTGCCATCACGCGGCAGGTCGTAATAACGCTTGGTTTCGGTGGTGCGCTCCACATCCCGCGTGAGGATCGACACCAATGAATTTTCGAGACTGTAATGCACAGCCAACAGCCCTGACGGGCAATTCACTTCACAGGCGCCCAGCACCTGCCCTTGCTTGAGATGCTGCTCCCACTCGTCCCGATCGGCTTCCTTTATCTGGCTGTCCTGGGTTTCGTTGAACTCCAACAGGGTGATGCGATCATCCCGTGTCAGCACCACCATGGCTTCACCGAGATATTGTTGATTGAGCTCGACCCGAACGGCCAACGGTACATCGAAGAAGTGGCTTTCGAACTCTGCCGGCAGGCCCTTGGCCTGGGACAGCAAGCTACTGGGTGTCGTACCGGGAGCAACAGGCGCGGCCAATGCAGTCGCGCACAAACAAAGCGCGAACGCACCCGCGATGGGCGTCATCGGAAACATCAACGGAATCTCATCATCAGCGAAGTATCGGAGCGTTTCTCAGGTGCAAGTCGACCGGCTGGGGAGAACCGGTCGACTTGCGGCAATGCCCGGGAGTCGGGGAAAACTCACCGAGCAAAGGCCTTACCGGTTTGCGCGAGGCACCGCGTCGAAGATCACAGTCATGTCGGCGGTATAGATGCCGGTCTGTGTAGCGGTAGGCCGCGCGGCGGCGATGACCAAATCGGCCTGGGTGCCCGGGGTGGAGGCCGCGTCATCGACCACTTCCTGAGGCGTGGCCGTCAGGGTGACGCCGTTGAAGGTGGTGGTCAGCGCGATCCCGTTGTTGCCGTTGTACAGTGAAGCCGGGCCACCTTCGATGTACGCATGGACCGAACCTTCGGTGTTCTTCACGTCATAGGTTGCACGCAGTCTGGTCAGCTCGCCGTTGACCAGGTTATAGCTCATGGTCTCGTCCTTACCGAAGTTCGGGTCACGTGGCTGCACGTGGAACTGAGAGGTCGGGATGTTCGCCGTGATATGGATGGACGAACGCGCATCGTCGACGGCGAAGGCCAGCGAAGAAGTCAGGGCTGTGGCGGCCAAGGCGGTAGCGGATACGAATTGTTTGAGCATTTTTTATACCTGTCTTTGCAATGAAAAAGAGGAAGAGAACGTGAAGCCCAAGTTGCCGGTGACCGGACTTGAACCCTGTACGCGGCGCCATAATTAACTCTTCCTTCTCAAAAAAAAGCAGGCCGATTCCCACAGGCTCGTAGTCAAAGCGGAATTGCGCAACGAGGAATATTCGACAGTTTTCTTTAAATCGTAAAAAGGTATGTAAGAAGTTTCTTACATTATTGTATTTGGCCCAATAAATACGCAGGGAGAGTAAGTTGCGGGGCAGTAACACGAAATAGACGGCATAACGCAGCGACTTTTCCCGCAACCTCCGGCGACCAGAGCCGACCTCGGCCGATTGCCGCCTCATGCTAGCGTCTCTTCCCCGCCCACCGGAGCCACCGGTGGGCCTACAGGAATGCATCGGCATGGATGTCACAAGCAAAGCATCAGAAGCCTCTTCGCCAACTGAAGGCAGCCCGCCACTGGAGACATTGATTCGCAGCGCCATGACACCGGCGAGCGGCGGCGCGGCGTTCACCGTCGCGTTCAAGACGCTGGGCATGACGTCGGTATTCGACATTGTGCGAATGACCCGCGGCGTATTTATCGAACAGCTGCAAGCGTTCGACATCGATGAGCACGGCGCCGGGCACGCCTATGACATCGCCCAAGGATACGCCGCCCAGTTGGACCGTCTCTATCGGCAACAACAGGTGTCACCCGACCTGATACAGGCCCGGCAAAAACGCACCGCATCCAAAAATGAAAACAGCCAGCCACCGGACCTGCCAACTTATCGGAAGTTGTTCAACGAGCCTTGGAACCAGTTCTGCTCCAGCGAATCCATGGCCGCGAACGACTCGCCCGTGGCCTACCTGAGAACGCTCTACCTGTTCGCCTTGCAATTGGAAACCCGCGGCACCGCAGTTGCCCGCAGACTGGACCAGCGACGTCCGGATCTGAAGGGTTTCGTTATCGATTCGGGTAAAACACTCAATCAGGTGCCGACACTCTCGATCGTCAACCGGATCCTGAAAGACCATTTGGAAACCAGCGTTACGACGGCCACCGCTTACGAACTCCTGAATAAAAAGCACTACCCCTATTCGCTTCCCTACGACGCTTATCACCATGCTTGTGCCTTGGGGCTTGGTGAAAAACAGCTACAACTTGGCGAACTTCATTATCGAGTCACCCCGCGCCTGCTCGCCTTTGATCCCGATCAACGCTCAATCGAAGCTGCCCGACGCATCCAGCCATTGTTATCCGGACTTTCCCCTGCACAAATCAAACTGCTGATCGCCGCCCCGAATGCCGGCGTAACGCTGTACGAAGCCAACTTCAACCTTGCCGCGTCCGCCGACCTGAAGAAAGAAGAGGAAGCCGCGCAGGAAACATCCCTGCGCGCGCAGTTAAGCCAGATCGAGGTTTTCCTCGACAAGACCCGGCTGGATGCCAACCAACTCCAGGCGTTGCTCTCGCAGAAAACCCACGCGCCTCATCAATCGGCAGCGGTGACAAATGGCGATGCGGCCGACTATGGCGCTGTCTATGTCAACGGCGGGCCGTCTCCCATGGCTTTGCTGGACTCCGCGAGCCTGACGAACACCACGCCCGATCGCTTTGACAGGCTGCACAAGATGATCCGCCTGCAACGTTGGCTTGGCATCCCCTTCGCGGAACTCGACACGCTACTGACCAGTGCCATGAAACGGGAGGGCAACAATAAACTGGTGCTGAACGACACTACGCTGCGTGTGCTTGGCGTCTTTCGTTATTGGAACCGTGTCCACGCGCTACAAGCTGAAGAGTTCGCCGCCCTGCTGTTCCGCATCCCGACCCACGCCACGGAACGGGGGGTGCCGCTTTTCGATCGACTGTTCCGCTCACCTGGCGCCACGCAGCAGGTGTTGGTACACGACGGTGAAATGTTCGACAGCACAACCCGACAACGGCTCTGCGCAGCATTTGGGCTCAGTGATACGGCAGATTCATTGGGGCTGCTGATCGACAACATCCCTCCTGGGGAAAAGACCAGCACCCTCGCCGCAATATCGGCCGTCTATCGGCAGGCACGCGTCGCGCAGTTGCTGGGCCTTACCGTCCAGCAATGCAGCCGATTGCTCGAACTGCTTGCGCCAGCGTATCGAGAGCAGTGGGCGGCCCCGTCCCTGGATAACACAGATGCGAGGGATACCTGGAAAGCGGATTACCTCGACGTGCTGATGCACCTCGATTGGATCACCCATTGGATGCGCGACAGTAACGTGGGCGTTCGCGATTTGCGCCGGCAGATGCTCGTGGTCCCTGCCGAAGTGTTTCCGTCCTTGGGTGCCCCGAAGGATGAGGATTACACCGACCTGCTCCAGGCCAGGACCCGACCATTGATACCCGAACTGATCGAAACGTACCTGAGGGACACAACCTCTGAAAACGCTCATCTCAGGTATCTGGCCCTGCTGACGCCCAACGCCGAACGCGACCTGCAATTGCCCGTGAGCAGCGAAACACTGCTGCATTTCATGAAAACACCCGACTGGCTGGACGACGCCTACCCGCAAGAAACCAAACTGGAGCTGCGCCTGCACGATTTCTATCTGCTGCATCGCGTCAAGCAATACGTCGACACCTACGGCCGCTCGGAAGGCGCTTTGCTCGAATACTTCGAATGGGCACGCTCCGCTTCCGCCAACAAACAACAAGCCGATACGCGACTGGCCGCACTGCTGGGATGGACCGGGAAGGAAGTTGCAATCCTGACCGAAACGCTTGGCTCGAAGGGGGTGACCGCCATGAGCCAGATCGACTGGTTGATGCGCTGCCAACAAGCCTGCCTGAAGGCCGGTTTTTCAGCCACGACGCTGCTCAAGGCCGCCGAGCTCACCCGAGACAGCGCCGAGGATGATTGGAAGTCCCTCGCTGAAACCCTGTAAAGCAGCCCCGACGATTGCCCCACCGACTTGCTCAAGGAATGACCATGTCACCGCACCTCGAACAGCAGCTCAACGAAACCTTGCGCGATGCAATGCTGGCTTGCTACCTGACCCACATCGTACCCGCCGATAAAACGCTCGCCGACCTGAAGACCGCTGATGACCTCTATCAATACTGGCTGATCGATGTCCTGGTCAGCCAGGCTGTCGCCACCAGTGAAGTGGCCGCTGCCATTGCCAGCCTCCAGCACTACATCAATCGAATCCAGCTGGGCCTCGAACCTGGCTACGAGAAGCATGGCATCACGGCGGCGCAAGAACAGGCCTGGCGGGAGCGCCTGCATGCCTACGCACTTTGGAGCGATCACGAAAAGCTGCGCACGTACCCGGAAATCTATTTGAGCCCCCTGCTGCGACAAGACAAGACCGAAAGCTTCGAGCAACTGGAAAATGACCTCAGCCAATACCGGATTGACCTGAAAAGCGTCCATACAGCCCTGCAAAACTATCTCGCCCGCTTCGAAGAAATCGCCAACATCGAAACACTCAACGGCTATATCGACGGCGACCACGCCGCGCTGGACGCCAGCACTTATTACCTGGTGGGTAAATCCAGTTCGGAACATACCTATTACTGGCGTTCACTTGATTTACCGGTGCCTTCCACAACGACCCTACAACCGGCTTCGACTTCGTTTATGGATTGGTCGGATTGGAAGAAGATCGACATCGTCTTCCCGGAAGAATTGGCGGACCAGACCTTGCGGCCAGTGACGTTCAACAACCGACTGTTCGTCATCTGGGCCGAGGTTACCCCGCCAGGCGGCCCCATCGGATCCAGCCTGAAAACCGCGGAAGGCGTGACGTACCTGGAGGATGTCGACAGCCATAACCAATCTCGCTATCCGAAGGTGCAGGTCAAGTACGCTCATACAAAATTTGACGGCAGCTGGAGCACGCCGCAGACGGTGATCGATCGGTATTACCAGAGCGATTACCTCATGTTTGCGGTTAACCAGGACAAAACGGTTCCCGTCGCAACAACACCGGCGGGTAATGATTTCCCCTACTTCCAAAGCCATCTTCAAACGGTTGCGATATATGACAAGAATCTGGACCGGCTATTTATCGGCGTGAAGTTCGACGAAGTGTTCTATCAAGCGGTCGGCCTGAATCACCACCATACCCCCAGGGGATTGGCAACCGTCGGTGCGGCAATCCCTGCACAAGTCGACGCTTCAATAAAGCACTTCGCACACCTTCCCGCCGAACACCACCGCAAATTCATCAAGTATCTGACGATCAATAAAGGCCGTTTCCAATACATCCACCATGACGCGCGTCTACTCTCCAGCACGGCAATACCCGTCACTTCCCCAAACTGGAACACCGACGATAGGGTGAATACTCATCTGGGCGCCCTGGAAGTAAAACGGACATCACCTAATCCGGGTGCCTTCGACTCCAGGAAAATGCCCGACCATTTCCAGCTGACCTCGAAATTGACTGGAGACTTTCTACCTCCCGAAGATTTCTTGTTCGAAGGCGTACCACACCGAGCGAAATTTCCATTCACCCTTAAATTGAAGCTCAGCAAAGCGCCTGTGAACAGCTTGTCATCCCGCATCCATGTAGAGATCATTTTCAGCTCCAAATCCCTGCTACCCGCTTCAACGGCGGATCTCCAGAAGAGCATCATCCAATTGGTTCTGGTGCACTCGACAACCCACGAACAGATCCCCATCGACCTGACGCAGTCAACTACCACATTCCTGGAATCGGAAAACGGCTTTGTCATGGAGCACAAATCCAACATTCCTGACGACCACTACGACGTCCTTACCCTAGCCGACAATACCTACAGCGCCACGTTGTCGTTCCATACTTTTTCGTTTGTTTCAAAACTCATATACAGGGAACAGTTCCACCTGCTCAGAACGCCCCCCGTCACGCGCCTTTATCGACACGTCATCATGGCGCCGATAAAAGCGAGCGCCGAAGCACCCGAAATCATAAGCAACGACACGATGGCCGTTTTGACAGGCAGCGCATCGTTGGATGACTACGAGCAGGCAACTTCACGATTAAGAAGCTCAAGCGTCCTGAGCACATCGCTAAGGGAGGCGCCCTTTACTGAAACGAAATACTTCGCCCATGGCGTGTTGGTGTATGAACTCAACGGAGAGGAATTTCATCTTTCAAAGCCCCTCCTTCAATATGTCTCCGTGACGCTGGAAGGAGGGGCGTCAACGGTTGTAGAGGCGATGGCGCCACGCTCCAGTCGCCTGGGCGAAGCCGAGTTCATAGACTTCACCGACACCGACGTCAATTTCCCCCCGCTGCGCACCAATACCCGTTTCGCCAAGAAACTGGTCAAGGCCGCCAGCCTGAGCCTGGATCATTTTTTTTCTTCGCGGACCGAAACATGGGAAGAGCCGGAAACATCCGAAGAGACTGGCGCCGAGCCCCTGGATTTCCACGGCGCCCACGGCAAGAGTTTTTGGGAAGTGTTTCTCTTCCTGCCTTGGTCAGTGGCCTACCGTTTGAATCAAGAAGGCCGCTACCAGGAAGCTGAAACCTGGCTGGGCTACATTTTCGACCCCAAACGCCCGCCTTACTGGAACCTGGGCGAGTTGACACGCACGCGCGACATCCCTCGCTACGCGCTTGAGCAACCCTATGATCCCAACCACCTGGCGCTGAGCAACCCTGCTCATTTGCGAAAGTCGCTGTACATGCTCTATCTGGACATCCTGATCAACCGGGGCGACGCGGCGTATCGACAGCTTACGCCAGACAGCCTGGGGCAGGCCAAGCTCCGGTATGTGCAAGCCAGCCAGTTGCTCGGGCCGCGTCCAGCCGTGACACTGGCCGAACCTTGGGGAAGCATTTCCTTGGGCAACCTGGCCGAGGGTACATCCGCTGCATTGCGCCAGCTCGAAAAGGACATGCCCCTTGCGGTTATTCCAATCGCTGTCAACAAGCAGGACGCAACGCCTTGGCTCAAAGACACCGGCCACCTGCTCCAACCGTTCAACCCCGCGCTGACAGCACAATGGGACAAGCTTGAAAGCCGGTTGTACAACCTTCGCCACAATCTGGACATCAACGGCAACCCCTTGCGCCTGACGCCTCTTGCCCAATCGCCAGGTGCTTTCGCGTTCGGCAGTCCGACTGCCGTGTACGGTGCGAGTGTCGCGCCCGCCGGAGGGGCTTTGCGTTCCGTCAGTCATTACCGCTTCCAGGCCTTGGCCGCGCATGCCATGGGCGCCGTGGACCACATCATCCAGTTCGGCAACACCTTGCTGTCACTGATCGAACGGCAGGAACAGGCCGAGCATCTGCAGCTGCAACAACAACATGCCTGGGACCTTGCCAAAATCGTGGTCGAGCAGCACACCCAGGCCCTGCTCATCGACCAGAAAAACCTCGAGGCGCTACAGGCAGGCCGTGCCCTGGTCGAGGCCCGCGCCCGGTTCTTTGCCAAGCAGCTCAACGAAGGCATCAGCCAGGAAGAAACCGCAGCGAACGAACACCACATGACCGCGGCTTCCGCTGAGTTGATCGCAGCCGGGGCAGGCGCCCTGGCCGGCGTCGCGATGCTCGCGCCGAATATTTTCGGTTTCTCCAACGGTGGCATGCGCTGGGAGGGCTTGGCGTTTGCCGCCCAGGCCACGGCTGAAGGCGTTGCAAGCGCGTCGCGCAACGCCGCCAACATGCTGGACCGTTCGGCACAATTTGCCCGTCGGGCCGAAGAATGGGCCTATGCCAAGGAACAGGCGGACCTTGAGCTCGTCCAGCTCGATAGCCAGTTCAAGGTCTATCAGCAGCAGGAAAAAGCTTCACGACTGCAACTCCAAGTGGCTCGAACCTCCCTCGCGCAAACCTGGTCGATTTACCAACTGCTCAACAAACGCTTCTCCAGGGCGCAGCTTTATCAATGGCTGAACGGCCAACTTGCGACTCTCTACCACGAGGCCTATGGCATCGCCCTTTCGTTGTGCCTGGATGCCGAAGCCTGTTGGCGATTTGAGCTGGCCAAGGACAGAACCTTTTTCCAGAGAGACACGTGGAACAACAATTACCGCGGGTTGTTGGCAGGTGAGTCGTTGAAGCTCGACCTGATGAAGATGAGCAAAGCCTATGTGGAAGATCATCGACGAGACCTGGAAATCGTCAAGACGCTCTCACTGCGCCAAAAAATGACGATCTGCAGAGTGGGCGTACTGACGCCCCAGCCCGAGAAAAATACCTCGCCAGAACCATGGTCCGCCCTGATGACGTCGGTGATCAGCGGCGGCACGCTGACCTTCGAGCTGCCTCAAGGCCTGTTCGAGGCAGACTACCCGGGCCAGATGCTTCGGCGCATCAAAAGTATCAGCGTCTCGCTGCCCGCGACGCTGGGTCCTTACGAAGACATCAAGGCCATACTGACCCAGACCAGCAACACGATTCTGGGAGCGGATGACAAACCCGTCTTCACCGACAGGCGCTCCAACCAGCAGGTGGCCCTTTCGACCGGGTTCGACGACAGCGGCCAGTTCATGCTCAATTTCGGTGACGATCGATACCTGCCCTTCGAATTCACCGGCGCCATCTCGTCCTGGACGTTGGCTTTTCCCAACCCCGGCAATCAGCAAGCGCTGCTCGAATCGATCACCGACATCATCGTCCACCTGCGCTACACCGCCCGGCCTGGCACGGGAGGGCGTCCATGAACACAGCCTCCGAACCCTCCGCCATCGACATGCCCGCGCTGCCCAAGACCGGTGGTGCACTGACCGGCCTCGGCAGAGGCTGGGGTGACATCGGCGCCAGCGGCACGGCGACGTTCGAGATTGGCTTGCCGATTTCAGCTGGGCGCGGGTACGCGCCTGCCCTGGCCTTGATCTATCGAAGCACCGCCGGCAACGGCCCGTTCGGTTTGGGTTGGACCCTGCCGCTGGGCACCATTTCCCGTCGCGCCAGCAAGGGTGTTCCCTCCTATACGTCGCAAGACGTCATCCTTGGACCCGATGGCCAGCCCCTGTTGCCCGAGCGAGACGCCCAGGGAGCTGTCATGGAGACGCTTCATGCTCGTTTCAACGACCTTGCGCTGGACACAACCTACACCGTCGTCCGTCATTTCCCTCGGGTCGAGAGCGATTTCTCGCGCTGGGAACATTGGCGCTCGGACAACGATCCCGCCGGTTTCTGGCTGATACAGGGCGCTGATGGTGGCGTGCACTTCTATGGCAGGACTGCCCTGGGCCGCATCGCCGATCCGGATAACCCGCTGAAGGTCGCCCAGTGGTTATTGCAGGAGAGCCTCAACCCCTTCGGCGAACATATTCATTATCACTATCGGGAGGAAAGCAAACGCACGCGTCATCCCAGGGAAACCCGGGCCCAGCGCTACCTGGAGCGCATTCGCTATGGCAACTTCAGCGCGGCGGACCACGAGCATTTATACCTGTGGGGCGGTGATGTCCCGACGGATGTGCAATGGCATTTCGAACTGGTATTGGACTATGGCGAACGCACCACCGCCATCGATAAACCGCCGCCCTATGACGCCAACCCGGACTGGTTGACACGCAGGGACCCTTTCTCAAGTTTTGCCTACGGTTTTGAGCTTCGCACCTTGCGCCTGTGTCGCCAGGTCCTGATGTTTCACTATTTTCCAGACGAAGCCGGCATGGGACCGACACCCGTGCTCGTCAGGCGCCTGCTGCTGGAGCATCTGTGCGGCGATGATTCGTACAGCCTGCTGACGGCCGCACATGAGCAAGCCATTGACGCGAGCGGCAGATTGTCGAGCCATCCTCCGCTGGAACTGCTTTATCGATCAGGCCGGTTGAAACAGGACGTGCATCGCTACACCTCGTTCCAGTACGCCGGCTTCAACGATGGCCAGCGCTACTTCGTCGCAGATCTGTTCGGCGAAGGGGTGCCGGGCCTGTTGTACCGTGACGACAAAGCCTGGTACTACCGCGAGCCGCTAAGGACACAGGGCAACGACATGACCTATGGCGCCGCCGAGGCGCTGCCCAAGGTCCCGGTGGCGGACCGTTCGCGCCCCGGGCGCCAGATGTTGCTGGACATCACCGGCGACGGCCAGTTGGACTGGCTGGTGGCCCGTCCCGGTATGAATGGCTTCTTCAGTCTGGACAGTAACGGAGATTGGTCGGGCTTCGTGCCCTTCAACGCCCTTCCCGTCGAGTTTGTTCATCCGCAAGGTTCGCTGGCCGATGTGATGGGCGCCGGCTTGCTGGACTTTGTCATGGTCGGTCCGCGCAGCGTGCGACTTTATGCCAATCGCAAGCAGGACGGGTTCGCCCCGGCAATAGCGATCCCACGTACCGACGAGGAGGATGACTTGCCGTCGATCACCGGATCGCCATCGGAACTGGTGGTGTTCTGTGACGTGCTGGGTAGCGGCCAGCAACACTTGGTGCGTATCCGCCACAACGAAGTGAAATGCTGGCCGAATCTTGGCGCAGGACGCTTTGGCAAAGGGTGGGTCTTCGCCAGCCTGCCCTTCCCCCACGAAACATTCCAGGCGTCCCGGGTGTTGCTGGCCGATCTCGATGGATCCGGGGCCACGGACCTGGTGTACCTGGAGCCTGACAGCTTCTCGATCCTGCGTAACCTGGGCGGAAACGGGTTCGCTCATCAACCCGTGAAGGTGCGGTGGCCCGACGGTGTTCGCTACGACGCCCGCAGCCAGGTGAGTATCGCCGACTTGCAGGGCTTGGGATTTCCCAGCCTGATACTGAGCACGCCGCATCCGACACCCCGCCACTGGCGCTATGACTTTTTCGTCAATAAACCGTACCTGCTGCGCCAAACCGAAAACAATATGGGCACACGCACGCGCATCGACTATCGCAGCAGTGCCCAGGAATGGCTGGACGAAAAACAGGCGCTACGCCTGGACGCCAAACCCGCGGTTTGCCAAGCGCCCTTCGCAGTGCCGCTGGTCAGTCGGCAAACCGTGCTGGATGAGATCACCGGCAGCAGCCACACCCAGGCGTTCAGCTATCGGCAGGGTTACTACGATCGACGCGAACAAGTTTTCCGTGGGTATGGGCTGCTGTTGCACCGTGATGCCGACCACCCTCCCGGCGACCTGCCCGAGGACAGCTACAGCGCGCCGGTATTGACCAAGACCTGGTTTCACAATGGTCAGGCGTTGGACATGCCTCGCGAAGGCTACTGCGCTCACGACCCGCAGGCGCTGGTACTGGGCAAGACGTTGCTGAGCCGACATCGGGCATCCGGCTCGCTGCCTGCCGAGCAGCACGACGACTTGATCGAGATGCCCGACCCTTCGCTGCTCGACGAAGCCATGCACGCCCTCAGCGGCGCCGAGTTGCGGGTCGAGGTGTGGGCCGATGGAGCGATGGCGGGGCAAGTGCCTTATTCGGTGCGGGAACATCGGTATCGGGTGCGTCAATTGCCCTATGAGAGAGGTCAACAACGCTATGCCCGCACGCAGGTGCTGAGGCTGGAATCCATTGCCCTTCAATATGAGCGCGTCGCGGATGATCCGGTCTGCCAACATGAGGTCAACCTGCGCTGGGACGCCTTTGGCCACGTCGTGCATCACGTCACGGTTCACCATGCACGGCGCAAGACCGCCCACGACAATCCTCCCTCGTTGCTCACCGATGCCCACCAGCAGCAATGGTGGCGTGATACACACGACGAGGCGCAGCAGGCCTTCTACTTGAGTGAAACCCTGGCACAGTTCATTCACCTGACCGCTCCCCAACGCTGGCGCCTGGGCCTGCCTTGGCGCCAGCGCAGCAACGTACTCGTGTTGGACAAGCGAACACATCCACACCTGACGTCCGCGAATTTTTCCTGTGAACAACTGTTGGACGAAACGGCCGGCCCGTTGAGCCCTCGGGCCGAACGCGAATTGAGCGCCCTGTCCATACAGCACTACCGGGAACCCGGAGGAAAAGGGGCAACCTTGCCATCCGGTAGCGCCGGCTTCCAGGGCCTGGCCGACCATTTGGAAACCGCCGAGCTGGACCCCAAGGCCCTCGGTGCCTACGCCGGTATCCCGGACCTGCCACCCTACCCGTCGAGGGAGTTCGAGCTGAAACTCCTGGAAATCGGTTATCGGCCCATGGGTTTGTTCTTCTTTGCCAACCAGCAGGAGGCAACCCAAACCGATCATGGCCTCTGGGCCATCCGCCGCCACTTTTCCCGCTATGCACCCGCCAGCCAGTTCTGTCGAATCAGAACGTCCAGACCGACACCCGACCATGATGAAACCGTGCTGATCCACGACTCATATGCTTGCCAACTGGCCGCTATCAAACGGCCGGATGGATGCGTCACTCAGGTGGGCTCCGACTATCGGACGTTGCTGCCCATGACGATTACCGATCCCAATGGCACAACGCAGCAAGCGCTCTACGACGGTTTCGGTCAGTTGCTTGCCAGTGCGTTCAACGGTCGGGAGCAAGACCGACCCGTCGGCTTCCATCTGCACGGTCGGTATGTCCGTCCACCGGATGACACACCTACCCGTGCAATCGAAACGCCCCGAGAGCTGTTGCAAGATGCCGCCGCTGCGCACGCTTACGACCGGTTCAGCTGGATGGGCGCGGTCAACTGGCATCCCGAACTGAGCGAGCAATGGATAGCCCAAGGCTACCTGTTGCCCAGCGGCCACATTCGCGCCACGGCCAGGCTTCGACTCGACACTCAAAGCCGCGCGTTGAGCAACAGCGAAGCCACCCTCAAGGCCATCATCGAAGCGATCCCACGTGAACCGATGCACGCGGTCCAGTTGCAGGCTGACCGTTACCCCGGCGACCCGCAGCAGCAGATTCGCATCAACCTGACCTGCTGGGATGGGTTTGGCCGCGTCCTGCAAAGCAAACAGAAGACCGAACCTGGGCCCGCCCATGCCGTGGACGACAAGCGCAACCTGATGAGCCAGCGCCCGATCGCTGCAGATGACCAACCGTTGACCGGGCAACTGCTGACCGTGCAGGCCGACCCGCGCTGGCGCGTCAGCGAACGGGTCGAATACAACAACAAGGGCCTGACCATCCGGGTCTATCGTCCCTATTTCGCCAACACTCACCACTACATCAATGACCAGTCCCTGCGCAAACTGGGCCATAGCGATCGGCAATTCCACGACCCATTGGGCCGGCCAACACGGACATTGACCGCCAACGGTTCCATGCGCCGAGTTACCTATTGGGCTTGGTATACCGTGAATGAAGATGAAAACGATACCTGGGCAGACATGCCAGCCCCATCCGCCGAAGCGATGTGAGTGGATCCTGTGGGGGCAGATTTTGCCCCCACAGGATCCCTAACGGCTATTTCTCCGAGGCGTGATCGAGGGCAGCCACGAAGTTCGCCTGGCAAAGCCGCCTCTGGCGGCTGCCATCAGCACCCCTCGAAACTCGGTCAACCCCGAGGCGATCCCACGCGCCGCCGCCACGACATTGCGCGCCCGGGCACCTTGCCGCTCCGGCGACAAATCGGTGACAGCAGCGGAAACCGCCTCGATGGCCACGCCGCTCCAGAACGTGAAGACCTGGGCCAACATCCTGGTCATGCCGCCATGGAATAATCCCTGGCGATCCGGAGACTGGATTGGCGTCGCTGACGGAGGATTTGCGGAAACAGCGCCATGACCGCTGCGTATAGCCGTGCCCATCAGCCCGTCAAGACCCTCGATCGCCGGGCTGATATTCGATTGCAAGGGAGTGGGAACCTGCAGGCCATACATCGCGTTGGCAACGGTTGCCATCGAGTAGCCCACCGCGGCAAATCCGACCCTGGGAAGCCGGTTCGAAATCGATACGTCGCCCCACGGTACATCGGTACCCAGCCCTCTCATCACTTGCTGTCCCAGTTCTCGGGTCAAAGCACGTACGTGGCCGACAAGCCGCGCCCGAGCGATGGGATCCCAGGTTTCTTCCGAGGCTGAATCCTCGGTATGCAGCGCAAATCCAACGGCCGTGATCATTGCAGCGATCGCTCCCAGCAGATACGCCATGCTTGTCCTCTGGCCCGCCAACCCGGCAGTCATATGTCCGACAGCCAGCCCATCCAGCGAGGCGACCACGCCTCTCAAGGCCTGATTAAGCCACGTGGTAGCGGTCGTCGCCTCGAACAGCTGGTCCAGCGCCAGTCCGATGTACAAACTGATATCAGCCGCAAGGAAGTCACGTAAGGCTGCTGAGCCAGCTGCCTGGAAACGTTCGCTAAGGGTCATTGATGCAGGGCTCGCTGGGGTCATCGAGGCTACCCCGGAATCCAGCGATCCTCTTCTGCGGGTGGGCGTCGTCCCTTGTGGGTCCACCTGGCTGGCCGGATTGCCTCCCAGCATTGCATACAGGTTCCAACCGCCCTCGGCACCGGCCGGATCGGGGTTGATCCAGCGCATCAGCCACGGTGCGTAATAGCGCAAGCCGTAGTAGTAAAGCCCGCTGGCATCGCGCTCCTTGCCCGAATAGCGCAGGGTCTTGTAGCTCGCTTCGATGGCATTTCTGGCGGCCCACCACGCCGTGGCGCCATAGGGGTAGTAGCTCTCCTGGCTGAGCAGTTGCCCGTTTTCGTCCAGTTCCAGGGTGCTGCTGCCCAGATGATCGCGCAGGCTGAAGCGTGATTGGGTCGCGGGGCCCCGCGCCTTCGGGTGCTGCTCCCACTGCAGTACGCGCACGCTCTGGCCGCCGATGTCGGCATGCACCACATTCAGCTGTTCCCCGGTGGCACTGTTGCGGCGTATCTCCAGGCCCGGTAGATAACGCACCTCCTCGGTATGCTCCACCAGGTGGGCCTGGTAACGCCGACGCTTGATGGCCCGGACCCCGGCGCTGTCGTAGACATAGCGTTCATCGTCGTTGGCGCCCTCGTCACGCAAGGCCTGCACCACGCGCGCCAGTTGATTGCGGGCGTTCCAGTGCATCGGCTGGCCCCGGGTCAGCGTGTCCAGGTTGCCATTTGCATCGAAGCCACTGCCCAAGCCGGGCGAGGTGCCACTGAACACCGCATGATTGCTGCGCGAGGCGACGACCATCGTGTGGGTATAACCCGAACCGCTGCTCGGCACATGGCGCCATTGCGTCAGGTTGCCGCCGGCGTCATAGCGGTAATGGCGCACGTACTGGCGCATCAGGCTGTCATCGGCGGTGCCGAAGGTGACCAGGGCCGACGGCGAGCCACCGGGGGCATTGCCGCTGTTTTCCCGGCCGCTGGCCTCCACCAGTTGATACAGCGTGTCATACCGGTAGGCCTGGACCGGATCGATCCGCGTGTTGCTCGACCAGCGAACCGGCTGGGCCGAATCGGTGACGGTCACGACGTTGCCGACCCGATCGTATCGGTAGGCCAGGTCTTGCAGCAGCGTGTTCTCGACACGGCTCGTCATCCCCAGGATTCGTCCGTCCGCCTCGCTGTAGCGGGTCTGGCTGATGACACCATTGCCGGCGCGCTCGGACTCGATCTGCCCCTGCGCGGTATAGCGCCGCTGGCCGACCAGCAACTGGCGGCGTCCGCCCTGGGCAACCAGCCACGTGGCGGCGAGTTGCCCATCGACGCCATAGGCGTGCTCCGAACGATTGTCCTTGGCGTCGGTTTTCACGAGCAGGTCGCCCGTAGCGCTGTAGTGCCAGGTCGTCAGGTAGCTTTGCGCTTCCAGGTGCTGGTGGCGATCGCCTTCCGGCAGCGGCCAGTCCACCGCTTCGGTGTTGCAAAAGCGCCGCGCCACGCTCAAGGGCTGGCCCCTGAGGCCAAAATGCTCGTAGAACACCGTGCCCGCCGGATCGTCATGACGAATGACTCGACCACAGGCGTTGCGCCGCGCCGCGTCAAGCGTGCCGGGCGCATAGGTCAGGCGCTCGACGCAACGCAACCGCGTCTCTTCGACCGTGCGCTCGAACACCGCCACCGGCCGCATGAGGTGGTCGTATCGATGCTGCTGGTGCGAACGTCGGCCATCCCACACATCAAGCAACTGACCCGCCCCGCCCCGCCACATCACTCGCCAACCGGCGTCGATGCTGCGGGTGAGCAGCGGTTGCCCGGACAGAGAACAATGCCGGGCCTGGTTGGGCTGCGCGCCAGGCTGGCGCAACTCGCCCAGGCGCGGGTCCCATTGTTTGAGCAAAAGACCGCTGGCGCCGAACACCTGTCGGCTGATGCGGGCCTCGGGGGCCTGCGACGATTTTGATCGGTGATAATCCACCTGGCGGACGCCCAGCCCTCGCGGGTCGATGGCCGCCAGGGACGGCGTGAATTGATGCAAACGTGCTGACATGGTTCATCCTTGAAACCCATTGGTCCAATGAGCATAGCGACGCCCGCCCGCAAGCCCATCGGTTTGTTGTGTCGGCATGATGCGCGGTTTAAAGCCGTGCGCCCGTCGCCCGTCTATAGGCCAAGGGGTGTATAAATGAGCGGCCCAGACCGTCGAAACGTTTCGGAGTAAAAGCATGACTGAAGTCGATCCAAACACCATCCATCGCGTCAACCACGAAATCAAACGCCGCCGCCTGCAAGTGCTGCGCGTCGTCGACCTGACCCCACGCATGCGCCGCATCACCGTCGGCGGGCCGGAACTGGCCGGGTTCGTCAGCCTGGGTACCGACGATCACGTGAAATTATTGTTCCCGCAGAATGCCGAGGAACACGCCGCCCTGGAAAACTTCAACCCCACTGCCGGCAAAGCCCAGGGACCGATGCCCGAGATGCGTGACTACACCCCTCGCCGGTATGACCTGGAAACCCTGGAGCTGGACATCGATTTTGTCCTCCACGGCGACGGCCCGGCCGCGACCTGGGCGACGCAGGCGGCGCCGGGGCAACACCTGTACATCGCCGGGCCGCGGGGCTCGATGATCGTGCCGGACATCTTCGACAGCTACCTGCTGATCGGCGACGAAACCGCCCTCCCCGCCATCGCCCGTCGTCTCGAAGGCCTGGCGCCCAACCGGCGGGCGCTGGTGGTGGTGGAAGTTGAAAATGGCGCAGAGCAGCAAGTGCTCCACAGCCCGGCGCAGGTGCATGTCATTTGGGTATTGCGCGAAGGCCGCCAGGACAACCTGCTGCGCACCGTGCAGCAATTGGAAATGCCGGCAGGCAAGCTGTATGCCTGGGTCGCGACCGAAAGCAAAGTGTCTCGGCAGATCCGTAAAGTGTTGCTGGAAGAAAAAGGGTTGGACCAGGATTTCGTGAAGGCGGTGGGGTATTGGAAGCTGGATGACAGTGAGGAAGATTGAGGAATTGGAAGCTGGGTGACAGCGAGGAAGATTGAGGAACTGGCGGTACCTGAAGTACCCTCCATCCCCTCACGCCGCCAACCCATTGTGGCGAGGGAGCTTGCTCCCGCTGGGCTGCGCCTGTAGGAGCTGCCGAGTGCAACGAGGCTGCGATCTTTTCAAAGACACCCGAATCGCAAGCGAAAGATCAAGATCAAGATCAAGATCAAAAGATCGCAGGCTTCGCCAGCTCCTACAGACCCAGCGGGAGCAAGCTCCCTCGCCACAGGGGGCCTCGTTGCCCTTGAGCGTTTCACCCAACATTCCATCCCCATCAGGTACCCGGCCCCATGCTTTTCCTGCTCGCCTACATCGGCAGCGTCGTGCTGATCAACTTCGCGTTTTCCGCGGCGCCGCACCTGGACGTCATCTGGTCGGCCTGGGGCGGGCTGGTGTTTGTCCTGCGCGACATGGTGCAGACCCGCTTCGGCCATGGCGCCTTGGTGGCAATGCTGGTGGCGCTGGTATTGTCCTACCTCACTTCCGACCCGACCATCGCCCTGGCCAGCGCCACGGCGTTCGCGGTGTCCGAGTGCATCGACTGGCTGGTGTTCACGATCACCAAGCGCCCCCTGCATGATCGCCTGTGGATAAGCTCAGCCTTGAGCATCCCCCTGGATACCTTCATCTTTTTTGGCCTGATCGACGCCCTGACCCCAGCCGTAGTGATCACTGCGCTGCTGTCGAAATTCGCCGGCGTCACCGCCGTCTGGCTGATCATGGCTTGGCGTCTGCGCAAACAGGCCGTCGCCGGCTGACGCGGTTCATGTAAAATGCCGCGCTTTCTCCCCATGGGAAGCTCGCCCGGCGCGCGCCCCCGATGATCCGCTCCTGTTTGAGGACCTTCAGATGACCCGTATCGGAACTCCATTGTCGCCCACCGCGACCCGCGTTTTGTTGTGTGGCAGCGGTGAACTGGGCAAGGAAGTGGTGATCGAACTGCAGCGCCTGGGCGTCGAGGTGATTGCCGTGGATCGCTACGCCAACGCGCCGGCCATGCAAGTGGCCCATCGCAGCCATGTGATCAACATGCTCGACGGCGCCGCCCTGCGTGCGGTGATCGAGGCCGAAAAGCCGCACTACATCGTGCCGGAAATCGAAGCCATCGCCACCGCGACCCTGGTGGAACTGGAAGCCGAAGGCTTCACCGTGATCCCTACGGCCCGCGCCGCGCAACTGACCATGAACCGCGAAGGCATCCGTCGCCTGGCCGCCGAAGAGCTGGGCCTGCCGACCTCGCCGTATTTCTTCGCCGATACCGTGGAAGACTACCGCAAGGCCGTCGAGACCCTGGGCTTCCCCTGCGTGGTCAAGCCGGTGATGAGTTCCTCGGGCAAGGGCCAGAGCCTGCTGCGTAGCGCCGACGACGTGCAGAAAGCCTGGGATTACGCCCAGGAAGGCGGCCGCGCGGGCAAGGGCCGGGTGATCATTGAAGGCTTTATCGATTTCGACTACGAAATCACCCTGCTGACCGTGCGTCATGTTGGCGGTACCACGTTCTGCGCGCCGGTCGGCCACCGCCAGGAAAAGGGCGACTACCAGGAATCCTGGCAACCACAGGCCATGAGCCCGGCGGCCCTGGCCGAATCGGAGCGCGTAGCCAAGGCGGTGACCGAGGCCCTGGGCGGTCGCGGCCTGTTTGGCGTCGAGCTGTTCATCAAGGGTGACCAAGTGTGGTTCAGCGAAGTCTCGCCGCGCCCACACGACACCGGCCTGGTGACGCTGATTTCCCAGGATCTGTCGCAGTTCGCCCTGCACGCCCGCGCCATCCTTGGTTTGCCGATCCCGTTGATCCGCCAGTTCGGCCCATCGGCCTCGGCGGTGATCCTGGTGGAAGGCCAATCGACCCAGACCGCGTTCGCCAACCTGGGCGCCGCCCTGAGCGAACCGGATACGGCCCTGCGCCTGTTCGGCAAGCCGGAAGTCAACGGTCAGCGCCGCCTGGGCGTGGCCCTGGCTCGCGACGAATCCATCGAAGCCGCCCGCGCCAAGGCGACCCGTGCTTCGCAAGCCGTGAAAATCGAACTGTAAACCCTCAGTAGTTCGCTCCCGCAGGGTTGCGCCCTGTAGGAGCTGCGTAGGAGCTGCCGAGTACAACGAGGCTGCGATCTTCCCCCAGACACTTGAATCTCAAGTGAAAGATCAACAGATCGCAGCCTCGCTTCGCTCGACAGCTCCTACAGGGCTAAAGAAAAAGGCGACACCCGCAAGGGTGTCGCCTTTTTCATGGGCGCCGGTCGGGCTTATTCCGCCAGCTTGTACGCGATCACATAATCACCCTGCTTGGTGCCCAGCGAGCCATGACCACCCGCAACGACCAGCACGTATTGCTTGCCGTCCTTGCCGGTGTAGGTCATCGGCGTGGTCTGGGCGCCGGCGGGCAGGCGGCCTTCCCACAATTGCTTGCCGTTTTTCACATCGTAGGCGCGCAGGTACTGGTCAAGCGTACCGCTGAGGAACGCCAGGCCACCGGCGGTGGTAAACGTCCCGCCCAGGCTTGGAACGCCCATGCTCAGAGGGATCGGTACCGGCGAGCTGTCGCGCACGGTGCCGTTCTTGTGCTTCCACAGGGTCTTGTTGTTGGTCAGGTCCACGGCAGCCACGTAACCCCAGGCAGGCGCCTGGCATGGCAAGCCCATGGGCGAGAGCAGCGCTTCGAGGATCACGCCGTATGGCGCGCCCTTGTTCGGCTGTACGCCTTCGGTTTCGCTCTTGCGACCCGGGCCACCCGCCACTTCCGCTGCTGGAACCAATTTCGACTTGAACGCCATGTAGCTTGGGTTGACGAAGGCAATCTGGCGCACCGGATCGACTGAAATGCCGCCCCAGTCAAACACGCCAAAGTTGCCTGGGTAGACGATCGAGCCCTGCAGCGACGGCGGCGTGAACATGCCGTCGTAACGCAGCGACTTGAAGTCGATCCGGCACAGCATTTGGTCAAACGGGGTCACGCCCCACATATCGCGCTCCTTGAGAACCGGGGGCACGAAGTTCAGGTCGGACATCGGCTGGGTCGGCGAGGTGTGGTCACCTTCCACCGCGCCTTGCGGCACAGGGATTTCCTTGATCGGAATGATCGGCTGGCCATTGCTGCGGTCCAGCACGTAGATGCTGCCCTGCTTGGTCGACGCCAATACTGCCGGCTTCACGCCATCGGCAGTCTTCATGTCCATCAGGGTCGGTTGGCCGCCAACGTCCATGTCCCACAGGTCATGGTGAGTGAACTGGAAGTACCAGCGCACCTTGCCGGTGGCGATGTCCAGGGCGGTCAGGCCGGCTGAGTACTTTTCCGATTCCGGCGTACGCATGCCGCCGAACTGGTCGGGGGTCTGGTTGCCCATCGGCAGGTAGAGCATGCCGAGTTTTTCATCAACGCTGAACATGGACCACATGTTCGGCGAGTTGCGGGTGTAGGTCTGGCCTTCGGCAATCGGCGTGGTGTCATCCGGGTTGCCGCTGTCCCAGTTCCACACCAGCTTGCCGGTGTGCACGTCGTAGGCACGGATGACGCCGCTTGGTTCGTCGGTGGAGACGTTGTCGGTGACGTGGCCGCCGATCACCACCAGGTTCTGGGTAACCGCCGGTGGCGAGGTGGAGTAGTAACCGCCCGCCGTGAAGCCGCCGATGTTGGCGCTCAGGTCCACTTGGCCTTTGTCGCCGAAGTCTTCGCACATCTTGCCGGTGTCGGCGTTTAGGGCGATCAGGCGGGTGTCGGCGGTCGGCAGGAAGATCCGCCGTGGGCACACGGTGCTCGCTGGCGTGGTGCTGGCCGTGCCGGTCGGGCTCTGCTCGGCCGACGCGTAGACCGCGTCGTCGTGATAGCTCACGCCACGGCAGGTCATGTGGGCCCAACCCTTGAAGTTTTCCGCTTTTTGCGTGGAGAGCTTCGGATCGAAACGCCAGATTTCCTTGCCGGTTTCAGGCTCCAGTGCAATCACCTGGCTGTGGGGCGTGCACACATACAGCATGCCGTTGACCTTCAGCGGGGTGTTTTCCGCCGTGGTCTCGCCCGGGTCGTTCGGCCCTGGCAGGTCACCGGTGCGGAACGTCCAGGCTTCCTTCAGCTTGCCGACATTCTGGGGGGTGATTTGCGCCAGCGGCGAATAACGGTCGCCGTGAGCGCTGCGGCCGTAGGAGTTCCAGTCCCCGTCCGGCATGGCCGGTGCGGTGTTGGCCATGCCCGGAACGCTGTCGCGGTCCAGTTGGCCCTTGATTTCACCGGGGTTGGTGAACTGGCTGGCAAGGGCGGCGACACCGGCGATGATCACCGCGGCACCCAAGGCACGGGTGCCCATGGGCGACGCATCGGCGGTCAGCAACGGGCGGCGGAACCATGGCAGCAACAGGACAATGCCCAAGGCAAACAGCATTGCCAGGCGCGGCACCAGTTGCCACCAATCCAGGCCCACTTCCCATAGCGCCCAGACCGTACTCGCGAACAGCACCAGCGCATACAGCCCCAGGGCTGCACGGCGGGCCATGATCAGCAGTACGCCGGTAATCGCCAGGCCGATACCGGCCAGCAAGTAATACAGCGAGCCGCCGAGCGTGCTCAGCTTGATCCCACCGGCCAACAAGGCCAGCCCCATCAATAGAAGCAGAATGCCGAGCAGGCTCGGTAGCAGACGGCTTCGACTCAAAGCACCCTCAGTGCTCATAGTTGTATCTCCGTGACGTTTTAAGGAGTCCCGCGCAAGTAGTCACTTTAGATGACGATCCTGAGGGGGCATGGTTCAGTTGAAAAAAGGCAAATTCGATTGGCGCGTTCCGCTGTGAGAGCAAGCTCCCTTGCACAGAGACTCACAAAGACAGCGCTGTCTTACAAAATCAGGACTTTGAGCATTCTTTGGGTCTTTCTACTGGAATAGCTGTACGCAGAGGCTCTGGCACGCCAGCAGAAGCGTTTCAGCAGGCGGCGCAAGGATAATGTCCTGTTACAAATAGAGAAAGTGCTTTTGCTGACATGGATCATCTCGGATTCGGTAACAGTGTGCCCAGCTTCACGAGGCCGCGATAAACGCCATACTTCCACCCAACGGGCACCTCGGCTAAGGTGCGCGGCTTTACACTTCTTCATGCAAAGGCCCGCCATGACCGAACCGAACAACAACCCGCTGCACGGCGTGACGCTGGAGCAGATCCTCAACGCCTTGGTGCAGCACTACGAGTGGTCGGGCCTGGCTGAGCGCATCGATATCCGCTGCTTCAAAAGCGACCCGAGCATCAAGTCGAGCCTGACGTTCCTGCGCAAGACGCCCTGGGCGCGGGAAAAAGTCGAGCGCCTGTATATCAAGCTGATGCGCACCAAGCGGCCCCTCTGAACCGTGGACGTGCGAACCGGTTTCGTGTCGATGCTGGCGTTGCTTGGCTGGGTGGGGTTGAGCGTCCAGCTTTACCTGATCCTGCTGGGGCGCTGGGAATTGGGCGCGAGCCTGTTGGGCGGCCTGGTCAATTTCTTCAGTTTCTTCACGGTGCTGACCAATACCCTCGCCGCCGTGGTGCTGACCTGGGAACTGACCCACCGTGAATCAGCCGTCCGGCGCTGGTTCCTGCTGCCTGCGGTACGCAGCGGCATCGCGGTGAGCATCGCCCTGGTCGGCCTGGCCTATAACCTGCTGCTGCGCCATCTCTGGCAACCGGAAGGCTGGCAGTTTATCGCCGATGAATTGCTCCACGATGTCATGCCCGTGCTGTTCATCATCTATTGGGGACTGTGGGTGCCCAAAGGCACGTTGCGCCTGGGCCATATCGGACTGTGGATGGTTTACCCGCTGGTTTACTTCGCCTACATCCTGCTGCGCGGCGATTTGCTGGCGGCCTACCCCTACCCTTTCATCGACGTGGCGAGCCTGGGTTATCCACAGGTGTTCATCAATGCTGGGGGGATATTGGCGGGGTTTGTCGGGATTGCGCTGGGGGTGGTGGGGATGGATCGGTGGGTTGGACGACGATCGGTTAAAGCCTTGTGAAATGCTTTTGTGGCGAGGGAGCTTGCTCCCGCTGGGCTGCGCAGCAGCCCCTCTTAAACAGCCACCATATTTTCCTGATACACCCGGGAGCCTGATTTTGGGGCTGCTTCGCAGCCCAGCGGGAGCAAGCTCCCTCGCCACAGTGGAGCGTATTCACAATCAGCGTCGTGCCGGCAACATCCACACCAACCCACTGGCCTTCGCCCGCTCATGACACAACGCCAAAACCCCGCGCCGCTCATCGTTATCCATCCGGCTCCAACGGGTGATTTCCGCCACGGTGCGTTGGCAGCCCGTGCAGATGTCGTCATCGTCCAACGCGCAAATGTTCACGCAGGGCGAAGGAACCGGGCGTTCTGGGGCGTTCATTGTTCTTGCTCGACCAGGTCGCGAGCGTAGCGCTGGGCGTTGTGCACGTAGTGCGCCGCGCTGGCCTCGAGCATTTTCTTCTGGGCCTCGGTCAGTTCCCGCACGACCTTGCCCGGCGAGCCCATCACCAGCGAACCGTCGGGGATCTCCTTGCCTTCGCCGATCAACGAGTTGGCGCCGATGATGCAATTCTTGCCAATCTTCGCGCCGTTGAGAATCACCGCGTTGATGCCGATCAGGCTGTAGTCTCCCACCGTGCAGCCGTGAAGCATGGCGTTGTGGCCGATGGTCACTCCGGTGCCGATAGTCAGCGGATAGCCCATGTCGGTGTGCATCACGGTGCCGTCCTGGACGTTGCTGTCCTTGCCGATCAGGATCAATTCGTTGTCGCCCCGCAACACCGCGTTGAACCAGACATTGGCGCCCTCTTCGAGGCGGACCTTGCCCACCAGCGTAGCGTTGGGCGCGACCCAGCTTTGTGGATGGGTTTCGACACGGGCATCGCCCAGGCGGTATTTCATGAGGATCCTCGGGGCATCAGGTGTTGGTGAAAGTCTTGGGCGGCGTGTGCAGGTCGATATCGGCGTCATACAAGAGATTGACCAGCTCCACGATCATGATCGCCGTCAGGCCCCAGATCTTGTACCCCTCGAAACGGTAGCTGGGTACGTACCAACTGCGGCCCTGATAATCGATACGGTGGGTGTGCTCGCGTGGGTCCTTGCGGAAAAACTCCAGCGGCACGCTGAACACTGCAGCAATCTCGGCGTCGTTGGCCTGGTACTCGACGAAATCCGGAATCACCCCGACATAAGGCGTGACCTTGATGCCGTGCAGTGAAATCAGCGGGCTGAGCGGGCCGATCACTTCCACCAGTCCTGGGGGCAGGCCGATTTCTTCCTCGGCTTCGCGCAGAGCGGTGAAGATCAGGTCGGGGTCTTCCGGGTCTCGGCGCCCACCGGGGAACGCCACTTCGCCACCGTGGGTCGAGAGCCCACTGGCGCGCAAGGTCAGTACCAGCTCCGGTTCGTCACTGCGAGTGATCGGCACCAGCACGGCGGCTTCGGGGAAACGTCGGTCAGCCTGCAGATCGTGCGGGGTAT